>ERZ1066119.1763-NODE-1763-length-10412-cov-6.224776_pt1 | contig 10412 bp, 7 predicted proteins | sample MGYA00382766_ERZ1066119 | MGnify/ENA primary metagenome ERZ1066119 (study PRJEB33369, sample SAMEA5778349) | biofilm metagenome | biome: Industrial cooling water; feature: Water cooling tower basin; material: Biofilm | place: United Arab Emirates | collected...
GCTCATCACCGGCATTGACATCGTCCAGGAGCAGATCCGCATCGCCGCGGGCGAGCGGCTGCGGTTCCGCCAGCGCGAGGTGCAGATCAAGGGCCACGCGATCGAGTGCCGCATCAACGCGGAAGACCCGTTCAAGTTCACGCCCAGCCCCGGGCGCATCACGTCCTGGCACCCGCCGGGCGGGCCTGGCATCCGCGTCGATTCGCACGCGTACCACAACTATTTCGTGCCGCCCAACTACGACTCGATGATCGCCAAGGTGCTGGCCTACGGCGACACGCGCGAACAAGCCCTGGCGCGCATGCGGATCGCGCTGTCGGAGATGGTGGTCGAGGGCATCCAGACCAACCTGGCGCTGCACCGCGAGCTGCTGAACGACTCCAGCTTCATCGCCGGCGGCACGTCCATCCACTATCTCGAGCAACGGCTGGCGCGCAAGCGCCTGGCCTGAGCGCGGCCCCGCGGCAGGCCCGCCCCGCTTCGCGATGCGCGAAATCGTCCTCCAAGTGCGGCGCGATGCCGTGGAGCCGTGGTGCGACGCGCTGCTGGAGGCGGGCGCGCTGGCCGTGCAGGCCGAGGACGCCGACGCGGATTCGCCCGACGAGCAGCCGCTGTACGGCGAGCCCGGCCACGAGCCGGCCGCGCTGGCCTGGGACCGCACGGTGCTGGCCGCCATGGTCGGCGACGAGGTCGACGACGCGGCGGCGGCACGGCTGCTGGCCGACGCGGCGGACGCCATCGGCGTGCCGGCCCCGGCCGCGGGCGACTGGCGGATGCGCGCCCTGCCCGACCAGGACTGGGTACGGGCCACGCAGGCGCAGTTCGAGCCGATCGAAGTGGGGACGCGGCTCCTGATCGCGCCGTCCTGGCACCCGCAGCCGGGCAGCGCGCGCCGGGCGATCGAGATGGACCCGGGCCTGGCTTTCGGCACCGGCAGCCATCCGACCACGCGGCTGTGCCTGGAGTGGCTGGACGCGCAGGTGGCGGGCGGCGAGCGCGTGATCGACTACGGCTGCGGATCGGGCATCCTGGCGATCGCCGCCTTGCGGTTGGGCGCGGCGGAGGTGGTCGCCATCGACATCGACCCGCAGGCGCTCGCGGCCACCCGCGAGAATGCCCGCCGCAACGCCGTCTCGCTCACGGTGCGCGCCGCGGACGACCCGACGTCCGCCCCGCTCGCGCCGGTCGACATCGTGGTCGCCAACATCCTGTCCAACCCGTTGAAGCTGCTGGCGCCCATGCTGTCGTCGCTGGTCGCACCGGGCGGTGCGCTGGTGCTGTCCGGCGTGCTGGAGCGCCAGGCCGACGAGGTCGCCGCCGCCTACGCGCCCTGGCTGCGGTTGTCAGTGGCGGGCGTGCGCGAAGGCTGGGTCTGCCTGGCCGCGCGGCGCGAGGCGGCGGCATGACGCTGGCCACTGCCTGCCCGCAGTGCGGCACCACCTTCCGTGTCCGCAGCGAGCAGCTGGCGGTGCGGGGCGGCATGGTCCGCTGCGGCGTGTGCAAGCACGTGTTCCGCGCGCTGGACGCGTTGCGCGCCCTCGAGGGGGGCCCGGCCCAAGAAGACCCCGCGCAGCCGCCGTCGCAGCCTCCTGCGCCGAACGCCGACGATCATTCCGCCGCACCGGCACCCAAGGCGGATGCGCGTCCGCCTTCGGAAGGTGAATTCGAGCTGTCGGTACCCGCCTTCGACGACACGCCGCCCCAGCCGGCACCGCCGCCCCCGGACGACCCGGTCGTCGTCGCGGCAGCGGGCCGGCTGCTGGAGCTCGACCGCGGCCTGCCTGGAGACGTTCCCGACCCCTTCGCGCGTCCGCTGGCGCCCCAAGCGCGTGCGTTGGAGGACGACTTCCATTCCTCCATTCCTTTCGGCCCGCTCCCCGCGCCCGACGCCCCCGGCGCGCCCAGCGCGCCCGCCGGTTCCGTCGACGACGCCTTCGCCGACGACGCGATCGGTCGGCTCGATGCCGGCAAGCGCCTGGCCTCGGACGACACACCCGGGCCCGGCGGCGGTGCGACCTTCGCACCGCCGCCTGCCCCCCTTCCGAAGCGGGACCGCGCGCAGGCCGCCTCGCAGGCCGCCTCGCCTGCGCATGCGGCGCCGTCGTTGCGTGGGGAAGACCCGCCGCCGCGGAGCGAGGACGCGCTCTTCGCGTCGGCGGGCACCCCCCGGCGCAGTCGTGCCGCCACGTCGACCGGTGCGGCAGTGGTGCTGCTGCTGGCGCTGGCCGCCGCGCTGCAAGCCACGCTGCTGACGCGCGACACGCTTGCGGCCCGTTACCCGGGACTCGCGCCGGCGGTGTCGTCGCTGTCCGCCGCCTTCGGGCTGACGGTCGGGCTGCCGCGCGGCCTGTCGCGACTCACCATCGAAGGCTTCGACCTGCAGGCCGTGCCCGGCAGCTCGCAGTTGGCGATGACCGCGGTGCTGCGCAACACGGGCACGCTGCCGCTGCAGTGGCCGGCCATGGAAATCACCCTCACCGACACCACGGGCGAGGTGGTGGTGCGCAAGGCCTTGCTGCCCGCCGACTACTTGCGCGGCACCTCGGCACGCCTGGACGCCGGCATCGCGGCCGGCACCGAAGTGCCGCTGCGCCTGGCGTTGCAAGGCCCCGTCGGCGTGCCCACCGGCTACACGGTCAACCTGTTCTATCCCTGATCAACCCCTCACGCAACGGACGACAACGATGGCCGCACGCCTGCTGATCAGCGGTTCGATCGCCTACGACAGCATCATGGTGTTCGACGGGCACTTCAAGGACCACATCCTGCCCGACCGCGTGCACATGCTGAACGTCGCCTTCCTGGTGCCGCAGCTCAAGCGCGAGTTCGGCGGCACGGCCGCCAACATCGCGTACAACGCGGCGCTGCTGGGCGCTGCACCGGCGGTGCTGGCGACCGTCGGGCGCGACGGCGCGGAGTACGTGCAGCGCCTGGCCGGGCTCGGCGTGGACGTGCAAGCCGTGCGGCAGCTGGACGACCAGTGGAGCGCGCAAGCCTTCATCACCACCGACCTGGCCGACAACCAGATCACCGCGTTCCACCCCGGCGCCATGGGCGAGGCCCACACGGTCCGTGTCAGCGACGCGTTGCCGGGCGCTTGGGGCATCGTCTCGCCCAACGGCCGGCAGGCCATGCTGGACCACGCGCGCCAATTCTCGGAAGCGGGGCTGCCGTGGATCTTCGATCCTGGCCAGGGCCTGCCGATGTTCGACGGCGCCGACCTGCGCGCCTTCATCGAGTCAGCGACCGCCGTCGCGGTCAACGACTACGAATGCGGGATGCTGGTGCAGCGCACCGGCTGGAGCGAGGACGAGATCGCATCGAAGGTGGATGCGCTGGTGGTGACGCGCGGCGGCGAAGGCTCGCTGGTGTGGACCGCCGGCGAGCGCCAATCGGTGCCCGCCGCAGCGATCTCGCGCGCGGTCGACCCGACCGGCTGCGGCGACGCCTATCGCGGCGGCCTGCTGCACGCGTTGGCTCTGGGCCGCGGCTGGACGGACGCGGCGCGCTTGGGCAGCGTGATGGGCGCGATCAAGATCGAGCACGCCGGCGCGCAGAACCACAGCCCCACCCGCGACGAGATCGCCCGCCGCCACCGCGAGGCCTACGGCACCAGCCCCTGGTGAACCGGCACGGCGGCCGCGTGTCGCCGTGGCGTCACGGTGGTGTGTCCTCAGAACGCCAGCGCGATCGGGTCGATCAGCGCCAGCAGCACCTGGATCACCACGAAGAGCGCCAGCGGCGACAAGTCGAAGCCGCCCACCAGCGGAATGATGCGCCGGATGGGCGCCAGGAAGGGCCGGGTCAACTGGTCGACCGCAGGGGCCAACGGGGCGTCCGGGTTCACCCAAGACAACACCGCCTGCAGGAGCACCAGCCCCATCAGCGCGTAGAGCGACCAGCGGATGGTCCAGCCCACGGCCAGCAGCACGACGGCGCCGAAATCGGGGACGCGTCCGGCCGCGGCGAGCGGCCCCGCGAAGAAGAAGACGAAGGCCACCGCCAACAACACGGCCACCAGCAGGGCCGCGGCGATGCTCGGCCAGTCCATGCTGCCCTGGGACGGCAGCACGCGGCGCAGCGGTCGCACCAGCCAGTCGGTCACCGCGACGACGAAGTGCACCAGCGGATTGCGCGGATGCGCACGCACCGCCTGCGCGTAGGCACGCAGCACGCAAGCCGTGACCAGCAGGCTGCCCGCGGTCTCGATCAGCATCCACAACGCTCGGGACATCGAATCATTCTCGCACGAAAAAAATCCCGCACCACGACGCGACCGCCGTAGTGCGGGATCGGCACGGTACGCGTGGCCGACCGGCCACGCGTAACGCGATCAGGGCTTGTTGCCGGTCGGAAACGGCCAGGCCGCAGCCGCGCTGCCCGCCTCGGGTTCCGTGGTGGCGGCAGGCGTGCCGGAAGCGCTCGCCGAGGACGCCTCCTTGCGGGCGGGTTTCTTGGCGCCCGCTTTCTTCGCGGACGCTTTCTTGGCCGCAGGCTTCTTGGCTGCGGCTTTCTTCGCCGCAGGCTTCTTCGCCGCCGACTTCTTGGCCGCTGGCTTCTTGGCGGCCGATTTCTTGGCTGCCGGCTTCTTCGCTGCCGCTTTCTTGGCCGCGGGCTTCTTCGCCGCCGCCTTCTTGGCCGCCGGCTTCTTCGCTGCCGCTTTCTTGGCTGCCGGCTTCTTCGCTGCCGCTTTCTTGGCCGCGGGCTTCTTCGCTGCCGCTTTCTTGGCTGCCGGCTTCTTCGCTGCCGCCTTCTTCGCCGCAGGCTTCTTCGCCGCCGCCTTCTTCGCCGCCGGCTTCTTCGCTGCGGCTTTCTTCGCCGCCGTTGCCGCCGCGGGCTTCTTGGCCGCTGCTTTCTTGGTCGCCATTGCAGTTCTCCTCAAGACAAGTTTGCGAACATGGAGACCCGAGCGATCACCCGCCCGGGCCATTCATCGGCGCAAGACAGCACTGCCTTCCTACGCTAATGAATCCGGTCAACAACGTCGATCTACTGCAACGGCGCACCGCGCCGCTTTCACGTCGTAAGCCCTTCAATCCCAGCTGAGCGCTCCGCCCGTCTGGTACTCGATCACGCGGGTCTCGAAGAAGTTGCGCTCCTTCTTCAGGTCGATCATCTCGCTCATCCACGGAAACGGGTTCTCGGCGCCGGGGAACATGGCGTCCAGCCCGATCTGCGTGGCACGGCGGTTCGCGATGAACCGCAGGTACTCCTTGAACATCGGCGCGTTCAGGCCCAGCACGCCGCGCGGCATGGTGTCCTCCGCGTAGCGGTATTCCAGGTCCACCGCGCGCAGGAACAAGCCCTTGAGCTTGTCCTTGAATTGCGGCGTCCACAGGTGCGGGTTCTCGAGCTTGATCGTGTTGATCAGGTCGATGCCGAAGTTGCAGTGCATCGACTCGTCCCTGAGGATGTACTGGTACTGCTCGGCGGCGCCCGTCATCTTGTTCTGGCGACCCAGCGCCAGGATCTGCACGAAGCCGACGTAGAAGAAGAGGCCTTCCATCAGGCAGGCGAACACGATCAGGCTTTCGAGCAGCTTCTGGTCGTTCTCCGGCGTACCGGTCGTGAAGTTGGGGTCGGTCAGGGTCTCGATGAAGGGGATCAGGAACTCGTCCTTGTCCCGGATCGATTGGACTTCGCGGTAGGCGTTGAAGATCTCGCCCTCGTCCAGTCCCAGGGATTCGGTGATGTACTGGTAGGCGTGCGTGTGGATCGCTTCTTCGAAGGCCTGGCGCAGCAGGAACTGCCGGCATTCGGGCGCCGTGATGTGGCGATAGCTGCCCAGCACGATGTTGTTGGCCGCCAGGCTGTCGGCGGTCACGAAGAAGCCGAGGTTGCGCTTGACCAGGCGCCGCTCGTCATCGGTCAGGCCGTTGGGATCCTTCCAGAGCGCGATGTCGCGGCTCATGTTGATCTCCTGCGGCATCCAGTGGTTGGCGCAGGTGGCGAGGTACTTCTCCCACGCCCACTTGTACTTGAACGGCACCAGCTGGTTGACGTCGGCCGCGCCGTTGATCACGCGCTTGTCCTCGACCCGCACGCGGCGGGCATCGGCGGGGACAACCGCCGGTTCGCGTACGGCGGACGGAGCGACGGACGCGGCCGCCGTGGCGAAGGCGGCCTGCGGCGTCGCGGGGAACGGGGGCCGTGCGGCCGCGGGGGCCGCGCTTCGGATCGGTTCCGGCTGCATCGCCGGGGTGGCCGCGCGGGCGGCGTGCGCCGCGGTGCGACCGGTGTCGGAGTCTTCCCAGACCAGCATTCAGAGTCTCGCTTCGAAGAGGGCGTCTAACCCTTTGTCCCAACGCGAGATTCGGCTGTTATTCACAAGCCGGATCTTACGCGCCACGTTTGTCGCGACGCAACGGTCACGAGGAAAAAGAACGCGTGTTGGTGCAGGGCGCAACAGGCCGCGAGACCTTCCCGCACCCGATGCGATCCATCGCGTCTTCATCGCTCGCGACGTCGTCGTGTCGCGGTGCTCGTTCATCGCCCGGCGTCCACCATCGGTCGCGGGCGGATCACTGGCATGCCTCGCAGTCCGGATCGTCGATCGCGCAGAACTTGATCGGGTCCTCGGTGGGTGCGGGGCCGACCGCGGCTGCGGCCGCCGCGCCATTGCCATGGCCATTGCCGCCGCTGCCGCCGCTGCCCGCGGCGCCGTAGGCGAAGCCCGCCGATCCGTCCGGCCCCGCGGCCACGGCGTTGAGCTGCCCCACCTTGTCGGTGGTCGACTTCTCGGCGCTGGTCGCGCCCAAGGTGCGCAGGTAGTACGTCGTCTTCAGGCCTCGCACCCAGGCCAGCTTGTAGATCTCGTCGAGCTTCTTGCCCGACGCGCCCGCCAGGTAGATGTTCAGCGACTGCGCCTGGTCGATCCACTTCTGGCGGCGGCTGGCCGCCTCGACGAGCCACGTGGCGTCCACCTCGAACGCGGTGGCGTACAGCGTGCGCAACTCCTGGGGGACGCGGTCCACGCGGGCCAGCGAACCGTCGAAGAACTTCAGGTCCGCCACCATGACTTCGTCCCACAAGCCCAGGCGCTTGAGCTCCCGCACCATGAAGTCGTTGACCACCGTGAACTCGCCCGACAGGTTCGACTTCACGTAGAGGTTCTGGTAGGTGGGCTCGATGCAGGCCGACACGCCGATGATGTTCGAGATGGTGGCCGTGGGCGCGATCGCGACGCAGTTGGAGTTGCGCATGCCGTGCTGGGCGATGCGGGCGCGCAGCGCCTGCCAGTCCATGGTCTCGCTGGCGTCCACCTCCAGGTAGCCACCGCGCTGCTCGGCCAGGATCTTGAGCGAGTCGTGCGGCAGGATCCCGCGGTCCCACAGCGATCCCTTGAAGCTGGAGTAACGCCCGCGCTCCTCGGCCAGCTCGGTGGATGCCCAGTAAGCGTAGTAGCAGACGGCCTCCATCGAGCGGTCGGCGAACTCCATCGCGTCGGGCGACGCGTAGGGCACCCGCATCTCGTGCAGGCAGTCCTGGAATCCCATGATGCCCAGCCCCACCGGGCGGTGCCGCACGTTGGCGTCGCGCGCCTTCTTGACCGCGTAGTAGTTGATGTCGATGACGTTGTCGAGCATCCGCATCGCGGTGCGGACGGTGCGGCGCAGCTTGTCCTGGTCCAGCGAGAGGCGGCCCTCGCCGTCCTGGCGCAGGTGCGCCAGCAGGTTGACGGAGCCGAGATTGCACACCGCGATCTCGGACTCGTTGGTGTTCAGCGTGATCTCGGTGCACAGGTTGCTGCTGTGCACCACGCCCGCGTGCTGCTGCGGGCTGCGCAGGTTGCACGGGTCCTTGAACGTGATCCAGGGGTGGCCCGTCTCGAAGAGCATCGAGAGCATGCGCCGCCACAGCTGGACCGCCGGCAGCGTCTTGTGCACCTTGATCTCGCCGGCGGCGGCCTTCTGCTCGTAGGCGACGTAGGCGCGCTCGAACTCGGTGCCCACCTTGTCGTGCAGGTCCGGGCAGTCCGAAGGGCTGAACAAGGTCCAGTCCCCGCCTTCCATCACCCGGCGCATGAACAGGTCCGGGATCCAGTTGGCCGTGTTCATGTCGTGCGTGCGCCGCCGGTCGTCGCCGGTGTTCTTGCGCAGCTCCAGGAACTCCTCGATGTCCAGGTGCCACGTCTCCAGGTACGCGCAGACCGCGCCCTTGCGACGCCCGCCCTGGTTGACCGCGACCGCCGTGTCGTTGACCACCTTGAGGAAGGGCACCACGCCCTGGCTCTTGCCGTTGGTGCCCTTGATGTGGCTGCCCAGCGCTCGCACCTGGGTCCAGTCGTTGCCCAGGCCGCCGGCGAACTTCGACAGCAGCGCGTTCTCCTTGATGGCCTCGTAGATGCCGTCCAGGTCGTCCGACACCGTCGTCAGGTAGCACGAGGACAGCTGCGAGCGGTGCGTGCCCGAGTTGAACAGCGTGGGCGTGCTCGACATGAAGTCGAAGGAGGACAGCAGCTCGTAGAACTCGATCGCGCGCGCCTCGCGGTCGATCTCGCCCAGCGCCAGGCCCATCGCCACGCGCATGAAGAAGGCCTGCGGCAGCTCGATGCGCGTGTCGCGCACGTGCAGGAAGTAGCGGTCGTACAGCGTCTGCAGCCCCAGGTAGGTGAACTGCAGGTCGCGCTCGGGCTTGAGGGCCTCGCCCAGCCGCTGCGTGTCGAACTGCAGCAGGTCGGGATTCAAGAGGCCCGCCTCGACGCCACGCTTGAGGAACCGGGGGAAGTAGTCGGCGTAGCGCGTGGCCATCTGCGCCTGCGACACCTCTTCGCCCAGCACCTCGCGGCGGATGGAATGCAGCAGCAGCCGCGCCGTGACCTGCGTGTACGACGGATCGTTCTCGATCATCGCGCGCGCCGAGAGGATGGCCGACTTGTGGACCTCCTCGATCGGCACGCCGTCATAGATGTTCTTGACCGTCTCGGCGAAGACCGCCTCGACGCTGACCGCGTCGCCCAGCCCCTGGCAGGCGGCCTCGATCAGCGCGCGCAATTCGGCCTGGTCCAGCGGGCGCGACACGCCGCGGTCCATGACATGGAGGACCGGCTGCGCGACACCGGCGGCGCTGTCCGCGGCGGCCTTGGCGGCGCGCTGCTGCGCGCGCTTCTCGCGGTAGAGGACGTAGGCGCGCGCCACCTCGTGCTCGCCGGAACGCATCAGGGCCAGCTCGACCTGGTCCTGGATGTCCTCGATGTGGAAGGTGCCGCCGGCCGGCTTGCCGCGCACGAGCGCGCCCACGACCTGCGACGTGAGGCGCTCGACCAGCTCGCGCACGCGGGCGCTGGATGCGCCGGGCCCGTGCGAGACGGCCAGGAACGCCTTGGTCATGGCGATGGAGATCTTGCCCGGCTCGAAGCCCACCACCGCGCCATTGCGCCGGATGATCTTGAAGTCGGCGTAGCGCGCGGCGTCCGCGGCCCCGGCAGCGCCCGTGACGGGCGGTGAAACGTGCGTGCTCGGCGCGCGTTGAGCGTCGTTGGCGACCCACTGCATGCGATGCGTCCTCCAGAGGATTCTGGACGGTGCCGCACGGATCGGCGAGATCCGTCGAGACCGTCTTCAATGCCGCCGCACCGGATCGGTGGCGGGCGACGGATGGCGTGGCGACCACTAGATATGGGGGTGAGAGCCCCCGATGGACCTAATTCTAGTGGTCGACCCGTCCCGTCGCAACAACCAACCACACGACGCGAAGGCATTTCCCGCGTGACGCGGTTGCAAGATCCGTGCACACCCCGGCACGGGCCGCCACATCGCGCGTGCATGGAGGAGCGCGCGAGGAGCGCGGCGAAGCGGCGACAGGCGGCGCGAAGACCGCGCCGTGCAACGACTTCAGTCAGCGCGGCCCGCGGCGTCGCAGTCTCGCGGACCGAATGGGCGCGAAAGCCGCGCCGGCGCTAGCGCGGCGAGTGCGCGCGGCCAATCGAAGGACGGGCCCGGATCGGCCTTGCGGCCCGGCGCGATGTCCTCGTGTCCGGCCACCCAGCGCAGCGGATGACGCCGGGACAGCGCAAGCGCCACGCGCGCCAACACCCGATATTGCGCGTCCGTGTAAGGCACGTCGCCGGTGCCTTCCAACTCGATCCCGATCGAGAAGTCGTTGCAGCGCTCGCGGCCCATGAAGCTCGACGCGCCCGCATGCCATGCGCGCGCGTCGCAGGACACGAACTGCGTCAGTTCGCCGCGGCGACGCACCAGGAAGTGCGCCGACACCCGCAGGTGCGCGATGCCCGCGAAGTACGGATGCGCGGCGGGGTCCAGCGTGTTGGTGAAGAAACGCTCCACCGCATCGCCCGAGAAGCGGCCCGGTGGCAGGCTGACGTGGTGCACCACCAGCAAGTCGACCCCCGTGCCTGCGGGGCGCGCGTCGTGGTTCAGGAAATCGATGCGTCGCTGGCCGGCCAGCCAGCC
>ERZ1066119.1765-NODE-1765-length-10399-cov-5.690062_pt1 | contig 10399 bp, 8 predicted proteins | sample MGYA00382766_ERZ1066119 | MGnify/ENA primary metagenome ERZ1066119 (study PRJEB33369, sample SAMEA5778349) | biofilm metagenome | biome: Industrial cooling water; feature: Water cooling tower basin; material: Biofilm | place: United Arab Emirates | collected...
TCGTAGAAGAGCACATCAGGCGACTGTCGGCTGCCGGAATCCAGAGCGAGTTCCAGGTCTACAACGTCAACAGCTTCGAGACGATCGAGCGCATGATCCGGCGGGGCGTATACAAGGGGCCGCTGGTGATGAACTGGGTGGCGATCAGCGGCGGCATGGATCAGGCCAACGTATACAACCTCGCCAACCTTCTCCAGCGGGTGCCTGACGGCGCCGTCGTCACCGTCGAAAGCTCGGTCCTCAACGTCCTGCCGATCAACATGATCGGCATCGCGCTCGGCCTGCACGTGCGCTGCGGCATCGAGGACGTCCTGTGGAAGCAGGACCGCTCCGGCAAGATGAGCTCCGTCGAACAGATCAAACAGCTGGTGCGGATCGCCAGCGAGTTCGGCCGCCCGATCGCGACCGGCGCCCAGGCGCGCGACATCTGCAAGATCGGCGTGTTCTACGAGACGGCCGATGAAGCGCTCGCGGCCAATGGATTCGCCCCCAATCGCAGTGGCGGCAACCAGGGGTTCCTGCACAAAGCCGCCTGAAAGCAACCATCGGAGATGAGACCATGATGAAGTTCATCGCGTGCGCCTGCACCGCGCTGACCGCCGGGATGCTCGCGTTCAATGCATGGGCCTTCGGCGACAAGCCTTTGAAGCTGATCGTGCCGGCGCCTCCCGGCGGCACCATGGACATGGTTGCCCGGCTGCTGAGCGCCCAGCTGACAGCGGATCTCGGGCAGCCGGTCATCGTGGAGAACAAGCCCGGCGCGGGTGGGGGGATCGGCATCCAGGCCTTGCTGCAGGCGCACGCCGACGGCAACACGCTTCTCGTCGGCGCCAGCAATCTGTTGGCGGAGATCCCGCACGTCATGAAGCAGCCGTTCGATCCCCTGCGAGACATCGTTCCCCTGGCGACGATCGCGCGATCGGGCATCGTGCTCGTGGCCAACGCGTCGAATCCGGCGCGCGACTTCCGGAACCTTGTCGCGCAACTCGAGAAGAAGAAGGGCAAGGCGAGCTACGCGACGTACAGCGTCGGCACCGTGTCGCATTACGCTGGCGCGATCATGAGTGAGCAGCTGGGCCTGGACATGCAGCACGTGCCTTTCGCAGGCTCCCCGCCGGCCCTGCAGAACCTGCTCGGTGGCGAAGTCGACATCATGTTCGATGGCATGCTCACATCGACGCCCCTCATCAAGGCGGGCAGGCTGCGGCCCTACGCGTACACCGGGAGCGCGCGATCGCGGCATCTCCCGGAGGTTCCCACGATGACTGAACTGGGCTTCCCTCAACTCCAGTTCGTCGGATGGATCGGCGTCATGGGTTCCGCGAAGCTTGCGCCGGCAGACGTCGCGAAGATCCAGGCGGCGCTCAGGAAAGCGGGCAACGCCTCCGCCGTGCAGCAGAAGGTATCCGACAGCGGCCTGGAGCCGGAAGTCAACGTCGACACGCCGACGCTGCTGCGCGAGACGCGTGAGATTTCGGATCGCAACGCGGGCATCGTCAAGAAGTACGGCATCAAGCTCTGAACCCGACGACCAAAGGAGCATCCATGGCCCGCGTTGTTCGATTCCATGAAACCGGCGGCCCCGACGTGCTGAAGCTCGAGGATGCCGATGTCGCCGCCCCCGGCGTGGGCGAGGCGCGGGTGCGCCACACCTTCGTCGCGGTCAACTTCATCGACATCTACTTCCGGACGGGCCGCTATCCGCTCGCCCTGCCCAGCGGGCTGGGCAGCGATGCCGTGGGCGTCGTCGAAGCGGTCGGGCCGGACGTGACCGATGTGCGTCCCGGCGACCGGGTTGGCTACCTGCTCGGACCGCAGGGGGCGTACGCGGACGTGCGGTTGATGCCGGCCGACGTCTTGATCCCTCTCCCGGACGGCGTCGACGATCGGACGGCTTCCGCGCTGATGATGAAGGGCATGACCGCGCAGTACCTGTTCCGGCAGGTGCGGCCTCTGCACGCGGGCGAAACCATCCTCTACCACGCCGCCGCTGGCGGCGTGGGGCTGGTCGCGTGCCAGTGGGCGCGCGCGCTCGGCGTCACGATGATCGGGACGGTCAGCACCGACGAGAAGGCCGAGATCGCGCGCGCGCACGGCTGCACGCACGTGATCGTGACGTCCCGCGAGGACATCGCCAAGCGCGTGCGCGAGTTGACCGATGGGCACGGCGTGCCGGTGGTCTACGACTCCGTGGGGAAGGACACGTTGATGGCTTCGCTCGACAGCCTCCAGGTTCGCGGCGCGCTGATCAGCAACGGCACCAGCTCCGGTCCGGTGGTCATCGACTCGCAACTGCTCGCCCGCAAGGGGTCCGTGTGGGTCACGCGGCCCGCGATGGTCCATTACGCCACGCCGCGGGCGAAGATGCTCGAGATGGCTGGCGAGCTCTTCGACCACGTGCTCGCCGGCCGCATCCGCGGCGAACCGCGTCAAGTCTTTGCGCTCGAGGAGGCGGCCTCCGCTCACCGCGCGCTCGAGGAGCGGCGCACGGTCGGCGCGACCGTGCTGGTGCCTTGACCCGCGCGCGTCCGGCGATGCAGCGGCTCCAGTCTCCAAGAGAAGACCGGTGCGCTTGATCGCCCGGAGCCGCGGTGTCGCGCGGCTGGACCGCGTGCGCGGCCTTTGGCCCGGCCTCGCCGTCTCCGGCCTGATCGCGATTGCCGCGTCGTCGGTCTCCGCGCATTACGGCGGACCACTGCTGCTGTACGCCCTGCTGTTCGGACTCGCGTTCCACTTCCTCGACACCGACCCGCGGTGCAGGCAAGGCCTCGACTTCGCTTCGCGAGCGCTGCTTCGCACGGGCGTCGCGCTGCTCGGTGCGCGCATCACGTTCTCGCAGATCGCCGAGCTTGGCGTCGCCGTGCCGCTGGTCGCGTTGTTGGGCGTGGTCACGACGATCGGGATCGGCGCCTTGCTGGCGCGGCGCTTCGGGTTGAGCGGCCGCTTCGGAATCCTCACCGGCGGCGCGGTGTCGATCTGCGGCGCGTCCGCGGCGTTGGCGATCGGCGCGGTCATACCGCGCGGCAAGGAGGCGGATCAGCAGGTGCTGTTGACCGTCGTGGGCGTCACTGCGCTGTCGACCTTCGCGATGGCAACCTACCCCATGCTGGTGAAGCTCGCCGCTTTCGATGACACCGCCGCGGGCGTCTTCCTCGGAGGCACGATCCACGATGTGGCGCAAGTCGTCGCCGCCGGATTGATCGTGTCGCCGCACGCCGGCGAGGTGGCGACCGTGGTCAAGCTGCTCCGCGTCGCGCTGCTGGTACCGACCGTGCTCGTCATCGGCGTCATGTACGGCCGCGGACCCGCAGCCGCCGATCGCGCCGCGCCACGGCCGCCGTTCCTGCCCTGGTTCATGGTCGCGTTCGTGGCGTTGGTGCTGCTGGGAAGCGTCGGCGGCATCCCGACGGAGGCGGCCTCGATGGCGTCCACCGCGTCCAAGCTCTGCCTGGTGGTCGCGATCGGCGCACTAGGCGTGAAGACGTCGTTGCAGGATCTCGCGACGCTGGGATGGAGGCCCATCGCGTTGCTCGTCGCCGAAACGGCATGGCTGGCGGCCCTGTTCTTCGCTTTCATCATGTTGTGGGAGCGCTTCGCCGTCTGAGGGAGGCAGGCTTCACTGACGAAACGCTCGACCCCGGACGCTTCAAGCGGATTCGCCTGACGAGTGGCAGTATCGGCCGGCGCCGTGTCGATCCCCGCGAGTCGGCGACGGGGTCGGATCTCTCGACTACCCGCGATGCCGCTCAACCAGCAAGTGCGGCAGATGGACCCCGGCGCACCGTCTTTTCAGGCGCTCTGATACTGAAACGAGGGAGAAACGGCGGGACGATGAACGGACCGCGACCAGACGCGTTCCGGAGCGAAGGAACCAGGACAAACCGTAGATGCGTGTCTGGCGGAAAGGGTGGGATTCGAACCCACGGTACCGGAGACCGGTACACCGGATTTCGAGTCCGGCGCATTCGACCACTCTGCCACCTTTCCGACGCGTTCTCGCGCAGCGGCAGGGCCGTGCGGCGATCGGCGTTGGCCGAAGCGCCGGATTATAGCAGCATGCACAATGCATTCTTGTGCCGCTGCCGACCAGAACGCCGATGAACGCGACCCCCCTCCCCGCCCCCGGCCCGAACGACGCGCTCATCGTCGTCGACGTCCAGAACGACTTCTGCAGCCATGGCCGCCTGGCCGTCCCGGACGGCGATGCCGTCGTCGCACCCATCAATGCGGTCGCACGAGCCTTTGAGGTCGTCGTGCTGACGCAGGACTGGCATCCGCCAGGCCACGCATCGTTCGCGACGTCGCACCCCGGAAGCGTGCCCTTCGGCACCACCACGCTTCCCTACGGCACCCAAGTCATGTGGCCCGACCACTGCGTCCAGGCCACACCCGGGGCCGACTTCCACCCGGCACTGGACATCCCGCACGCGCAGCTGGTCCTGCGCAAGGGGCACCATCCGGGCGTGGACAGTTATTCCGGCTTCATGGAAGCGGACCGGGCGACGCGCACCGGGCTGCACGGCTGGCTGAAGGAACGCGGCGTCGAGCGGGTCTATGTCGCGGGACTGGCGACGGACTTCTGCGTGGCCTGGACGGCCCTGGATGCACGGGCGCTGGGCTACGAAACCATCGTGCTGGAAGACGCCTGCCGTGCGATCGATGCGGATGGCTCGTTGGCGCGAGCCTGGAAGGAGATGGATGCGGCGGGCGTGCGGCGCGCGAAAACGCAAGACGTGCTGCGAACCGCGGCCCGTGCGACGGCCTGAGGGGGCGGCCGACGGCCGCACCACCTCGCCCCTTCAGCGGTTGGCCGTCAAGCGTTCCAAGCCGCCCAGGTACGGCCGCAGCGCCTGCGGCACCTCCACGCTGCCATCGGCCTGCTGGTAGTTCTCCAGCACCGCCACCAGCGTGCGGCCCACGGCCAGGCCGGAGCCATTGAGCGTGTGCACGAGTTCTGTCTTGCCCTGCGCGTTGCGCAGGCGCGCCTGCATGCGCCGCGCCTGGAAGGCCTCGCAGTTGCTGCAGGACGAAATCTCGCGGAAGGCTTGCTGCGCCGGCAGCCACACTTCGATGTCGTGCGTGCGCGCGGCGGAAAAGCCCATGTCGCCGGTGCACAGCGCCATGACGCGATACGGCAGCTCCAGCCGCTGCAGGATCGCTTCGGCATGCGCCGTCAGCTGCTCCAGCGCCTGCATGGACTGGTCCGGCGCCGTCACCCACACCAGCTCCACCTTGTCGAACTGGTGCTGGCGGATCATGCCCCGCGTGTCGCGCCCATGTGATCCGGCCTCACTGCGGAAGCACGGCGAATGCGCGGTGAAGCGAAGTGGCAGGGTCGCGGCGTCGAGGATATCGCCACGCACCTGGTTGGTCAGCGTGATCTCCGAGGTCGAGATCAGCCACATCGGGTCTTCGTCCTCGGCCCCGCCCTTCCTGACTGAGAACATGTCGTCGGAGAACTTGGGCAGCTGCCCGGTGCCCAACAGCGCCTGCGAATTCACCAAGTACGGTGTCCAGCACTCGGTATATCCATGCTCGCGCGTGTGCACGTCCAGCATGAACTGCGCGAGCGCGCGATGCAGCGACGCCATCGGCCCGCGCAGCAATGCGAACCGGGCACCGGACAGCTTGGCGGCCGCCTCGAAGTCCAAGCCCAGCGGCGCGCCGATATCGACGTGGTCGCGCGGCGCGAAGTCAAGGGCGCGCGGCGTGCCCCACCGTCGCAGCTCGACGTTGTCGGCCTCGCCGCCGCCGACCGGCACGGATTCGTGAGGCAGGTTCGGCAGCGTCATGAGCCACGCGTTCAGCCGCGCCTGCACGTTGTCGTTGCGCGAGCCGATCCCGGACAGTTCGTCGGCCACGCCGGCCACGTCGGCCATCAGCGCATCGACCGGCTCGCCACGCGACTTCGCCTGCCCGATCTGCTTGGACAGCGCGTTGCGCCGCGCCTGCAGCTCTTCGGTGCGGGTCTGGAGCTGCTTGCGCTCCGCCTCGAGCGACTGGAACGCGGCCACGTCGAGCGTCAGGCCACGCGTGGCGAGTCGCGCGGCGACCTGGTCCGGATCGCGGCGAAGCAACTGGATGTCGAGCATTGCTGGAGGCGCGCGCCAAGCGGCGCGATTGCGGGGAAAAGCGGGATTGTAGCGGTGGGCGGCAAGCCGCCAACGTCAGTCGTCCCCAGCGTCGGGAGGCTCGAGCGCGGCCGAACCGTTCGCACGAGCGGCCGCGCCGGCGCCGCGCGCCTCGCGGTCCAGGCCCCGCAACCACGCCAGCCGTTCAGCGATGCGCCCCTCCATGCCCCGGCCCGTGGGCTGGTACCACTGCGGCTCCGCCATTCCTTCGGGCATGTACGTCTCGCCAGCCGCGTACGCATGCGGCTCGTCGTGGGCATAGCGGTAGGCTCGACCGTAGCCCAGTTCCTTCATGAGGCGCGTGGGCGCGTTGCGCAAGTGCACCGGCACGGGCGCCGACCCACCCTTGCCGATCGCGGCGCGCACCGCGTTGTAGGCGTCGTACACCGCGGCCGACTTGGGCGCGCAGGCCAGGTACACCACGGCCTGGGCCAAGGCCAGCTCGCCCTCGGGCGAGCCGAGCCGCTCGTAGGTCTCGGCGGCGTCGAGCGCCATGCGCAACGCCCGCGGGTCGGCCAGGCCGATGTCCTCGACGGCCATCCGCACGATTCTTCGCGCCAAGTAGCGCGGGTCCGCGCCGCCGTCCAGCATGCGCGCGAACCAGTACAACGCGGCGTCGGGATGCGAGCCGCGCACCGTCTTGTGCAGGGCCGAGATCTGGTCGTAGAAAGCGTCCCCGCCCTTGTCGAAGCGGCGCACGCGGTCGGCCAGCACTTCGGCCGCCTGCGCATCGTCCACCGTCACGCGTTGCGCGTCCGCGGGCCACGATGCCTGCGGCACCAGGCCGTGCGCCGTGGCGACCAACTCGAGGTCGTTGAGCAGGCGCCGCGCGTCGCCGTCGGCGGCATCGACGATCAACGCGCGCGCCGCGTCGGTCAGCACCAGCCGCGGCAGTGCGCGCTCGATTGCCCGGTCCATCAGCGCACCGAGGTCCTCGCGCGACAGGCTCTTGAGCACGTACACGGCCGCGCGCGACAACAGCGCGCCGTTGACCTCGAAGGACGGGTTCTCGGTGGTGGCGCCCACGAAGGCGAACAGGCCCGACTCCACGTGGGGCAGGAACGCGTCCTGTTGCGCCTTGTTGAATCGGTGCACTTCGTCGACGAAGACGATGGTGCCGCGACCGCTGGCGCGGCGTTCGGCCTCAGCCACCTCGACGGCGTCGCGCACGTCCTTCACGCCGCCCAGCACGGCCGAGATGGCCACGAAGCGGTGCCCGAAAGCATCGGCCATCAGCCGGGCCAGCGTGGTCTTGCCCACGCCGGGCGGGCCCCAGAGGATCATCGAATGCGGCCGGCGCGCGTCCAGCGCGGCGCGAAGCGGCCGGCCCGGGGCCAGCAGATGGCGCTGGCCGATCACTTCATCGAAAGTGGCTGGGCGCATGAGCTCGGCCAGCGGTACGGTCGCCATGCCCGCCTCGACAGCCGCGGCGGCCCGGTGCTGCGCGCGGGTCGGCTTCGGGGGCGCGGCATGCTCGGGGAAGAGATCGTCTGGCATTCGGGCGGGCCCACTGGACGGGCTCGCCGATTATAGGCGCGCAACACACGGCGATCGGATCCACGTTGCGCGTGGCGCGTGCGGCTTCCTACAATCGGTGCGCCAGTCGTAAAGACCCATGAAAACGAGCCTCGCGCGCCTCCTGCCTGCCCCGCATCGCCTCTTGAGCCCGGTGCTCCTCGCGTTCGTGCTGTGCTCGACCATGGCCGCGGCCCGTGCAGACGTGGCCGACCCCGCCACGACGGGCGGCGCGTCCGGCGCCGCGGCGCTGTCGATCGGCACCTTCGATCGCGACCAAGCGGACGTGTCGGGCTGCGGCTGCTCGTTCTTCCAGCCGGACGGCCCGCGCGGCAACGGCCCGCTCCTCTTGCGCGTCAACGCCGACGGGACCGCCACGATGCGCCTGGACGGCACCCTGGTGTCGCTGCGCAAGACCGGCGAAAACGTCATCCGGCGCAGCAAGAAGACGCTCACCGGTGGGGACAAGCTGCTGCTCACGCTGCGGGGTGCGGAGGCCGCCGCGTCGGTGAATGCGGCGTTGGAACGCAGCTGCCGGGTCGCCGATGGTTGCCGCCAACTGACCTATCGCGCGGTGATCAGCGCCTCGCGCGGCGCGCGACGCGGCGCGGCCCAGGCTTGGGGACTCTGCAGCTGTTGAGCGCCCCGCCGTGGAGCGCCCCTCGGCGGTCGCGCTTCACTGCTCCACCACGTCGGCACCCTTGGGCGGGGCGAAGCGGAAGGCATCGGGCGCCAGCTTCGGGTTGCGCTCGATGCCGCGGAAGCTCAGCACGGTGGTCTGGCCGAACGCATCGCGCACCTCCATCGCCTCGGGCAGGCCGCGCCTGAAACCGATCGAGATGCGCTCGAAGCCGGAGTCCGCCTGGCGCGGCTGCGCCTCCAGCCACTCGACGCCATCGCGGGTGCCGGCTTCGCGTACCGAGAAATCGCGCTCGATGTCGCTGGTGCCGAAGAGGATGGCGGCCGGGCTGCTGCCCAATGAATCCGCCAGCCGCCGCACCGTCACCTGGTTGAGGTCCGGATCGTGCAGCCACAGCCGCTCGCCGTCGGCGACCACGGTCTGGGCGAAAGGCTTCGACACCTCCCAGCGGAAGCGACCCGGCCGCGAGAACGCGAAGCTGCCGGATGTCTGGGCCCCGCCCGCGGCACCTGCCTGCTGGTTGCCGCCGGCGCGGATCTGGCGCTGAGTGAACTCGCCTCGCGCCGACTTGGTGGTCGACACGAAGTCGCGCAGCTGGTCGAGCGCACCGGCATGCGACAGCGGCGAGACCAGGACGGACGCCGCGAAGGCGGCGCCGGCCAGCATGGAGGACAGGCGTGACGGGTGCATGAGGGCCTCAACGCGCGGATGCGCAGTTCGGAGGACGCGCGGTCCGGGAGCGCGCATCCCGCCCGCGCCGCGGGTCACTCCGGATTGGTACCGGCCGGGACCAGGATGTCCCGGGTGCCGTTGGACGCGAGGGCACCGACCATGCCCGCCTTCTCCATCTGCTCGAGCAGGCGAGCGGCCCGGTTGTAGCCGATGCGCAGGTGCCGCTGCACGAGCGAGATCGATGCGCGCCGGTTCTTGAGCACCACCGCCACCGCCTGGTCGTAGAGCGGGTCGGCTTCGCCGCCTTCCACGCCGGCTTCGCTCAAGGTGTTGGACAACCCGCCGAAGCCCACCGCGCTGGTGGTGTCGGCGTCCTCGGGGATGCCGCCCTCCAGGATGCTCTCGATGTAGTCGGGCTCGCCGCGCTCCTTCCAGTGGCTGACCACCTTGTGGACCTCGTCGTCGGCCACGTAGGCGCCATGCACCCGCTGCGGCAGGCCGGTGCCGGGAGGCATGTAGAGCATGTCGCCCATGCCCAGCAGCGCTTCGGCGCCCATCTGGTCGAGGATGGTGCGCGAGTCGATCTTGGAGGACACCTGGAAGGCGATGCGGGTGGGGATGTTGGCCTTGATCAGGCCGGTGATCACGTCCACCGACGGGCGCTGCGTGGCCAGGATCAGGTGGATGCCGGCGGCGCGCGCCTTCTGCGCGAGCCGCGCGATCAGCTCCTCGATCTTCTTGCCCACCACCATCATGAGGTCGGCCAGCTCGTCGATCACCACCACGATCTGCGGCAGGCGCCCCAGCGGCTCCGGCAGGTCCGGCGTCAGCGAGAAGGGGTTGGGCACGGTCTCGCCGCGCTTTTCCGCGTCGGCGATCTTGGCGTTGTAGCCGGACAGGTTGCGCACGCCCAGCTTGCTCATCAAGCGGTAGCGCTTCTCCATCTCGCCCACGCACCAGTTGAGCGCGTTGCCGGCGTGCTTCATGTCCGTGACCACGGGCGCCAGCAGGTGCGGGATGCCTTCGTAGACGCTCATCTCGAGCATCTTGGGGTCGATCAGGATCAGGCGCACCTGCTGCGGGTCGGCCTTGTACAGCAGTGACAACAGCATCGCGTTGATGCCCACGGACTTGCCCGAGCCGGTGGTGCCGGCCACCAGCAGGTGCGGCATCTTGGCCAGGTCCGCGCACACGGCATTGCCGGCGATGTCCTTGCCCAGCGCCAAGGTCAGCGCGCTGGGGTTGTCGGCGTAGACCGTGCTGCCCAGGATCTCGGACAGGCGCACGGTCTGGCGGCGCGGGTTGGGCAGTTCCAGCCCCATCACGTTCTTGCCGGGGATGGTCTCCACCACGCGGATGGACGTGAGGCTGAGCGCGCGGGCCAGGTCCTTGGACAGGCCGACGATCTGGCTGCCCTTGACCCCGGTGGCGGGCTCGATCT
>ERZ1066119.1772-NODE-1772-length-10380-cov-8.569879_pt1 | contig 10380 bp, 9 predicted proteins | sample MGYA00382766_ERZ1066119 | MGnify/ENA primary metagenome ERZ1066119 (study PRJEB33369, sample SAMEA5778349) | biofilm metagenome | biome: Industrial cooling water; feature: Water cooling tower basin; material: Biofilm | place: United Arab Emirates | collected...
GGACCGGACAGGGTGACCAGCTCGCCCTCGAGAGCGCCATATTGCTGCAGCTCGTCGGCGAGGAGGGTGTGGAGATCGACCGAGCCCAGTTCGTCAATGGCGGCCTGGATCCGCATCAGCGCGTCCATCCGGTCCTCGACATGGGCGACATAGGATTCGAGGTCCTGCGCGGTCTCGGCCGATTTGCGGATAATGGTCCGGAATACCGCAACGGTATGGCGCAGGCGGTGCCTGAGATCGGCGGGGACCCCGCGCTGCTCGAGCAATTGGCGAAGGCGCCGGTTGTCCGCCTCCAGCAGCGCCAGGCGCTCAGCGTTGCTTTGCGGCTCAGACAATGAGTGCCTCCTGCGGGGTCAGATGCAGGTAATTGCTGTCGAAGTCGCCTTCGTCGGCGAGCTTGCGCCAGTCCGCGATCAGGATCGAGCGCGGATTGGGGCGGGTGATCAGCCCATCGGCCTCCAGCGCCTTGATGGTGCGGTTCACGTGAACCGGCGTGAGCCCGGTCGCGTCGGCCAGCTGTTCCTGCGTCATGGGAAGCTCATATTCGTCATGCCGTCCGAGACCAGCGAGCCGCAGCCGCAGGGAGAATTCGCAGAACAGGTGGGCGATCCGGCTGCGGGCGTTGCGGCGCCCGACATTCACGGTCCATTCGCGAAAAATCGATCCCTCGACCAGGGTGTAAACCCAGATCGCGTGGCCGATGCGGGGCCGGGCCAGGGTAAGGGCGACGATCTCCTCTTTCGGGATGACGGCGATGGTGCCGGCGGTCAGCATGTGCACGCTGTGATCGGCCTTCTCCAGAAGCGCATTCTGGATGTCGAGCAGTTCGCCGCGCATCTGGATCGCCAGGATCTGCCGGTGGCCGCTGGCGACGATCTTGGAGCGGATGGCGAAGCCCGACAGGAGCAAGGCGCAATGCGTCGTCCGTTCCCGCTCCCTCACCACACAATGGTGAGGTTCGACGGTGCGCGCGGAGAAGGGGAGGGCGAGAAAGGCAGCAACATCGTCGGCGCCGAGCGGCACCCTTGCCGACAGCTTGTCAGCAAGGATCTTGAGTGGCCCCCCGGTCTGCTCCTGCACGAACTTGCTCCTGAAAAAGAGGAGAGAGGCCAAGGGCTTCCAACCAGGTTTCAGCGTTCCCGAGTTGCCGTAGAGCAGCCATAACATGGATCAGGGCGCCAGCAGAGATCATCAGAAAGACAGGGGCCAAGAAGGCGTCTTGACAGGGTGCTACCTGGCCGAGCGGCGCAGGTGTTCCTGCACGGCCAGCACTCCAGCCGGAGTCGAGTCGGTGAAGAAGCCGTCCACTCCCAGATCAAGGAAGCGCCCGATCTCGCTGACGAGATCGCCGGTCGCGCCCGGCTCGCTGCCGCGGCGCAGGTCGGCAGGGAGGAAGGCATTCTCCGGCCGGAAGGTCCAGGGGTGGACCAGCAAGCCGGCTGCGTGCGCATCACTGACGAAGCGGGTGGGCTGGGCGGCCCGGCCGCTGGCGTCCCTGGCAAGGATCAGCGCCTTGGCCGGACCCACGCCGTCGGCGTAGCGGGCGATGGCGCGAAGCCCGGCCGGCGTCGCCATCGAGCGATAGCTGAGCTCGGGCCGATCGGCCGGAGCGCCTTCGCTGTCGAGCAGCTGGACCAAGCGAACGTCCGTAAGGCGGTTCAGCTGCTGGAGCGGGCCCACCTCGAAACATTGGATGAAGACCGGAGCGGAGTGCCGGTCGAGGCCGAAGTGGGCAAGCGTCGCCACCAGCTCTCTCTCCATCGGAAGGCCAGCGGCTCGGAAGTGGGACGGGTGCTTGAGTTCGGGGTAGACACCGACCGGGCGCCCTCGCTCGCGGGTCCGTGCGACGGCGAGGGCCAGCACTTCGGCGAAGGTCGGGATGGTGAACTGCCCGTCCAAGGTGGCGCTGCCGGGACGGAGCGCAGGCAGGCGTTCGCGGGCGCGAAGGGTCTTCAGCTCGGCAAGGGTGAAGTCGTCGGTGAACCACCCGCTCACCTGTCGGCCGCCGATCGTGCGAATGGTGCGGCGGCTGGCGAACTCGGGCCGGCTCGCGACGTCGGTCGTCCCGCCAATCTCGTTCTCATGGCGGGCGACGAGGACGCCGTCGCGGGTCATCACGAGATCGGGCTCGATGAAGTCGGCGCCCTGCGCGATGGCCAGATCATACGCTTCGAGCGTGTGCTCCGGCCGCTCGGCGCTGGCGCCCCGATGAGCGATCACGATCGGCGAAGTGGCGGGCGGCACGGCACCCTTGATGCAGCCGGCAAGAACAAGAAGGAAGGGGAGCAAGGCGAACTGGCGCATGAGGCGCAGCCTGGCACGGCTGGGTGACGCAGGCGAGACAAAGGAAGAGCCCGCCCGGTGGTCTCCGGACGGGCTCCCCCTGAACCTTTTCTCAACCTCCACCGCTTTGCGGCGGGTTCCCGATCAGCGCTTGCGCTGAGCCGGAACGGTGATGCGGATGGTCTCTCCGTTGCGACCAGGGAAACCGGTGAACATGGCCTGGATCAGGTTCGGCACGAGAACGCTGGTTTCGTCGGTCGTCGAGCGGGCAACCGCGCGGCCGTCGAACAACTGCTGGTTATCGGCGCGGCGACGGATGTCGAGATCGAGCTCGGACTTGTATTCCGTATATTCGCGCACCGACGGGCCGCCAAACCAGAAGGGATCGTCCCAGCCGAAGAAGAAGGGCGACCGATGCCCGCCCCAATAGCCGAAGCGGCTGTAGTAAGGCCGGCCGTAGAAGATGCCCCAATGCGGGTCGAAGCGGCTGCCGAAGCGGCCGTAGGGGCTGTAGAAGCCGCGGTAGAAGGGATCGTAGCCGCGCGGCCCGAAGCGGTCGACCACCACCCGCTCGGTACCGTCGTCGACCGTGTAGCCGAGCTGAACGATCATGGTTGCGGCCTGCGGGCTCGCAGCCTGGCTGTAGCCCTGGGCGGCGAGGTGCTGCGCAACCAGCTGCGCATGCCTGCTGAACTCGAGCCCGCCGCCCTGGGCGAGGCCCTGGCCCGGAACGACATAGAAAGTCTCGCCCTGCGGAGCAGGCATGGCCTGGAAGCGGGTGACCTTGGCGGGCAGGCCGGTGGCGCAGGCTGAAAGGCCAACGGAGGCGGCGCCGACCAGAGCCGCCGCTGCGATCTTCTTGAGGAACGTCATGATAAGCAAACCCTCAGATTGCGGGATGACCCGACAAGTGAGCGGCTCAGTACATGACCCTGGTTGAACCGTCGATGAAGAGAGGCTGAAGGGCGGTGAAGCGAGACTTGCTACGCCTCCCTGATGGGCGGCAGCGAGCCTCCTGAGCGGAGCCCTTCGGCCGACTGCGTCAGCCTGTGCCTCCGCAAGCGGGGGTACGGAAAGTCAGGCTCGGCCCAAGCCGACGGCGCGCTTGGCTTCGAGAAGCACGGGCTCGGCGATCGCGCGGGCACTGGCGGCGCCCTTGTCGAGCAGGCGGTCGATGGCCGCGGTGTCGGCGATCAGCTCCGCATAGCGGGTCCGGATGGGCGAGAGGAGGGCGACAAGGGCGTCGGCGAGCGCCGGCTTGAACGCGCCGAAGCCCTGGCCTTCGAAGCGGGCAAGGATGGCCGTTTCCGGCTCGCCCGTCACCGCGGCCATGATCCCGACGAGATTGCGTGCTTCAGGCCGGCCTTCCAGAAGTGCAGGGTCGCCCGGCAGGGGGTCAGGATCGGTCCGGGCCTTGCGGATCTTGGCGGCGATCTCCTCGTCGCTGTCGACGAGGTTGATCCGGCTCATGTCCGACGGGTCGGACTTGCTCATCTTGGCGCTTCCGTCGCGAAGGCTCATGACCCGCGCCGCGACACCGCCGCCGATGAAAGGCTCGGGAATGGTGAAGGTCTCGGTGCCCGTGTCCTGGTTGAACTTGATCGCGATGTCGCGGGTAAGCTCGATATGCTGCTTCTGGTCCTCGCCAACCGGCACGTGGCTCGGGCGATAGAGCAGGATGTCGGCGGCCTGGAGCACGGGATAGTCGAACAGAGCCACCGAGGCGCCTTCCTTGTTCTTGCCCGATTTGTCCTTCCACTGGGTCATCCGGCTGAGCCAGCCCATCCGCGCGGTGCCGTTCAGGATCCAGCAGAGCTCGGCATGGGCGGACACGTCCGACTGGGCGAAGAGGACGGAGCGGTCGGGGTCGATGCCGCTGGCAATCAGCGCCGCCGCCATGCTCCGCACCTGCGCGCGGCGGGTCTCGGCCGGGATGTGCTCGGACAGGGAGTGGAGATCGGCAAGGAAGAAGCAGCAGGGCGCTTCCTCCTGCATCCGCACCCACCGCAGGATCGCGCCGAGGAGGTTGCCGAGGTGGAGGTTGCCGGTCGGCTGGATGCCGGACAGCACCCGGGTGACTTGGGTGGTGGTCATTCTGGCGAGGCTTCCGTCTGCTGGCGCGGGCGGCGGCGAAGGGTGGCGAGCGCCTCGCGGTCCACTCCGCCGATGAGAAAGGCGAGACCGAAGTAGACGACGATTCCCACGCCGACCAGAACGCCCAGTGCCAGGATCGAGCGCAGATTGAGGTCGAAGAAGTAGCCCGAAAGCGGCTCACGAAGGAGATATAGAACCGCGCCCATGACGGCAGCGGCGAGCAGCTGGCGCATCACGCGGCCGATCAGCCAGGCCGGCATCCGGAAGTGGCCGCGGGCGGCGAGAAGGATGAACAGCGCCAGGAAGTTCAACCAGGCTCCGACGGAAGTGACCGTCGCCAGGCTGATGATCCCGAGCCGCGAAATGAGGAGGAAGTTCGCGGGGATGGAGGCGAGCAGGATGGTCATGGCGATGACCACGGGCGTCTTCACGTCCTTGCGGGCGTAGAAGGCGGGCGTCAGCACCTTCACCAGGACGTAGGCGGGAAGGCCGGTCACGAGGATGGCGAGGATGTTGGCGGTGGTTGCGACATCCTCCCGCGTGAACTCGCCGCCGCCGAACAGCACGCCGATGATCGGCCCGGAGGTGATCGCCAGGGCGATGGCGGCGGGCAGGGTCAGCAGCATCGACAGGTCGAAGGCGCGCGCCTGGACATCGGCGGCCTCTGCTTCGTCGTTCTTGGCGATCGCCCGGCTGATGGCGGGGAGAATAGCCACCCCGAGGGCGGTGCCGATGATCGACAGCGGCAGCTGGTTCAGCCGGTCGGCATAGCTCAGCATGGTCAGCGCGCCAGGCCCGAGCTCGGCGGAGAAGAAAGCGTAGAACAGCTGGCTGATCTGATAGGCGCCGGCCGCAATGGTCGCGGGGAGGATGAGGATCACCAGCTCCTTGACCGCCGGGGTCATGCGGGGGCGGCGCAAGCTCAGCCGGATTCCGGCCCGCCGCACCGCCACCCAGCAGAGCGCGAACTGGACGACGCCGCCGATCAGCACCGCCACCGCCATATTGCGGACGGTCTGAAGATCGTCGCCCGGGGGCGAAACCAGCAGCGCCACGATCAGCGTGACGTTGAGCAGCGCTGGGGCAAAGGCGGCGGCAACGAAGCGGGTCAGCGAGTTGAGGATGCCCGACAGCAGCGCCACCAGGCTGATGAAGAAGAGATAAGGGAAGGTCCAGCGGCTGAGCTCGACCGCCAGCTCGAACTTGCCGGGCGTGTCCTTGTAGGCACCCACAACCAGCGACAGCACGGCCGGCATGAAGATGACGAAGACCAGCGTCACCAGGAGTAGCGCCGGCATGAAGACGGCAAGGATCTCGTTCGAGAAACGCTCCGCTTCCTCCTTCCCGCCTTGCGCATGGCGGTGGCTGAACAGCGGGACGAAGCCGCTCGAGAAGGCGCCTTCCGCGAACAGGCGGCGGAAGATGTTGGGGAGGAGGAAAGCGAGGTTGAAGGCGTCGTTCTCGGCCGAGGCGCCGAGCAGCCGGGCTGCGATCATGTCGCGGGCGAAGCCGAGCAGGCGGCTCACCATGGTGAGGCCGCCGATGGTCCCGGTGGCTTTGAGGAGATTCATCTAGAGCAAGCCCCCTCCGGCGTTGTCGCGCGCCGCCGACCGACGCAACCCGGCGCGTGGGCACCTCCCCCGTGCTGCCGTGTTACGCGGCAAGATGGGGAAGGAGCGAGTGGTTTACTGCACCGTCGGCTCGGCCGGCTGCTGTCCGCCCTGCGCGGCCTGCTGCTGCTGCGCCTCGAGCTGAGCCATGTAGATGGCGGCGAAGTCGATGGGGTCGAGCATCAGCGGCGGGAAGCCGGCGTCCTGGATCGACGAGGCGACCACCTGACGGGCGAAGGGGAAGAGCAGGCGCGGAGCCTCCACCAGCAGGAAGGCCGGAAGCGCGTCCTCGGGCAGATTGCGGAGACCGAAGATGCCGGCATAGCTCAGGTCGAGGACGAAGTGGACGCCCGACTGCGAACGGGCCGAAGCGTCGATCTTGAGGACGACCTCGTGGACCTCGTCGGCGATCTTGTTGACGTGGATGTTGAACTGAACGTCGAGCTGCGGCTGTTCCTGCCACTGGTAGACCTGCGGCGCGGACGGGTTTTCGACCGAAAGGTCCTTCACATATTGCGCCAGCGCGGCAACCTGCGGAGCCTCGGGCGTGGAAGCGTCGGCGGCGCCGTTGCCGGCGGCGGTTGCGGGGTCGGAAGCGGCCATGGTGTCGTTGCCCTGTACAAGTGAAGGAAAGGGCCCAGCCTCGTCGCCGCGACCCTGGAGGTTCGGCCGGGCGACTAGCAGTCGGGCCGAGGCGGTGCAATGGCGAGGCAGCGGCCAAAGCCGGGGTTTGAAGGTGGCGGCACTAGCGCCTATGTTGGACGTTGCATTACGGCTGGACGAAAGAAAGCGGTTCCTTGGTCTCGATCATCATCCTTGCCCTTGTTGCGCTCTTCATCGGCCTGCGCCTGTACAGCGTGCTGGGCGAGCGTACCGGGCATGAGCAGAAACTGACCCTCAAGCCGGCCGATGCGGAGGGCAGCCCCGCCCTTCGTCCGGCCTCGGCGGCTCCTGGCCAGGCGCAACCGGCCGAGCCGCTCGACACCGCCTACCTCCCGACGGCCGGACCCGGTGTTCGCGCGTTGCTCGCTGCCGATCCCAGCTTCGATGTCGCGCGCTTCCTTGAAGGAGCGCAGGGCGCCTACCGGATGGTGCTCGAGGCCTTCTGGCGCGGCGACATCGACGAGGTGCGCTTCTTCCTCGATCCCGACATCGCCGCCGCGTTCGACGGCGCCATTGCCGAGCGCAAGGCCGCCGGTCAGTTGCTCGACAATCGCCTGATCGCCATCGAGCAGGCGGTGATTGCCGACGCGAACCTGATGAGCCGGGTCGCGACGGTCACGGTTCGCTTTGAAGCCGACATCGCCGCGGTGACCCGCGACTCGGATGGGAATGTCATCGCCGGGTCGCTCAGCGATGCGGTGCAGACCCGCGATCGCTGGACGTTCCGCCGCGATCTTTCGAGCAGCGATCCGAACTGGATCCTCATCGAAACCGACGACGAATAGTGCGCTTTCCTCGTTTCGCGTCCGCCGCGCTGCTCGGCTTGGCCGTGGCCGCCTGCGCCACCCGCCCGCTGCCCTTGCCGGAGCCTGCGCCCGCCCCGCCACCGGTAACCACCGCTCCGCCCGAGCCGCCCAAGCCCGCCACTGCTGCGGCGGTCGGGATCACGCTGGCGGAGCCGCGTTCCTTTGCCGTGGACGCGGCCGAGCGGGCGCTTGCCGCCTTCCGGCTTTCCTGTCCGGCACTGGTCCGCCGAGCCGACGCGTCCGGCCTGACCCAGGGCGTTGACTGGGCCCCGCTGTGCGAGGAGGCCCGCTCGGTCTCCATGACCCCGGCGGAGGCGCAGCGCTTCTTCAGCGATCGCTTCGCCTGGGTCCGGGTCGGCAGCGAGCCGGCCTTTGCGACCGGCTATTGGGAGCCGGAGATTCTGGGTTCGCGGACTGCCGCTCCCGGCTTTGCGGTGCCGATCTACCGGACGCCCGCCGACCTTATTCGCTGCACGCGCGCCGATGGCCAGACCGGCCGCGGACGGCTCGACGAGGCCGGGCAATGCGTATTTTATTGGACGAGGGCCGAGATCGAGGACGGCGCGCTTGCCGGGCGCGGGCTCGAACTCGCCTGGGCAGCCGACCCGATCGACATGTTCTTTCTCGAGATCCAGGGCTCGGGACGCCTCCGCCTGCCGGATGGTACGGTCATGCGGATCGGCTACGACAATCAGAACGGGCGGCAATATGTCGGGATCGGCCGCCTGCTTCGTGAGCGGAACATCCTTCCGCCAGGCGGCGCCGACATGGACTCGATCAAGGCCTGGATGCGCGCCCAGCCGGACGGCGGCCGCTCGCTGATGCGCGAGAATCTGTCCAAGATCTTCTTCCGTGAGCTGACCGGACCCGGTCCGCTCGGCGCCCTGAACCTGCCCGTCACGGCGCGGACCACCGTCGCTGCCGATCCCATGTTCGTGCCCCTGGGCGCCCCCGTGTGGCTCGACGTCGCCGGCACGGATGCCGATGGGCTTTGGGTGGCGCAGGATACCGGCGGCGCAATCAAGGGCGCCAACCGTTTCGACACCTTCTGGGGGGCGGGACTCGAAGCGCGGCGGATTGCGGGCAGCCTGTCCGCTCGGGGAGAGGCGCTGCTGCTGCTGCCACGGGCGAGTGTGGACCGGCTTCGTAATGCCAGCGCGCACGCTCAGCCCTGAAGAGCAGGCGTTGTGGGCACGGGTGACGGCGACCATCACGCCGCTCAGCCGCGACCTCGAGCCCAGGAACGGCCCGGCCCTGCCGACGCCGAAGCCCGCTGCCGAACTTCCTTCGGCCATACCGTCGCCCCCGCCTGGCAACGGGCGCATCCTGCTGCTGCGGACGCAGCCGCAAGCCTTGCCGCGGCGCCGAGCCACCATCCACGGCAATCTCGACAGCCATTGGGAGCGCAGGCTCAAGAACGGCACCGTGTCCGTCGACCGGATGCTCGACCTTCATGGGCTCAACCTCGACCGAGCGTATGACGCGCTCGATCAGGCGCTGGAGCGGGCGATCGCTGCCGGCGACCGGGTCCTGCTGCTCATCACCGGCCACCATCGCCCGGGCGAGCCGCCAATCCAGCGCGGCAAGATCCGGGCGGCGGTCCATGACTGGCTCGCCGCCTCCCGCCACGCAGATCGGATCGCGGCGGTCAGAAGCGCCCACCGCCGGGACGGCGGGGCGGGAAGCCTCTACCTGATCCTTCGGCGCTAGACGCGGCGGGGGTGCTGGGCGGCGCCGGGCTCAAGCCGGCTGCTGCCCTAGCCTCCGTCGTGGCGCGAAATGCTACACGGCCTCTTAACCACCATCAGCCTATCCATCCCGCCGCCATGAAGGTCGGGACAGCCCAGAAGATCAGCAACGTGATTCTGTCGGGGCTTGCGGGCGTGGCCTCGTTCCTGTTCTCGCTCTACGCGTTCGTGACCCTGACCCGGCTTCCGGAGCAGATCACTGCGTCGCTGGTGGCAGGCGCCTTCTGCCTGGTGGTCTGCTATCTCGCGTCCGAGCGCCCGAACAGCGAACGCTCGCGCGCCCTTGCGGCCCTCCGCGACCGTCTGCTTGCTGTTGAGGAAGGCGATCTCACGTCCCCCGCGCCCGCGATCGTGCAGCGGAACATGCCCAAGGTGGCCGCGGCGGTTGACAGCCTGTTCGCGGAAGTCAGGAGCTCAATCGACAACGCCCATGCGCTCGGCATGTACGATCCGGTCACCAGCCTGCCCAACCGCCTCAACTTTCGCTCCGAAGTCGAGCGGATGCTGTCCCACAGCAGCGAGGGACGGACCAGCGTCATGCTGTTCCTCGACCTCGACCGCTTCAAGGCGGTTAACGACAGCTTTGGCCATGCTCGCGGCGATCAATTGCTGGTGATGGTCGCCAACCGGCTGCGCGTGGTCATCAACAGCGAGGCGGCCGGCAAGGCGTGCCGCCCGCTGCTGGCGCGATTGGCAGGCGATGAGTTCACCCTCTTCTTTCCCGAGATCGCGGCCGAGAGCGAGGCTGAGCGCCTCGCCCGGCGCCTGGTGCTTGCCATCGGAGAGCCGTTCGAGCTTGGCGGTCACAGCATCGACATCGGAGCATCGGTCGGTCTGGCGATGAGCCCGCGGCACGGAGCCACGGTGGAAGAGCTGATGCGCGCCGCCGACCTTGCCATGTACCAGGCCAAGGCGCGCGGAGGGCATCAGCATTGCCGGTTCAGCGATGCGCTCGCGGCCGAGCACCGCCTGCGGCTCGATACCGAAAAGGCGCTGGTCGATGCCGTGCAGCGCGGCGAGTTCGTCCTCGCGCTGCAGCCGCAGCTCAGCCTCTCGTCGGGAGCCGTGACGGGGGCCGAAGCGCTCCTCCGCTGGAACCATCCGACGCGTGGGCTGGTGCCGCCTGCCCAGTTCGTGCCGGTCGCCGAACAGACCGGAGTCATCAACGAGATCGGC
>ERZ1066119.1781-NODE-1781-length-10330-cov-71.312603_pt1 | contig 10330 bp, 9 predicted proteins | sample MGYA00382766_ERZ1066119 | MGnify/ENA primary metagenome ERZ1066119 (study PRJEB33369, sample SAMEA5778349) | biofilm metagenome | biome: Industrial cooling water; feature: Water cooling tower basin; material: Biofilm | place: United Arab Emirates | collected...
TAATTATTCCCTAACAAGTAATTATAACTATATATAATAATTTGTAAGGTGGGCAATGCCCACCTAATGCGTAGGGTGGGCATTGCCCACCTTACGCATTATTTACCTGATTTGTGATTGCAATTTTAACTGTTGATTTTCCATCTTTAGTTTTTCTATTTCTAATTTAAGATGAAATATCTCATCTTGTAGCGCTTCGACTTCCGACTTTTTAGTTATTGCCGCATCAAAAGCTTTTTTACGTTTATCCGTATCTATCCACTTTTGGTAAGTTTGCGTATGTTGTTCAACGCTGTGTCCCAAGTTATCTGCTGAAGCTTTAATTGGTATTCCTTGGACTAAATGCGCTCTAATGGCACAAGCATGACGTAAATCGTAGGGTTGAAAGTTTACACCCACTACATTAAACCAACGCGCGATAGATTTTCTCAGAGCTTGTATAGTCTTCAAATCTTGGTTCTGAGTTTTGCTTGCCAGCTTCGTAATAGCTTCTTTATTTTTTAAATCAAATAGTTCCACCCAATCAGGTATAAAGGGTATTACTTCTCTATATCCTGTTTTTGTATTGCGGTGAACTTTCCAGCTATGATTTATATTTTCTGGACTTAACCACCAATCAATATCTGGTTTTACAAATAACTCGCGCGGTCTTAGTCCATACGTTGCTAACATACCGTAACACCAACGGTATAAAATCCAAATATCGCTGTCTTCCCAGTTACCGTTATTATTGCTTCTGTGTTTGCGGTTTTCTGCATATGTTTTAAATAATTCAAAACTTTTGATTATCTGGGTATCATCGGGTATTGTTCTGATGTTTGTCTCGACTTTTGGCTTTTTAATTTCTAATTGAAACCCTAAAGCGAACTCTTTAATTACTACTTGTGCTACTGTTGTTGCTAGCCCTACGCACCAATCAGGTAGTGTCTTAATTTTTGCTTCTAGTGATTTTTTGTCAAAAACAGTCTCAAATCCTAAGTATCTACGAATTACATCTAAATAATTTGATACCGTATGCTCGGAAGTGATTGAGCGTTTATGCGTAGTAAAGTAGAACTTTTCTAGATTGTCGTAATAATATTTTCCTGTTTGTATTTCTATTTTTTCACTCGTATCAATCCAGTTGCTCCATAAAAACATCTTTCTGTCTAACTCACTACCAAGTCTGTACGCTTCTTCAATAGCTGTCTTTAACCCATCTAAGTTTGCTGAGACTTTTAAGGTAACGTCGTATTGCTTCGTGTCTTTACCTTTATTACTGTCACCAGGTTTTAAGGGTAAAGTAGCTCTTAAATATAATCCTCTACCCTTTTGTACAATACCTACCCTTGTTTTATTCCTTTTTAAATCAGCATTCGCATTTGTTAGTTTCTCTTCAAATTTCTGCTCATAGTGAAGTTCAGTAGCTCTTGCCTTTGCCATTTTACCTCTATAACTCCCGTCTGTGGTGGCTGGTGTTTCAAAATCGTCGAAGACATCATCTGTTTGTGGTAGAGGTAAATCGCTAGAACCCTGGTTATCCTTTTTAATCATTCCCTAAATATTCCCTAAGATTATCCTTAAACAACCTAGCCTAAAACAGTTATCTAGTAACCCATTTTGAATATATTACGTTACTAAATAACTTTATTTATGTATATACTCTAAGCTATTTGGCTGAAATGGGTCAACGAATTATGATTGTAGGTTGCGACCCTAAAGCTGATTCGACTCGTTTAATGTTGCACTCTAAGGCACAAACCACCGTATTACACTTGGCTGCTGAACGCGGCGCCGTAGAAGACCTCGAACTTGAAGAAGTAATGCTCGCTGGTTTCCGTGGTGTTAAGTGCGTAGAGTCTGGTGGTCCAGAGCCAGGTGTAGGTTGTGCAGGTCGTGGTATTATCACCGCTATTAACTTCCTAGAAGAAAACGGCGCCTACCAAGACTTAGATTTCGTATCTTACGACGTATTAGGTGACGTTGTATGTGGCGGTTTCGCTAACTACCACTAAATAATATATGATTGGTAAATCGTGTTTTTACAGTATTTTGCACATTTTATGGGCGATTTATCAAGGGCATTAGGCTATTGTCGAGTTTCCACTCAAAGACAGCATACAGAGGGTCACGGGTTGGAGCGTTATATTGACCGATTAAAACAATATGGGTTGACCTCGGAACAAATCCATTGGGATATAGAATCAGGCGCCAGCGAGAAGCGCAAAGGATATAACAGGGTATTAGAATTGGTACGGTCGCGTCAGGTTGATAAAATCATCGTGCCATGTTTCGATAGATTTACGCGCTCGGCTTTAGGTTGGGAAGTCGCGCGTCAGGAATTACAGGATTTTGGGGTTGAGTTGGTATTTCTTGACGGTGGAAGTTTGGACTTAGAAACTCCAGAAGGATTATTTACCAGTCGAATATTAGCTGCGATGTCTGCACAGGTTCGAGATAAAAATAAATATAATGCAACGCAAGGACATAGATATTTTCAGGAAAAAAGGAAGATTTACCAAGCAATATTCGGTTTTGTTAAAGATGGCGATAGTGTTATACCGAATACTAAGCAATATAGAGATACAGATAAAACTCATGCTGACGTTGCTCGCGAATGCGTCGAAACATTCATTGAGTCAGGGGAATTATCGAAAACTATTAGAAAACTAACAAATAAATATGGTTTAGAGCGGGTTGGTAAATTTAAGTTTGAAGATTTCCCTAGAGACGTGTCCTCATTCCGTCGATGGCTAGAAAACCCTCAATTATGTGGGATGGTTTGCTATTATCCGTTCAACTCAGAGAAAAAAGTAACAATACAGTCAGACCATGAAGGAATTATATCGATTGCACAACATCAACAAATAATCCAAATTTTAGCAACGCATCCATGTGGTAGACGTAAGTACGTTACAAACCCGTTGGTAGGGTTGTGCAAATGTGCTAAGTGTGGTTCGACGATGGAGAAGCGGTCTACAAAAATTAATGACAAAACTTACGAACATCTCAAGTGTCCAGGCGCCTACCCAAAACCACGTCAACCTAAAAAATGCGATGTACGAACTTATTTTCGGTTAGAAGGCGCCATAGATGCAGCAATTCAAGCATTAAAACAAAAAGCAGACACTATAGCCGATAATATGCCCGTCGAAACCACAGAAGTAGTGCCAGTCGAGATACTAGAGTTACAACAACAAATCTTAAAGCTGAAGCAACTAAATGACCCCGACTTTCACAGCACAATTAAAATAAAAGAACAAAAATTAGAAGCTTTAATTAAAACCTCAGAGCTTAATATAGTAGCAGATGCCAGCAGAACCCAAGTTTTGCGTAGCATTGCCATGAGCAAGGGGTTTTGGGAGGTAGTCACAAGAGAGGAACTAACAGCTATCTTTCATGAACTAGTAGAGGAAGTGGTCTGCTCCGTAGTAGAGCGAACACAATTATTTAGCGTGCGGCTTAAGATTTAATTCTCAATCTTGTGGAATGGGCATCCTTGCCCGTTCCATATCTGTGATATATAGGAATTGCTAATGCTATAATTGTTTAATTAGGGTGCAATATCTAAGATAAAATAGATGTATACAGGGAAAAGCCAGGGTTGTAGGTTTTAATAATGCCACTAATTTACTTAGACGTATGCTGTTTTAATCGTCCATTTGATGTTCAAGAACAAGAGCGTATTATGCTTGAGACAGAAGCAATATCATTGATTCTAGAGCGATGCGAGACAGGAGAATGGGAATTATTAAGTAGTGAAGTAATTGATGTGGAATTAGCACAAATTATTGACCCTGAACGGAAGCAAGGAATTGAAATTATAACTTCTATTGCAAAATCTAAAGTAAAATTAAATGAAACTATTCAAAACCGCGCTATAGTTTTGCAAAGTTTAGGAATCAAATTTTTCGATGCACTGCATATCGCTTGTGCAGAAGTAGGCAAGGCCAATGTTATGCTAACAGTTGATTATCGTTTGTTGCGAAAAACAGCGAATTATCAACAACAGTTAGCAACAAGAGTTGCAAATCCAGTCACATGGTTAATGGAGGTTTCCGAATGAATACTAACCGAATGAGTGCTTTAGAAATTAGAAAAAAGGGTTTAGAAGCTTTGGCTCAAGCCCTCGGCCCTGTTGGGATGGTACGTTTTTTGCAGCAGTTTGGTAGTAATAAAGGAGACTATACTGAGGAACGCGAGAAATTACTCGAAGGAATCACGATGGATGATGTTTGGGCGCAAGTTCAACAAAATCGGCAAAATAACCAATCAGGTACTTAGTTTAATATATATAGTCATCTTATATAATTCGTAAAAAATTAGAATCTCAGTTTTGCAAAAAACTGGGATTTTTATATTAGCTCAGTCTACAAATAAAAAGGCGCCAATCATAAACGATAAAAGGCGCCGTCGTTATCAGGGTGCATCTAACATATACGTATCCATATTTACTAGAGATGTATCAGGATAAAACTAATAGAAAATGCATGTTGCGAAAATATAAATACCTGTCCTGGTTTGGAAGCTATACATAAACGGCTTCAACGAAGCATTTCCCGTTACCCGTAAACGTAGTTTTCCTAAAGGGTAGTTTTCCTAAAGAGTAGGATAGGGCGAGATATTCATTTATGATAGGGTAGCTTGTGCCACATAGTATAATCTAGGGTTTGGAGCGTAGATTGATATTTACGGACACTGTGAAAATATCCTCTAAGCTTATTTTTCACGCCAATATCCTTTTACTTCAGTTCCATCTTGACGACGATAACCTTGAACGTAAATTTTATTACTGGATTTAGTTGAATAATTGCTACTCCATAAATGATTTGTTCGTTTTTGATTAGATGTATTATTCCAAGAGTTAATGTTATTTTGATACTGATTTGACTGTTTGATTTGTCTAAATTTTTCTTCGTCTTGTCTCTGCTTTTCCTCTCTTAATTTTTGTTGTATTTTCAGATTTTCTTCGTCTTGTTTCTGTTTTTCCTCTTTTAATTTTTGTTCCATTTTCAGATTTTCTTCCTGTTGTTTTAGTTTTTCCTCTCTTAATTTTTGTTCTTTTTTCTGCTTTTCTTCTTCTTGTCTCAGCTTTTCATCTCTTAAACTTTGTTTTCTTTGAAGATGTTCTTCTTTTTCTTGTTCTAGTCTAAAACGTTCTGTTCTAAGGCGAAGCCTTTCTTTAGCACGTTGTTCTTTCCTACGCTTTTCCTCATTATATCTCCATTCTTTTAATAAATTATTCCAATCATCTAAGGACATTTGAGAAGGTCTGATGAGAGCTTGAGAAGTTTCCCATATAAAACTATAAGCTTCAATTCCAATAGTATTATCAGTTTTACTTTTTGCAGACTGACTAATTATATCAATATTCTCTTTGACTTTTTGCTGTAAAAAGTTTGGGATAGAAGCTTTAAGCTCTGGTTCGACTTGTTTGTTCCCAAAAATTGTTTTAAAAAAGCCAAGTGTTGAGGTTTTAGGAATTACACTTTCATCAACCCAAAGTTTTACTGTCTTATCCCAACTAGCGCTAATAATTACTTTATTATTAAAACAAAAATTTACTGAGCTAATTCCGGCAGAGTGTGCATGAAAAGAAGATTCAAGAATACCTGTTTTCAAATTCCATATCTTAATATAACCATTATCTCCACCACTGATAAGGAATTGTCCGTTAGAATTGAAGCTCAAACTACGTACACTACATGAATAACCCTGGATACTACATTTTGAAAGTCTTGTTTGTACATCCCATAAGATAATATCTCCATCATCATCGCAACTTGCAAGAGTCTTCCCATCAGGACTAAAAGCAAGCATACGAACATTATTTGAGTGAGAAGAGAAAGAAAAAACTTCTTCCCAAGTACCGATTTTCCAAATCTTGACATTACAATCGCAACCACCACTTGCAATTAATGTATTATCAGGACTTACTACTAACGATTGTACATAGTTTGAATGTCCTCGTATAGTTTTGATTTCTCTGCCATCCTTCAAACTAAAAATTTTAATCGTATGGTCATCGCTCCCACTCGCAACAAAATCATAAATTGGGATGAACGCAACTGTTGTGACTGATTTTGAATGTGTGTTAAAAGTGAACAACTCTTTAGACGTTTCTAAATTCCATACTTTTATAGTTGCATCGTCACTACCACTTATCAAAATATCTCCTCTAGGATTAAAGGTAATAGCACGAGTAGATTTTTGATGCCTGAATCGATAAGGTAGTTGTTGACCATTGTTAAGGTTCCATAATTTAATTGTGCTGTCGTCACTACCACAAGCAATTATTTGACGGCTCATATTTACTGAGACCGAACGTACACCGCCAATCCAACTAGAATCTCCATTAAATGAGTGAACTTGATGCCATGTTTGATTCATATACTTATCTAAATCCTTTGCAGTTGTACTCTATTACAAGGATTCCCTAAACTGGTAAGAAATTAACACACTACTTAGGTAAAGTTTCTACAAACTTTTTTTCCTAGGACTGGAACTATTGGCGCCAATAATGAAAATGATTAGACAGTACTTTGTTTCGGAACATACGATACGCAGATTTTATGTAGGAGGTAATGTAGCGCTTATTGCTATTGGAAGTACCTCAGTGCCGCTACAACTGAAAATTTGTAAAGGGTTAGAATTGTGATTTCTCGATAGTAACGCTTAACCCACCCCAGAATTTTTGCTAAATTTAATAGAAGCATTAAAAATAGTAGAGTATTTATGACACAGCAAATCCAACAATATGAATTTTCAACACATTCTCTCCAAATTAGTGATATTGTATTGTATCTTCATGAAAAGGGTTGGCAACAAATAGCACATCCAAGTCAACGTATATTAGTCTTTCAAGATGGAACTGATGACATAGGCAATCCGATTCAACTGGTTTTACCTAGCCATAATAGTTTTGAGGACAGTCCCCGATTAATTGCTAAAGCTATTAATTTGCTAGCAGCAGTTCAAGAAAAGTCCTCGCAAGAAATTATTGAATCAATCGCGCAAGTACATACAAGTTCAGTTACAAAATCAGAATGAGTATAATTATTACTATACCTACAACTAATTTTCACTTATTTACAAATAGATTGCATTTTAAAAATGCTACTTATTCATCTTAAAAAAAATAATCTAATTCATCAATTTTGGTTGCCGCTCCCAAGCAAGTTTTTGTAATGGATTATCTAATGTGTATGTTTGACAATACCAAATGAAACACGCTAAATTAATTTTTTTTGGCTTTATTGGCGAAAAGATAATGGTGTAATCCCAGTGTTTTTATCAGCAATTACACGGTATTAGAAATAGTTATTACTCTAACTGATGCTGGCAAATAAAAAGGCGCCAATCATAAATAATAAAAGGCACCGTCGTTATTAGGGTGCATCTACTATATACGTATCCATAGTTACTGGAGATGTATCAGGATAAAACTAAATACAAAATGCGCGTTGCAAAATATAAATCGGTTATTGAACACCGCCCCTTCGCGTAGGAATGGAAACAAAAATATAATTAGCGTCTGTAGCCCTACCCTCAACCATACACCTGCTTTAGTCCCTGATATCAGTAAATAGCTATCTAATCAAACCGGGCTTGACCCATTTGTTATAAAATCAATGTTAATGTTAATATATGTGATAAAAAAGGAATTAATTATGCAGTATCAGGTTTTTGTTAAAAGTCATGCAGAGAATAAATTTATCGCCTCTATTATCGGCATTCCCGATAGCACAGTTGAAGGTGGTACAAAGGAAGAAGCAATAGCACTTGCCAAAGCTGCTTTAGAGGATCAACTAGCATCAGGTGAGCTAGTTACAATTGAAGTGGGTAAAGAGCGCTCGCAGCAAGAAACAGACCCTTGGCTCAAGCATATGGGTATTTTTGCATCAGACCCAACATTTGACGATTTTTTGGCAGAAGTTGCAGCTTATCGTCAGCAAGTTTCGGAACAAGAGGTTTTTGAATGACTTCTTACATAATGGATACAGATCAAAAATAAATGAGTTATTAAAATGGTTTAGTTTCTGAATTATTTGTCCTCCTGCATTTTTATAATCAAGTAAGATCAATATTATTACTTTTGTTATTTTTGGACATTGGATAGACATTTTTGGTAATATAAATTAAAATTATTTATGTATAATGTAAAAACAAATGCTCTAATTATTGGATATAATATTGCATTGCTAAAAGGGTGGCATTATCGTAGGCGCCTAGTTCTAACACTTTATCAATAGTTTGGTTTACTGCTAGTTGTAAATCTTGATGATTGTTAAATATTTCTTCAAGCTCGTTTTTAGACACTAAATCCCAAACGCCATCTGTACATAATAGTAAAATGTCGTTATGTTCTAAATTCATTGATAAATCCGGAATAGTACGCTTAAAATTTTGAACATAACCATCGCTTAATCTATTTTTGGCACCAAGAGATTTAATAAGTACATTTCGGTCTGGATGTTGTTCACTCTCAGCTTCTGTGATTTGATTACTAGCAATTAACATCGCTACAATAGAATGGTCTTCACTTAACTGGCTTATTTTACCTTGACGTAATAGATAAATTCGACTGTCACCAACATGAGCTATCATTAATTGTTGAGAAATACATAGTACTACGCTTAATGTGGTTCCTGCATCCTTTACATTGTTGGATATTACCTCATTGGCTTTATCGAATAATGACATCAACCATTCATTACGTTTTTCTACAGTTTTCAAAGGAATTATCGGTTCTTCTAAAACTGTTTGTACTGCTAGTTTACTTGCAACTTCTCCGTAAGATAAACCACCCATGCCGTCAGCTACAACTCCCAATATGATTGTTTCCGAATCGCTGAACTGCTGCTTAACACCATAGTTGTCTTCATTTTGCAGGCGCCTAACTGATAACCCTACTGTCGAACGGCTCGCAACATTCCATCGTATCTTTGGATTCCGAATTGCTTGACGATGTTCTAAAAGTATGGTGAGGAACTGAGATAAAGTAAAGCGTTCTTCGGGAATTGGAGATAGAGTAATTTTTAATATTTGGTAAATGCCAGGGATAGGATTGATTGTAAGCTCGGTTGTTTGATGTGGTGATAAAGGTTGTTGATGAATTGAATGATATAATAATGCTCCTACAGTATAACTACTCATTGACTCGTGGATTAGACTCTTGTTTGAAGCAAGTTCGGAAGCGCAATAGCTTCCTGACAAACAAAAAGGCAATGTTTCACCGACTGGATAAGCACTGGTTAAATCAAAGAAGGTACAGGGTGTTCCTATTTTTATAAGTCGGGGTTCAATTGAGATAAAGCACCAATTCCGTTCATGAACATAGCGTAAAAATTGGCATACTTGGCTGGTTATAAATAATGAATCTTCTAAAGATGGTTCTGATTTTAGCCAAGTGTCGAGTGTTTTTGTATCTTCTACAAAATCAGTTAATAATAAAAGTTTACTAGAAGATAATTCAAAATTTGCTTCTATTTCTGGAAAATATTCCTCTTCTAAATACTGAGGGGTTGTTTCACCGTCTTGTGTTGAATGGTCTGGCTGATGCTGCTTATATTCTTGATTTACAGTTAGATTAGTAGTAAACAAGTGAGGATTAATGATTACGGAGTCTACTATTGTATGAGCTAAAAGTTCAGCGACCATTTTATAATCACCGAGAGCTTCTCTTAACTTCAACTCTCGGTATAGTCCACCTTTATCTGAACCCACACGCAGTAAAGCTAATTGACCTATAACAGTATCAGTTTCTATTTCAAAAATATTAACTTTGAAGTAGTATATATCTGTTGCCAGTTGACCTAGGTATGACAAAACTTCTACTCGAAAGTTTTCTATTTGAAAGCTTTGATTTTCTTGGATTAATAATGTCGCGTTTGTGTCAGTCGAAGATAGTATCATTGAATACCCTATTTGTCAATTTACTTTGTTTAAAAAATTACTATGTAATTCCAAATTGTTTTTTAAAAAATTTAGGTATCTGTGAGATGAGCAGTGCCCAACATATTAAAGTCTTGGTGGGCAGTGCCCACCTTACGTGTTATTTCAACTTTGAAAGAGAAAGCGGACTTTGCCGAAAGCTACTTCGTCTCCAATGTTTATAGTTTCTGGTATAGTAATTCTGGCGCCGTAACGAGTTTGACCACTTCGTTTAAGAAAAATGCCATTTGTAGAGCCGATATCTTTGATTTTCCAGACTCCTGCTTCTAAAAAAATTTGTGCATGGTTACGTGAAACAGTTTCACCACCAGGAAATTGTTCTAAGTCAATATCTACAGGCCCCATATCTGGGTCAAATATACCAACAATAGCATTACTGTCCAAAATCAATTCTGGT
>ERZ1066119.1789-NODE-1789-length-10263-cov-5.450235_pt1 | contig 10263 bp, 10 predicted proteins | sample MGYA00382766_ERZ1066119 | MGnify/ENA primary metagenome ERZ1066119 (study PRJEB33369, sample SAMEA5778349) | biofilm metagenome | biome: Industrial cooling water; feature: Water cooling tower basin; material: Biofilm | place: United Arab Emirates | collected...
CGCTCCACCTCGGCCCGAGCGGCGGCCGGCGATGGGGTTGCCCGGCAGGTAGGCCGCGGCCGGCTCCCCGAACCCGTCCCGGACGAACTCCACCGCCCCAACGTCCAACGACTGCCCCGTCGCGGCCTCCGCGTTGCGGAGCGCGTTGGCGAAGTCCCGCTCGGCGGCGTCGAGGAACGAATCGGGAACCACGTCCCCCAGGTCGGCGTCGCCCGCCAGGCCCCGGCCCAACCGTTGCACGCCGCGCTCGGCCAGGTAGTCGGCCACCTCGGACGGCTGGCGCAGCGGCGCGACGCCGTAGCGGGATCGGGCCGGCGTCGCCAGCCCGTACTTCTCGCGCAACGCGGCCACGATCTGGTCCGTGGTCGGCCCGTCTTTGGGCGGAACCGCGGCGATGGTGCAGAGGCAGTGCGGGTGCGCGGGGTAGGCCGGCGCCTCGTCGATGGCGTAGACGCCGCGGTCCTGGCCGGCGGAACCGTTGGCCGCGTAGCCGTCGCACACGTCGATCTTGGGGTGGCTGGCGGACAGGCGCCAGCGCAGGTAGCCGAGCCAGGGGTTGCGGCGGCTGGCGTCCTCGGTCGCCCGGCCGAACGCCCGCGTCGTCTCGGTCCGAGCCAGGCGCCGCGCGGAGTACAGGCCGGAGCCACCCCGCGGTCGGCCGGTGGTGGCCTGCGCCTCCGGCGTCGGCAGCAGGTATTGCTCCACCCGCCGCGCCGTTTCCAGGCTGTCGCGGCCGGTCGCCAGCCCGTAGCGGAGTTCTTTCTCGATGGCCTCCCGGTCGGCGTGCTTCGCGCTCCACAGGCGATCCGACAGGCGGTAGCCCTTGGGGTCAACCCACGTCCGGTGATCGTCGTGTTCGGCGGCCAGGCGTTCCCGATAGCGCGACCCGGCCTCGCCCCCCAGCACGTCGTCCGGCGTCAGGTCAACCACGGTTACGCATCCCGCAGTTTGGCGAGCACGGACCCCGCCGGCTTGCTCCGCGGTGGCCGGGCGACGCCCCGCGCCTCGTCGTCCATCGCCACCAGCACGTCGTCGGCGCGGGCGGCCCGGAGCCGGCGCCGCACGTCGGCGGTGGCCCGCTCGTAGACGGTGGCGCGGGTGGCGGCCACGTCGGCGGCGATCATCCCGGCGAGTTCGCCCCGGAGCACGCCCGCGCGGGTGGCGCCGTAGACGGCATCCATCGCCGCGGCCACGTCCCGCATCGTCCGGGCGACGACGTAGGCGGTGACGGGCGCGCCCTCCGTGCCGTGCCTGCGGAGCGCCGCGGACGCGACGCCGGCGATCCTGCCGGCGATCCCGTCCAAGCGGCCCTCCTGCGCGACCAGCGGCCCGTAGAGCGCGTCCCGGTTATCCAACGGGCGGGTACCCCTTCGCCCGCAGGAACTCGTTGAGTTCGCGCCGGGCGGCTTCGTACTGGTTCCGCAGCATCTGGTACTGGTGCGTCGCCCCGGACGAATCGAACCGAGGCTCCGGGGAGCCGTCGCCGGGGACCTGCGCCCCGCCCTTGGCCTGCGCCGCCTGCATGATGGCGGCGATGGTGGTGGCCGGGTCGGATGGCCCCCCAGGACGCGCCACGGAGCCGTCAGACGCGCGCAAATAGGCGTCCGCGATGCGCTGCGCCTGTATGGCGATGGACTCCACCGCGGCGGCCCTGCGCGCGTGCAGACCGATCAGGGTATCGCCCTGGTCGATCAGCCGCGCCTGGTCGGCGGCCTGCCGGTTCATCTGCGCCTCGGCCAGGTCGTAGTAGCGCATGACGCGGTCGTCGAACTCGGCGGCCTGGCGCTCGCGCTCGGCGCGGGCTTCGTCGTCGTGCTTCGCCTTGCGCGCCATGAGTTCGTCGCGCTGCCGTCGGTCGTCAAGCATGGCGCCCGTGTAGACGCCGCCGTACTGGCCGCCCTGCCCCGCGGCCTCGTCGGCGGACTCGCGGGCTTCCTCCGCTTGTTGGCCGCCCGCGGCGAGCGTGCCGGGTTCGCCCTCGGGGACGCGCTCCTGGATCTCAGGTTCCACCGGCCCCTCCCCCCGCCGCCCCGGTTCGGGCATTCGGTCCCTGCGTGGCGGCGTCGCCGTTCAGGCCAGCGCCGCGCCCTCGCCCTCCGGCGCCTCGGTCCGTTTCGCCCTCGTCGTTTTCGCCATCGCCCTCGTCCTCCCGAGCCGGCCCGGCGCCCAATGCGTCGGCCATCCGCTGCGCCGCCTGTTCCTTTTCGGCCATGAGCTTCTTCACCACGTCGGGCGGCATCCCGGCCTGGAGCATCGCCCATTCGGTCTGTAGTTGCTCCGTCTGCAACAGCCGCGCGACCCGTTCCTCCGGGGTTTCGGGGATGACCGGCCGGTCGGGGATGCCGAAATCCAGCTGCCCCTTGCCGTAGCTTTCCAACCCGAACGTGCGGAACGGTTCGTACCGCGACGGCCTGGCCGCCACCTTGTCGGCGTCGAAGTGCCCGCGGCGCAACCGCTCGCCCATGATCGCCACGGACATTTGGAGCAACTTCGTGGTCTGCGGGTCGTGGTTGTCACGAACCTGCTTCACCCCGTTGATGATCGGCCCCAGCGCCCGCTCTACCCCCGGCCCCGTCACCTGCGTCATCTTCAGGATTTCTTGCCCGAACCGCGCCTCGGGATTCTCCGCGACGAGCGCCGCCTCCGTCCATTTCAGCAGGTCCAGCGTCTTGCCGATGTCGAAATCGACGGTGACGAACTGGCCCCCGCTGTCCATGTTGACCATGTTCAGGAGTTGGGATTCGGCGTCCCGCGGTGGCGCTTTGCTCAGTTGGGTGGGCGGGGATTCGGTCCCGTCCGGCAGCACGATCATCCCGTTTTGCCGGCGCGCCGGAGCCTCGCGCCGGCCGATGACGCCGACCGGCGCCGCGAATTGCTTGCGCTGGTAGTCGATGGCGTGGGAGACGAGTCCGTTCATCTCGCGCGCCGTCTGGATCGCCGTCTCGAACGCGCCCAGGCCGCGGTCGCCCCACACCACCTCGTGCCGGTCCCACACCGCGGGGACGAACCCGTAGATGTTGGGAACTTCCGCGCCCTCGCCCCAGGCGTCCCACGGCTCGCCGTCCCGGTAGTACCGGAACATCTTGCCGTCGACTTCCTTGCGGTAGAGGAACGTGGCGGCGTCCTCGTGCGCGCCGAACCGCCGGCCGCCCGGCGTGCTGATGACGTATTCCAGCGCGTACCGCTTGACGTTGCCCACGGCGTCGAGGTCAAGATCGACGACGTAGCCCGGCCAGACGGTCCGCGGGACCACGCGGGCGCCGTCAAGGTCGTCGACGATCTCCGTGAGGCAGTCCCCCAGGATGGCGGCCATTTTCGGGCGGACGGACATGAACTGCCGCCAGTTCCACATCTGCCAGAGTTCGGCGCAGGCGAGCAGCAGCGCCTTGTCGGTCGCCGCGGAGCCGGTGCGCGGCAGGATCGGGATGGCGCCGCGGGAACCGTCCGGGAGCGGTTGGTCGTCCACCGGCAGGTCGCCCTGGTAGACGGTCTGCGTGTAGAGCCGGACGGTGGCCCGGCTCAGGTTCCACAGCAGGCGCGCGTTCTTGTAGACCCGCGGCAAGTCCCGGCGGACGGCCTGCGTCTCGGGCGCGTTGAGCCAGGTCCCGGCGTACCAACTCCACAGCAGCGCATACCGCTGCTCCATGGTGATGACCGGCTCGGCCCCGGCGTCCCGGAACGCTCGGTAGGCGGCGACGGTCCGTTCGCCCAATCCGGCCATGAACGCCCCCTGGCGGCACTCCGCGACGACTGTTGCGGGATTCTACCGCTTGCGCGGCTTCGCCTTCGCCTTCGCCCGCGGCTTCGCCTTGGGCTTGCGCTCCCAGGCGTCGGGATCGGGGAGCGGCAGGTGCCTCGCCCAGCCGTCGGCAATGGCGTCGATGGCGTACTCCATGGCCCGCCGAACGTGGTCCATGGTCGCGTTGTGGTCCGGCTCCGTGATGACGAAGCGGTTGGCGTCGGCGGCGTAGATGACGCCCGCCAGATGCGCGTGCAAGAGTTCGTGGGCGCAGGTCTGCCGGAGTTGCTTCGCGTCCCACGTCCACCACCCGCAGCGCAGCGACACGGTGATCGACTTGCGCCCATCCACGACGTTCGCCTTGCCGTCGATGTCGCCGTCCGGGTCCATCGGGATGCGGTGGAAATAGGTCGTCCAGTCCCGGAGTTCCATCTCGTCCGCCAGGTCGCGCAGGTACTGGTTCATCCCGTCGTAGAGGCGGTCCGTCACCATGGGAACCACTAGCCCTTCCCCCCCCTTGCGCCGGAGCAACTTCTGGCGCTCCGCGAAGCTCAGGACGCCCCGCGGCGCCGTGATCGGCTCGGGTGGCCGGTAGCCCATGAACGCATCGGCCGCGGCCTTGCCGCCGACGCGCCCCGCAAGCTCCACCAGGTCCGCGACCTGCGCCAGGGTCACGTCGCCCATCGTGCCGTCGCAGGCGATCCCGACGACGGCCTCCACCGCCTCCCGGTAGCCGCGCGGCCCGTGGGTGTCGTAGATGCCGTCCAGGACGGTTTCGACGCGCGTCCGTTCGTCCGCCGGCGCCCGAGCATCAGCGCCTCCAGGACGGCCTGCGCCGGTGGTGGCGGGAACAGCGCGGGGTCCATCGCCGCGTTCAGGCGCCGCGCGGCCATCCGTTCGGCGTCCTCGCGGAACTCCTGGCCCCGCTCGCCGGCCCGGAGCACGAGCGCCGTCATCGCCGGCCCGATGGCGTCCGCGATCATCCGGTCCGTCGGGTCGCCCACCGTGATCGGCACGGCGATGGCCTCCAGGATGGCGTTCGTGGGGAGTTCGTCGCCGGGTCCGTAGCGGCGCCCCGTGATCGGATCGACGTAGCAGGCGATGTCCGCGGTGCTCGCCATGGGTTAGATGCCCTCCAGGTCCAGGCCGCACGATTCCAGCAACCGCGCGGAGTTGACGGCCGCCGTGGGGTCCAGCGGGGTGGCGCGCTCGGACGCCTCGCGCCGGCGGAGTTCGGCTTCCATCTCGCCGGCCATCGTGACCTTGACGGACTTGACGCCCGGCACGGGCTTGCCGCCGACGCTGGCGGTCGGGATGGCGTCCGTCAGCGGGGACGCCTCGCCCCCGTCGCGGTGGGCGGATTCGGCGCGCTCGTGCTGCGCCTGCCAGGCGCGGTATGCCTTGTGGACGCGGGACAACAGGTCCTGCGGGTGCCCCGGACGACACGACACGACGCCCATCGGGATCGCGCTGTCGAACCCGTCGTCGGATTGCTTGCAGTCGGCGCATTCGACGGGTGGCCGGTTCTCGCCCGTGGTGTGGAACCGGCCGCACTCGCAGCGGAACCACCGGAACCGTATCGCCTGCATGTCGTGTCGCCCGATGAAGTAGGCGTCGCCCGCCGCGGCCATGCCGAATCCCCTAGCCGAACATCGCCAGTTGCCCGTCGTCGGGCTTCGCCGCCGTCGCCCGTTCGGCGGCGTGCGCGATCCGGCGCTCGGCTATTGTGGCGTATTCCGGCTCCATTTCGCAGCCCACGAAATCGAACCCCTCCGACACGGCGGCCACGCCCGTCGTGCCGGAGCCGGCGAACGGGTCCAGGATCAGGCCGCCGGGCGGGGTGACGAGGCGGCAGAGCCACCGCATGAGCGCCACCGGCTTGACCGTGGGGTGGTGGTTCGCCCGCGGCTTCGCGCCCCTGGCGTCCTCGCCGTCCAGGTTTTGCGGCCAGTCGGCGTTCTCGCGCGCCGGCAGGTCGGTCAGGCCGGCGTTGCGCTCCGCGGTGCTCGCCTTGGCGCAGTACATGAATCTAGCGCCCGCGAAGTCCGACGCCCCAGGTTCCGAGTTCGGCGGCGTGCTCGGCAATGTGGCATTTTCGGCAGAGGAATCGGACGTCGACGGGCTTGCCGTAGTCATCGTGGTGTCGGTCCGCGTTTGGTTCCCCGCATCGCTCGCACGGCTTGGACTCGACCCGTTTGTAGGCACGGACCCGAGCAAGCACTTTTCCTCGGTACTCCGGGTCGTTGGCGTACCGCTCGCGTCGCTCGGATCGGATGCGCTCCCCGTGTCGCTCGTAGTGCGTTCCGGGGAGGCGCTTGACGGCGCTCCCACGGGGTTGCCCGAGGTTGCTGCACCGCTTGGAGCAATACCGGCTGGTTGGCCTTCTTGGCTTGAAGTCGGAGCCACACCGTTCGCATGGTCGCATGCGCCTATTGTACTTGGCGCGGTGAAGAAAAACCGGGACGGCCCGCCCTTGTCCCCGTAGCCGACCGTTCGAAGATCGCCCTGGAACGTGCGGTTGCTGCCGTAGGTCTGGCCGCCCCCACCCCGCGCGCCGTAGCCGCCCCCGCGCTCGCCCGCTTGCGCGTCAAGCTCCGCGGCGGCGTCCTCGTCCAGGCAGACGTTGACCGGCCACCGCCCGTTGTGCGGGTTGGCGCCGGGCGCGATGGCAGGAACGCCGGCGCCGTTGCCGTAGACCCGGCCGGAGCCGTTGCGCCCGCCCCCGTGCGCGGCCAGCGGGTCGTCCCCGATCCGGCAGCCGTCGATGTTCATGCCGCCGACGCCGTGCCGGAGCACGTTCGCGGCCACCGTGCCCTGCGTGGGCTTCCTGGCGACCACGCAGGGTTCCCAGCCGGGTTTCAGGGCGGTCCCCCAGCCCTGCCAGCGTTGCGCGTCCTCGGACGCCGCCGCCGTGATGGCGACCTCGCGCGTCGCCCCCAGGTGCTCCGGGTCGTTGTAGGCGGCGCCGGTGAACCCGGCGCGGAGTTTGCTGGTGTCGTACTTCTCCACGGTGCCCAGGACGGGGCGCCTGTGCCAGTCCTCGCCGGGTTGGCCCTTGCGCCCGTTCAGCCGGGCGACGAGCGCCTCCATCTCCGGGTCGGGCTGCCAGCACAGCAGCCGGCCGAGTTCCTCCCACTGCGCCGGGGTCGGCACGGTGGGCTGTTCCTTTTGGCTCGTCCAGTGACCGGCCATGCCGGCGAACCCGAAATGCTCGTCGATCTGCCGGTTGGTGATCCCCGCGGCGTCTCGGGAGCGGGCGACGTAGGCGGTGACGTTCAGCACGTCGCGCCGGTCGTCGCGCTTGCGGTCTATCGCCTTGGCGACGTCCATGGACTTCGGGAACCCGGAGCCGTAGAGCCAGGACACGGTATCCCGAATCTCGAAACCGGCGTCCTCCAACGCGCACGCCAGCCGGTGGAAGGTGCGGGAACCGCCGAACGCCAACAGGTGACCGCCGGGTTTCAGGACCCGGAACGCTTCCTCGGCCCACGCTTGGTGCCAGGCTTGCATGATGCGCGCCTGGTGCGCTTGCGCGTTGGGGAAGTCGGGCGCCTCGCAGTCGCACTTGCGGCCCTGGTGATCCCATTCCCAGCGGTTGCAGGCGCGGCACTTCCGGTTGGACGACCCGAAGTAGGCCACCCGCGTGCGCCCGAACGCATCGGCGCCGTCCGTGGAGCCCTCAGACGGCCCCTGGTGCGACGTTTTGCCAATGTAGCTATCCGCGGTCCCGTGGCGGACCTTGGAGCGCCCGTAGGGGTTGTCCGCGGTCAGGTAGTCGCCGTCCCCCGGTTGGCGAACGTCGATCTTGCCAACGTCCCCGATGCGGTCCCACTCGCGCCCCATGAACTCCAACCCGTAGGGCGGATCGCAGACGATGGCGTCCACGCTCGCCGGGTCCATCGCCCCCATGAGTTCGCGGCAGTCGCCGCGCCGGACTTCCCAGGTCATGCGCCATCCCCTTAGTACCCGCCGTCCGGCAGGTCGTCCCACCCGAGCAGGTCGCCCGCGGTGGTTGGGCGCGCGTAGCGCCCGAGCTTCAGGTCCTGGTCCGCGACGGCGTAGCGGAGCGCGTCCAGCCCGTGGTTGTTCGCGTCAACGGGCTGGTCTTTGAGTTGCGCCCCGTCCCTCGACTTCGCCCACAGGTACTCCCCGAACTCCTGCTCAGTAGACCACGGTTTGCCGTCCGCCACAAGCCCCTCGTCGCGCTCGCGGAGCGCGTCGGAGAGCAGGTAGATCCGCGGTTCGCCGTCCGGCGCCGGGCGCAGCCGGTCCTGCACGGCGTCGATGCCGGGGAGGACGTCGTTGATCGCCCCGTCGATGGTCAGGCCCGCCGCGGACAGGGTGGCGATGTTCTGCGGCTCCGCGGGGTCGCCCCGCCAGAACTGACAACGGAACTCGTCTTGCAACCCCAGGAACCGCGGAACCCACCATCGGTCAAGCGTCTGGAGCGTGCGGTAATACTCCGCGGTCAGGTAGAGCCGCCCGTCCCAATCGACGGCCCACACCTGCGCCACGCCGGGGTTCGTGTAGCCCCAATCGGCTGTCCCGAAGTGCCAGGCGTTGCGGAGCCGGTCCGCGACGCTCGCGCGGGCGACGACGTGCGTGGCGGCCAGGAACGAATCGTAGACCTGGCCCTCGGCCGCCACCCACTTGCCCAGGCGGAGGCGCTGGTAGCGGACCCCGGTGAGGCTTTCCAGGGTGCCCAGCACGTAGGATCGGCCGCGGTCGGTCCAGTCGCCCCGCTCCGCGTCCCACAGCAGCGGGTTGTCGGCGTGGGTGGTCGGGACGCGGAGCATCTTCCCGGCGAGCGCCCGCTGGTTCAGCCAATGCGACGGCGCCTGCGGGTTGGCGTCCGCGATGGCGCGCCCCCGCGGCACGGCGACGCCGCGGAGCCGGGTCAGCAGCAGTTCCCATTGCTCCAACGTAAGCTCGGTGGCTTCGTTGGCGTAGATGACGTCCCATTCGGAGCTCAGGACCTTTTCGGGACGGTCCATGCCCGACGTGGCGACGAACGACCCGTTGCCGTACATGAACCCCGCGGGCTTCGCCTTGGAGCCGCCGTAGAACCTCACCCCAAAGTTGTCCGGCTGCGTCGCCAGGATGCGTTGCTGGAAGGTCACGAGGGTCGAGGTCGTCATCGACTCCTGGGTTTTGCGGACCATCAGGATGCGGGCGCCGGGGTAGCGGAGCGCGATCAGGTGGATCAGCCACAGGATGCCGAACGACTTTCCCGTCCCCGCCGGCCCCTCGACGAGCACCTCGGGCGCGTACTCGTTGAACACGCGGCGCACGTTGCCGTGCGCCGCGAACCGTGCCCTTGGGGATGGGAGCGTCCTGGTCGCCATGCGGGAAGTCTAGCGATCCTGCCGGCAGGTCCCGTAAGGCTGGCAGGTTTCCGACTCGTCGTATGGCCCGCGGTGGGGCGCGTTGACCTGTTCCGCGACGGCATGCCGAGCCGGCGGGCAGTCGGCGCTGGCGTGGAGCCGCAGGTGTTGGCGGCAGTCCGGGCAGGCTCCCTTGACGTAGCGCCCGCCCTCGCCCCGCGGCCCGTCGTCGTCCTCGCGCCGGAACGAACCGGCGTCCGTCCGGGAGAGCCGGAACAGGCATCCGCAGGCGGCGCAGCGCCAACAGCCGATCAGGTTGTCGCCCGGTTGCTTGCCGCGTTTCAGTATCTCCGGCATCAGGATGACCCCTCGTCGTCGCTGTGGTCGCGCGACACGTAGACGCCGTAGCCCCGCTCGGGGTCCGCCAGGCGCGCCTTGGGATCGCCCACGTAGGGGTTGGTCGCGCTCCCCCAGGACCGCCGCATCGGATCGGGGTGGGTCAGGCGCTCGCGGCTAACGCCCTCCGCGAGGCGGTTGATTTGGGCAAGCGCGGCGCCGAACGCGGCCAGGCTGCCGGGCGCGGGTCGCTCCCGGTCCGTGCCGCATTCCTCGCACGGCACGGGAGCCAGGTAGGCGACGCCGGAGCCGTCGCAGTGGGTACAGCCGGTGGGCATCCAGTAGCCCGCGGCCTTGGCGAAATCGACGCGATCCGAACCGTGCAGCATCAGCGCGTTCGCCAGCCGATACACCATGTCGCGGCCGGGCGAGCGTTGGCCGCCCTCCAGCCGGCTGATGTAGCTGTGGTGCGCGTCGATCATGCCGGCCAGGTCGGTCATGGAGATCCCGCGGCCCTCCCGGAGCCGCTTCAACAGCAGCGGGAACTCGTCGGGATCGAACCCGGTCACGTCCCGGTGTCGCATGCTACCTCCCATCGTGGTGGCGCTCCCGGCGGTTGCGGACGGGCTTCGGGTCGCCGCCGTCCCGGTGCAGCCACATGAGCAGGGACAGGTCGGCCTTCCTGGCGTTGCAGGTCGCGCAACAGGGGACGACGTTCGTGGCGTCGTGCCGCCCCCCGGTGGCGAGCGGCACGACGTGATCCTCGTGGAGCTTGACGGGGTTCGGCGGACTCCACCCCGGCCGGGTCGATTGCGCGCCGCAGTAGGCGCAGCGCCAGCCGTAGTAGTCCTTCACCTCGTAGAA
>ERZ1066119.1790-NODE-1790-length-10261-cov-29.925534_pt1 | contig 10261 bp, 10 predicted proteins | sample MGYA00382766_ERZ1066119 | MGnify/ENA primary metagenome ERZ1066119 (study PRJEB33369, sample SAMEA5778349) | biofilm metagenome | biome: Industrial cooling water; feature: Water cooling tower basin; material: Biofilm | place: United Arab Emirates | collected...
GTGGCGCCAAGACCCGTCATGCACTAAGACTGCAACCGGACCACCCGATGGGGGCCGGATGGGCGTGTTCGCCCGGATGCTGACCGAACTGGCGACCGCGGGCCAGGACACCGAGACGGTGATGATCGACGTCGAGCCAGTGGTCCGCCATTGGTCCGAGGACCACAGGCGAGGGCACCTCAAGGCGCACCGCACGGCGGCGAGCCTGCGGGGCCAAAAGGGGGGCCAGGCGCCCGGAAGGGCCGCCTCATCGGCCGCACCAAGGGGGGCCTGAACTCCAAGCTGCACGTCGTGGCCGACGCCAAGGGACGGCCCCTCCGCATGTTCCTGAGCGCGGGCCACCGCAGCGACTACCTGGGCGCGAAGGCGATGCTGTCCTCGCTGCCCAAGGCCAAGACTCTGATCGCCGACCGCGGCTACGACGCCGACTGGTTCCGCTGGGCTCTGGCGGATCGGGGCGTCGCCGCCTGCATCCCCGCCCGCCGGGGCCGCAAGGTGCCCATCCCCCACGACCCCGCCCTCTACCGCCAGCGCCACAGGATCGAGACCGCCTTCGGCCGCCTCAAGGACTGGCGCCGCCTCGCCACCCGCCATGACCGCTGCCCCATCGCCTTCCTGTCAGCCTGCGCCCCGGCCGCTGTGGTCCTGTTCTGGTTGCGAGTCCTGAACCTAGGGTCAGGAGGGGGGCGCCGGGTTTCCCCGACGCCCCCCAGCATGGATCGTGCGGTGGGCGGGATCACCCGCCCAAGGAGTCGCCGCCCTCGCCGCCCTCGCCGCCTTCGTTGTCGCCGTTGCCGTCGCCCGAGCCGTCGTCGCCGTTGTTGGGGTCGTCGCCCCGGTCGAGCTCGATGGTCTCCTGGGCCACGACCTCGCCGTTGACGCGCAGCACCGCCACCACGTCCGAGATGGGCTGGGTGGTCAGCGTGACCTTGACGTCCGTGTTGGCGCCGGCCGTCACCGGCTCGGAGCCGAGGATGGTGGCCATCTCGGTGTCGCCGGCGTCGTAGATCTCGATGACGCCGTCGGCCTGGGCGGTGACGGTGCCGAGCTCGATCACGCCGTCGTCGCGCTGCGCCTGGGGCAGCGAGAAGGCGTCCACCGCCGTGCCCGACTCCTGCGCGGCCACGAGGCCGGTGGTGCCGAGGAAGGCGACGGTCGCCAGGGTCAGGATGCTCTTCATGGGTCTGGCCTTTCGATCGTTGGGTCGCTGGCGGAACGCGCCAGGGGCGGGCCGGTTCCGGTCAAGGTCCCGCGCCGTCCCAGGCGTCCGCCCGTAGGCCCTGCCATGTGGGTCCGCCTCCGGCCCCTGCAAGGCCTTGGGGCGTCACGATCTTTTTGCACGGAGCGGGGAACCGGCGGCCCGGCGGCGCGTTGCGCGCCCCTCAGCCGGCGCCTGCGGCGAGGCCCACGAAGAGGAAGACGGCCAGGCCCGCATGGCCCAGGAGCCCCGCGCCGATGCCCCCGGTGAGGAGGCGCGCGGCCGTCCAGGCGCCCCCCATGGCGAGCGCGCCCAGCACGAGGAGGGGGAGGGGCAGGGCCGTCTCTACGCCCCGCAGGAGGAGCCAGGGCAGGTGCGCCGCCCCGTAGAGCGCGAGCGCCTGGGCGAAGGCGCGGGGGGTCTCGTGCCGGACCAGGGCGCCGCGCCAGAAGGCCTCCTCCAGCGCGGCGTGGACGAGGCCGGCGAGCGCGGCGAGCAGGACGAGGCCCGTGCCCACGCCGCCCCCCAAGGCGCGCATCGCGGGCAGGCCCGGGACGAGGATCGGCAGCGCCATGGCGAGCGCCACCGGCCAGCCGGGCCAGCGCGCGAGCAGGAGCGGCTCCAGGCGCCGCAGGCCGCCCCCGGCGGCGATGCCCCAGAGGAGGGCGCCCCAGTAGAGGCCCAGCGCCAAGAGGGCGCCGGCCGGGCCGAGCGCCGAGGACAGGAGCCACACAGCCAGCGCCAGCAGCGGCACCCCCAGCAGCGCGCCGCGCCCGAGGCGGGGGTCCATCAGCGGGCCGTCACGTGATGGCCTCGAGCCGCTCCTTGGAGAGGTCGCCGGGCACGATGGTGATGGGGACCGGCAGCGTGCCCGACTGGCGGCTGAGCTGGGTGACGAGCGGCCCCGGCCCCTTGCTGTCGGTGCCCGCGCCCAGCACGAGCACGCCGATCTCGGGATCGTCGCGCAGCTGGGCCACGATCTCGGCCACGGCCTCGCCCTCGCGGATGACCAGCTCGGGGTCCACGCCCTGGCGGTCGCGCATCCACTTGGCGAAGACCTCGAAGTGGACCTCGACGCGCTCGCGCGCCTCCTCGCGCATGATGTCGCCCACGCCCATCCAGCCCAGGAACTCGCCCCCGCCCGAGCCGCCGGGGGGGATGACGGAGAGCACCTGCACGCCGCCGCCCGTCTTGGCCGCGCGCATGGCGGCGAAGCGCATGGCGTTGAGGCACTCGCGCGTGTCGTCGAGCACCACGAGGAACTTGCGCACGCGGCCCTCCCCGGCCCGGGCTGGGCCTCCCGGAGCATGGCCGAGGGGCGGGAGGGAGGCAACGGCGTTGCCAGGGGGGCGCGGCGGGCGTAGGCGGGGAGGCCACGGGGGGAGGGCGGCGATGGAGGGTGGCGCGACGCTGACGGGGCTATGGGGCGGGCTCTTCAGCTACCCGCGCGCGCTGCGGCCGGCGCACTTCACGGCCACGCTGATCGCCCATGGGGCGGGCTTCTCGGGGTCGTCCGAGGAGGTCAGCGAGGACATTAAGGGCCGGGCGCGGCGGCGCCGGGCGGCGCTGTCGGGGCGGCGGGAGGGGCGGGCGGTGACCTTCCTCAAGCGCTACGACGGGGCGGCGGGCTGGAGCCACGCCGTGCACTACGCCGGGCGCCTGTCGGCGGACGGCACCGAGATCGAGGGCGGCTGGGTGGTGCCGGGCGCCTGGAGCGGGCGCTTCCTGATGGTGCGGGGCGAGGGGAGCGGCGAGGCCGCGCTGCGCGCGGCCTTCGAGCGGGCCTAGGCGGCCTCGGCGAGGAGCGCGCGCAGGTCCAGGGGGGCGTTGGACATGGCCAGGGCGCCGCCGCCGTCGCGGGGCCATTCGGCCTGGGCGCGGTCGCGGTAGATCTCGACGCCGTTGCCGTCGGGGTCGCGGAAGTAGACCGCCTCGCTGACGCCGTGGTCGGCGGCCCCGTCGAGCGCGACGCCGGCGGCCAGGGCGCGCGCGAGGCAGGCGCCGAGCGAGGCGCGGTCGGGGAACAGGAAGGCGGTGTGGTAGAGGCCGGTGGTGCCCGGGGCGGGCGGCGGGCCGCCGAGGCTCTCCCAGGTGTTGAGGCCGAGGTGGTGGTGGTAGCTGCCGGCCGACAGGAAGGCCGCCCCCCGGCCGTAGCGCTGCACCAGGTCGAGGCCGATCACGTCGCGGTAGAAGGCCACGGCGCGGTCGAGGTCGGACACCTTGAGGTGGACGTGGCCCACGCGGGTGGCGGCGGGCGCGCGCGAGGGCGGCGCGGGCGGGGGGGAGAGGTCGGAGGGGATGGGGTTGGCCATGGCGGTCTCCTGGCGGGGCGGCCGGGAGCCTAGCGCCAACGGGACCGGGGCGCCACGCCGCCCCCGGACAGGGGCCGCGCGCCCGCGCACGGCGCGCGACACGGAAAGGGGCGCCGGCATGGCCGGCGCCCCCCCTCCGAGCCCGCCCGGACGGCGTCGCGTCACCCGCCGGAGGCCTCGAACTGCACCACCTGGCTGGCCACGGCGCGGCCGTCCACCACGAGCACGGCGAGCGCGTCGCCCTGGGCGGGGTTGGGCAGGGACACCTTGACGTCCGCGTTGGCCCCCGAGACGAGAGGCGTCGAGCCCAGCATCTGGCCCAGCATGCCGCCCTGGAAGTCGTAGACCTGCACCTCGCCGGCGCCGGTGGTCGAGATGGTGCCCAGCTCGATCTGGTTGTCGCGGGCCTGCACGGACGGGGTCGGGAACGCGTCCTGCGCCAGCGCCAGCGACGTGGAGCCGAGCAGCGCCACGAGGGCGAGGGGGATGAGCTTCTTCATGATCTTGGTCCTTGGTCCTTCCCGGGAGGGGGCGCGACACCCTCGCGTCTCATCGGGAGTGAGCGGCAGATAGGCACGGCCCCGCCGGCCGCAAGGCCGCCGCCCCGCCCCGGGCGGCCGGAGGAGAGGCCAAGCCCCTGATCCCGAAGGGCCGCGCGCCGAGGGGCGCGACGGCCCGCCGCGGGGATGCCGCAGGCCCGTCGCAGGCCCGCCGCGGGGTCGTCGCTGGGGTCAGGGGCGCAGGAAGCCCACGATCTCCTGGGTCCGCCGCAGGATGGGCGCGGCGATCTCGCGCGCCCTCTCGGCGCCCCGGCCGAGCAGGCGGTCCAGCTCGGCGGGGTCGTCCATGAGGCGCCTCATCTCGGCCCCGATGGGGCCGAGGCGCTCGGCCGCGAGGTCCGCGAGCGCGGGCTTGAAGGCGCCCCAGCCCTGGCCGCCCCATTCGGCCAGCACCGCGGCCACGGAGCGGTCCGAGAGGGCGGCGAAGATTCCCACGAGGTTGGCGGCCTCCGCGCGTCCCGCGAGGCCCGCCTCCGTCCCGGGGAGGGGCAGGGCGTCGGTGCGGGCCTTCTGGAGCTTGCGGGCGATGGCGCCGGCGTCGTCCGTCATGTTGATGCGCTCCATGTCGGAGTCGCCGGACTTGCTCATCTTCCTGGAGCCGTCGCGCAGGTTCATGACGCGCGTCGCGGGGCCCTCGATGACGGGCTCGGTGAGCGGGAAGAAGTCCACCCCGTAGTCGTGGTTGAACTTCTGGGCGATGTCGCGCGTCAGCTCCACGTGCTGCTTCTGGTCCTCGCCCACGGGGACGTGGGTGGCGTGGTAGAGCAGGATGTCGGCGGCCATGAGCGATGGGTAGGCGAAGAGGCCGAGCGACTGCCTCTCGGCGTCGCGGCCGGCCTTGTCCTTCCACTGCGTCATGCGGCCCATCCAGCCCATGCGCGCCACGCAGTTGAAGATCCAGCCGAGCTGGGCGTGCTCCAGGACCTGGCTCTGGTTGAAGAGGACCGAGCGGGCGGGGTCTATGCCGGAGGCGAGGAAGCCCGCCGCCACTTCGCGCGTGGCCGCCGCCAGCTCGCTCGGGTCCTGCCAGACGGTGATGGCGTGGAGGTCCACCACGCAGTAGACCGTCTCGAAGGCGCCTGCGTCCTGGGTCGCCACGAAGCGCTTGATGGCGCCGAGGTAGTTGCCGAGCGTGAGCCCGCCCGAGGGCTTGATGCCGGAGAAGACGCGGGGGGTGAAGGAGGGCATGGGGTCTCCGCTGGGTCCGCGCTGGCCTCGGGGGCCGGGAGCGGATAGCCACGGCCCCCAGGACCGTCAAGGAGACCCCGCGTGGCCCGCTTCGACCCCGCCCGCCTGCCGCCCGTCGCCCCCGGCGAGAGCCCGGTCAACCCGGTGCCCCTGGCGGCGCTGCTGCTGTTCCTCCTGATCGCCGGGGTGGAGGTGGTCCTCAGCCTCGCGGGGGCGGGGGCCTTGGGCGGGCGCGAGGGCATCGGCTGGCGCGTGGGCGCCATCGAGGACTGGGCGGTGTCGCCCGACCTCGTGGCCTGGGGGCTGGAGGGGCATCCGGGGGTGCTGGGGCGGCTCTTCACCTTCCCCTTCGTGCATGCCGGCCCCATGCACGCCCTGGTCGGCGGGGCCATCGTGCTGGCCTTGGGCAAGGTGGTGGGCGAGGCCGTGGGCAACCTCGCCGTCCTCGTCGTGTTCCTCCTGGCGGGGGCGGCGGGGGGGCTCCTGTTCGGGCTCCTGCTCGACGGGCCGGTGCCGCTCTATGGGTGCTATCCGGGCGCCTACGGGCTGATCGGGGCCTACACGCTGCTCCTGTGGCTCAGGCTCGGGCAGAGGGGGGCCAACCGGCTCATGGCCTTCCGGCTGATCGCGGCGCTGCTCCTCGTGCAGTTCGTCTTCGCGGTGCTGTTCGGGGGCAGCCCCGCCTGGATCGCGGACCTGGGCGGGTTCCTGGCGGGACTGGCGCTGGCGGTGCCCTTCGTGCCCGCCGCGCGGCGGGCCCTGGGCGAGAGGCTTCGCGCGCGCTAGCGGCGCAGGGCGCCCCGCAGGTCGGAGAGGCGGAAGGCGCCAAGGGCGACGCCCGCCGCGAAGTAGGCGAGGCCGCCCACGGCCACGAGCAGCGCGAGCGCCGCCGCGCGCCAGCCCGGCACGGGCAGCCAGCCCGAGAGCCCCCACTGGAGGAGCCCCACGGCGCCCGCCATGAGCCCCGTGGCCAGCACCACGCGGGGCAGGCGGTCGAGGAGGCGCGCGTCGGGGCGCCCCGCCTCGCCCAAGGCGCGCGAGCCCCGCCAGAGCTGCGCGGCCATGGTCCAGCCGGCGACCGTGGTGCCGAGCGCGGCGGCCGCGAAGCCCAGCAAGGGCGCGAGGCCCACGGCCACGGCGGCGTTCACTGCCATGGCCCAGAGGGCGTAGCGGAAGGGCGTGGCGGTGTCCTCGCGCGCGTAGAAGAGGGGCTGGAGCACCTTGTGGAGCACGAAGGCCGGCAGGCCCGCCCCGTAGATGGCGAGCGTCAGCGCCGTGGCGGCCGTGTCGCGCGGCCCGAAGGCGCCCCTCTCGTAGAGCACCAGGCAGAGGGGGCCGGCGATGACCACCAGGGCGGCGGCGGCGGGGATCGTGAGGGCCAGGCTGAACTCGGTGGCGCGGTTGAAGGCGTCGCGCCCGCCCGCGGCGTCGCCGGCGCGCAGGCGGCGCGACAGGTCGGGCAGCAGCACCGTGCCCACGGCGATGCCGACCACGCCGAGCGGGAGCTGGTAGAGGCGGTCGGCGTAGGACAGCCAGGCCACCGCGCCCTCGAAGAAGGAGGCGACCTGGCGGCCGACGAGCAGGTTGACCTGCACGACGCCGCCCGCGAGCACGGCGGGGCCGGCGATCACCAGGAGGCGCTTGAGGTCCGGGGTCCAGCGCGGCAGCCCCGGGAGCAGCGCCCAGCCGGCACGCCGCGCGGCCCACCAGGTGAACAGGAACTGCGCGACGCCCGTGACGGGCACGGTCCAGGCGAGCGTGAGGCCCATGTCCCAGCCCCGCCAGTCGGCCAGCAGCATGGCGGCGATGAACATGAGGTTCATCAGGACGGGGACCACGGAGGCCTCGGTGAACTTGCCGAAGCTGTTGAGCACGCCCGAGAGCAGCGCCACGAGGCTGATGAAGAGGATGTAGGAGAAGCCGATGCGCCCGTAGAGGACGGCCAGGCCGAAGCGCGGGTCGTCGGCGAAGCCCGCCGCCATGGCCCAGACCAGCCAGGGCATGAGCAGGGTGCCGAGCAGCGAGACGATCACCAGGACGCCGCCCAGGCCGTTGAAGGCGTCGCGCGCGAAGGCGCGGGCGTCGCCCTCCTCGCCGCCCTCCAGCTTCTTGGCGAAGAGCGGCACGAAGGCCATGTTGAAGGCGCCCTCTGCGAAGAAGCGGCGGAACATGTTGGGCAAGGAGAAGGCCACCAGGAAGGCCTCGGCGGCCGGGCCCGAGCCGAGGTAGGCGGCCATCATCACGTCGCGCACGAAGCCCGCGAGGCGCGACAGCAGCGTCCAGGCGCCCACGGTCAGGAAGCCCCTGACGAGACGGACGGGCCTGCTCACCTAGGCACGCGCGTCCGGTCGCGCGTCCGATCGCGCCCTGGCGCGGCCCTGCTCGACGGCCTCGCGCAGCTTGGCGGCCAGGGCCTTCCGCCGCGCCTCGCTGTGGAACTTCAGGCCGAACATGTCCTTGACGTAGAACGTATCCACGGCCTGCTCCCCGTAGGTCGCCACCACCGCCGAGGCGATGTAGACGTTGTTGGCCGCGAGCGTGCGCGTGAGGTCGTGCAGGAGCCCGGGGCGGTCGCGGGTGTCCACCTCGATGATGGTGTAGATGTCCGACCCGACGTTGTCGAAGCTGATGCGCGTGGGGCGGTCGAAGGCGGCCTCGCGCCGGCGCAGGCGGTCGCGGTCGCGCAAGGCCTCGCGCGCGACGACCTCGCCGCGCAGGGTGCGGAAGATGGTCCCGCGCAGGCGGGGCAGGCGGGCCTCCTCGAAGGGATGGCCGTGGCCGTCCTGGATCCAGAACACGGCCGTGGCGAAGCCGTCCTTCGAGGTGTAGGTGCGCGCGTCGCGGATGTTGGCCCCCACCATGGCCAGCGCCCCCGCGAGCCGCGAGAAGAGCCCCGGGTGGTCGGCCATGGCGAAGGCCACGCGGGTGGCGTCGCGCTCGGGCGCCGGCGTGATGTCGAGGCGCACCTCCTCGTCGCCGATGCCCCGCAGGAGGCGCGCGAAGACGGCGTGGGCCTCGGTCGGCAGGCCCAGCCAGTAGGGGCCGTAGTGGCGCGCGCCCTCGGCCCGCGCCTCCTCGGGCGTCCAGCCTGGGAGGGCCGCGAAGAGCGCCGCCCGGGCCGCCTCCTCGCGCGGGGCGCGGGCGCCGGCGTCGCCGTCCAGGAGCTGCGCCTCGGTCGCGCGGTAGAGCGAGCGCAGGAGCATGGCCTTCCAGTTGTTCCACACGCCGGGCCCGACGCCGCGGATGTCGCACACCGTCAGCACCGTCAGCAGGTCCAGGCGCTCCTTGCTCCCCACGCGGGCGGCGAAGTCGCGCACCGTGCGCGGCTCGGAGATGTCGCGCTTCTGGGCCACGTCGGACATGAGCAGGTGGTGGCGCACCAGCCACTCGACGGTCCCGGCCTCGGGCGCGCTCAGCCCCAGGCGCCGCGCCACCGGGCCGGCGAGCGCCGCGCCGACCTCCGAGTGGTCCCCGCCCCGCCCCTTGCCCACGTCGTGCAGCAGCAGCGCCACGTAGAGCACGGCCCGGTTGACGCCGGCCTTGAGGATGGAGGAGGCGACGGGCAGCTCCTCGCGCAGCTCCCCCTTCTCGATGCGGGCGAGGTGGCTGATGGCCTGGATCGTGTGCTCGTCCACCGTGAAGCTGTGGTACATCGAGAACTGCATCAGGGCGACCACGGGCTCGAACTCGGGGATGAAGGCGCCGAGCACGCCCAGCTCGTTCATCCGGCGCAAGGCCCGCTCGGGGTTGCCGTGCTTGAGCAGCAGGTCGAGGAAGATGCCGTTGGCGCGGGGGTCCAGGCGCAGGCGGTCGTCTATCAGGCCGAGGTTCGAGGCCACCAGCCGCATGGCGTCGGGGTGCAGCAGCGTGCCCGACCGCAGGGCCTCCTCGAAGAGCCGCAGGAGGTTGAGCGGGTCTGCCACGAAGGCGCGATCGTCGGCGACCGTGAGGCGGTTGTGCTTGATGGCGTAGGGGGGGCGCGCGGTGGGCAGGCTGCCCCGCCCGAAGAGCCGGGTGAGCATCGGCGCGGGCTTCACCCGCGCGGCCTCCATGGCGGTCAGGAAGATGCGCGTGAGCTCGCCCACGCGGGTGGCGGCGCGGAAGTAGTCCTGCATGAAGCGCTCGACGGCGCGCCGCCCGCCCCCGTCCGCGTAGCCCATGCGCGCGGCCACCTCGACCTGGAGGTCGAAGGCGAGCCCGTCGGCGGCGCGGCCCGTCAGGAAGTGCAGGTGGCAGCGCACGGCCCACAGGAAGGACTCCGCGCGCCGGAAGGTCGCCAGCTCCTCGGGCGTGAACACGCCCCTCTCGGCCAGCTCCTCGGCGGTCTCGGCGCCCTCCACGTACTTGCCGATCCAGAACAGCGAGTGGAGGTCGCGCAGGCCCCCCTTGCCCTCCTTGACGTTGGGCTCGACCACGTAGCGCTGGCCGCCCTGGCGGGCGTGGCGCTCCTCGCGCTCGCGCAGCTTGGCGTCGAGGAACTCGGGGCCCGTGGCGGCGAAGAGCTCGCGGCGCAGGCGGTCGCGGAGCGTCGCGGCGAGGGCGGCGTCGCCGGCCAGCGTCCGGGTCTCCAGGAGCGAGGTGCGGATCGTCATGTCCTCGCGGGCGAGCCTGAGCGCGTCCCTGAGGGACCGCGAGGCGTGGCCGACCTTCAGCTTGAGGTCCCATAGCAGGTAGAGCAGCGCCTCCACGGCCCGCGCGGCGCCGGGCGCCGCGCCCTCCGACAGCGCCAGGAGGTCCACGTCCGAGTGGGGGGCCATCTCGCCCCGGCCGTAGCCGCCCACGGCGAGCAGCGCGAGGCGCTCCGAGGCCGGGACGGGGTGGAGGGACTGGGCCACGCGCCAGGCGGCCAGGACCGCGCGGTCGGTGAGCCGGGCGAGGGCGTGGCTGGCCTCGCGGCCCGCGAAGGGGCGGCGGGCCAGGGCGGCCTCGACGGCCGCGAGGCCGGCCCCCCGCGCCTCGGCGATGGCCGAGAGGGCCGCGCGGCGCGCCTCCGCCGGCCCGGC
>ERZ1066119.1796-NODE-1796-length-10240-cov-5.097791_pt1 | contig 10240 bp, 12 predicted proteins | sample MGYA00382766_ERZ1066119 | MGnify/ENA primary metagenome ERZ1066119 (study PRJEB33369, sample SAMEA5778349) | biofilm metagenome | biome: Industrial cooling water; feature: Water cooling tower basin; material: Biofilm | place: United Arab Emirates | collected...
CTACGCGGCCGGCGAACTCAAGCACGGCCCGCTTGCGCTGGTCGACGCCGAGATGCCGGTGGTCGTCATCGCGCCGAACGACGCGCTGCTCGAGAAGGTGAAGTCGAACATCCACGAGGTGCGCGCGCGCGGCGGCGAGATGTTCGTGTTCGCCGATGCCGACAGCCACTTCGGCGAGGAGGACGGCGTGCACGTGATCCGCACGCCGCGCCACGTTGGTCCGCTGTCGCCTGTGGTCCATGCCATCCCGGTGCAGATGCTGGCGTACCACACCGCGCTCGCCCGCGGCACCGACGTCGACAAGCCGCGCAACCTCGCGAAGTCGGTGACCGTGGAGTAACGAAAACGGCCGGCCCCGCGAGGGACCGGCCGTTCGGTTTTCATGCGACTGCGCCGCGATCGGCGCCGAGCCGCGGCGCGCGCGTGATTACTCGGCGGCAGCCTTCAGCTTGCGCAGCGGACGCACCTTGACCTTGGTCGAGGCCGGCTTGGCGGCGAACCACTGCTCTTCCTTGGTGAACGGGTTGATGCCCTTGCGCTTCGGCTTGGCCGGCACGCTGACCGACGTGATCTTCAGCAGGCCCGGCAGAACGAACTGGCCGGCGCCCTTCTTGTTGAGCGAGCCGACGATCGCGCCTTCCAGCGCGGCGAGGACGTTGCGGACGTCCTTCGCGACGACGCCGCTGGCTTCGGCGATGTGCGCGACCAGGCCGGTCTTGTTCAGCGTTTCCTTGATCGCCTTCGGCGCAGCCGGGGCGGCCTTCTTCGGGGCGGCCTTCTTGGCCGGGGCTTTCTTCGCAGCTTTCTTGGTTGCCATGTGATGGATTCTCGTGTGGTTCCGTGGATCGGTGGTGGGACCGGCCCGACGACCCGCAGGTCGGCTCGGACCTGCCAATCCTCGCCTGAATCGCGGAAAAAGTAAGCCCCCGACGGGAAAAAACCGCACTTTTTTTCGCACGCGTTCGTCAGGAGCGGACCCTGCCCCCTGCGACCGGCCCTTGAAGCCCGCCGCGAAGCGGCGCTAGCGTGGTTCCGTCTGTCCACGACGGAGGTTGTGCATGGAATCCCGCCTGGAACAGGGCGCGCCCCTGGCGCTCTGGCAGGGTCTGGTGCTGGAAGGCGAGGCGTCCGCCGGCGTCCGTCTGTCCGAAACCACGGAGAGTTACCTCGTTTTCCTGCTGATGCAGCACCTGCGCGACGGCGCCCTGGCGGGGCGGACGATGGCGCTCGAATGGCTGGCGGCCCTCGACCGCGCCGGCACCGCCCGTGCCGAGCAACTTCGCGAGGTGGGTGATCGCAGCCTGTTGATCGCGGGCCTTTACCCCGGTTTGGCCGAGCGACGCCGGGTGGGGCCGGCCTACTACGCGCGCCTGGGCGCGCTCGCCTATGACGGAGCCGCCGATGTGGCGCGCCGCAGCGAGCGCCCGCTGTTCGAGGAGCTGGCCGCCACCGTCCGTCCCTTGGTGCGCGTGCTGGCCGCTCTGCGGAAGCGCTGAAAGCGGGCAGGGCAGAGCCGCCAACGTTGACGCGGGACGGGCGGCCTGTTGCCATATCGATATGCGCATCTGTGTCTACGCCGCCTCGAGCGGCAAGGTCGACCCCGCCTACCTCGCCGCCGCCCGCGAACCGGGCGCCACGTTGGCTCGCGCCGGCTGCACCACGGTGTACGGCGGCGGTGGGCAGGGATTGATGGGGGCCTTGGCGGACGGCGCCATCGCCGAAGGCGGCGAGGTGATCGGCATCATTCCGAAGTTCATGGTCGACCTCGAATGGGGGCACCCCGGTGTCACGACGCTGGAACTCGTCGAGGACATGCGCGAGCGCAAACACCGCCTGCTCACCGGCAGCGATGCGGTCGTCGCCCTGCCGGGCGGCTGCGGGACCCTCGAGGAGCTGTTCGAGGCGATCACGTTGAAGCGCCTCGGCCTGTACTTCAGCCCGATCGTGCTGCTCAGCGTCAATGGGTTCTACGATGGCCTGCAGGCCTTCATGCAGAAAGTGATCGACGAGCGCTTCATGAACCCGGAGCACGCCGCGATGTGGTCGCTGGTGGATCGCGTCGACCAGGTGCTGCCGCGCATCCGCGAGACGCCGCGCTGGGCCGAGAATGCCCGGGAGTATGCGGTGGTGCGCTGAGCACCCGGGATCACCGCATCATGTCGCGCAGGTCGCTGAGCACGATGTCGGCGTCCTTGATCGTGACGAAGCCGAGGCGTGGGTACTCCAGCTCGATGATGCTGTAGAGCGTTCCGCTGATGACCAGCACGAACACCGTCGTGTGCAGCGGGCTGCGCCGCCCGCTCAGGCCGCGCGCGTGGCCGGCGAGGAAGGTCGCCAGCACCGCCACCGAGGCCAATGCGGCGAACACGATGGCCGGCGGATGGACCATCGCCGCCATGCGTCGCGTCGTGGTGATGTCGATCATCTCGTTCAGCGGGCCGAGCAGCGGCATGGCGAGGGCCGGTTGGGCCTTCTGCTCCAGCGCGGTGTTGACGGCCGCCCAGATGCGCGCTTGGTGCTCCTCGGTGGCCGCCTGCGAGCCCGCGCGCGCCGGTGAATCGTCGCTGTGGCTCCCCGCGGCGATCCGCACCTCTAGGTAATCGCGAAAGAGCGGACGGATCGGCGCGCTGAGCTCGTCGCCGAGCAGGTCGAGGCGGAGGTAGCTGGTCGAGATCGCATTGGCTTCTTCGGCGATGAGCAGCCGCCGAGTTTCGAAGCGGTTCGCTGCGCTGGAAAAGCTGAAGGCGATCAGCAGGCCGAGCAGGGCGAAGACCGCCCCCTCGATCACGCCGAGGCCTTTGTCGGCGCTGTCACCTGCGATGGCCTGTCGCGCACGGCCCCAGCGGAACCCGGCTTCGGCCGAGAGGATCAGGAGCCCAACGATGAGCGCCACGGTCAGCAGCAGTCCGAAGGTCCAAGTCATGGCAAAGCGTCGTTGGCTGGGAAGTCACCATCCTCGCCGATCCCGCGGCAGGAGGCAGCCCCGTCGTTCGCGCCGCGAGGGAGCGCGCCGCTCGGTTTACTCCTGGTCGAGGTTCAGCCGGACGCCGCGGATGGAGTTGCTGACGACCGTGACGTTGAACCGGTCGCGGCCGAGGCGGCGCTTCACGAGCACATCCTCGCCGTCGTCGCGCTCCACCTTGTAGTCAGTGCCGATGGCTTCGCGCAGCACGTCGACGACGCGCTTCGCGACCATGTTTTCGCGCGTCCCCGAGGCCACTTCGATCGGCACGGTGACGGGCGCGCCGCCGCTCGGCGTGATCGCCAGCACCAGCGTCCCGTCCGAGCGGGCGTTGCCGCTGAACTGCAGTCGCCATTTGTTCTCGAGCGGCGCGGCCTGCAGGAGGCTGCTGGCGGCAAGGGCGAGGGCGGCGAAGGCGACGATCACGAGGCGCATGGGGGATCCTCAGGCGGGTGCGGAACCCGCAGCCTGCCATCCCGGGCGGATGGCGGCGATGCCGGTCGCCCCAATCCGGGGCGCGGCGGCTCAGTCGCCGCCGCCGTCGCTTCCACCATCGTCCGCCGAGCCTTCGTCCCCGCGAGGGTCGGCGTCGCCCTCGCCATCGGCCACGGCGCCCGCCGGCGCGTTGCCGCCACTGAACCAGCGCGGCTGCGACTTCGGCAAGGCGGCGCTGGCGGCGTCGGCAGCGAGGATCAATTCACTGCGGCGCTCTTCGGGCACTTGCTGCCAGTGGCAGTCGAGCAGCGCGCCTTCCAGCGAATACAGCAGGTTGAGCGAGGGCTTGAAGCCCGCGCGCTTGAGTTTGACGAAGGCTTCGAGGCTGCCCAGCGCGCGCAGGTCGTCGATCGTCCGTACGCCGACCTGGCGCAATTGCGCCGCCGACTTCGGGCCGATGTTGCGCAGCTTCTCGGGCGCGGCCACGACGCTCAGGCCAGCGTGTCGAGGAAGGCCTGCGCCAGCGCTTCCAAGCCGCGCTGGTCGTCGGCATCGAAGCGGTCGAGCACCGGGCTGTCGATGTCGAACACGCCGATCAGCGTGTCGCCTTGGAACAGCGGCACCACCACTTCCGAACGCGAGGCCGAGTCGCAGGCGATGTGGCCCGGAAACGCCTCGACATCCGGCACGAGCTGGGTCTGGCGGGTGGCGGCGGCGGTGCCGCAGACGCCCTTGCCGATGGCGATGCGCACGCAGGCCGGTAGGCCTTGGAACGGCCCCACCACGAGCTCCTTGCCGTCGAAGAAGTAGAAGCCCACCCAGTTGAGGTCGGGCAGGGCGTGGAAGACCAGCGAGGACAGGTTCGCCGCGTTGGCGGTGCGGTCGCGTTCGCCGTGCATCAGGCCGCGGGCCTGGTCGACGAGTTGGGCGTACTGCTCGGCTTTGGTGCCCTCGAGGGCGACGGAGGTGAAGGACATGCGCTCTGGAATCCGGTTCAGCGGGCCGAAGGAGCCGGCCGGGCCTGCAACGATGGGGACGGCAATGGGCGAAGGCAAGCGCGGCGTTCACGGCCGATTCGCGGACAATGCCGTCATGACGACCGCTTTCTTCGTGACCGGCACCGACACCGGGGCCGGCAAGACCTTCACCAGCACCGTCCTGCTCCATGCCCTCCGCCAGCGCGGCCTGCGCGCCGTGGGCATGAAGCCCGTCGCCAGCGGCAGTGAGGAAACCCCCGAGGGCCTGCGCAACGAGGACGCCCTCGCGCTGCAGGCAGCCAGCGATCCGCGCCCCGACTATGCGCTGGTGAACCCCTGGGCCTTGCGCGAACCGACGGCGCCGGAAATCGCCGCGCGCCTCGACGGCGTCGAGGTGACCCTGCCGCCGATCGAGGCGGCCTTCGCGCAGCTCAAGGCGCAGGCCGACGTCGTGCTGGTCGAGGGGGTGGGTGGCTTCCTCGCGCCGGTGAACGCGGTGATCGACCAATGCGACCTGCCGCGGGCCCTGGGCCTGCCGGTGCTCGTGGTCGTCGGCCTCAAGCTCGGCTGCATCAACCACGCGCGGATGACGGTGGAGGCCGTGCAGTCGCGCGGCTTCCGCGTGCTGGGCTGGATCGCCTCCGACGTCGAGCCGACGATGCTGTTCCCCGACGATTACTTCGAGGCGCTGAAGGCCGCGCTGCCGGTGCCGTGCTTCGGACGCCTGCCGCATGCGCCGGGCGTGGACCCGGCGAGCCTCACGGCGCATCTGGCCTTGCCCGAGGGCTTTCCTCAGCCGAGCTGAAGCGTCGCGCGGTCGCCCGAGGCCGGGCGGAACACCGAGACGCGCACCAGCAGCGGCATCGACGGCTGAAGCTCGCGGGCGATGAACGCGCAAAGGTTCTCGAGCGTGGCGGGGCCGATGCCCTCGACCTCGTCGAGGAAGCGGTGGTCGAGGCGCTCGCGCAGGGCGGCCAGCTCGCGACGCACGAAGCCGAGGTCCATCACCATGCCGGTTTCGCGGTCAGGCTCGCCGCGCAGCGTGATCTCGGCGTGGTAGGTGTGGCCGTGGATGCGCTTGCTCGATTCGATCTCGCCCTCGACGTAGCGGCGCAGCGTGTGCGCAGCTTCGAAGTAGAAGGCTTGGCTGAGTTCGGTCGGCATGGGCGTGGCGGGCGGGACAGGCGCGCATTCTGCCATGGGCGCCCCGGGGTCCCGTCCAAGGTCCGGTTCAGGCCTCGGCGAGGAAGGCCGCGACGCGCCTCGCAGCGGCTTCAGGCTCGGCCAGCATGAAGCAGTGCGACCCGGCCACGGCCTCGACCTGCACGTGCGCATGGCGGGCCGCAAGCCGGCGCGCCGAGGGCGCCACGAAGGGCAGGGTGCGGTCGCCGTGGACGAGCAACGTCGGGGTGGCCAAGCGATCGAGTTGCCGCCACAGGCCCACCGGGCCGGTGCTGAAGATCGCGGCCTCGATGGCGGTGGGGCACTTCAGGGCGACCCCGTCGCCGTCCTCCCGCAGGCCGTGGTCGACGTAGGCGCGCAGGGCCGCGTCCTGCCAGTCGGCGAACACGCCGCGGCCGCGGAAGCGGGCGAAGGCCTCCTCGCGCGAGGGCCAGCGCGTGCGCCGGCGCCGGGTGGCGCGCACCAAGGGCAGAAGGCCCTGCAATCCCGTGCGGTCGAGCAGGGCGACGCTGGCCGCCACCAGCGGCGTGTAGATCACCGGATCGAGCAGCACGAGGCGCCGGAACAGCGAAGGGTCGTTGGCGGCCATCAGCGCGCTGAGCACGCCGCCGAAGCTGTGGCCCACGGCGAACACCGGCACCGTCGGTGCGGGATGGTGGGCACGAAACGCGCGAGCCACCATCGCGGCGTTGGCGTTCCAGCCGAGGAAGTGCCCGCCGGCGTCGCTGTCGCCGTGGCCCTGCGCATCGCAAAGCCAAAGATCGAAGCGGTCCGCTAGCGGTTCCAGCATCGGCGCGTAAGTGCGCGCACACAGGCCGTTGCCGTGCAGCACGTGCACCAGCGGCCGGCCGCGGGGCGGCGTCCGCCAGCCGCGCAAGGTGAGGCCGAATTCCGGGTCGGCGTGCTGCCAGCGTTCGAGGTCCAAGGGAGAAGCGTGGGGATCGGAGAGGCGCGCACTATGGCGGCCGGCGGGGCCCGCGGCCAGTGAAGCCGTCTTCCGGCCTACCATGGGCCATGCGCCCGTCCTCGCCCACGTCCGCCGCCGCCGACCACCAGCGCCTGCTGGAAGCGACGCTGGGCGAAGTCCTCGGCACGCTGGATGCTGAGCTGCTGGCCCGCGTGCTGCCGCGGCTCAGCACGCTCGAACTTCCCGGGGGCGCCACGCTGATGGCGGAGGGCGATCCCTCCGATGCCCTTTACCTCGTGCTTTCGGGCCGCCTGCGCGCGACGCGTCGCGGCGGCACCGTGCTTGGCGAGATCGGTCGCGGCGAGCCGATCGGCGAGATGGGCGTGATCACCGGCGCGCCTCGCAGTGCCACGGTGCGTGCGCTGCGCGACTGCGTGCTCGTCCGCCTCGACGGCGCCGACTTCACCGGCATCCTGCAGTCGGTGCCGCACGCCGGCTTGTCGCTGGCGCGCAAGCTCATCGATCGCCTCTCGCGGAACGCGGCTTCCGCCAGCCGTCCGCGCTTCGTCAACGTCTGCGTCCTGCCGTTGCAGGCGTCCGTGGACGCCGTGGTCTTGGCGACGCGGCTGCGAGCCAACCTGCTCGACGTTCGGCCCGAAAGCGCGGGCGAGTCGACGAGCATCGCCTTGCACGAGCGTAGTGGCGTCGAGGCGGCGCTGGGCATCGAGATCGACACCGCCGAAGCCGATGTGCTGGGCGGCCATCGTCGCCTCTTGGACTGGCTGGACCAGCAGGAGGCCGCGCATGGGTTGCAGGTGTTCGCCGCCGACGCCGAGGACAGCGCGTGGACGCGACTGTGCTTGCGGCAGGCCGATCTGGTGCTGCTGGCCACTGATGCCGATGCGGAGCCCGCGCCGCAGGGCGTGGAGCTCGCGCATCTCACTGGCGACGCGCGGCGCATCGCGGCCCACCAGGCGCTGTGGCTGCTGCATCCCGACGATCGGCGGCGGCCGAGCGGCACCGCGGCGTGGTTGGCCGCTCGTCCGCACCTTGCGATGGAGGGGTTGTCGCACCTGCACCTGCGGCGAGGCAACGACGGCGACTGGCAGCGGGTCGCGCGCATCGTCGCGGGGCGTGCGACCGGCCTCGTGCTGGCCGGCGGTGGGGCGCGCGGCTTTGCCCACGTGGGCGTGATGCAAGCGCTCGAAGAGCAGGGCATCGACTGGGACGTCGTCGGCGGGACGAGCATCGGCGCGGTCATGGGCTTCTACGCCGCCACCGGCCTGCCGGCGTTGCGCGTCCGTGCCTTGGCCGGTGAGGCCTTCCGTCGCAACCCGCCCGGCGACGTGAACTGGGTGCCGGTGATGTCCCTGCTGCGCGGCCGGCGCCTGAAGCGCGTGATCGACGACGCCGTTGCCGAGGCCTTCGACGGGACGCCGGACATCGAAGACCTGTGGAAGCCCTTCTTCTGCGTGGCCTCGAACTGTTCCCGGCAGCGCGCCGAGGTGCTGCGCCGTGGCCGGCTCTCGGAGGCCCTGCGCGCCAGCGTGTCGATTCCCGCGGCCCTGCCGCCTGTGCTGCGCGAGGGCGAGTTGCTCGTCGATGGCGGCACCTTCAACAACTACCCCGTCGACGTGATGCGGGCGGCGGGTGCGGCACGGGTGATCGGCGTCGACCTGAGCCAGGACGCCTACCGCGCGATCGAGCACGACGATGTGCCGTCGCCCTGGGCCTTCCTGCTGGATCGCCTGTTCCGGCGGCGAGAGCGCCGGCGCTACAAGGATTTCCCGAGCCTGGGCACCACCGTGGTCAACGCGGCGCTGATGGCCAGCACGTCGCACCAGAAGCGGATGCGCGAACTCGTCGACCTCGCGTTCCAGCCGGACGTCTCGGACGTCGGCCTGCTGCAGTGGCGGGCCTTCGACCGCGTGGTGGCGATCGGGCTGGACCACGCGCGCGCCGTGCTCGCGGCGCGCGACACGGTCAAGCGTTGTTGACCTGGTCGTCGACGCGGTCGAGGATCTCCTGCAGCTCGCGGGTCACGCGTGTCCGATCGAAGTGCAGCGCACTTTCCTCACGGATACGCTTGGCGATGCGCGCGCCATGCCACAGCCCCAGCGTCAGGCAACCGGTATTGACTGTATCGAGGCGTGGCCACAGGGCGCCCGCCGTCGGCAATTCAGGCACCTCCGCCTGCAGCTGCCGCACCTGCTTGGCCAGCGAGCCGAGGTAGAGCATCAGCCGCTCGCCGGGGATGCGCAGGCGCTGCAGCGTCGAGTCGGGGGGCTCGGCGGCGTTCATCCACGCGTGGCCGATGGCCCGGGCGACGCTGGCCTCGGCCGCATCGGCATCGAAGGGCTTCACGAGGTAGTGCTCCACGCCGAGGCCCATGGCCTGCTTGACCGTGCCGACGTCCGACGCCGAGGTCACGAGGACGAAGGGCAGGTCGGTCAGGCCGGGGTGCGCACGCACCTTGCGCAGCAGTTCGATGCCGGTGAGGCGGGGCATGTGCAGGTCGCTGAGGACCGCGGCGGGCGTCATGCCGCCCAGCAGCAGTTCCCACGCTTCCATGCCGTCCTTGGCCTCGACCGGCTCCAGCGTCTCGAAGCGGGACATCAGGTCGACGAGGGCCATCCGTGACACGGCGTCGTCATCGACGAGCAGGATCTTCATGGCGTTCTCCAAGGTGGTTGGGGTCCAGCAAGTTCAGCAGCCGTGGCGTCTCGGCATCGATGAAGTCCCAGTCCTCGCGGTCGGCGGCTTTCTCGAGCTCGCCAGCGAGGCGGTGCAGCGGGCCGTCCGGCGCGAGGAAGCCGGCGCTGCCCTTGATGCCGTGGAACTGTTGGGCGAGTTCGATGGCCTGGCGCGAATCGAAGCTGGCCACCAGCGCGCGGCGGCGTTCCGGCAGGTCGGCGAGGAAGGCCTCCCACATCCGCGAGCGCAGGTCGGTGGGGCCGGCCTTCCGCTTGCTTGCCGGCGCCACCGCGTGGCTGGGATCGGCGTTCGTCGTCGCCGGCGTCGGCGCGGACGGCAGGGGGGGCGCCTCGGCATCGATGCCGAACAGCGCGTCGAGCGCGGCGCTGGGGTCCTGGTCCTGCGGCGGCAGCGGACGCCCCTCGGCCAGCAGCCGGCCGATCATCCGCTCGAGCAGGGCGTGCAGTTCGCGTTCGTTGATCGGCTTGGACAGGAATTCGTCCATGCCGGATTCGAGGTAGATCCGGCGGTCCTCGGACGTGGCATTGGCCGTCAGCGCGATGATCGGCAAGGCCGGGCGCAGCACCCGGACTTGCTCGATGCCGCCGGCACGGATGTGGCGGGTGGCGGTGGCCCCATCCATCTCCGGCATGCGTCCGTCCATCAGCACGAGGTCGTAGTCGCGGCGGACCAGCGCGTCGATGGCGAGGCGGCCGTTCTCGACGATGTCGACGTCGTGGCCGCGATCCTCGAGCAGGGTGCGGATGATGATCTGGTTGGTGGGGTAGTCCTCGGCGCACAGGATGGACAGGCGATGCGTGTGCGGCACCTGCGCATCGGCCTCCGCGCTGTCCGGTGCGGCCCCTTGTGGCAGCGGCAGTTCGAACCAGAAGCGCGTGCCCAGGCCGGGCTTCGAGTCGGCCTGCATCGATCCGCCCATCAGCTCGACGAGGTTGCGCGAGATCGCGAGGCCGAGCCCGGTGCCGCCGTACTTCCGGGTGGTCGACGTGTCGGCCTGGGTGAAGGCGTCGAACAGCCGCTCCATCGCCTCGGGCTGGATGCCGATGCCGGTGTCCTGCACCG
>ERZ1066119.1807-NODE-1807-length-10188-cov-7.567650_pt1 | contig 10188 bp, 7 predicted proteins | sample MGYA00382766_ERZ1066119 | MGnify/ENA primary metagenome ERZ1066119 (study PRJEB33369, sample SAMEA5778349) | biofilm metagenome | biome: Industrial cooling water; feature: Water cooling tower basin; material: Biofilm | place: United Arab Emirates | collected...
TCTTCCATGTTCAGACCAATTTGAGATTTTCCGGCGAATACTGTACCAACCTTATTGTTAATAAAACGAGTCCCAGCTAGATCGTAAATTTCATCGGGTAATGGCACGTAGCCCACAGTTTTAACGTACTGTCTGGCGTTGCTAAGATAAAACTCAACAAATTGCTTGACCTGCGATCGCTTTGCCGATTTAGCATTAACATAAATAAACAGCGGGCGAGACAGGGGTTGATACTGAGCATTCCTGACATTTTCCCGAGTTGGCTCGATCGCTCCTTTGCCATTATTAATAGGCAAAGCCTTTAGAGTATTTTGGTTTTCTTCGTAATAAGCATGACCGAAATATGCTAGAGCATTAGAATCTTGTTTTACCCCTTGAACTAATTTTAAATCGTCATCGCTGGCTGTATAGTCGTTACGACTAGCTTTAGCTTTCCCGACGATCGCTTCGGTAAAGTAGTCAAAAGTTCCAGATGCTTTATCCGCACCGTAAAGTGTTAACGGTCGAGCGGGGTAATTTGGGCGAATTTGATTCCAACGGGTAATTTTACCCTCTGCCGCAGGTTCCCAGATCTTCTTTAACTCGGCAACAGTAATATCATTTGCCCAAGTGTTTTTGGGATTGACAACGACAGTAAGAGCGTCGTAAGCGATCGGCAATTCTATATATTCTATACCTGCTGTCTTACAAGCTTTTATCTCCTCATTCAAGATTGGGCGCGAGGCGTTATTAATATCTATCTGTCCTTGACAAAACTTCTTAAATCCGCCGCCAGTACCAGAAATGCTGACTTGAATTTTTGGCTGGTTCGTATAGTTTAGCTGGTATTCTTTGGCGATCTCATCTGTAATCGGAAAGACCGTACTAGAACCATCAATTTGTATGGTTTGTTGTGGCGCTTGAGCTTGAGCAATCCAACCAGCGATCGCAACTAAACTAGAACTAAGAGACAAAACAGCGATCGAGGACGCGATCGCCAAGCTATTTACTGTAAACTTCATAATTTTCACCCCTAAAACTAAATTAAGTCACAGTTATCAGCAAGTAGTAAGTTGTAAGTAATGGGTGGGGAACGATTGAATCACTCCTGACTTCTGTCTCCTCAGTTTTGACTTCTGAGGTCTTACCTTTATCATTTCAAATAAAATTGATTTGAAGAGTGAAAAAATATTTAATTTTATAGCTAATTTTTTATAAGTAAAGGTTCACAAATAGCTCTACTCTGAAGATAATATTACCAAGTTTTTAAATAATATTTAACTAAGTCTTAAATAAAACATATTGTTGCCTTTATGCGCCAGCGATAGCACTGAGCAAGCGTAAACATAGAAAAAAAATAGACTAGAATAGTGCTCCTCTAGGCTATCTTGAGGGCAAAATCGTTACAGACTTCGATCGCTAAGACATCCTCTGTCTTATTAACCCAATGCCTGAAAAACGTAAATCTTCCCTTCTGTTAACTTTGGGCGCTGCTGGCTTATTAATTGGTGGGGGAGCAGCTGCTTACTGGGTAATCCTCCAACGCCAAGGACAGTTAGAGAATCTGCCTATGGGGTCGAATATTATTCCCCAAGAGGCTTTGGTGGCTCTATCTGTTTCTACCAATACCCAACAGTGGCAGCAACTCCGACAATTCGGTACGCCCCAAATTCAAGCTCAGCTAGATCGAAATTTAGCTAACTTGCGCGATCGCCTTTTAACGGCAAACGGCTACAACTACCAGCGAGACATCCAGCCTTGGGTTGGTAGAGAAGTTAGCATTGCCTTTCTCCCGCCGCCACTACCAGCTACACCAAGTTCAACTGTGCCACCTAACAGCGATCGCCAGCAATCTGTAGTTATGGTACTGCCCATTGCTGACCAAATGGCAGCAAAGCGGATTTTAGAGCAACCCAAACCATCTGCTCACGGCAAAAGTCGCCAGCGAAACTATAAAGGTGTCGAGATTAGAGAAACTCAAGGAGCTAAAGCGCAATATTTCTCAGCTGCCGTTCTAGACGGGCGTTATTTAGTCGTCACAGATCGTCCGCAAGCGACAGAAAGAGCGATCGACACGTACAACGGTACGACAGCTTCCTTGAAGCAAACAGCAGGTTATACCAATGCTTTCGAGCAGATTGCAACTAAACAGCGTTTTGCCCAACTGTACGTCAACGTACCAGTAGCCGCAAGAATTGCTGCTGCTAACCCCAGCCGCTCGTTTTCACCCCAAGGGTTAGCTCAGCTGCAAAACAATCAAGGTGTGGCTGCTAGCATTAACATAGAATCAGAAGGAATCCGCCTTAAGAGTATTTCCTGGCGCAAACCCGATAGCCAACAAGTATTCGCGGTAGAAAACAATGCGGGCAAAATGCAAAGCCGCCTACCTGCGGAAACATTGATGATGCTTTCTAGCGGCAATTTACAGCGATTATGGCAGGACTACGCACGAGAGGTGCAATCTAATCCCCAAGCACCGATCCGTCCCCAAGAACTGCGTAAAGGTGTAATGTCAACGACAGGGCTGGACTTAGACCAAGATTTACTCAGTTGGATGGATGGTGAGTTTGCCGTATCGATGGTTCCAGCGGCTCCCAAAGCGGGTTCGCCAAATAACTTTGCCCTCTCTTTAGTATTTCTAGTCCAAACCAAAAACCGCAATAAAGCCGAACAAGCCCTGTTTCAGCTCGAACGGGTGATGCGGAGTAAATACCAGTTTCAAGTAGAAGAAACAAAAATCAAAGATCGTGCTGTAATAAATTGGATTGCTCCTTACGGCACGGTTGCTACTCGTGGCTGGCTGGATGGAGATGTTGCTTTCTTCGCTCTTGGCGCGCCTGTGGCAGAGCGGCTGATTCCCCAGCCTCAAAGCAGTTTAGCTAATGCCGCGCAATTTCAACAATCAGTTCCCTCAGCCTTGGGTGGAACTAACGGTCAGTTTTTTCTTAATGTAGAACCGACAGTCAAAGCCTTACCCTTACCACAGCTATTCTCCGGTCAACAAATATTCTTCGACGCTACCCGTTCTATCGGTGTTACCTCCGCCGTCAGCAGCGATCGCAGTATCCGCTACGATGTTTTTGTTGCCCTTAAGAAGATCGGGAGTCGGGAGTAGGAAGCCGGAAGGAAGAAAGCTGAGGGAGCTAGAAGAGAGCTGGGGAAGCTGAGAGAAAAAAACCCACTTTTCACTACTTTCTACTCTCTCTCCACCGATCGCTATTCCCCAGTAGGATCGAAATAATACCCTTGATGCTTGACAAAAAAATATAGGAGAACGCTGATTATGAATTTGGTTTTACTCCAGAATTGGCTGGACAATGCCTCGTTTGCTGTCCTATTTCTGACAATGTTAGTTTATTGGGTTGGAGCAGCTTTCCCAGGACTGCGCTTTCTCCCAACTTTAGGTACGGCGGGAATGGCGATCGCGAATTTATGTATTGCTACTTTATTGGGAGCAAGATGGCTGGAAGCTGGATACTTTCCAATTAGCAATCTTTATGAATCTCTATTTTTCCTTGCTTGGGGAGTGACTGCGGTTCATCTGATCGCAGAAAATAGCAGCCGTAGCCGTTTGGTAGGAGTTTTCACCGCTCCTGTTGCTATGGGTATTGCTGCTTTTGCAGCTCTGACTTTACCATCAGATATGCAAACCTCTGCCCCTCTCGTACCTGCTCTCAAGTCTAACTGGTTGATGATGCACGTTAGCGTCATGATGCTGAGTTATGCTGCTTTACTAGTAGGTTCTCTGCTCGCGATCGCCTTTTTGCTCGTTTCTGGTGGTCAAGAAATTGAGTTACATGGTAGTTCTGTGGGTACTGGAGGTTATCGACAAAACGGCTATCGCCTCCAACGCAACACCGATGTCACTCAACTATCTCCAGCAGTAGCTGCAGAAGCCTCTAGTCCTCTAGCACTAGAAACTAACGGTAACGCCAAAACTGCCATCCTTAAAACGGCGACAACAACTTTGATTTCCGACTCCCGACTCCCGATTTCCGACTCCCGACTCCCGACTCCCGACTCCCTATCTCTCTCCCCCCAACGCCTCAGCCTAGCCGAAACCCTAGACAACATCAGCTATCGCACCATTGGACTGGGCTTTCCTTTGCTGACAATCGGTATTATTGCTGGCGCAGTTTGGGCTAACGAAGCTTGGGGTTCTTACTGGAGTTGGGATCCGAAAGAAACATGGGCGTTGATTGCTTGGTTAGTGTTTGCTGCCTATCTTCATGCCCGTCTTACCCGTGGCTGGCAAGGTCGTCGTCCGGCTATTTTGGCTGCAACTGGTTTTGTCATCGTTTGGGTTTGCTATTTGGGTGTAAATCTCCTCGGTAAAGGGCTGCATTCCTACGGTTGGTTTTTCTAAAGAACGCTAATGACCCGCGCTGACTGGACTCCACTTCACGCCCGCATACATCGTACCCTGCGATCGCGTCATCTCTCGGAGAAGCGTCAGCGATTACTCGTAGCTGTATCTGGCGGGCAAGATTCATTATGCCTCGTCCAGTTACTCTTAGATTTACAACCCAAGTGGGAATGGCAATTAGGCATCGCTCATTGCGATCATCGCTGGCGTGCTGATTCCCAGGCTAACGCCGAGTTTGTCAAGCAACTAGCGCAACGTTGGGAAGTTCCATTTTACTGTTATACAGCCGAGCAGCCTCTATCCAGTGAAGCAGCCGCACGACAGTGGCGCTATCAAACCCTAGCAGCGATTGCCCAAACACATCATTACCCATATGTCGCCACGGGACACACAGCCAGCGATCGCGCCGAAACCTTAATATACAACTTAATTCGCGGCAGCGGTGCGGATGGTTTGCAAGCTTTAACTTGGCAGCGCCCTCTTCATGTAGGGACACAAAGCCATGCACCCCTACTAGTACGCCCGCTCCTAGAAGTGACGCGAGCTGAAACCGCTCAATTTTGCCAAGCTCGGCAACTTCAGGTATGGGAAGATACAACCAACCTAGATCTCAAATATGCCCGCAATCGCATCCGGCAAGAATTGTTGCCCTATATTCAAACCCACTTCAACTCTCAAGTAGAACTAACCCTAGCTCAAACTGCAGAGCTTTTACAAGCAGAAGTAGAATATCTCGAACAAGCCGCCGATGAGTTGCGGCAGCAAGCCGTTCAAGAATCGGGAGGCGGGAGTCGGGAATCGGGAGTCGGGGAAGAGAGCAGAAGGGCAGAAGAGCAGAGGAAACTAGGAGCAGATGCACAGGGGAACGATAACCAACTACCTACTACTCATTACCCATTACCCATTACCCATTACCCGCTCAAAATCAACCGCCGCATTTTACAAACAGCCCACATTACTCTACAACGGCGCGTGATGCGACAGATTTTGCAACAAACTCTACGCTGCTCTCCTAACTTCGAGCAGATCGAAAAACTCACGGCTTTAATTGCAGCTCCAAACGGAACGCAAACAGATCCTTTTCCTGGCGGTACGATCGCCAAAGTAGACAAAGACTGGATTTGGATAAGATAAATAAAATCTATTTTCTCGTAATTTTGGCGCGAATTTGAGCGATCGCTGTTTGTGGTGGTTCGCTAGCTTCCACGCTCAGGATGCCAGCCACTCCCTGTAATTTTTGTCGCAGTCCATCCAAACTATCTTGTACTGGTCTGAGAATTTCTTCATAAAGATTTACCCTACCGCTACAGTCAGCAGCGAGCGATTGCGAAGACAGCAACTCTTGCTGCCAAGTTTGTAATTCCTGCCACTGCCTTTCCTGTTCCTGCACCTGCTGGTCGAGCATTCCCTGCTCCAACTCGAAACTAGAGCGCATCTGCTCGATTTCCTTTTCTAATTGTTGTAACAACAGAGATTGCTGTTGTTTTTGGGACTGAATTTGACTAAGAGCCGGATCTAAATCGAGTTGGTAGTCTGCTTCTTTAAAACCCGTGGGAATTCCTTGTCGCTGCCGCAGTACCATTTGGTGCTGTCGTAGTGTTTCTCTGCGCTCCAGTAGATTTTGACGTTGACCCACTAAGGTTTGATGCAAAAATTCGTAGCTGTCTTGCTCTTCCTCTAGCTCTACTTGTAAATTTGTTTTTTCTGAATCGCTAGCTAAACTCAACTGCCCTTTGAGTTCATCAATGGCTTGTTGCTTATGCCTCAGTTCGTCTTCTTGTTCGCACACGAACCGAGACGCACTTTCCCAGTCTCGTCGTAAGTCTTGCACCAATTGCTGTAACTGCTCTAAAGACATTTGCTCTAAAGCAGCAACATCAATTGGCTGACCGAAAAGAAAAGTATCGACAGGCTGAGTTAGACGGTATAACTGCTGGTATATATCTTCTTGGTGGCGCAGCTGCGTGCTTAAAGTGTGAGCGTAATCTTGCTTGGCTTGCAGCACCATTGCTTGTGCTTGTAGTTTGACTTTTTGCTGCTCTAGAGATTTTTGCGTTTTCCGCCACTGCTGCTGACCTTGCTGCAATCGCTCGGTTTGGCTATCAACTTCCGATTGCTGCTGGCTGACCGCTTGCTTTTGCTGTTCTAGTTTTTGCCAATGCGGACTCAGGGTCGCTTGCTGGGTTTCTACCAATTCCAGAGCCAAGGTTAGTTCTTGCCTTACTGCTGCAGTCGGTGGTATGCCTAGAGATAGGCGTTCGAGCAATTCTTCGACTTGGCTGACAGTTGTTTCGTCCAATCCTGCTGAATGGCTGCTCTGTAGCCGTCTATATTCCTCCTCAATTTGTTCCAACTCTTCCAAGCGGGCTTCCATTTCTTCGTGGCGGCGAGACATCTCATCTCTCTGAAAGGTGAGAGATTCCTTCCACTGTTCGATTTCTTCTTCCTGAAGCTTTGCTTTTTCGACTTGGCGGGAGAAACCACTTAAGATGCTAACTAAAGGTCGCCCTGCTTCTTGAATGCGTTGTACTTGTCGATTGGCATTTAAGTCAGCTAATATCAGCGCCCCAGCGTTGAGATTGTTTGCCTCTTCAGCTGCAACAATCTCTTCTCCTTGTACAGAAGACCAACTCTGGTCGGCTCTTTGAAACGCCAGCAGCTTGATTTCTGTCTTCAGACCCATAAAAGCTTTTTGCTTTTGTACTTCTGCTAAATACAGCACACCAATCGTCCTCTTGATTTACCAATGCCCCAGCTGCGAACCGATCTTGCTTGTAAGGTTTTATCCATTTTGGTTAAATCTCCATTTAGGTCAAAACCCTATTTTGGTCAAAGCTAATATCAGCAGGCGCAGAAATATCCAACACTATTTTGGACTGAGTATCGTCAATGTCACTTCCGAGTTATTGCTTAACTTCTTCACTGCTTTTTCGTTAACTTCTGTTACAGACTCGGTTGTCGGTTAATATTCTTCATTTGTCATCTGTCATTGGTCTGAGTAAATGTCACTCAACTGATGACCGATGACTAGAAAAGGGCAGAATTAACAAAGGGGTATACGCGATTACATAGGAGCTTTATCAGCTAAATGCAGGGTAACTTAAGTGAAATTGATATTCGCAGTATTTTACAGCTCATTGAATTAGGACAGCGAACGGGAGAATTGTTTGTTGAAGCCTACAGTCGCCCTCAGGCGAGTATTGCCGATCGCGACGTGAATAGCATAGAGCCGAGCTTTACTCTGCGTCACAGTAGTTCGTACCCGCGATCGCAGTACTGGTTTGTATTTTTTCTCAACGGTCAAATTGTCTATGCTACAAATGGCGATTGCAATTTATCTCGTCTACGCGATTATCTACGTCATTATCGAATCGCAATCGATCTAGAACACATTGCAGCTTCTACTTTCGCCCCTCATAATGCCCTAGAGTATGCCTATCTTTGGGCATTGCTAGAAGATCGCGTTCTCGCTCCAGCTCAAGCTCGTAGCATCATCCACAGCATTGTGCGTGAAACCCTATTCGATCTGTTGAGTTTGCATCAGGGTTCGTTTATTTTCGAGCGAGGAGCTGCTCTATCACCGCATTTGACAACTTTAGCTAGTACTTCTTTAGCGACCGAGATCGTGCAGCAAGTACGGGAATGGAAGCAGTTACGTCCATATATTCAATCTTCCGATCGCTATTTGACGATCGCCGATCTCAAAGGATTGCGTCAAGGTTTGCCAGCAGCAACCGCCTATCGACTGGAGTGTTGGATAGATGGTAAAACCTCTCTCCGCCAACTAGCACGCTACCTCAACCGAGATATTTTAACCGTAGGCAGAGCGGTTTATCCTTGCGTGAAACACGGCTGGATACAAATTCACCCACCAAAAAACGCTGGGGTAACAACTCATAATCCACAATTATCTTTTCTCAGCAAAATGCCGAGAATCGCCTGTATCGACGATGCGATCGCTATTGGCAAAAGTGTAGAAGCTATCCTACAACACCAAGGATTTACAGTTATGAGTTGTAGCGATCCGCTTCAGGCATTTAGTCTGCTTTTTCACCAACCACCAGATCTCATTCTGTGCGATATTGCCATGCCCGTACTAGATGGCTACGAGCTATGTGCCATGCTGCGCCGTTCCACTGTCTTTCGACAAATACCGATTGTCATGCTAACAGGTAAGGACGGATTCATCAATCGCGTCAGAGCCAGAACAGTAGGCGCTACCGACTATCTCACTAAACCTTTTACCGATAGCGAGTTATTGATGCTAGTAGAAAAACACCTGCATTTTAAGAGATATCAGGGGGAAAGAAGAGAGCTGAGGGAGCAACAACCAACCGATAACTGATAACTGTTCGCCTCTGTAGATTCACCGATTGAGGCAAGCTTTTAACTTAAATAAGATCGAGTTCTCAGTGGATTTGCGCTTGGATAAGTAACCAAGGTAGAGCTAAGTTGATGCTGTAGTTTGGTAATCTAAGGTTTTCTTAAAATACTAACTATTCAAATAATTTGTATCGCACCTGAAAGCATTACTTTTATTGCGTGAATTGACAGCAGTAGTACTGTGAAATCTCGCACCAGCAACCGATCTTATCAAAGCTCGTCAAAGCTCGTGCGAGAGCCTCATCTAAAAATCAGTAATCTTTGAGTTTGCCTACAACTATTTGAGCTATGAACTGAAATTTTGCGAGTTTATGCAAGATATGATACAAGCTGATTTTACACATATTTATACTAAATATTGGTCTTTTTGCGGCTCGATGAATCAAGAAATTAGCTCACTTAATTGATGCATAATTTTTAGTTAACCACGGTGGTCGTTCCCACAGGCGGAACGTTGAAGCCAGGAGGCAAATTAACGGTTATGAGTACAGTGCTAGTCGTGGAAGATAGTCCCACTCAAAGGGAGATTATTATCGATCTTCTTCAGGGTAGTGGATTGACGGTGATGATAGCCACTGATGGCATGGAGGCTTTACAGCATATGCAAGAAGCATCTTGTCCCGATCTGGTGGTGCTAGATATTGTCATGCCCAGAATGAATGGTTACGAGGTTTGTCGCAAACTGAAAACAGATCCAAAAACTCAAAATGTCCCAGTGGTGATGTGTTCCTCCAAAGGCGAGGAATTCGATCGTTACTGGGGCATGAAACAGGGTGCAGACGCTTACATTGTCAAACCATTTCAACCAAAAGAATTACTGGCGACAGTTAAACAATTACTGCGAGGGCAAGGGTGAGTGGCATGGTAGATCTGGACTTGTCAATGGGTGCTGACCAAGTTCAAGTTGCGTCAGAATTTCAGCAATTAGAGATTCGGGAAGGAGAGTTACACCTACGCTTTTTTGTCACACCCACTCAAGAGCTGGCATTGCCAGCAATTATTGTTCGAGAGGTCGTCTCAGCTCCTCTCGATCGAATTACGCCAATTCCCAATACATCCAGCTTACTCTTGGGTACGATCAACTTGCGCGGACGAGTGATCTGGGTAGCTGACCTCAGTCAAATTTTGGGAGAATCGATCGCCTTAAACACAGAGCGACCAGAAATTCCGGTAATTGCAATAGAAGAGCAAGAAATACTCTTGGGGTTGGCAGTCGATCGAATTGTCGGGATGGAATGGCTGAGTGCGGAAAAAGTACAGCAGCCTACTCAAGTTGCAAACAGTATGGCTCCCTTTGTCCGTGGTGAGTGGGTTTTAGATGAGGATATCCATCAGCGTCTTCGACTGCTAGATCACAAGGCAATTATATCGAGCGAACTTTGGGCAGCATGAAATCAAGGCAAGCAGAGGCAGCAAATGACATCAAGTACTAATCACGAGCAGCAATATCAACAAGCTCA
>ERZ1066119.1809-NODE-1809-length-10183-cov-4.413705_pt1 | contig 10183 bp, 14 predicted proteins | sample MGYA00382766_ERZ1066119 | MGnify/ENA primary metagenome ERZ1066119 (study PRJEB33369, sample SAMEA5778349) | biofilm metagenome | biome: Industrial cooling water; feature: Water cooling tower basin; material: Biofilm | place: United Arab Emirates | collected...
GGCCATGAAAGTGAAAGATGCAGTGCGCATATCTATGGGCATACCGCTTTATTTTGAGGCTATCTTTTTAGACAGCACCGGTAGCGTTATCCATCACCCCAAAAACAAAAAGGGACTGGATGTATTTATTGACGGTGGGTTTGTAGCCAATTATCCGATTCATCTGTTCGACTCCACAAAATATTTTTCTTCTGGTAAGAATGGCGCTGTGGTTAATCCTTTCACACTGGGTTTTCGTATTGATCCACCGCTACAGGCAGCACAAAATAACATAGATAGAAGCCTGGCACAATTCCCAACCAATAATTTGAAGCAATATCTGTCTGCATTGTACAACATCAGCATTGAAGGGTTAAGCAGGCCATCACTTACTGAAGCTGACTGGCAGCGCACCGTTTCTATCTCCGATGCCGGTGTAAGCCCACGCATCAGAAAGTTGAAGCGGAAAGTGGTGCGGGGCCTGGTGCGCAACGGTAGTGGGGCTACTGAAAATTATTTTGCCCAAAAGCATAAATAGGACTCCGCACAATCAACAGAGCAAATTTTATCCACTCCCTTTTTTAAAAAGCTTGTACTTAAACTCTTGTTGAGGTATTTGCACAGCCGGCTCTGTAAGAGGTACACATTCTTTCAAACTATCAAAACATTGTTGCGGCAGTTGCTGATACAACCGGGTGCCTTCTGTTTTCCAGGCCAGCATGTCATCACTCACCTGCTTAATAATCTTGTGCGGATTGCCTACTACCAACGATCGGGGTGGAATCACTTCGCCTTGTTTGATGAAACAAAGTGCACCCACAATACTTTCATCGCCCAGCACTACTTCATCCATCAATACGGCATTCATACCTATTAAACAATTGTTGCCAATAGTAGCGCCGTGAATAATGGCTCCATGTCCAATGTGTGCACCTGCTTTTAATAAAACCGTCATGCCGGGAAACATGTGCACCGTGCAGTTCTCCTGCACATTGCAGCCATCTTCAACAACGATGGCCCCCCAGTCGCCACGCAGCGCACAGCCAGGACCTATGTACACATCTTTACCAATAGTAACATTGCCCGTTACTGCCGCTTGAGGATGAATGAATGATGAAGGGTGCACCACAGGTTTGATGCCATTAAATTGGTAACAGGCCATGCCACAAACCTAATAAACCTGTGCGGCCATCAGGAATTTGCCTTTTTGTTCTTTCTGAATACAAACACATACAACAATACGGCTGCTGCTACAGCAAGCAAAACCTGATACAGTGGACTCAACTTGGTAGCACCATACACGGCCCAGCCCTCCAGCAGCAGTGCCGGTATTTTGCCCAATGAACTTGCTATTACAAATAACACCAAACCCGACTGGCCAATAGCGGCTGCAAACGTCACCAGTCCCGAGGGCACAAAAGGAAGCAGCCGCAGGGAAAAAATTAATCCAAATGCCCGTGTGCCTTTTGCTGCTACCAATGCGGCAGCTTTTGGAAACTGTTGCAATTTTTTACCAGCACTTTTTTGAAACCCTTTTCGGTACAATACAAAAGCAACAGCAGCACCCAGCGCTTCGCCCAAAAAAGAAAGAGCCACGCCTTCCCAAAATCCAAAAAACAAAATATTGGTGGCTGTAATAAACACACTGGGCAACACACCTGCAACGGCTACACCCACACTTATCAGCAGGCTGATGGTGATGGCCCACTGCGGGTGCTGCTCAAAAAAATGAAGTAGCTGTTGTTGCATCGTGTGTGCCTGTGCGTATGCAATATTAATGCTTGGCAGTATGCTATATGAGTATGTGCTTTTTACTACTTATAGTTTTAGCTTGTTAAAGATTTGCAGTAAGTGAGTGTGCTGTTTTTCAACATGATTTTGTGCATATACCTTTCATACACAAAAACACAAAGCGTATGAAAAAAACCATTACACTCTTAACCTTATTCATGGTGACTACAGCAGCCTGGTCACAAAACACGCCGAACACTACTGCCGAAACAGCCCCCCGAAAAAATCTTTTTGTAGAAGTAGGCGGCAATGGTATTGCTTTTAATGTGGTGGGGGAGACCCGTTTTAAACCCGGCGCTGGTGGCTGGGGCATTAAAGTAGGGGCCGGCGGTTATGCCACCAGTTATGAAAAGCTCATTACTGTTCCCGTACAACTTAATTATTTAGCGAGCCGCAATGGCCGTGATTTTTTTGAAGCAGGCATTGGTGCCGGGTTTTTGCACTACAGTGATGGCTGGCCAAATACTTATACCAATACAGTTATGGGTCCTAATGGGCAGCTCATCAACCAAACGTACACTTACAAAGACGAAGTGGTCAACCTGGAACTCGATGCCAAAAATTCGGTGTACGGGAATATGACCCTGGGTTACCGCCGGCAGCCCCGTGATGGCGGCATCATGTGGGGGGTAGCATTAACACCGCACTTTAATCAAAACACTTTCTGGCCCGTGTGGGTGGGTTTGAAGCTGGGATATAGTTTCAAAAAATAAACAACAATTCGTCCCTGTATTAAATAATCATTCGAAACAAAAAAGGGAAGCTTTAACCAGCTTCCCTTTCGTTTTAAAACAATTTGTATTTATACCAACTCAATATCGAAATTTACCAGCTCTCTGAACTGTTGCATGCGCACATCAATATCCTGTTTTGAAATTTCCTGCAGGCGCTGGGTGCCAAATTTTTCTACACAAAACGAAGCCATAGCCGAGCCTACGATAATGGCCGTCTTCATATTCTCGTAGCTTACATCTCCCGTTCGGGCAATGTGTCCAATAAAGCCACCGGCAAAAGTGTCACCGGCACCGGTGGGGTCAAATACATCCTCTAGCGGCAAAGCTGGCGCAAAAAAAACTTGATCCTGATGAAACAATAAAGCACCATGCTCTCCCTTTTTAATGATCAAATATTTGGGTCCCATAGCCATAATTTTTTTTGCCGCTTTCACCAAAGAAAATTCATGGCTTAATTCCCGGGCTTCACTGTCGTTTACCAGCAACACATCTACTTCGGCAATCACTTTCTTCAGGTCGTCCATGGCCGACTCCATCCAAAAGTTCATAGTGTCCATCACAATGAGTTTGGGACGATCCCGCAGTTGTTTGATCACACTTAACTGCACCGCCGGCACCAGGTTGCCCAGCATCAGAAACTGACAATCCTGATAACTTTCCGGCACCTGCGGATTAAAATCGGCCAGCACATTCAATTGTGTGTCCAGTGTGTCCCGGGTGTTCATGTCCATGTGGTACTTGCCGCTCCAGAAAAAAGATTTCTGGTCTTTCTTTATTTCCACACCTTCCAGTTGCACACCCCGGGCTGCCAGCGCATCCAGCTCCGATTGCGGAAAGTCGTAACCCACTACAGAAATTTGTTTGATGGGTTTGGTGAAGTTAGATGCGCTCCAGGCAATGTACGTGGCGGCGCCGCCAATGATTCGGTCACTTTTTCCAAAAGGCGTTTCAATGGCGTCAAAAGCCATGGAGCCTACAACAACTAAAGACATAATTGATTTAAGATTGCAGATTTTTAGATTTCAGATCCCCTCAGGAAATCTGGAATCGCCAATCTAAAATAGAAGGGCGTGCAAACGTAAGGTTTTTTGGCTAAGCGTTCAAGCCGGCGCAACAACTGCAATCCGGTACCCGTATATCTTTGCGGGCCATTGCTATATGATTCATTTCCACTCCCTGCCTGTAAAAAAAGTATTTCGGGAAACCGATGATTGTATCTCGGTGCAGTTTGAAGTGCCGCCGCATTTAACCGAGACTTTTCGGTTTACACAGGGCCAAAGCCTTACGCTGCGCAAAGTGCTGAATGGTGAGGAGCTGCGCCGCAATTACAGCATCTGCAGCAGCCCGCTGGACGGAGTACTACGGGTGGCCATTAAGAAAGTGGAGGGCGGCAAATTCAGCACCTGGGCCAATGAGGAATTGAAAGCTGGTGATGTGTTGGATGTAATGCCGCCTACCGGTAAGTTTTATACGCCCCTGAATCCTGCACAAAAAAAGAACTATATAGCTTTTGCCGCCGGCAGTGGCATTACGCCCATATTGTCTATTGTAAAAACAACCTTGCTCACCGAGCCGCACAGCACATTCACCGTGGTGTATGGCAACCGCAGCAAAGGCAGCATCTTATTTAAAGAAGAACTGGAGGCTTTGAAAGATAAGTTTCTGCAACGCTTCAGGGTATATCATGTATTAAGCCGGGAACAAACCGACGTGCCGCTGAACAGCGGACGCATTGATGCAGAAAAGTGCAGGCAACTATTCAGCACGGTCATTGATTTAAAAAAGAGTGATGAGTTTTTTTTGTGCGGACCGGAGGAAATGATTTTTTCGGTTCGTGATTTTTTGCAGGGCAATGGCATTGACCGGGAACATATTCATTTCGAATTATTCACGGTGCCGGGGCAGAAAAAATCAGACATCAGACATCAGACTTCAGAAATCTTATCTGGCCCTGCAGCCGATGTTACCGTAAAGCTTGACGGCATTGCCTTTGATTTTAAACTACCTTTCAATGGTGCATCGGTTTTGGATGCTGCTTTAAAACAAGGCGCCGATTTACCCTATGCCTGCAAAGGCGGTGTGTGTTGCACCTGCAAAGCAAAACTGCTGGAAGGTGAGGTGGTGATGGATGAAAACTGGAGTCTGGAGCCGGATGAAGTGGCTGCTGGTTTTATTCTTACTTGTCAAAGCCACCCCACTACAGAAAAAATTGTGGTAGATTTTTATGCAAAATAAGGCTACCGGGCAGTGGTTGATTGAAGGGGTTGATTCAATAATTCCCGAATGCTTTTGTCCAGCCAGTAAGCGGTGTTTTGTGCCAGCCCTGTGGTATGAAAATATACTTTCCCTTCCCGGTCCAGCACCACATGTGTGGGATACGACTGTACCCGGAACTGCTGGGCAAGGTAGCGGCCGTTATCGATGGTGCGGTAGTGAAACGGCATATTGGTAAAAAATTCTTCCAAAGCATATTTATCATCCAAAGCAATACCTACAAAGCGCAGGCTATCGGACTGACCATATTTAGCAACCAGATTATTTAAATCGGGAATCTCCATGCGGCAGGGCGGACAATTGACAAACCAGAAATTGATAACCGTAATGCGGCCTTTGTTGTCTTTCAGGTCAATCATATCTCCGTGTATATCCCTAACCCGGCCCATGTTTATTTTTTGGCCGTTTCTAAAGGATGTACTGGGCTGTGGCGGCCGCATGCGGGCAAAACGTTTTGCCTGCTCTTCCTCGGTCAGGTGCACCAGCAAAAAAGCAGTGTTTTTGTCTTGCGGGTTTTCCGGCTTCAGGGTATAGCTGCCTTTCATCAACAAAGCTTTCCATATGGCTGCCGGGTACACTGTGCCGGAAGAGTCTTTGACAATGCTGTCATCAGATAGTTTTTGTGCCTGTAAGGTGACCGCAGTAATGAGCGTGCATAGCAGAAACAGAAATTTCATATGATGTTTTGGTTGTAAGCGCTACTAATGAAGAAGGAACAAATTAAGTCATTTACCTATTTTAAGGCCACATGCCCCCCGGTTTGTTAACAAAAAAATGAACGGCCAATGTGTAAATTTGTTACCTCAAACAAACGCTTGCGCCATGTCTGTATTGGAGCTGGAAAAAATATTTCAGGATAAGGTAGATGCCGAGGTGCGCATTGAGCCCAAGGACTGGATGCCGGAGAAGTACCGGCAAACCCTCATTCGTCAGATTTCTCAACATGCCCACAGTGAGATTGTAGGCATGCTGCCCGAAGGCAACTGGATCAGCCGGGCGCCATCACTCAAACGCAAACAAATTTTGATTGCCAAAGTGCAGGACGAAGCCGGTCATGGTTTGTACCTCTACAGCGCTGCCGAAACGTTGGGCATCTCCAGAGATGAAATGATTGAGCAATTGCACAGCGGTAAGGCCAAGTATTCATCCATTTTTAATTATCCTACACTTACCTGGGCAGACATGGGTGTGATTGGCTGGCTGGTAGACGGCGCTGCCATCATGAATCAGGTACCGCTTTGCCGCACCAGTTATGGACCGTACAGCCGGTCCATGATTCGGGTGTGCAAAGAAGAAAGCTTTCACCAACGTCAGGGCTTTGAAAGTTTGTTGGTATTAGCCAAAGGCACACCGGAACAAAAAGCGATGCTGCAGGATGCCATTGACCGCTGGTGGTGGCCCAGTCTCATGATGTTTGGCCCGCACGACAGTGAGAGCACCAATACCGAGAGCAGCATGAAGTGGAAGATTAAACGTTTTAGCAACGATGAGCTGCGCCAGCGTTTTGTAGATATGTGTGCCGAGCAGGTAAAGCTTCTCGATTGCAAATTACCTGACCCTGATTTAAAGTGGAGCGAGGAGCGTAAGCACTATGATTTTGGAAAAATAAATTGGGAGGAGTTTTGGCAGGTGGTAAGTGGTAATGGCCCTTGCAACCGGGAACGGCTGGATGCAAGGAAAAAAGCCTGGGAAGAAGGCACCTGGGTTCGGGAGGCAGCGGTGGCGCATGCGGAAAAGCGGCGGGCCAGGATGCAACAAGTGGCTGCGTAATTTTACTAAATACATGGATGATGCGTCAAACGACATTACTTACCGAATATCACCGGAAGCAGAGCAGGGCCGCACAATTGGCGGTTCGCTCCTTGTTGAAGCAACCTGTATCGCTGCAGGAAGCCAGATTGCAGGTGCAAAAGATCAAACAGCAGAGCCGGTCAACCCTAAAGAAAGGGCACAATTAAATGCACATTTGCGGGAAATGGAAGAGGCTGACTTGTTAAATTGGGCCCAAAGCAAATATGTTTTTACCACCGAGCACGAATTTGAACTTAGTTGGTTGAACCGAAAGATTGGTGAAGGGGCAGAGCAGCAAGTTTACCTAGATCATTCCGGAACATCGGTGATTAAAACAAACGATGCGGTGATGCATGGCACCTGGCTAAGTTTTTAAATCGCATTGCTATACATAACTGGTTGTTTCCTGAAGTGTATTATCAGCTAATCGGATTCACATTTGTAAAACATAAACTGGCAGCCATCATTGCACAACCGTTTATCAAAAGCACTCAAGGTGCATCCCGTGTGTAAGTAGAAGGGGACATGCAGCAACGAGGCTTTTCCAGACTGAAGAATGATGATTATTACAATGTGCACCTTGGCGTAATAGTCGAAGATTTGCATGATGAGAATGTTCTTTAAGGTCCCGATGGTGAGTTATTTTACTTTGATCCGGTTATTTATTTGCGAACACCTGAAATGAAATTGCCGGGAACCTGGAGCTATCGCTTCCCGTTTAAAGATTAAGAGATGCAACTAATAATCAAATACTACTACGGCGATTACGACGCTATCCAAGGTGGCCCCCCCACCCCCCAAGGGGGGGATAAAAAAGGGCAGCCTGATGAATTCCAAAAGGCTAAGCCTAAAACCACTGGTAGTGTCAATGCAGCTTCCACAACTCCCCCCTTGGGGGGCGGGGGGGCCGAATGGCCGCTTTGGGAAATTTTTGTGCGCAGCAAACAAGGCCTGGATCATAAACATGTAGGCTCTCTGCATGCCGCCGATGCGCAGATGGCGGTTGAGAATGCAAGAGATGTGTACACCAGAAGACAGGAAGGTGTAAGCATTTGGGTAGTGGAAAGCAAATACATTCATGCCTCTAACCCCGATGAAGCAGAAAGTTTTTACGAACCGGCATCGGACAAAATTTACCGGCACCCTACGTTTTACGACCTGCCGGATGGAGTGGGACATATGTAAAACCCCCTGTCCCCCTAAAGGGGAAACTTAGATCAATCAGGTTTTGTTTTTAAGATCATTTCTAAGCGATTCAGTAGGTATGCTGATTTATTTCAAGAATTTATTTTTCCTACTCTGTAAAAAATGATTAAAGAAAAAAATAGCAACATACATTCAGGTTCCCCCTTTAGGGGGACAGGGGGGTTTCTCCTTCACCTTGCCGACAATACCCTTATGCTGGCGCAGCGCAACAGCGAGTGGACCGGTCATGGACCTGTGCTGGAGCAAGACATTGCCATCACCAACATTGCATTGGACCTGATTGGGCAAAGCCGCAATTTGTATGCACATGCTGCAACAGTGTACAATGCTGCAAATGAGCCTGCGCAAAAGGAATGGGAATCGCATTTGCCAAAAATCTGGAAAACATATAATCGGGAACTGCAGGAAGATGACCTGGCTATGCTGCGGGAAGAGCGACAATACCTGAACTTATTGATTACGGAACTACCTCGTGGCGATTGGGCGTTCACCACCTTACGGCAATTTTTCTTTTCTACCTTTCAGCAACTGCAGTACACTGCATTATTATCACATGAAGATGAAACGCTGCGGGCAATTGCCGAAAAAAGTTTGAAGGAAGTGGCTTATCACATTCGGTGGAGCGCCGAGTGGGTCATACGCCTGGGTGATGGAACCGACGAAAGTGCAGCCCGGCTCAATACCGCCTTGCAAAATCTGCTGCCTTATGTAGGAGAGTTCTTTTTGCCTGCACCCTATGAAGCAATTGATCCCGGTGCATTCAAGACGCCTTGGTTGCAAAAAGTAAATACTGTTTTTGAACAGGCGCAATTGAAGCCGCTAACAACAACGCAACTGGAAGCCAAAGGAATAAGCGGAGGTAAGGCAGGCAAGCATACAGAGCATTTAGGCTACCTGTTGACAGAGCTGCAATATATGCAGCGTACTTATCCCAACAGTGTTTGGTGATATTTTTTAATTTGTACGTATTATGGAAACGCTTCTCGAGTTGATCCAGCTTGATCCTGCAGTAATGTTGGGTAAACCTGTAGTTAAAGGCACACGCATTACAGTAGAGTCCATAATCCAGGAATTGGCATCGGGTTACAGCCATGACCAAATTTTGGCTGCACACCCTCATCTGCAGGAAAAACATATACTGGCTGCTTTGCAGTATGCTGCTGCCTTGATGCAGAATGAAAAAATTTATTCAGCCGCCTCATGACCTTCTTTGCAGACGAAGGTTTAGATGCACCGCTGGTGACTTTGCTGCAGTCGATGGGACATTGAAGTACAACATGCGTTGGAAACTATGCCCGGCGTTTCAGATGAAATGATTGTGCGTGAAGCAGCAAAAGAAAATGCAGTACTGCTCACCAAAGACAAGGACTTTGGCGCTTTAGTTGTCCGGTCAAAAATGCATACAGCAGGCGTAGTGCTTATTAGAACCGAACAGTTAAATAATTCGATTGTTCTTCAGCAATGCGCCTATTTAATTAATCGGTACGCATCGGAGCTGCCCAATCATTTTAGTGTAGTTGATGGCAACAAAATAAGGGTGAGAAAATTATGAAAGCAATTGGCGCCGAAGAAGTTATTTGGTCCCTATTAGAAGAAGTGCACGACCCGGAAGTACCCGTGCTTTCTGTGCTGGACCTGGGTGTGGTGCGCAATGTAGAAATAGAACAGGCAGAGGGCGGCCAACCTCACATAAACATCATCATTACGCCTACTTACTCCGGCTGTCCGGCTATGGACGTCATCAGTATGGACATCCGGTTAAAGCTTATGGAAAAAGGGTATCGCAATGTGCACATCAGCCAACAATTGGCCCCTGCCTGGACTACCGACTGGATGACCGAAGCAGGTAAACAAAAATTAAAAGCATACGGCATTGCGCCGCCCCAGTACCAAAAAAAGTCAGCCGGCTTGTTTGAAGAAACTACGGTAGCCTGTCCCCGCTGTGGATCACAACACACCGAAACTATTTCCGAGTTTTCCTCCACCGCCTGTAAAAGCATGCACCGCTGTCTGGATTGCCGGGAAGCGTTCGATCATTTTAAATGCCATTAATACGCACCGTTTTTTGGGCTTAGTTTTGGGCAAACCATTTTTCTTATGTCATCTGTTTTGTTGCAGATAGAAGAAAGCATTGCCTACATTACCCTTAACCGTCCCGAAAAATACAATGCCTTTAACCGGGAAATGGCGCTGCTGATGCAAGAGCATCTGAAGGCTTGTGAAAAAGGAGAGATTCGTTGCGTGTACATCACAGGTGCCGGCAAAGCATTTTCATCGGGGCAGGACCTGGAAGAAATTGTGGCCCCCAACGGACCCAAGGTAACCACCATACTGGGTGAACATTATAACCCTATTGTGCGTGCCATTCGGGAATTACCCAAGCCAGTTGTGGCTGCTGTAAATGGTGT
>ERZ1066119.1811-NODE-1811-length-10174-cov-5.217907_pt1 | contig 10174 bp, 6 predicted proteins | sample MGYA00382766_ERZ1066119 | MGnify/ENA primary metagenome ERZ1066119 (study PRJEB33369, sample SAMEA5778349) | biofilm metagenome | biome: Industrial cooling water; feature: Water cooling tower basin; material: Biofilm | place: United Arab Emirates | collected...
GCATCGAGGAAGAGCGCCGCCTGATGTACGTGGGCATCACCCGCGCGCAGCGCAGCCTGCACATCACGTGGTGCCGCACCCGCAAGCGGGGCCGCGATGGCAAGGTGGAGCGCCAGCCCAGCCGCTTCATCGGCGAGATCGGCCTGGACGACTTCAAGCCAGGCCAGGCGAACACCGAGCCGCCCATGAGCGGGAAGGACCGGTTGGCGATGCTCAAGGCGATGCTGGCGGCGAAGGGCCTCGTCTGACAGGGGGCACTGGCGCATCCCGATGAGTCGAGTGCGGGCGCATCCCCAAGACGCGGGATGCCGCCCGTGCCGACCGGGCGTGAGACTGGGCTTCCCGCGCGCAGACTTCGGTTACCCGCCCTGCGCGGCCCGCCCCGGAGCTCCCATGTCAATCTCTGCCCAGCAGCTCAAGCAAATCATGCCCCAGGCATCCATGGCGCGCATCGGGCTATATGTCGCGCCCTTGAACGCCGCCATGGAAGAGTACGACATCCGGACGCTCAAGCGCGCCGCCGCGTTCATCGCGCAGCTGGCGCACGAGTCCGGCCAGTTCCAATTCATGGAAGAGATCTGGGGACCCACCGCCGCCCAGAAGCGCTACGAGCCCGTCACCAGCTTGTCCAGGCAGTTGGGCAACCGCCAGCCGGGCGACGGCAAGCGCTTCAAGGGGCGCGGCCCCATCCAGATCACGGGCCGCGCCAACTACTCGCGCTATGGCGAACTGCTGGGAGTGGACCTGGCCGCGCAGCCCGAGCTCGCGGCCAAGCCGGAACTGGGCTTTCGCATCGCGGGCTTGTTCTGGTCGCGCAACGGGCTCAACGCGCCGGCCGACGCAGGCGACTTCGAGCGGGTCACGCGGCGCATCAACGGCGGCCTCAACGGCTTCGAGGACCGCAAGCATTTCCACGCGAAGGCGCTCGCTGTGCTCGGCGCCACGATGCCCGATCGGCCGGCCGCGGTTCCCCGGTCCGCGCCCGCCAACCCGCGTTCGGGCGCCACGCCGCAGGAGGACTTCAACCGGGGCGCCGAGGCGATCCACCAGGCGCTCGGGGCCGATGCCGCCGAAGCGCCGGCAGCCCGCGGCGCCACCCGGGACGCCGACGCCGACGACAAGCCGAGCGGCGCCCGGGCCGCCGCGGGCCGCAAGCGCGTGCTCGACGCGCGTCGCGACACGCTGGACTTCCGCGACACGATGTACATCCCGACGCTCATCGAAGTCCCGACGCACGTTCCTTTGGAGGACTACCTCGCCTACGAGGTGCCCGTCCTCGACCAAGGCACCGAAGGCGCCTGCACCGGCTACGGGCTGGCCACGGTGGCCAACTACCTGCTGCGGCGCCGGCGGGTGGTGCCGGACGCGGACCCGGTGAGCCCTCGCATGCTCTACGACCTGGCCCGCCGCTACGACGAGTGGCCAGGCGAGAATTATTCGGGTTCCAGCGCGCGCGGCGCCATGAAAGGCTGGCACAAGCACGGGGTCTGCCCCGAGGAGCTGTACCGTTCCTACCCGCACCGCCCGGACCGCAAAGGCTTGACCCAGGAGCGCACCTCCGAGGCCCGGCGTCGCCCCTTGGGCGCTTACTTCCGGGTCAACCACCGGGACATCGTGGCGATGCACTCGGCCATCGCCGAGGTCGGCGTGCTCTACGCCACCTGCGTGGTCCACGAGGGCTGGAACGCCGTCCGCCCGAACGGGTCCATCCAGTTGACCGACCAGCCGCTGGGCGGCCATGCCGTCGCCATCGTCGCGTACGACGACGAGGGTTTCTGGATCCAGAACTCGTGGGGGCCGGACTGGGGTCGCGCGGGCTTCGCCCGCATCGGCTACGACGACTGGCTGCGCAACGGCACCGACGTCTGGGTGGCCCGGCTGGGCGCCCCGGTGTCGCTGTACACCGCCGAATCGACGGCGCACGCGCACGCGGCGAGCTCCGGCGAATCCGCCGCCTACGCGTACCAGGACCTGCGCCCGCACATCGTCAGCGTCGGCAACGACGGCCGCCTGCGCGCGGGCGGCGACTACGGCGTGACGCCCGAGGCCCTGCAGCACATCTTCGAGGAAGACATCCCCAGGGTGGCCAGCGGCTGGTCCGACACGGTGCGCGTCCTGCTGTACGCCCACGGCGGCCTCGTCGACGAGGCCTCGGCCGTGCAGCGCCTGGCCGACTACCGGCCGGCGCTGCTGGGCGGCGAGATCTATCCTTTGGCCTTCATCTGGCGCACCGACTACTGGACCACGCTGTCGAACATCCTGGCCGACGCGCTTCGACGTCGACGGCCCGAAGGCGTGCTGGACGCGGCCAAGGACTTCATGCTCGATCGCCTGGACGACGCGCTGGAGCCCGTCGCCCGCGCCTTGACCGGCCGCGCCGGCTGGCAGGAGATGAAGGAGAACGCGCTGGCCGCCAGCAAGTCGAACCATGCGGCGTGGCTGGTGGCCAAGCACCTGGAAGACATGTCGAAGAAGCCCTGGCTGGACGGGCGCAAGCTGGAAGTCCACCTGGTGGCGCACAGCGCGGGCGCCGTCCTGCATGCCGGGCTGCTGCAGCAACTGCAGGCGCGCGGGCTGCCGGTCCAGACCTGCACCCTGTGGGCGCCGGCCTGCACCAAGAAGCTCTTCGACGACGTGTACCGGCCGGCGATCGACGCCAAGGCCATCGGCCGCTTCGATCTCTACGTCCTAGACGACAAGGCCGAGCAGGACGACAGCGTCGCGCGCATCTACAACAAGTCGCTGCTGTACCTGGTGTCGCACGCCTTCGAGGATCGCTTCCGGATCCCGGGCTTCCAGCGTGGCGAGCCGCTCCTGGGCATGCAGCGCTGGCTGGACGACGCGACGCGCGCGCTCTTCGAAGGCGGCCCGCATCGGCTGGTGGTGGCGCCCAACGACCTGCCGCCCGAATCGGGGCGGGCCTCGCGGGCGCGCAGGCATTCGGACTTCGACGACGACGAGCACACGGTCCTGAGCACATTCAAGGCGATCCGCGGGGGGACCGAGCCGAAGTCGGCTGCGGCCAGGCCGCTGCAGTTCCACCGCAATGGCGCCTCGCTGCGGGACCGGCGCAACACGCTCCAGGCCAACAGCCTGGGCGGCCGGTCATGAGGTGATGCGCGCGGCCGGGCGGCGTCACCTCGGCGAGTTGCCGGCCGCGGCACGGCTTAGTCGCGGCACTCCCCCGCCGGCCGCGCCAGCATCGCGCCGCTTGCCGCCGGCACCCCGAAATCCGGCGTGCCGTCGGCGCGCCAGCCGAAGCGCTGCATCCGCACCTTCCGGTCCTGCCATCCCGGGTCGGGGCGCGCCTTGGCGTGGTACACGATCCAATGCTCGCTGCCATCCGGGCTCGTCGTGACGCTGGCGTGCCCGACGCCGTGCACGCCTTCGCTGCCTTTGAACACCGGGCCAGCGCTCTTGGTCCAGCTGTCGGCGCGCAGCGGGTCGGCCGTGGGCGAGACCAGCCTCAGCCAACCCAGCTTGTAGGCGGGCCGCCACGACTCCCCGGTCGAGTAAAGGATGAAGGTGTCCTGCCCGCGCGTCACCACCGTGGGGCCTTCCTGCAGGTCCAGCTCCTCGCCGCGCTCCCAGGGCTCGACAGGCGAGGACAGCCGCACGCGGTCGCCCGCGATGCGGGTGGGTCCGTCCATGGGCGCCGCGTAAAGATGCTGCACGGTGCGGTCAGTGTCGGCGTTGCGCTCCCAGCCCGACCAGATCGCCACCAACCGACCGCCGATGCGCGCCACCGTCAGGTCGATCGCCCAGACGGGCGGCGTGCCGCTCGCCAGCCCGTCGCCGGTGTAGAGCATGCCGTGGTCGGTCCAGGGCCCGTGCGGATCGGCGCCTTCGGTTTGCAGCACGCCCACGCGCCGCTCGGTCCACGGCGGCCCGCCGCGCCCGGCGGTGTAGTACACCACCCACCGCCCGTCGATGAAGTGCAGCTCCGGCGCCCAGACGCCGCTGCGGTTCCAGCCGTCGGCCGGGGCGCGCCAGATCGTCACGCCAGGCTCGCGCGGCCCGGTGAGCGACGCCGAGCGCTGCAACACGATCGCGTCGCCGTGAGACGCCGCGAACCAGTAGGCGTTCTCGTGGCGCAGGACCCAGGGGTCCGCGCCGGGCTGGATCGGGTTGGTGAAGACGCAGCCCGCGTCGGCCCGCCCGGCCGCCGTCGCGTCGACGGCGTCGGCACGGGCGTGCGCCGTCGGGTGGCCCGCGACCATCGACGCGGCCGCGAGCAACAGCCCGGCGGCCCGCCATGCGCGCCACGAGCCACGCATGTGGATGTCCCCCCGCCGTCCAGCCGGGTCAGGCGTTCATCACTGCCACCGCCTTCACGTTCAGGTACGCCTCGATCGCCTCCGGCCCGCCCTCGCTGCCGTAGCCCGAGTCCTTCACGCCGCCGAAAGGCATCTCCGCGCTCGGCATGGCCGGCATGTTGATCCACAGCATGCCCACTTCGACGCGGCGCATCAGCAGGTCGGCGTTGGCCAGGGAGCGCGTGAAGGCATAGGCCGCCAGCCCGTAGGGCAGCCGGTTGGCCTCGGCGATCGCCTCGTCCAGCGCGCCGAAGGTGCGCACGGCGGCCATCGGGCCGAAGGGCGCGTCGTTGAACACGCGCGCTTCCAGCGGCACGTTCGCCAGGATGGTGGGCTGCCAGAAGTTGCCGGCCTCGCCGATGCGCTCGCCGCCCGCCACCAGCGTGGCGCCACGCTCCACCGCGTCGGTGGTCAGCTCGGCCATGGCCTTCAGGCGCCGCGGGTTGGCCAGCGGCCCCATCTGCGTGCCCTCGGTCAAGCCGTCGCCCACCTTGAGCTTTTTCGCCTGCTGCGTGAAGCGCTCGATGAATTCGTCGCGCACGTTCTGGTGCACCAGGAAGCGCGTCGGCGAGATGCACACCTGCCCCGCGTTGCGGAACTTCGCGCCCCCGGCCGTCTTGACCGCCAGCGCCACGTCCGCGTCCTCGGCCACGATCACCGGTGCGTGGCCGCCCAATTCCATGGTGACGCGCTTCATGTGCTGGCCGGCCATCGCCGCCAGCTGCTTGCCCACCGGCGTGGACCCGGTGAAGGTGATCTTGCGGATGATGGGGTGCGGGATCAGGTAGCCGGAGATTTCCGCCGGGTTGCCGTAGACCAGCTGCAGCACGCCGGGCGGCAGGCCCGCGTCCACGAAGGCCTGCACCAGCGCGGCCGGACCGGCCGGGGTCTCCTCGGGTGCCTTGACCAGGATCGAGCAGCCGGCCGACAAGGCGGCGGCCACCTTGCGCACCACCTGGTTGATCGGGAAGTTCCAGGGCGTGAAGGCCGCCACCGGGCCCACCGGGTCCTTGAGCACCATCTGCCGGATGGCCGGGTTGCCGCGCGAAGGCACGATGCGCCCGTACACCCGCAGCCCCTCGTCGGCGAACCACTCGATGATGTCGGCCGCGGCCACGGCCTCGCCGGCCGCTTCCACCAGCGGCTTGCCCTGCTCTTGCGTGATCAGCGGCGCGACCTGCTGGGCGCGCGCCCGGATCAAGTCCGCCGCCTTGCGCATGATCTTGGCGCGCGCTGCGGGCGCCGTGTCGCGCCACGTCTCGAAGCCCTTCTGCGCGGCGGCCAGCGCCGCATCCAGGTCCGGTATGCCGGCATGCGCGACGCGGCCGATCTCCTGGCCGGTGGCCGGGTTGAACACCGCGAGCGTGCGGCCGTCAGCGGCATCGCGCCACTGGCCGTCGATGAGGAGTTGCGTGTTGGAATAGGTCATGGTCGGTCGTCCTTCGGGAGCGGGATGCGCGGAGCGCGTCCGGGGTGCGGGCTGCGTGCGAGGACCGAATGCTACGCCGGGTACGGCCGGACGGGCGGGCGCATGGGCGGCCACATGGGCGGCCAGCACCAGCGCGGGCCGCTGCACCAGCCTGCTAGCATCCTTCGATGCCTCCGATCTTCGCTCCGTGATTCCGCTCGACCCAGCGACCAGCGCCCCGCATGCGGCGCAACGGTTGGCCGCCGACGGCTACGTGCTGCTGTCGCCCGAAGCGCTCGCCGCGATCGCCGGCGTGCCGATCGCCGCGCTGGAGGCGCTCGCGCCTGCCTGGAACGCGTTGCCGCCGGATGCCCACCTGCGCGACGGCGGCCGCTATCGCCAGCGGCGGCACGACAGCTGCGTGGTCGAGCTGCCCACCGCGCGGCTCGTGCCGCAGCCGCGCCGGGCCCACTGGCAGCCGGTCGAGTACAACGCGCTGCACGGCGGCATCGAGCGCTGGTTCGACCCCGTCCTGCCGGCAGTCTCGCAGGACGCGGCCTGGCAGGCGCTCGTCGGGGGGCTGGGCCGCTGCTTCGCCGAAGCGGCCCGGCCGGCATCGATCGAGCGCTGGTTCGTCGAGTCGCACCAGTTCCGCATCCACACCGCCGAAGGCATCGGGCGGCCCACGCCCGAGGGCGCGCACCGCGACGGCGTCGACTACGTCGCCGTGATCCTGGTCGAGCGGCACGGCGTCAAGGGCGGCGAGACGCGCGTCTTCGAGGCCGACGGCCCGCGGGGCCTGCGCTTCACGATGACGGCGCCCTGGTCCGCGCTGCTGCTGGACGATGCGCGCGTGATCCACGAGACCACGCCGATCCAGCCCGCCGGCGACGCGGTCGGACGACGCGACACGCTGGTGCTGACCTATCGGCGGGGCGGCTTCCAGGGCCCCACGGGCGGCTGACCGCGGTGACCTCGCTCAGCCGATCTCCGGCCGATCCAGCACCGCGCTCAACGCGCGGCGCAATCGGCGCTCCGCCTCCGCCGCGTCGCGCACCGCCTCTTTGCATCGCCACGCCACCACGCCGTCCGGCCGCACCAGCAGCGCGCCCGCCTCGTCGATCTCGCGCAGGCGGTGCCAGCGGTAGTACGCGTCCAAGGCGCCAGGCGCACCGATCACCAGCGTCTCCAGGCAGGGCAGGGCGAAGGCCTCGGCCGCCGCCTTCGCTGCTCGCACCCACGCGGTGCCGGCGATCCCCGTGACCACCGTGAGCCGGCCCTTGCCCACCAGGTCCAACGTCGACACGCGGTGCCCGTCGCGACCGACCAGCCACGCGTGCGGGATCTTCGCGCCGGGGCGCGTGGTCGGTTGCGCATGCAACTGCGGGTCGCGCTTCCACGCTTCGGGCGCGGCGTCCGGCTCCGGCACCACGGCGTCCGACACGCAGCGCTGGTTGGTCTCCACGCCCAGCGCGTTGAACTCGGTGTTCTTAAGCTCCAGCGCTTCGGCCAGCGCCGCACGGCGGGCCACGCCGTCGGGCCCCGGGTCGGCCAGCTTCTCCAGCCCGGTCTTCACCGGGTTCTCGGCGTCCAGGTCCCGGAAGGCCTTGTTGAGCGGCGCGTAGTCCAGCCGTGACTGGTTGGCGCGCAGCACGATCTGCTTGCCCACCGGGGCGCGTTCGAGCGAATACGATTCCAGCAGCTTCGGGCTCGCCCAGCCGTTCACGACGTAGGCCAGCTTCCACGCCAGGTTGAACGCGTCCTGGATGCAGGTGTTGGACCCCAACCCGGACGACGGCGGATGCCGGTGCACCGCGTCGCCGCCGCAGAAGACGCGCCCCTTGGAATACACGGGCGCGTACTGCTGGTTCACGTACCAGATCATCCGCGACTCGATCTCGATCGGCACCGTGTCGTCGCCGATCAGCACGCGGATGCGGCGCTTCAATTCGTCGTCGTCGTACTTCGGCTCGCCCGCGTCCTTGTCGAAACCCCAGCCCGCGATCCACTGGTCCCAAGGCTTGATCGCGCGCAGCAGTCCCTGGCCGATCTCGCCGAAGCTCGCGTCCGGCGTGACGATCCAGTAGAGGATGCTCGGCCGGTGCGCCACGAAGCGCGACAGGTCCGCGCGGAAGAGCGTGTAGTGCGTGCCCGCCCGCGCCAGGTGTCCTTCCAGCGGCAGCCCCAGGTCCTCGACGATCTGGGACTTGGCGCCGTCGGCGCCCACCACGTACTTGGCCCGCACCGCGTGCTCGCGGCCGGAGAGCCGGTCGCGCAGCCGCACCGTCACGCCGCCCTCGTCCTCGCGCATCGAAACGTACTCGGTGTTCATCGCCAGCGACGCGCCGCGCGCGGCCGCCTGGGTGATCAGCACCGGCTCCATGAAGGTCTGGGGGATGTCCAGCATCGTGCAGGGGCTCTGCTGCAGGTAGTCCCCGATGCGCTCTTCGCCGGTGCCCCAGGTGCGAAGCCGCGCGATCTCGGGGCCCGCGAAGCTGGTGGTCCAAAGGGTCTCGCCCATCCATTCCCAGGGCGTGGCGTGCTTGCGCGCCTCTTCCTCGACGCCCAGGTCGCGCAGCACCTCCACCGTGCGCTGGTTGGTGATGTGCGCGCGCGGCGTGTTGGCCAGCCAGTTCCACTTCGACACCAGGTGCACGCGCACGCCGTAGGTGGCCAGCGCCAGCGCGGCGGTGGCCCCGGTGGGGCCGGAGCCCACGACGAGCACGTCGGTCTCGAACTCGGGCGACAGTTCTTCGAGAGGCTGATTCATGGGCGCGTCACTCTTCGCATCGCTCATCACGTCACGTCGCGTCACTTCACGTTGGCTTCGATCACCGCGCCGTAGCCGTCGATGTCCCGGCGCAACCGCGCCGCGATCTCGGCGGGCCCGGCCGGATACGGGTCGCCGGTCAGCGCGAACTTGTCCTTCATCGCCGGCTGCCTGAGCGCGGCCACCACCTCGCGGCCCAGGCGGTCGACGATCGGCTGCGGCGTGCCCGCCGGCGCCACGAAGAAGAAGTAGTTGGTGACCTCGAAGCCAGGATAACCAGCCTCGGCCAGCGTCGGCACGTTGGGCAGCAGCGGGTGCCGCTCCTTGGTCAGCACCGCCAAGGGCACCAGGCGGTTGGTCTTGAGGTACTGCTGCGCGAAATGCAGCGGCATCACCATCGCATCGGTCTGGCCGCCGATCAGGTCGGTGGCGGCCGGCGCGAGGCCCTTGTAGGGGACGTCGACCAGGTCCGCGCCGGTGAGCTTGCGCAGCTGGTGCATGTGCACGAACCAGGGGCTGCCGGTGCCCATCGTGCCGAAGTTGACGCCCTTGCGGTCGCGCGATTGGGAAAGCTGCACCAGTTCCTTGACCGAGCGGGCCGGCACCTGCGGGTTGACCACCAGCACCAGCGGCACCAGCGCCACGCCCGAGATCGGCACGAAGTCGCGCACCGCGTCGTAGGGGACCTTTGCGCCCAGGATCTCGGTGCCGCGCGGCAGCCGGCCCAGCGCCTGGTTGATCGCGTGCGAGTCGGTCACCAATCCGATCGTGTACCCGTCGGCCGGGGCGCGGGCGACCATCTCGGTGCCGATGATGGTGGACGCGCCGGGCCGGTTGTCGACCAGGACCGGCTGCTTGAGATTCGCCGACACCACTTCGGCCAAGGCGCGCGCGGCCGAGTCCGCGTTGCCGCCAGCCGGGTAGGGCACGACGATGCGGATCGGCTTGGCGGGCCATTCCTGCGCGGTGGCCGAAGCCGAGGCCGCGCACAACGCCGAAAGCGTCAGCAGCGTGGGGGCGGCGGTGCAGAGCGCGCGGCGGATCGGGTTCATGTCGACTCCTCTCTTTCTGTGTCTTCTGGTTCGGCCGGACGGTCGGCTCGACGCGAACGGCGGAACGGCCGAACGACGTGAGGCGGCATTCTGCGAACCGCTTGCGGCCGCGTACACTCGGTGCACTCAGTGCACCGGCAGAGGTCCGCATGAGACGACCCATCGCGCTCGACCCGGCGCCGTACAAGGAGGTCCGCGGACTGTCCCGTGGGTTGGCGATCCTGCAGGCGATGAACGCCATGGCCGGTGGCATCGGCGGTGTCGTCGAGATCGCGCGCGCCACCGGCATGCACCGCACGACGGTCAAGCGCTTGCTGGAGACCCTGCGCGCCGAAGGCTTCGTGCACCACAAGGACGACGGCAGCGTCTACGCGCTGACCTTCATGGTGCGTCGCCTGTCGGAAGGCTATGTCGCCAGCGACTGGATCGACCGGATCGCCGCGCCCGCGATGCGCGAGCACCTGCGCGCGCTGTCATGGCCCAGCGACCTCGCCACGCCGGACAACGGCTTCATGATCGTGCGCGAATCCACGCACCGCGACAGCCTGCTGTCGCAGCATCGCGCGACCATCGGCATCCGCATCCCGATGCTGGTGACGGCCATCGGCCGGGCGTGGCTGGCGTTCAG
>ERZ1066119.1817-NODE-1817-length-10106-cov-8.854044_pt1 | contig 10106 bp, 8 predicted proteins | sample MGYA00382766_ERZ1066119 | MGnify/ENA primary metagenome ERZ1066119 (study PRJEB33369, sample SAMEA5778349) | biofilm metagenome | biome: Industrial cooling water; feature: Water cooling tower basin; material: Biofilm | place: United Arab Emirates | collected...
CTCCGAGAGAGCTCGCGTGACCCCGCCGACCGCCGCTTCCGACGCCCCCGCGATCCCCGACCACCCGGACGCCTTCGCCGACGCCACGTGGGAGTCGGTGGCGCCGCACTACGAGGCGCTCGCCACCCGACCGCTCGATGCCGACCGGCTGGTGTGGGAGACGGGGCTCCCCGCCGACCGGTGCGTGGCGGCGATCACCACGCTCGAGCTCGCCGGACTGGTGACGAGCCGCGTCGGCGGGGAGATCGAGCGCTGCTGACCGCTGCGCCCCCCCACCCGCCGCACGCGCGCCTCGCTTCGGGGTATCTCGGGTTCGCCGCCCGCACCGGGCGCCGCACCCCCGCCCCGTGACTCCGCGCCACCTCTACGTCCACGTTCCGTTCTGCGCGCGGCGCTGCGCCTACTGCGACTTCAGCATCGCCGTCCGCACCCGGCTCCCCGTGGACGACTACCTCGACGGGTTGGCCGGGGAGTTGACACTCCGACTCGGCGCTCCCCCGCCGTCCGCCGCACGCGCGGTGGCGGACACCATCTACTTCGGGGGCGGCACGCCCTCCCGGCTCGGCGGTGAGGGGATCGCCCGCGCGCTCTCGCTCCTTCAGCGATGGGTGCAGCCGGCGCCCGGGGCCGAGGTCACCGTCGAGGCGAACCCCGACGACGTCGAGCCGGTCGCCGTCGCCGCCTGGCGTGCGGCCGGTGTCAACCGACTCTCGCTCGGCGGCCAGACGTTCAGCCCGCCGGCGCTCGCCTGGATGCGGCGGACGCACACGGTCGACCAGATCGAGCGCGCCGTCGCGACCGCACGGGCCGGCGGGATCGTCGACCTCTCGCTCGACCTCATCTTCGCCCTCCCCGCCGGGGTCGAGCGCGACTGGGGCGCCGACGTCGCCCGGGCGCTCCACCTCGCCCCGACGCACCTCTCGCTCTACGGGCTGACGGTCGAGCCAGGCACCCCGCTGGGGCGGTGGACCGCTCGTGGCGAGGTGAGCGAGGCGGACGAGGAGCGCTACGCCCGGGAGTTCCTCCACGCGCACGACGCACTCGCCGCCGCCGGGTACGACCATTACGAGGTCTCGAACTTCGCGCGCCCCGGGTACCGCGCCCGACACAACGGCAGCTACTGGTCGGGGGTGCCGTACCTCGGCGTCGGTCCGGCGGCGCACGGCTTCGACGGCGAGCGCCGGCGGTGGAACCTGGGGCCGTACGCCGCCTGGCTCGACGCCGTCCGCGCCGGGCGCGACCCGGAGGAGGGGAGCGAGCAGCGCGACGCGTCCGCCCGCCAGGCGGAGGAAGTGTACCTCGGCCTCCGCACCTCCGACGGCCTGCTCCTCGCGCCCGGGGAGGAGGACCGCGTCGATCGCTGGGTACGGGCCGGCTGGGCCGTCGTCGACCGGAAGCGCCTGCGCCTGACCGCCGCGGGGTGGCTGCGGCTCGACGCCCTCGCGGCCGACTTGACAGCACACCGAAGTCGTTCGTAGACTTGAACTTATGTCGTATACCGAGCTGTCCGAGCGCGAGCGCCGCGTCCTCGAGGCCGTCATCCAGAGCTACGTCGCCACGGCGGAGCCCGCGGGATCGCGCACGATCTCGCGCCGCTTCGGGTTGGGCGTGTCGCCGGCGACCGTGCGCAACACGATGAGCGACCTCGAGGAGAAGGGGTTCCTGTACCACCCCCACACCTCCGCCGGGCGGGTGCCGACGCACAAGGCGTATCGCCTCTACGTCGACTCGCTCATGCACGAGCGGGTGCTCCGGATCGAGCCGCTCGCCACCCCCGAGCGCGACCGTCTTGCGGAGGAGCTCGCCGGCGCATCCACCATCGAGGCGATCCTCCGCCGCGCGGCGCAGGCGCTCGGGGTGCTCTCGCAGGAGCTCGGCGTCGCCGTCGGCCCGCGCTTCGAGCAGGCGGCGCTGCACCGCATCGACCTCGTGCGGCTGGCCACCGGCCGGCTGCTGATGGTGCTCACCCTCGATCGGGGCGCCGTCCGCACCATCTTCGTCGAGGTCTCCGGCGAGCTCGCGGAGGAGGCGGTGGTCGAGGTCGCGCGGGTGCTCAACGAGCGCCTCGCCGGGCTGACGCTGCAGGAGATCCGGACCACCCTCCCGGAGCGGCTGCGCGACGCTGCCCCCGAGCGCGCGGGGGCCGACGAGCTGCTGAACATCTTCGTGAGCAGCGGCGCCGAGCTCTTCGACGTCGGCGGGCACGACGCGGGGCAGGTGGTGCTCGGCCAGCCGTCGCTCCTCGCCGACCAGCCCGAGTTCGCCAGCGGCGAGCGGATGCGCCGGCTGCTCGAGCTCACCGAGACGCGCGACGAGCTGGCGACGCTGCTGCGCGCCCGCGCGCCGTCGGCCCCGGGCCTCGCGATCACCATCGGCAGCGAGCACGCCGATCCGCGCTTCGAGCCGTTCACCCTGGTGACGGCCGAGTACCACGCCGGCGGGCTCACCGGCGTCATCGGCGTGATCGGCCCGACGCGGATGCCGTACGAGAAGGTGATCGCTCTCGTGAGCCACACGTCGCGCCTGGTGTCCGACCTGCTGCACTGACGGGCGTCAGGGCGCGCCGCGCGCCCAGCGCGCCGCGTCCCCCGCGTCGCCCCAGCTCTCCCAAGCCGTCCCCCGAACCACTCCCATGGATCTGTACGAGACCCTCGGCGTGCCCCGCGACGCCTCCGACGACGACGTCAAGAAGGCGTATCGCAAGCTCGCGATGCAGTGGCACCCGGACCGGAACAACGGCTCCAAGGAAGCCGAGGAGAAGTTCAAGGGGATCACCGAGGCGTACGACGTGCTGCGCGACCCGCAGAAGCGGGCCGCCTACGACCGCTACGGCGAGGCCGCGTTCCAGCGGGGCGGCCCCGGCGGGATGGGCGGCGCGGCGGGGATGCACCACGTCGACCTCTCCGAGGCGCTCAACATCTTCATGCGCGACTTCGGCGGCTTCGCCGGGCTCGGTGACCTGTTCGGGGCAGCCGGGGGGCGCCAGTCCAGCGGGCCGCGCACCGGCTCGGACGTGAAGATCGCCCTCGACCTGACGCTCGCCGAGGTGGCGACCGGGGTGGAGAAGACGGTCGTCGCCCGGCTGCTCGACGGCTGCGATCGCTGCGAGGGGAGCGGCGCCGAGGCGGGCTCGGCCCCGACGCGCTGCACCACCTGCGCCGGCACCGGCGAGGTCCGTCGGGCGCAGCGCTCCTTCTTCGGCCAGTTCGTCAGCGTCGCCCCGTGCCCCACCTGCGCCGGCGAGGGGACGATAATCGCCGCGCCGTGCAAGAAGTGCCGGGGGGAGGGGAGGATGCGCGCCGAGCGCACGCTCAAGATCACCGTGCCCGCGGGCGTCGCCACCGGGCAGTACATGACGCTGCGGGGGCAGGGGAACGTCGGCCCCCGTGGCGGCCCGCGCGGCGACGTGATCGTCCTCTTCGAGGTGCAGGAGGACCCGCGCTTCGAGCGCGACGGCGAGGATCTCTACTGCGAGGTGCTGGTCTCCTATCCGCAGCTGGTGCTCGGCGCCGACGTGTCCGCGCCCGGGGTGACGGGGGACATCTCGCTGCGCGTGCCGGCGGGGACGCAGAGCGGGCAGGTCTTCCACCTCAAGGGGCGGGGGCTGCCGCGCGTCAACTCGACGGGGGTGGGCGACCTGCACGTGCGCGTGCAGCTGTGGGTCCCCGACAAGCTCTCGACGCGCGAGGAGCAGCTCGTGCGCGAGCTCGCGGCCGTCCAGCACGACATCCCGCAGGACGGGCGCCCGAAGGGGTTCTGGAGCAAGATGAAGGAGGCGCTCGGCGCGTGAGCACCCCCCCCGAGGGACCGGACGACGCGCCCCCGCGGTGGGTGGCGGTCCGCGTGCGGCCCCGCGGCGGGCCCGATGCCGCCGAGGCCGTCGTCGCCGCCCTCTTCGCCGCCGGCTCGCAGGGGGTGCAGGAGGACGGCGACGCGGTGCTCACGCAGTTCCCTCCCGACGCCGACGTGCCGGCGATCCGCGCGGGGGTGCTCGCCGCCGATCCGAGCGCCGACCTGAGCATCGCCCCGGCCGACCCGGTGGACTGGACGGAGCACTGGAAGGCGCTCGTCGGCGCCCACGAGCTGGGAGCGTTCGCCGTCGTCCCGCCGTGGCTGGCCGAGGGGCGGGACCCGGCGCGGACCATCGTCATCGACCCCGGGATGGCCTTCGGCACCGGCGACCACCCCACCACGCGCGGCGTCGTCCGCCTCATGCCGGGCGTGGTGCGCCCGGGCGATCTCGTGGCCGATCTGGGCGCCGGGAGCGCCGTCCTCTCGATCGCCGCGTCGCGGCTGGGAGCCCGGCGCGTCGCCGCGATCGAGTTCGACGGCGACGCGATCGGGAACGCCGAGGCGAACGTCGCCCGCAACGGCGCTGCCGGCGTGGTGACGGTGGTGCAGGGGGACGCACGGCTCCTCCTGCCGCTCGTCGCGCCGGTGCGCGTGGTGCTCGCGAACATCATCTCGAGCGTCCTGCTCGAGCTGCTCCCCGCCATCGACGCGGCGCTCCCCGCCGACGGGGAGGCGATCCTCGCCGGCATCCTGCGCGACGAGCGCGAGACGATGCTGACGGCGCTCGCGGCCTACGGGTGGCGCGCCGCCGCCGAGGACGTCGAGGAGGCGTGGTGGAGCGTGCACGTGGTCCGCTCGGGGGAGCGCCGGCCCGTCGCCGCCGCGTGAGCGAGCCGCGCGGCCGCACCGTCGCGACCTTCGTCACCGACGGCGCGATCCCGGACGCGGGCCCGGTGACGCTCGGGGAGGACGCCGCGCTCGCCGAGGGCGGGGCGGTGGCGCTGCGCGACGGCGCCGGGCGCTCCGCCGAGGCGACGCTCGTGCGGCTGGCGCGTGCGCAGGCGACCGTCGACGTCGTGCGCGTGCGTACGCACGCGCCGCCGCCGCCGGTGCACCTGCTCGTCCCCGTGGCCGACCGCGACCGGATGCTCTGGCTGGGCGAGAAGGTGGTGGAGATCGGCGTGGCGAGCTGGCGCCCGGTGCTCTGGCACCGATCGCGGAGCGTCACCCCGCGCGGGGAGGGCCCGGCGTTCGCCACGAAGCTGCGGGCGCGCATGGCCTCCGCCCTGGCGCAGAGCGAGGCGGCGTGGCTCCCCGTCCTGCACGCCGAGGCGACGCTCGACGCTGCGGTCGAGGCGGTGATCGCCGACAGGGCGTCATCGCTGCGCCTCCTGCTCGATCCGCCGGGCGAGCCGCTGGCCACCATGCGGCCAACCGAGCCGGGAGCGCCGGTGGTCGTCGCCTGCGGCCCCGAGGGGGGGATCGAGCCCGACGAGCACGCCCGGCTCGTCGCCGCGGGCTTCCGGGCGGCGTCGCTCCCCGGCAACATTCTCCGCTTCGAGACGGCGGGGGTGCTCGGGGCGGCGTTCGCCCGGGCGATGGTCGAGGCGCGCCCCGCCGAGCCCCCCTCCCGCTGAGCGCGCGGCCGCGCACCTCATGACTGCCACCTGTCTGTTCTGCCGCATCGTGCGGGGGGAGATCCCGGCGGCGCTCGTCGCCGAGACCGACGAGTGCGTGGCGTTCCGCGACATCAACCCACAGGCGCCGCTGCACGTGCTGGTGATCCCGCGCGCCCACGTCGCCTCCCTCGCCGAGGCGGACGACGCCGCCCTCGTCGGTCGGCTCGCCCTCGTGGCCGCCGAGATCGCCCGGCGCGAGGGGTACGCCGCGCAGGGGTTCCGCACGGTGGTGAACACCGGCGCCGACGCCGGGCAGACCGTCTTCCACCTGCACCTGCACCTGCTCGCCGGGCGCCCGCTTCGCTGGCCGCCGGGCTGAGCCGACAGCCGCCTCCCGTCGCCCGCGCCCCGTTCGTCCCTTCCTCCACCGCCCAGCCCGTGTCCGAGCTCGCCGACCGCCTGCAGACCGACCTCAACGCCGCCCGCAAGGCGCAGGACCGGCCGCTCGTCCTCGTGCTCGGGACGATCCTGGCCGACGTCAAGAACCGGCGCATCGAGCTGCGGCGCGAGCCGGAGGACGCCGAGATCGTCGACGTGCTGCGCAAGGGGATCAAGCGCCGCCGCGAGTCGATCGAGATGTACGTGACCGGTGGGCGCGACGAGCTGGCGGCGAAGGAGCGCGCGGAGCTCGCGGTGCTCGAGCGCTACCTCCCCCCCGCCGTCGACGAGGGGGAGCTTCGCCAGGCGGTGCAGGCGGCGATCGCCGGCGGGGCGCACACCATCGGCGCGGTCATGGGGCGCGTGCTCCCGCAGTTCAAGGGGCGCGTCGAGGGGAGCGTCATCAACGCGCTGGCGCGGGCGGAGCTGGCCGAGCGGCCGGGGTGACGTCGCCCGCGGCGCGGCCCGGCGCCCACCGGGGGGCGCGCGCGCACGCGCCCGGCTGCGTCGGGTAGATTGCCGGGGATGAATCCGCACGCTCTCGCCGTCCTCGAGTTCCCACGCGTCCTCGCCGTCGTCGCCGACCGAGCCACCTCCTCGCTCGGGGCGCGCCGCCTCCGCGCCCTCCAGCCGTCGTCCGACATCCCGTGGCTCGTCGGGGAGCACCGGCGCGTCGCCGCCGTGCGCGCCCTCGTCGCCAGCGAGGGGGGGTGGAGCCCCGAGCCGGTCCCGGATCTCACCGAGCCCCTCGCCCGTCTGCGCGTCGTCGGGACGTCGTGGAGCGCCGCCGAGCTGCTCGGTGCCGCCACCCTGCTGCGCTCCTCGCGGCGCACGCGCGAGACGATGACCGACCCCAAGCGGCCGGCGGTGATCGTCGCCGTGCTCGCCGACCTCGTCGACCGCCTGCCGAGCGCCTCGCGCATGGAGCAGCGCATCGAGCGCGCGGTGGCGGAGGACGGGACGGTGCGCGACGACGCGAGCCCGGCGCTGCGCGGCATCCGGCGCGAGCTGCGCGGGGCGCAGGGCCGACTCGTGCAGCTCCTCGAGCGGCTGATGGGCGGGCTCGAGCCGCACCACCAGGTGCCCGACATGTCGGTGACGATGCGCAACGGGCGCTACGTCATCCCGGTCCGCGCCGGCGGGCGCGGCGCCGTCGGCGGCATCGTCCACGACACGTCGAGCACCGGGGGGACGATCTTCGTCGAGCCGCCGGCGGCCGTCGACTTCGGCAACCGCATCCGCGAGCTCGAGGCGGACGAGCAGCAGGAGGTCCATCGCATCCTCCTCGAGCTCACCGAGGAGCTGCGCCCGCTGCGCGAGCCGATGCTCGACGCCCTCGACGCGCTCGTCACCCTCGACACGCTGTACGCGCGGGCGCGCTACGCCGACGAGTTCGAGTGCCATCCGTGCGACCTCGTCCCGGCGGGCGAGGGGTTCGCCATCCGCCACGGACGCCACCCGCTCCTGCTGGCGCAGCGCGCCGCCGTCGTCCCCTTCGACCTGACGATGGAGCCGGGGGAGCACACGCTCCTCGTCTCCGGGCCCAACACGGGGGGGAAGACGGTGCTCCTCAAGGCGCTCGCCCTCGTGTCGCTGCTGGTGCAGAGCGGCGTGCCCGCCCCGGTCGGGGAGGAGAGCCGCGCGCCGGTCTACGACGACGTCTTCGCCGACGTCGGCGACGAGCAGTCGATCCAGGCGTCGCTCTCGACGTTCAGCGCGCATCTCAAGAACCTCGTCGAGATCGTCGGCTCGGCGACGCACGCCTCCCTCGTGCTCATCGACGAGCTGGGCTCGGGCACCGACCCGGTCGAGGGAGCCGCGCTCGGCGGGGCGATCCTCGAGGAGCTCACGGCGCGCGGCACCACGACCGTGGCCACCACGCACCTGGGCGCGCTCAAGGAGCTGGCCGCCGAGGTGCGCGGCGTGGTGAACGCGTCGCTGCAGTTCGACGCCGTCGCCCTCGCCCCGACCTACCGGCTGCTCAAGGGCGTGCCCGGGCGCTCCTACGGGCTCTCGATCGCCCGGCGGCTCGAGATGCCCGCGCACGTGGTCGAGCGCGCGATCGAGCGCATCCCGCAGGGGGAGCGCGACGTCGACCGGCTGCTCGCCGAGCTCGAGGCGCGCGAGACGGCGCTCGCCGAGCGGGCGCGGCTCGCCGACGAGCTGGTCGAGTCGGGGCGCACGCGGGCGAAGCGGCTCGCCGATCGCGAGACGGCGGTGCGCGAGCGCGAGCGGCGCGCCGAGAAGGAAGCGCGACAGGAGGCGCGCCGCTACCTGCTGGACGCGCGCAAGGAGATCGACCGCACGCTGCGCGAGATCCGCGAGGCGGCGGCGCAGTCGGCGTCGGAGGCGGTCGACGAGCGGGCGCGCGAGTCGCGCCGTCGCGTCGAGGAGCTCGCCGCCCAGCAGCACGAGCAGCTGGAGCGGCTGGCCCGCGAGGAGCGCAACGTCGTCGTCCGCGAGGCGCGGCTGAAGAAGGTCGCCACCCCCGCCGCCCGCGAGGCGATCGCCGCCGGCGACACCGTCGAGGTGGGGACGCTGGGCGGAAAGCTCGGCAAGGTGCTCGAGGTGCGCGGCAAGGAGGCGATCGTCACCGTCGGCGCGCTCAAGCTCACCGTGCCCCAGCGCACCCTCGTGCGCAGCCGGAACCAGATCCCCAAGCCCGAGGTGGTCGTCCCGGCGATGCTCGACGCCGGCGACTTCTACCACTCGGGCGAGGTCGACCTGCGCGGGCTGCGCGCCGACGAGGTGGACGACCGGCTGCTGACGTCGATCGACCAGGCGGTGCGCGCCGACCGCCGCGAGCTGCGCGTCATCCACGGCAAGGGGACGGGGGCGCTGCGCGAGCGCGTCACCGAGCTGCTGCGCAAGGACACGCGGGCGAAGTCGTTCCGCATGGGGCTCTGGAACGAGGGCGGCGCCGGGGTGACCGTCGTGGAGCTGGAATGACGTGATCACCCCCGAGACGATCGAGCGGGTGCGCGAGGCCGCCGACATCGTCGAGATCGTCGGCGAGCACGTGAAGCTGCGCCGTGCCGGGGGCGACTTCCGCGGGCCGTGCCCGTTCCACGGCGGGAAGAACCCGAACTTCTCCGTCTCGACCAAGCGCAACGCCTACCACTGCTTCAAGTGCGGCGTCAGCGGCGACGCGATCGGCTTCGTGCGCGAGCACCTCGGAATGGACTTCGTCGAGGCGGTGCGCTACGTCGCCGCCCGCGCCGGCGTCGAGGTGCAGGAGACGCGCGCCGCCCGCGGGCCCGAGGAGCGCGACCCGCGCGAGCCGCTGTGGGAGGCGATGGCGGCCGCCTCGGAGCTCTTTCGCGCGGCGCTGTGGGACGACCCCGAGGCGCGCGTCGCCCGCGACTACCTGGCTGGCCGGGCGCTGGGCCGGGAGGAGGGGGATCGCTTCGCCCTCGGCTACGCGACGCGCGACGGGCGCTGGATCGAGCGGCTGCGCGCCCTGGGGCACGACGACGCCCGGCTCGTCGAGGTGGGGCTGCTCGTGGTGCGCGAGGAGGGTGGGGAGCCGCGGCCGCGCTTCCGCGGGCGGCTGATGATCCCCATCCTCGATGCCGGCGGGCGGGTCGTCGGCTTCGGCGGGCGCATCCTCGGCGAGGGTGAGCCCAAGTACCTCAACTCGCCGCAGACGACGCTCTTCGACAAGGGGCGGCTGCTCTATGGGCTCTCGTGGGCCAGGCACCCCATCCGCCGCGCCGAGCGCGCCCTCGTGGTCGAGGGGTACTTCGACGCAATTCGCCTGGCGCTCGCCGGGGTGGACGAGGTGGTCGCGCCGCTCGGTACGGCGCTCACCGAGTCGCAGGCGGCGCTGCTGGCGAAGCTCACGCGCAACGTCTTCCTGCTCTACGACAGCGACGAGGCGGGGCTCAAGGCGACGTTCCGCACGGGGCTGGAGTTCCTCCGCCTCGGGGTGTCGCCGCGCGTCGTCTCGCTCCCCCCGGGCGAGGACCCCGACACCTTCGTGCGCGCCCACGGCGCCGAGCGGCTCGAGGCGGTGCTCGCGCAGGGGGTGGACGTGCTCGATCGCCAGATCCTCGAGCTCGAGCGGCGCGGGTGGTTCGCCGCGCTGCACAAGAAGCGGCGGGCGATCGACAAGCTGCTGCCCACGCTGCGCGCCACGGCCGACGCGGTGACGCGCGAGCTCTACGTCGCCCGCGTCGCCGAGGTGGCGGGGGTCGACCGCGAGGTGATCCAGCGCGAGCTCGAGCAGCCGGAGCGCGGGCGGCCGGGAGCGCGGGG
>ERZ1066119.1818-NODE-1818-length-10103-cov-7.221835_pt1 | contig 10103 bp, 11 predicted proteins | sample MGYA00382766_ERZ1066119 | MGnify/ENA primary metagenome ERZ1066119 (study PRJEB33369, sample SAMEA5778349) | biofilm metagenome | biome: Industrial cooling water; feature: Water cooling tower basin; material: Biofilm | place: United Arab Emirates | collected...
TTTTCTTCAGCAGTCATGAAGAGGCAATGTGCAACTCAACAAATCTTAATAACCAGTCAACAGCTCTAGCCTTAGCTCCAACTTCGCCTTTTTCTCTGGGTCAGTTGTAGTGGCTATTTCTCGCCTTAATTCTTCCCTTTTAGCAGCCGCCGTTTCACGCCGCTTTTGCCGACGGTCGCCAGCTAAAAACTCCTTAATCCTCGTCTTTTGTTCTTCTTCTGTCATTACCAATCGACCAGCCATCGCACTCGACTCTAGCTTGTATAACCTTTCTTGTTTTTTAACGATTTCCTCATCACTTAACTTCTTAGTCATTGTTGTTCTTCCGTTGTAACTACTGGTTCTCTTAAGAAGTCTGGCTCTAATGATTCTTCTACTAGATAAGGACACTCTAACGGGAAAATCTGTACGGGCAATCCCGTTTCATCAGATGCGTCAACTCTTGCATCCAAGTAGCATTCAACATAAACCTTGAATACATGAAGTCGTAGCACGGGATGTTTGCGGCAAAGCCTAGCAATTTGTTTTCTAGCTTCCTTAATCGTACCTAGCCAACTATTGCTACGCTGTGAGGGTTGGAACTGCCACTTAAGCAAATGCATCAGCAGCCGTGTCAAGTAGCTCTCTAGTGCATCGCGATGTCTACCGCTCAAATCCCTGACTTCCTCCACCAGGTTGACTAAATCTAATTCATTCCAGCGTTTCTGTTCTAACAGCAAAGCTTGCTCGTCTGCCCATGCTACGTAGTCTTGCTCGTATAGACTTGTTGCCCGATCCGGTTTGGCTTGTGTCATATTTGTTTGATTAAGTTCGCCGATACTTTTATTGTTGCGCTTCCTGCCTAGACAAAACAATAGACCTCCTGCGTAAATATTTCTTAACAAACTCAATTGCCTGATTTGTAGGGAGCTTTAGAGATTTCTAACTTTGGGAAAATAGCCTTATTTCATATTCATGCAGGAGGTCTTTTCTTTTCACACAACCAACGAGCCAATTCGACACTATGAAATTCTCTGTCCGCTAATACGACAATTTCATAACCCTGAAGCAGTCGAATCACCGGACGCAAGATTGCTTGTTGTTCTGCTAGATTACTAGCACCTTGTTTTTCTAAAAACTGCCAGTAAATCGGAATTGCCCGTTTTTCTAAAATTGCTGCTACCATCAATAAATTTTTATCTTTCCATTGCGTTCTATCAATTGCTAAATAAACTCGCTTTCCTAATTTAATTTTTGACTGAATTATCGCGCTGATGATGGGAAACCAAAGTAGCACAACACTCAGTTGAGGTAATTGCAAAAACCTTTGAATGTGACGTCGACGGCTTTCAAATTCGATCGGGAGAGGAAAATGCGCCGCTAATCTTTCAATCCTGACTTGTTTATGAACTTGAATTAGCCACACTAAAACTTCTATGGTTAATAATTGAGTCGAATTTAGTTGACTTTCGAGATGATAGCGATACAATTGGGGTAACATTTTTCCTTCATCGGTCTTGTTCACGAAATCAGACCGATCTTTTTTTACCACGAATTGCTTCAAGTCCTATCACAGCCAGCTTTCAACTCCGTCGTCACCCCGTCAGCCAAAAGCGTTATACTCTTCTGGCACAGCGGCTAGTTAGTGTGGAATAGTTCATAGTGACTCAAACACAGCTGTAAACCCTTCCAAATTTTGGCAATCATCTTGAAAGGCTTCAGCATCCCCGACATCCTCAATTTTGTATCCCTCTTTTATCACTCTAAGCAGAGAGTATTTAGAATAGAAGTAAATACTACTGTTTGAAAGTGAGTATGTCAGCTGCCAGATCTGCTCAACCCACGATTCGATTTGTCGATGAATATTGTCAACTGTTTCAGCCGTTATTTCCGCTTATTGCGGAGCTTTGAAGCATTCAAATTACTGCATTTGGGCATGATGAGTGAAATTAAGCGCAAGTCACTGCCAGCGATGGCGAGAGCCGTTGGACTAGACAACCATCAAAACTTGCATCACTTTCTCACCGAGTCGCCGTGGACAGCGCAACAGTTGCGTCAAAAACGTTTGGAGTTAATCCTCAAAGTGTTGCATGGAAGGGCAATGATTTTGTTGATTGATGAAACCGGAGATTGCAAGAAAGGAAAAAGTACCGATTATGTCAAACGACAATACATTGGTAACGTAGGCAAAAAAGAAAATGGCATCGTTGTGGTGACAGCCTATGGATTAGTTGAAGGAATGATTTTGCCCTTGTGTTTCGAGGTGTATAAACCACGAGAACGACTAAAAATCACAGACGAATATCAATCTAAGCCGCAAATTGCAGCGACGATGATTCGGCAACTGCAAGCGATGGGATTTCAATTTGAACTGGTGCTTGCTGATAGCTGATACGGTGAAAGCAAGGTCAACTTTGTCCATATTCTAGACGAGTTAAAGTTGCCTTACATCCTGGCAATTCGCAGCAACCATGCCCTGTGGCTACCCCAAGACCAAAAGGTGGTTCAACGACCGTGGCAGAAGTTTGAACGCACATGCCGCAATGGCACAACCGAAACCCGCTACATGGCTGAGGTGATCTATGGCAAACGCCGTCGCAAGCAGTATTGGCTGTTGACCACTGAAGAGCGAAACCTTGCCGGATAATTCGACTTCGTTTGTTATGGTAGCTGCACCTGCTATCAAACTGAGCGAAATTGGTGATAGTTATGGGTTTAGGACTTGGATTGAGTATGGACTTAAAACTTGCCAAGGATGCGCGCTTATTGGGCAGATTTTCGCATGACTCACTACGAACAGATTGAGAAATGGTGGGAAATGGTGATGAGTGCATTTTTGATGGTGAGTTTGTTTGCCGATGCCTTTCATGATGCTTGTCCAATTACTCAGAAATTGTTCGCTCAACATCCGTGGTGGAACAATCAAAGCGGTTGGAAACATCTGCTCAATAATTTGCGTTTAATCATCCAACCATTGATTTGTTTCAACTGGCTGAAGCGATGGTTAGAAGTATTTCCCGTTGCTTCATTGCTGTTTGGATTTGAGCAACTCATGGGTCAGATGAATCAGTTTATTTGTCCCGTCGTGCATCAGCTCAACTTACAACCCATATTTTCTTCTGCTTAGAGTGATAAAAGAGGGATATAGCCCTACGCACTTACGTTAGGACAGTTTCTAAAAGCGGCATCGACACAATCACGAAAGCGATCGAATTCATTCCACCGTTGCCGCATCCAATTCTTCAACACAAACCACCAATGCTCGATCTTGTTCAAGTCTGGAGAATAGGGAGGCAGATACCAGATCTCACATCCCGCCTGAGCTACAATTTCCGCAATCGTTTGAGAATGGTGGAAACTGGCATGATCGATGACGATGACATCACCCCTTTGCAATTGGGGTACAAGACACTCCTCTAACCACATTTCAAACAAGTCTCGGTTACAGGAGCCGACAAAAGTCATAGGGGCAAACAGCTTGCCTTGCTTAAGTGCAGCAATCCAACTGACTCGCTCGGTTCGTTTGCCACACTTGAGGGCATAGAAGCGTTGCCCAACTTCGCAGTACCCATACGGATATTCTTCTCGGTTGTCGATACCTGCTTCATCAACATATACGATCTTCCCAATAGTTTTGGTCATCAATCGCTCTTGAAATGCTTGACGCTTGCCTTCGTCTCGTTCTCGATACCCATACGTTTTTTTTTCGGCTCAATCCGAGCTTTTGCAGGGCATCGCTGATATTTTGCTGTGTCACCTCCTCGCCCCACAGCGAAGCCAATTGCGCTTGGGTCTTGTCCCCATGTTGTTGTACAAATGCTCGCGCATCGTTCCCAATCTGCGATCTTGTGCCGACAGCCTTTTTGGAAGTTTGTGATGGCGCGATAGTCCCCCGTTTGTTCTTCGCGTTTGAGCCACAGGTCTAGAGTATTACGGCTAATCTTTAACATCCGACACACATCACTTTTACGTTCACCACGTTTGACTGCCTCGATTGCTTTTTGGCGTAGATCGTAGCTGTAGGGAGCTGCCATAGTGATTCCTAGTTGCGCTGTTACCTCTACTCTATTGTCCTAATCCCTATTCGTAGTGCTATATCTAAATTTATTGTTGCTCGCGAGCGCGAAAAGATAAAATAGAAATAGATAAGTTAATTAAGTGAATTTAGATCGCCAAAAGGCTCGCCAAAAGGCTACGAAACAGCTAGATCTATCACTATACATACACCACCAATCTAATTCGGAAGTTCTATTCTGTCAGTTCTACAATAGATCGATAGCCAATAACCTCCAGTCTTAAAGCTATGAGTGAAGTCTTGACAATTGAGCAAATTAGATAACAATATACCGACGAGTGGGTTCTGATTGCTTATACTCAATTAGACGAAGACATGAATGTGGTAGCGAGTGAAGTTTTGGCACACTCAAAAGAGCGAGATCGCGTTTATCAAGCATTTGACTCAAGACTTGGAAGGGCTGTTGCCGTTGAATACACGGGAGCTATCCCTGAAGATGTGGCTTACTTACTGTGAAATCTTATCGGCTGCAACGCAACGGGAATTTGCTCTGGCTGAGAGCCGCTGTTGGTGGCATTAATGGCGATCTTGCCATCTTCCGATTATTAGTCGATACTGGTGCCAGCGATACTGCGCTACCGACCAAACCACTAGACCTCCTGCATGAATACGAAATAAGGCTATTTTCCCAAAGTTAGAAATCTCTAAAGCTCCCTACAAATCAGGTAATTGAGTTTGTTAAGAAATATTTACGCAGGAGGTCTAGTATTGACCTCAACGTTGCGATCGCGATGATTGCTCTAACCTTTTGCTCTAACCTTTGTAGTCTTGAGTTGACACCTGCGCTTGCGATCGCCCTTTCTCATGACACACTTGCGACACTTCTGGGCTCATACCTTCACCATTTTGGATCACCGCAATTGATTGAATAAATCCATGAGTTTGCGCTTGCGGGCATGGCTGGACTGCAATTGATTGAAATAGGTTGTCCATACCGATTGCTGCCCTGATTCCATGTAAGCAGCTCTTACCTGTCGTAACCATTGCACCGCTTCCTGGTAGCGATCGGCTTTGCCTTGCGCCATAATCGGTTCCGCTCGTTGACGCGCCGCTTCAATTACCCATGCAGGATGAGTGGATACGACTGCTTGCATGACGCGATGCACCAATTGGGAGCGGTAGTAACTGTCAGATTGCACGGCTCCAATTGCATCATTCAGCAACCCCTCATGAAGAAAGATCTCCACCTTTGCTTCCCTGGCTGACCATTCTTCTGATTGTCGTAGCGTTTTCAGTAACTCTGGTTTGATACTGTCCCACCGCTCGGCAGCCAGATGCGCCACCCGTTGATAGTCTGAAAAACTCGGACGCAGTTTAAAGGCAAGAACGCTGGCATCCAGCGCAGTTGCTCGATCTCCTAAACCTTCTGCCAGTTCACTCGTCCAACTGGCTAAGGCATGGCGACAATTTCCGGGCAGGGGAAGTCCAGCTTGTGCGATCGCCAACGCTTCAGACAAATGATTCTTTTCCCGTAAGGTCTTTGCCAGGGCAAACACTTCTTCAGATCTGGTCATCCGCGCTTGGGCAGTAGCGATTGCTTCGGAGATGTTGCCTATCTCTGCTAATCGCGTCAGATATTGCAACATTAATCCTTCCGTTCGAGCCAAATTCAAATATTCCGTCTGCCGTCCCTGCCGATCTAGAATTTGCAGTCGAATCAATGCTAAATCTTGAGCAAAGGGGAGATTTAACCGCTCTAGCTCGGTATAGCCATTGCCTTGCAGTGCCCGTTGTAGTTCTGGATCGTCCCAACTTTGCTGCAATGCTGCCAGGCTCATTGAAAAATCCCCCTCCAGCACATCTTGCCATTCTGCTAACATCACCTGCAAATCCACGGCTTCAGGCGGCATCAATTGAGCGCTCAAAATCGCTTCTGTCCAAGCTTCGTTCAGCAATTCAGTAATGGGAAAAGAATCACCACCGTAATCGCTGATGTCATCCCATTCATCTACACAGGCTGACATAATCGCTGACAAAATAGCAATCGCACTATTACCATCCTCTTTCCGCGCAAATGCCAGTGCTTTCTCAATGATGTCTAGCAATGGATCGCTAAACGGATCGTCCTCATAGCCTGACTCCAGCGAACGCACACCCTCCCGCAACAGATGCTTCACCTGCCGCCCTATGGGAGCCACATCCAGGGTGGTGCGGCGACGCAGGGCAGTTATCTGTGCTGGTGGAACCGGATTGGACAGCAGCATCACCTGGCGATCGACCGCATCAATCAGTTCTGGTCGATCTTCTACCAACGCTTGTACCAATCGTTGCGTTTGCACATGATTCAGTCGGTCTAATAATTCTGGCAGCGTGGGTCGGAGTTCCACGCGATCGGGTTGCCGCACCCAGGTCAATGTCACTGCCACAATGTGTTTACACCAACCTTCATAGTCATAAGGACAGGTACAATGAATAGACGCGATCCCACCAGAATCAAATTGAAGGCTGATGCGATAAGGAGCAACTTCACTGCCTTCCACTGCCGCACAAATCGTGTTGCCCCGCTGTACTAAATCGGTGACGGCTCCTCGATGGTAATAATCTTCTCCCCGACTAAAGGAGTTACTCGTTGCCTGATGTCGAATGGTTGTTTCGGAAATGGGTGGTGCCATATAAATTTCAACCTTTACTCCTTACTGATTTCAGTTCTCGCAGTGGAGTTAGCAGACTATTCGGTGGGCATTATAGATCTATGGCTAGTCGCTTACCTCAACTAATCGAGCATCAAATTTCGAGTCAAGCTTTCGCTGATGCGATTTCATCCTTGCTCCAAGAGCGTAAGTTGATTGCTCCCGAACAGCAAAAGAATCCTCGCTCCAATGTCGTCCAGGCACTCAAGAGTATCGATCCTAACCATGATGTGATTGCCCTGGTCGCTCTGCCTACTCTAGTCTATCGAGAACTGAACGATAAAAAAGGCAGGCTTGGCAATACTCAAACTAAATACATTACTGCTGATGCACTCGAGCAGTTAGTCGCGATCGCCACTCGCCTGTTAGATAGTCCTCAATGGGCTGACGTTGGTGCTGGTTTAGCCGTGCTGATTGGTAGACGTGTCAGTGAAATTCTCCTCTCTGGCTTCTCGCTTTCTACCGAACATTCGCTTTACTTCATCGACCCCTCGAAGAAAACTGGATTGGACAAAGACTTCACCATTGAAATTCCCACTCTTGCACCAGCACAAGTCGTGCTTCATGCAATCGAGCGGTTGCAACAAAGTTTGAATATCGCCAACCTCAAGCAAGAGAAATTGAGTTCTAAGGAGCTGAAGCGTGCTGTCAATCGCCGTTATAGCGAAGCGATCGCCACCGCTTGCGATCGCCACTTCGGGGATTTAGTCCCCAAGCGCCAGGATAAGGATAATCTCTACACTCACCTATTTCGCGTTGTCTACGCCACTATTGCCGCTCGTTGGTTTTGTCCGAAAAACATTCCCGAACATAATTTCAAAGCGGAAATTCAAGGGCATTTCACCATCGCTACTGATGGGACTAAGTTACCTAACTATAGTGCCAGAGCTAACTATGACGACTATGCGATCTCCGACAATAGCGGCAATCGTGACGGTCGCTTGGGGTTGAAATTAGGCGAGCGTGGCGTGTCCGTCTTGAAAGTTTTCCAGCAAGAGCAACACGATCGCTCCCCCGAAGAAATAGCTCCTACTTCTATTGATTCTCTGAGTGCCCCCTCACCAATGGACAAAACATCATCACAAATTTCTGCCGCTGGTGTCTCTACATCGTCGCCAGCTTCAACTCCCAAATCCGCTTCTTTACGAATCCTACCGACTGACAAGCAAGCATGGACTTCTCTACTTCAAGATCTTTGCCCTGGCGATCGCACCCAAGCTCAAAAAATGAGCGAACTACTGCATTGGATTGAATCAGCACGGCAACAACTACAAAATGTCGAGTCACCCCAGGATTCTCACAATGCTGCTGGAAAGCCGAGTGTGGAGCACAGGATACGCGATCGCCACTTGAGCAACTATCTCTAGAACAATTGCTGAGTGTTTCTGTTGGCGATTTTTTAGTCAAAGAGATCGAGTCTGCAAGATCGCGTCTGTCTCAACTTGAAACAGAGCGTGATTCAACTAGTGAGGCATTGTCACGCGCTCAAACCGTTGTCGAGCAACTGCAATCGGAAAATGCTCAACTTTATGCCGAGCTTGACTCTCTGCGTCAAACTCAATCTCAACTAGCTCCCCTGCTGGGACTTCTGCAAGGTTTAGGACTAACACAATCTCATCTCAGCCAAAGTACTAGCTCGTCTACTACCGATCGCCCAACTGCGTTAGCGTTGCGCGAAGGAGTTAACGCTTCTCCTTCTACTCCTATTCCCCAGCCACAGCCTATCGCTCCTCCCAGTTCTAGCCCCACCACTAACTCTACTTCAACACCACCGAGGAAAACTCGCTCTGGCTCTGACTCTACCACTGCTAAAATCAATGCGATCGTCGATGCTCTGATCCAATGGAATCACTCTTGCACGATTTCTACCCGTCGTTTGCGAATCGGGATTCAACCAATTAAAGGGTTGGCTTCTAAAATGGGCGCTGATTATCAGCCCATCATTCAACAGGTGCTTCAGGATAGACAATCAGAACTCGCGCAGTTACATCAACACTTCCTCCTGAGCGATCGCCACAACCGTAAAGTCCATAACAAAGACGAAATTCTCCAAACAATTGCCAAAGACTTTCTTCATCTCCCCAACTGGCATGATGTCACATATCCTTGAGCGCCCGCTCTTTTTGTTCGGCTTTCTATACCTTTCGGTCTGAATTATTTTACTTCATTATGTTAATTCATAGGACTCTATAACCAATAGTTAATCAAATCATATATAGCAATTCTCAATTAAATGAGGTACACGTATTTGTAGAGGCGATCGGCTGTGCACCCCTACAAATGTATTGCATCTAGATGGAAATTGCTATATCTACAAAGTATATTTTCAATTGTAAAAAATTTACCTAATTTCAGTAGCTAGATACACAATTGTATTTTCTAGATCCTAGAATATATACATTCGCTCGTCATGTTAATGCCTCAATCGGAGTTGGCAAACCATCTAATCGCTCTAAATAAGAAGAACAATACTGTTTAAGCTCAAAAAAATAGCAGAGAACAACAAAATGGTTATTCAAGCAAACAGAGTTGAAATAAAGCACTTCACAGAATTTAAGTCTGAAGAACTTTTCGGCGCAACGATTACTCGATTGCTATCTTGTAAAAAGCTTCCAACTGTTGGATTCGATCGTGTAAAAATTACCAAGGGAGCTACGCTTAAACCTCATACTCACGCAGCTTCCGAATCCTTCATTTACGTTCTTGAAGGAACAGCAATTGTTACGTTAGACGAAAAGAACTCTTGCGTTAAAGCTGGAGATACTATTTACATTCCTGCGGGTGCTAGTCATGGCTTTAGTACGCCTGATGAGGCAGTTGTATTGCTTTCAGTGCAATCACCTCCTATTTATCCAGAGCTAAGTCTACCAGATATCCATTTTGGCAATCCCAACGGCTTTGTTGAAATGAATTGAGAGAAAACTATTTTCTCCAAAGCTGACATCGATTCAGCTGCAATGGAGATATTTGTCGGTTTATCGGGCATTGTCAACTTAACCCAAAAGTAGAATAATCATACTGGTTCCACTCGGCTCACGATTTCTGCCTCATGTATTCTTGTCATCGATTAAGCGCCGAAATCATCAGAAGACAGCGTCTGGCTCTACTACACCTTTCCCTTGAGCTACCGAGATACCCTTGAAAATGATGCAGTATCGTGATGTTCTCGACATTCTCGTGCAACGGCATCGAGACAAAGCAGCTGCCAAGAAATTCTTTCGTAAACTGCTCAAGAAACAGGGGTTTGCACCGCGAGTCATTGTCACGGATAAATTGAAGAGCTATGCTGCTGCGAAGCGAGACGTGTTGCCCAACGTAGAACACCGACAACACAAAGGGCTAAACAATCGAGCCGAAAACTCGCATCAAGCAACACGAACACGAGAGCGGCGCATGCAACAATTCAAATCTCTCGGACA
>ERZ1066119.1819-NODE-1819-length-10101-cov-85.457695_pt1 | contig 10101 bp, 10 predicted proteins | sample MGYA00382766_ERZ1066119 | MGnify/ENA primary metagenome ERZ1066119 (study PRJEB33369, sample SAMEA5778349) | biofilm metagenome | biome: Industrial cooling water; feature: Water cooling tower basin; material: Biofilm | place: United Arab Emirates | collected...
ATGACTTTTTAGCTTTAGATAATCAAAATAATGCTATGTATTACTCTTTACTCATGTAGCTAACGTTTATATTCAAATCTATAAGTTGTTTTTGATGCACCACTTTATAATATTTCAGACACACAGCAACTTATGCAGGTGCCTCATGTACGCTCCCTGTAAGTAACATCCATCCTTGTTGCGCGATGAGTTTTCCTAGCTGGTAAGCATTTTCTATATCTGTATGTGTAGCGTTTTCACCTGGCCCCATGACTCCAATGATGATTTTTCGCATATGGTTTGGTAGAAGTTGATAGCTGATATATGTTTTTAATTTGGCTTATTTATAACCATAGTGCCAGTTATTATATCGTGTAAAGTTCTTTTCTTTTTGTTGAAAGATGCAGTACCGAAGTATATTAAAATACCAAAAATAAACAAGCTTTGGCTGAAAGACATTATTAAAATTGTGATAATTACGCTAACTATAAACTTAGCAGTTGCGTGCCAAAAAAATATATTTTTTTGATTTAAATCAGTAATTATTATTTTAAATATTCTTTGACCAAATGTTGCTTGTTTTTTAGAACTTTCTGTCAAAGAATAATAAAGCCAACTAAAAATTAAAACTCCTAGAAAAAACCCAGCACCAAGAAAAAAATTAAAACTACCAGATGCAGAATAAGCTATACCTGTAGTTGAGCTTGGCAATAAACGCATATTCCATAATATAAAACCAAAAATCGGAAATACAATTACTCCTGTTAATCCTCCACAACAAAAGCAAATAATTAAGTCAATGATTCCTGCAAAAATTCGCTTCCATATAGCAGCGTAAACAATTGATGATGTTTGTGGTTGATTATTCTCTTTATTCGTGATATTTACTAGTGTCTCTGGTATATTATTGTGAGTTGATTTTGGTTGAGATACATACTTAGGTGAATACAATTCGCGCTCAATTTCTGCCAACATTGACAAAATTACCTTGGCATTAGCAGGACGCTGGTTAGCTTTATGTGACATCATCACATCTATCAAATCTGCTATCTTAGGCGACATTTGTGGTGCATGTTGGCGCCATTTAACCTCATCATTAAAAGAGTCGTAAATTTCTTGGTCAATAGGATGCTTTCCCGTAAGTAAATATACAAAAGTTCTCCCCAAGGCAAAGAAATCTGATTGAGGTACAGCATTGTTATAAATTTGTTCTTGTGGAGTAAAACCAGCAGAAATAATTCCCGTCACACCACCTTGTTGGTTTACCACGGTTTTAGTAACTTGTCTTGCTGTGCCAAAATCAATTAGCGCTAATTCCCCACTTGATCTGAGCATTATATTAGAAGGTTTAATATCTCGATGAAAAAAGTTTTGACTATGTACTTTGTCTAGAATAATAACTATTTCTTTAAGCCAATCAATTGCTAGAGTTGGTTCAATAGAACGCATTTCCCTGTTGAGCATATATTTTTCCAAATCCATGCCAACAATCTTCTCCATAACTAAACAATGAATTGGTTCTTGGCTATTTCTAGGTAAATAGACAAAATAGCCATCTCTTTCGACTTTTGGAATTCCAGGATGTTCTAATTGACTTAAAACTTGTGCTTCTTGTTGAAATAGTTCTACCGCCTTGGGGGTATTATTAGTAAGTACCTTCAAAACTTTGGGAATACTGCTTCGTACTCCTATCACCTCATAAGTCATCCCAAAACCACCCTCTCCCAGCAACCGCAACACCCGATAGCGTCCTTGCAGAAGCATTTCTGAACCGCAAGATTGACAAAAAAGCACACTATCTGGATTATCTGGTTGCGTACAGCGCGGATTAATACAGAGACTCATAAATTACTTCCTAAGAGCCGAAATATAATAACTTCTAAGTAAATTTAATTACTTTTTTAGTATATATATTTACTAGTATAGCCGCAAAAAGTGAATAAATATATAAATAAATACTAAAATAAATCAAAAATCATCAGATAGCAGTTCATGCTTATACTGGTGACGTATGGGTATAAACAATACAGTTTTATGCTATTTCAAGGCTTAAATTTAAAAAATTTTTAACATTTATATCACAAAGAAGAAAATCAAGAGCATACAAGCTACAAAATTTATTGTATTTTTAAATATAATAATAAAAATATTAAAAACATTGACTTTCGTTATTATAAGTATACATAAATTAATTGAGTAATAAATGTATCTACGTCACTTAAAGTAAAAATTATTGCGCTAGTTACTGACTTGGTTAATTTTTATTTTTTAATTTTTAATTGATTTCCACCCACTATTATTGTGGACAGATTGTGGGATAATAAGCCGATTGCATACCCTAACTAGACAAAACCATCGTGGAATATACCGAATCGATGAACGACCTGGCGGATGCATTACAACAGCCAGTAGATTTTAACTTTGATCTTCCTGACCCTGAAGATGAGGCAATTTCAGAGTCGGAATTTCTTATTCAGGTAGATATTGCTTGGCAGGTATGCGACCGTTTTGATTTACAGACCGATATTTGGCGAGGACGAATCTTGCGCGCGGTTCGGGATAGAGAGAAAATTGGTGGGGATGGTCGTGGTACTGGGTTCCTACACTGGCTCAAAGAACGCGAAATCAGTAAGAGTCAGGGCTATAACTGGATTCAACTAGCAAATAGTGCTGATACACTTCTTGCAGAAGGTAAGCTCGAAGAGAAATGTATTAAGAACTTTAGCAAGCGCGCGTTTATTGAAACTGCCAAAGCTGTACCGGAAGTTCAGCATATGGTGACTGAAGCCGCGCAAAAAGGTGATAAAATAACTCGCCGTGAGGTAAAGCAGCTTACCGAAGAGTGGACGGCTATGACCAGCGACTTATTACCCCAGCCTGTTAAAGAAAAAGCTGCCGATAATTCGCTTCCCCCTCGCTATATTGCTCCTTTAGTTCGCGAAATGGAAAAGCTACCTGAAGTACATCAAGTTGTAATTCAGAAAGAAATCGCCGCTAACCCTGACTTAGATACAATAAAGTCCGCAACTACAGAAGCGCGTAATTTAGCTAAATACCTCAAAGCTAGTGCCCAAGTTCAAGCATTGACTCAGCAAGATGTAGATATTGAAACAGCTTTGTTAGAAGCACAGCGTGTGGGATGTTTAAATACTGCTGCTGACTTGGTTAACCAAGCTTCGCAGCTTGAACAAATCATCGGTAAGCTTTACATGACTTGGAAGCGTGTTGGTAATTTGGCTGACCGTTTGTATGTTGATACAGGCGCCAGTACTCCGCAACTACGTGGGTTGTTGGAATGCATAGAACCGCTGGGAAGTCAACTTATGACTATTCAAATTGGTAGTCCGAACGAACGGACTGTTAGGTTACAAATACAAGAGGAAGAAAATTAGCAACGGATGTAACGGATGTAACGGATAGTTTTTTGTGAAAAACTACGTTCTGCCTCTGTGGTCTCTGTGTCTCTGTGGTAAAGATAATTACTATAGAGGCACAGGATAAATGCATATAATGAGGTATGTTTGATGAGAGAAAGTTGGGAGAGAAAGGCGCCTTGGTTGAATTTAAATATTGATTCTTTAACTGAATTGATACAGCCTGTTTTTAATGGTTGTCGTGTGATTTCTGCTCAACCAACTCAAGGTGGGTTGGCTAATACTAATTATCGATTAGAGTTATTCAAGGCTATGTTGAAAATGGTGGTTTATTGCCAAGTCAGTGGCGCCGTGTTAGTAAGTTATTGGATTTGTTAGCTTGGGTGGATTTTTTGAATCGGGATGTTAGTAGTACGGTTATTAGTTCAGCAAAGCAGGTTTTGATTAATACGATGAATTGTTGGTGAATTGATCTTGTGGGATTATCTTGTGGGATGGGCATCCTTGCCCGTCCTTGTACAAAAGAATATTAAGAGGCGGGCAAGGATGCCCGCTCCACAGCAATTATCCACAATTGCAGGTTATTTTAGTTCTTGATACCTGTTGCGGCGATACCTCTGATAAATTGGCGCTGACCGATTAGAAATAGAATCATTACTGGCACAGTAGCAATTGTTACTGCTGCCATCATAAGTGACCAATTGTTAGTAAACTGCTCTTGAAATTCAGCGAGTGCTAGCTGAACGGTTCTAAGTTCGGGTCGAGTTGTAAATACTAATGGTTTGAATAAGTCATTCCATTCACCGATGAAGGTAAATAAGAATAAAGTTACTAAAGCAGGACGTGCGAGTGGTAACATTACTTGCCATAAGATTTGTAGTCGGTTGGCGCCATCTAGTGCGGCAGCTTCTTCGAGTTCGACTGGAATAGTCAAGAAAAATTGACGCAGTAAAAATATTCCAAACCCGTTTACTGCTGTTGGCAAGATTAAGGCGCCGTAAGTATTGATTAAATTTCCTGTTTTTAATACCAAGAATATTGGTATTACAAGCAATTGGAATGGTATTACCAATGTAGCGAGTACTATTAATAACAGGGCTTGCTTACCGCGAAATTTTAATCTAGCCAGAGCATAACCAGCCAAAGCGGAGGTAATAATTTGAAATGCGGTGACAGATAAAGCTACTAGTGTTGAATTCCAAAATGCTAAAAGAAACTTACCTCGCTGCCATGCGTCACCATAGTACATAAGTGACCAACTTTGCTTAAAGGCGTTTCCTGGAGCTGACCCCGATGTAGCAAACGAGGTAACGAAAACAATGATTAGCGGTAGTAAGACGATAAGTGCTAGAAGTAGAAGTACGCAATAGCTAAGAATATCGTGGTATTTAGGATTCAAGCTTGGTTTTGGCATTATTCTATAATCTCCCAAGCATTTATTCTAGTGTCACCTGTAAAAAATAGTTCCCAGCAGAAGCTAATCTATAACATAGTGACTTTGTTAAGTTAAATTAAATCACAGTGAACATAAAAGCTATCAGCTCCGCGCTATCAACTGTTAGCCGGATTGTATCAAATAAATCACATCACAGGAGTGAGCATACTATGTCACAGGTGGCAGAATTAGGACTCGATTTTAGCAGTGAAGTCTATAAAGACGCTTACAGCCGCATTAATGCGATTGTAATCGAAGGCGAACAAGAAGCACATGAAAACTATATAAAATTAGCCGAAATGCTTCCTGAGCATAAGGATGACTTGGTTCGCTTATCGAAGATGGAAAGCCGTCATAAGAAGGGTTTTGAAGCTTGTGGTAAAAACCTTCAAGTTACACCTGATTTGGAATTCGCTCGTGAGTTTTTTGCTGGTTTACACCGCAACTTCCAAGAAGCAGCAGCAGAAGGTAAGGTTGTTACTTGCTTGTTAATTCAATCGTTAATTATCGAATGTTTTGCAATTGCAGCTTACAACATATACATCCCTGTTGCTGATGATTTTGCCCGTAAAATCACTGAAGGTGTTGTTAAAGATGAATACTCACACTTAAATTTTGGCGAAGTTTGGCTCAAAGAAAACTTTGAAGCATCTAAAGCTGAACTTGAAGAAGCAAACCGCCAAAACTTACCTTTGGTGTGGAAAATGCTCAACCAAGTTGAAAACGATGCCGAAAATATGGCAATGGAAAAAGACGCTTTGGTTGAAGATTTTATGATTCAATACGGTGAAGCTCTGAGTAACATCGGTTTCAACACCCGTGATATCATGCGCTTGTCCGCTTACGGTCTCCGCGCCGCCTAAAAAGTGCTGAGTAGAAAGTGCTGAGTGCTGAGTAAAACAAAACTCAGCACTCAGCACTCAGCACTCAGCACTCCTCACTCCTAACTCATAACTTATTACTTTATTTACCCACGCCCAGTATCACAGTACATGTTTGGTCTAATCGGACACTTGACTAGTTTAGAACACGCTCAATCGGTAGCCCTCGAGTTAGGCTACCCTGAATATGCCGACCAAGGCTTAGATTTTTGGTGTAGCGCGCCACCTCAAATAGTTGATAATATTAGTGTCACTAGTATTACCGGACAAAAAATTGAGGGAAGATACGTAGAATCTTGCTTTTTGCCGGAAATGCTTGCTACACGTAGAATTAAAGCGGCTACTCGTAAAATATTGAATGCAATGGCTCATGCCCAGAAGCACGGCATTGATATTACTGCTTTGGGTGGGTTTTCTTCAATCATTTTTGAAAACTTTAACTTAGAGCAACTTCGTCAAGTCCGAAATACAACCCTTGAGTTTACGCGGTTCACAACTGGTAATACTCATACTGCCTATATTATTTGTCAGCAGGTTGAACAAGCTTCCAAACAAGTCGGTATTAATTTATCGGAAGCTACGGTTGCTGTTTGCGGCGCCACTGGTGATATTGGTAGTGCTGTTTGCCGCTGGCTTGACGCAAAAACCGATGTTAAAGAGCTTTTACTGATAGCACGTAACCAAGAGCGTTTGGAACACTTGCAAGCTGAGTTGGGACGCGGAAAAATCATGGGGTTAGAACAAGCGTTACCCGAAGCTGATATTATAGTTTGGGTCGCGAGTATGCCCAAAGGGGTAGAAATTGACCCAGCAACCCTTAAGCAGCCTTGCTTACTCATTGATGGTGGCTACCCAAAAAATATGGCTACAAAGATTCAGCAGTCTGGTGTATATGTCCTGAATGGTGGAATTGTCGAACATTCCTTGGATATTGACTGGAAAATCATGAAAATAGTCAACATGGAAATTCCAGGACGCCAATTGTTTGCTTGTTTCGCTGAGTCCATGCTTTTAGAGTTCGAGAAGTTGCATACTAACTTTTCTTGGGGACGCAATCAGATTACTGTAGAAAAAATGAGTCGCATCGGTCAGCTTTCGCTTAAACACGGGTTTAGACCGCTTTTAGTGTCTACCTCTAACTCCTAACTCCACTTTTCGTAAGGTGGGCAGTGCCCACCCTACAGCTACTAACTTGTAACTATTGATTTTTAAAGATGGCAACTACTGAGCGTAAACCACTACTGCTAGATTTTGAGAAGCCTTTGGCAGAATTGGCAACCCGAATAGACCAAATTCGGCAACTTGCTGAAGAAAATGGTGTGGATGTTTCTGGTCAAATTCGGCAGCTAGAAACTCGCGCGACCCAACTGCGAGAAGAAATTTTCAGTAGTTTATCTCCATCACAGCGATTACAGGTTGCACGTCATCCACGTCGCCCTAGTACTTTAGATTACATCCAGGCAATTAGTGATGAATGGATGGAGTTACATGGTGATAGAGGTGGTTTTGATGACCCCGCTATGGTTGGTGGTGTTGGCAGGTTAGATGGGCGCCCTGTGGTAATGTTGGGGCAGCAAAAAGGACGTGATACTAAAGATAATATTGCCCGTAACTTTGGAATGCCTTACCCAGGTGGTTATCGTAAGGCGTTGCGGTTAATGGAACACGCTAACAAGTTTGGAATGCCAATTATAACTTTTATTGATACTCCTGGCGCCTGGTCTGGTGTCGAAGCTGAACATCAAGGTCAAGGTGAAGCCATCGCTTATAACTTACGTGAAATGTTTAGCTTTGATGTACCGATTATTTGTACTGTTATTGGTGAAGGTGGCTCCGGTGGAGCTTTAGGGATTGGTGTTGGTGATAGACTTTTAATGTTTGAGCATTCGGTTTACACGGTTGCAACTCCCGAAGCTTGTGCCGCCATTCTATGGAAAGATGCCGCTAAATCTCCTCAAGCTGCCGTTGCACTCAAAATTGTTTCTCACGACCTGTATAGTTTGGGTATCGTTGACCAAATTTTATCTGAGCCAACTGGTGGCGCTCATTCCGACCCTCTCAAAGCCGCAACTACTCTTAAAACCGCTTTAGTTGATAACTTAGATGAACTTTCTACCTTAACTTCAGCACAACGGCGCCAGTTACGCTACGAAAAATTCCGCAAAATTGGCGTTTTTACTGAAGTTGAACATTGAATATACTCGAATAAACTTTTTTTTGTTATAATTGCCTATGGAAAGTTACTTTTCTTAACGAATCTTAACCTTCTATAGGCATTTTAGTACATAAGTTCATTTGATTGTTTACTTTACTCAACTATATTTCCCGAATTAGTGAGCAAGTAATGTAGCGTCAATGGGAATGAAAACCAAACGGTAACCACTAACAGGCTTTTAGCGATATGGATTGCAAAATTTATGAAGAAAGTGTATTTGATTGCCTACACTTAGAATGTATTAATTTGAAAGGATAGCATCTGTTTAGAGGTTATTCAGGAAATTTTTAGAATTGCTTAATCTATATAACCAACCGCGATACACACATTAGACCTCGAAATCGAAAGTTCTGGGTATCTATGTTAGAGAGAAAGAACTGGTGACAAGAAGTCTGTTTAATGGCGATGCGTTTGGGTGGCCAAACAACTGGAGACAACATGATTGTCGAGCATAAACGACGCGCCCTTATAACTGGAGCAAGTAGCGGAATTGGAAAAGCAACAGCTTTAGCCTTTGCAAAAGCGGGTATAGATGTTGCTCTACTTAGCCGTTCTCTCCCAAAACTCACAGCAGTAGCTAAAGCTGTGCAACATGCAGGAGTAGAGGCAAAAGCATACGCAGTGGACTTAAGCGTTGTTGGCGAAGTCCAAGAAAAAATGCAATACATTGCACAAGATTTTGGTAATATTGACATTCTTGTAAATAATGCTGGAATGGCATATACAGCCGACTTGAGCGAAACACCTTTATCTGACTGGCAACGGGTAATTGATTTAAATTTAACCAGCGTGTTTGAATGCATCAAGGGAGTTTTGCCCAGAATGCGTGTTCGCGGCACGGGTACAATTATTAACGTCGTTTCAATCGCGGGTAAACAAGCTTTTCCAAACTGGGGCGCCTACTGCGTTAGTAAAGCTGGTTTGTTAGCGCTGTCACAAACATTAGCACAAGAAGAGCGCTCTTACGGTATCCGCGTCACAGCACTTTGCCCAGGTTCAGTAAATACAGAACTTTGGGACACCGAAACCGTTCATGCGGACTTTGACCGTTCCAACATGCTCACCCCAGAAATTGTTGCTCAGTCAATTCTTTACACTGCATTACTGCCTTCTGGTGCAGTCGTTAATGAATTAACTCTTATGCCAAGTGCTGGAGTTCTTTAAGTAGTGCTGAGTAGAAAGTGCTGAGTGCTGAGTAGCAGTATTAAAAGTTGGGAGTTAGGAGTTAGGAGTTAGGAGCTACAACTCAGCACTCAGCACTCAACACTCAGCACTCAACACTCAGCACTCAGCACTCAGCACTCAGCACTCAGAACTGTTCCACAGAAACATCACATAACACTTACATCATGACTATAGCTCGTTCCAACGGCTCTCAATCTCCGCTAATTCCTGATTTGACTGATATTATTAGCACTAGACCCGACCGTAATACCCATGACGGTAAGACACCTGATTTGCATCCACCTACTGCAGAGGACATGGAGCACATGCAGGATGCGGTACGAAATATACTTATAGGTGTTGGCGAAGACCCAGAACGTGAAGGACTGCTCAAAACTCCAAAACGTGTAGCAGAAGCTATGCGCTTCTTGACGAGTGGTTATAGCCAGTCGCTTGAAGACCTAGTTAATAATGCCATTTTCGATGAAGGGCATAACGAAATGGTATTGGTTCGTGATATAGACTTTTTCAGCTTATGCGAACATCACATGCTTCCGTTTATGGGTAGAGCGCATGTTGCTTATATCCCTAACCAAAAAGTTGTTGGACTAAGTAAACTTGCCCGCATCGTCGAAATGTATTCTCGTCGTTTGCAGGTGCAAGAACGTCTTACCCGTCAAATTGCTGAAGCTGTTCAAACAATTTTAGAACCCCAAGGCGTTGCTGTAGTTATGGAAGGCGCCCATATGTGCATGGCTATGCGTGGAGTTCAAAAACCCGGTTCTTGGACTGTTACAAGTGCCATGCTTGGTGTATTCCAAGACGAACAAAAAACGCGCGAAGAGTTCTTTAACTTAATTCGTCACCAACCATCATTCTTTTAATAGTTGAAAGTGCTGAGTGCTGAGTTCTGAGTAAGAAGAGTTAGGAGAAAGAAGTTAGAAGTTAACGTAATTATTTCCCACTCAGCACTCAGCACTCAGCACTTAACACTCAGTACTCAGCACTGTTAACTGTTCAAACAATTTTGTGACTTTATCTAAATCTTTATCT
>ERZ1066119.1822-NODE-1822-length-10084-cov-9.005584_pt1 | contig 10084 bp, 10 predicted proteins | sample MGYA00382766_ERZ1066119 | MGnify/ENA primary metagenome ERZ1066119 (study PRJEB33369, sample SAMEA5778349) | biofilm metagenome | biome: Industrial cooling water; feature: Water cooling tower basin; material: Biofilm | place: United Arab Emirates | collected...
CAGCATCTGCGGCAGCAGGTAGTCGTGGTGCGCGCCGGGCCCGCCGTGCAGGACCAGGAGGCGCGGGGCGCCGGCCGCCCCCCACGCGGCCCAGTACAGGGGGACGTCGGTGCTGGTCGTCGTGCCGCTCGCCCGCGGCGTCGGGATGGTTGGTGGCATGGCCACAGAATAGCCGCGGGAACGGCGGCGCGCGGCGGCCGGCGGCGACGCGGCGGCGGGTGGGAACCGGCCGGGCTCGCGCGATGGTTGCTCGTCATGCCCCGTCTCCGCACCGTGCTCGCGTGCGCCGCGCTGCTCGGCGTCGCCGCCGTCGCCCTGCTCTACCGTCCCGACCTGCCGCCGGAGTCGCTGCGGGCGCGCTACGCGCCGCCGCCGTCGCGCTTCGTGCGCGTGCAGGGGATGGACGTCCACTACCGGGACGAGGGGACCGGGCCGGCCGTCGTGCTGCTGCACGGGATGGGGGCGTCGCTCCACACCTGGGAGGGGTGGACGGCGGGGCTCCGCGACTCGCTGCGCGTCGTGCGCCTGGACCTGCCCGGCTACGGCCTCACCGGCCCGTTCCCGCACGGCGACTACCGCAACGCCGCGTACGTCGCCTTCCTCGACGCCTTCCTCGACTCGCTCGACATCCGCCGCGCGTCGCTGGCCGGCAACTCGATGGGGGGCGAGATCGCCTGGCGCTACGCCCTCGCCCACCCGGCGCGCGTCGACCGGCTGATCCTCGTCGACGCGGCCGGCTATCCGTACGGCGATCCGCCGCCGCTCTTCCGCCTGCTCGGCACGCCGGGGCTCCGATCGGTGCTGGCGAAGCTCAGCCCGCGTTGGCTGTACCGGCAGAACCTCGAGCAGGTCTACGTCGACGACGCGAAGGTCACCGAGGCGCTCGTCGACCGGTACTACGACCTGACGCGCCGCGCCGGGAACCGCGAGGCGTTCCTCGCGCGCGCCCTCGTCGTCGACTCCGCTCCGTTCGCGGCGATCCGCGCCGTGCGCGCCCCGACGCTGATCCAGTGGGGGGCCGAGGACCTGTGGATCCCGCGGGCGATGGCCGACACGTTCGCGGCGCACATCCGCGGGTCGCGCGTCGTGATGTACGACGGGGTGGGGCACCTGCCGATGGAGGAGAGCCCGGCGCGGAGCGTCGCCGACGCCCGCCGCTTCCTCCTCGGCGGTCGCTGAGCGGCGCGCCGCCGCTCAGCGCGTGGCCGCTCAGCGCGTCGAGTCGGCGCGCGCCGCCGAGTCCTCGGGGCCGCGCGTCATCGAGTCGATGCGCGTGCTGCTGTCGATCATCTGCCCCGGGCGCGTCTGCTCGCCGGGGGCGTTGCCGGTCTCGCCGGGGCCCGGCTCCTGGCCGTCGGGGCGCTGGCAGGCGGCGGCCGCCGCACCGAGGGCGAGGGCGACGAGTGCGGCCGTGCGTCGTGCGGCGGGGGGCGTCATGTCGGGGCTCCGGCGGTGAGGGTCGCCCTCGCGACGGTGCAACCCGTGCGCCACCTCCCCCCGGCCGGCGCGCTACGCCCCGCCGGTCGGGGGCTCGGCGGCGTCGGGCACGCGCTGTCCGAGGCCGGCGAAGAGGCGGGCGACGGGGAGGGTGAAGCCAGGGAGCACGTCGCCGCCGTCGAGAGTGCCGTCCCCCTCGAGCCAGTCGCGGATCGGCGCGTCGGCGGTGTGCACGACGACGCCGCGCGTCTCGGGGTCGATGACCCAGACCAGCCGTACACCCGCGCGAAAGTAGTCGCGCAGCTTCCGGCTCATCTCCATGACCGTGTTCGACGGCGACAGGATCTCGGCGACGAGGTCGGGCGCGACCTCCAGATACCCACGTCGCCGCGCCGGCAGCCGGGCGGCGGAGACGAACGCGGCATCCGGTGCCCGCAGGGTGTCCGGATCGCGACCGAGGATGAACCCGGTCGACGAGTCGAACACCTCGCCCGACTCACGCTCGTACACCCACGCCGCCAGGGCCGACGAGAGCCGGACCGCCACCGATCCGTGGTCGCCGCTCGCGGGGCTCATCATGACCAGCACTCCATCGACGAGTTCGGCACGCGAATCGTCCGGCAGCGTCAGGAGCTCCTCGGCCTTCAGCAGCCGGGGCTCCATGGCACGTGCGGCGGTGGCCATCGTCACCCTCCTTCGGCAGACGCGTGCAAGCTACGCGCGATCATGCGAAGCGCGCCAGCGTGCGCACCGTCCGCACGTGCACCGCCACCGTGTCGCGCACGTCGCGCCCGTAGCCGCCGGCGATCGTCACGCACACCGGGAGCCCCACCTCGCGACACGCTTCGAGCACCATCCAGTCGCGCCGCGCCAGCCCGTCGAAGGTGAGCTTCAGGCGGCCGAGCCGATCCCCCTCGTGCGGATCGGCGCCGGCGAGGTAGAAGACGACGTCGGCGCGCGCCTGGTGCAGCACGCGCGGCAGCTCCGCGGCCAGCACGCTCAGGTAGGCGTCGTCGCCGGTGCCGTCGTCCAGCTCCACGTCGCGCGTGCCGGGGACCTTGTGGAAGGGGAAGTTCCGCGCCCCGTGCATGCTGAAGGTGAACACCGTCGGGTCGCCGGCGAAGCAGGCGTGCGTGCCGTTCCCCTGGTGCACGTCGAGGTCGATCACCGCCGCGCGGCGCACGTGGCCGGCGCGCTGCAGCCGGCGGATCGCCACCGCGACGTCGTTGAAGGTGCAGAACCCCTCGCCGCGATCGGGGAAGGCGTGGTGCGTGCCGCCGGCGAGGTTCATCGCCACCCCGTGCACGAGCGCCGCCTCCGCCGCCTCGCAGGTGCCGCGCACCACCCGGTAGGCGCGCTCGACGAAGCGCTCGCTCCACGGCAGCCCGATGCGCCGCTGCTCGAGCGGGGGGAGGGTGCCGCGCGTGACCTGCTCGACGTACGCCGGCGTGTGCACCAGCAGCAGGTCGTCGAGCGGCGCCGGCGGAGGGTCGTGCAGCCGCCCCGGAGGGACCAGCCCGGCGTCCAGCACCCCCTCGCGCAGCAGCGCGTACTTGCTCATCGGGAAGCGATGCCCGTCGGGGAGCGGGATCGCGTAGGCGGCCGACGACCAGCAGTGCAGCGGCATGCGCGGGCTCGCGAGCGGAGCGGGGCGGTCAGCGCCCCGCGGCACCCGAGCGCCGCGCGCCCCGCGTCGCCCGACGCAGCCGGGCGAGCGCCCACGCCCCGGCGACGCCGGCGGCCGCCATCGTCAGGAGCGCCGGCCAGAACCGCGACGGCGTGTGCGCCCACGCCACGAGCGTGCGCTGGTCGAGCGACGGCACGGCGCTGCCGACGACCACGAGCGAGCCGTTGTAGGCGCCGTGCAGCACCACGCTCGGCCAGATCGAGCGCGACCCCCACGCCGCGTAGCCGGACGCGAGGCCGAACGCGAGGCGGAGCGGGAAGCCGTACCCCTCCAGGTGCACCGCGGCGAAGACGAGCGCGGTCACCCCGATGGCCTGCCACGGCCCGGTGCGCCGCTCGAGCGTGCGCTGCATCCAGCCGCGGAAGAGGAACTCCTCGAGCAGCGGGGCGATGAGCGCCACCATCACGAGCACCGCCGCCACGCCGAACGGGCGCCTCAGGTAGGCGTCGAGGAAGGTCACGCGCTCGGCGGGGACGGTGAGCACCCGCGGCAGCACCACGAGCCCCGCGAGCACGAACGCGACGAGGGCGAGCGCCGCCGCCGCCACCCACCCCCACCCGGCGCGCACCGGGCGGAGGCGCAGCGTCGCCAGCCGCCGCCGGTCGGCGCGCGCCGCGGGGCGCAGCGCGAACCACCAGACGAACGCCCCGGCGAGCGCCAGGTTGAGGGCGACCCCCGCCAGCGGCGGGACGAGGAGGAAGAGCGCCTGCAGCGACCCCCACAGGAGCACCGCGCCGATGCCCCGCACCACGCCGCCGACGCGGCGCGTGCCGCCGCCGCCGGCGAGCTCCCCCGGCGTCGCCCCCGACGTCGGCAGCAGGAGGGCGTCGAGCAGCCCCCCGCTCCCCTCGCCGCGGCCGGCCGCGCTCACCCGCGCTGGCCGAGCGTTACGGTCACCGTCACCCGTTCCGGCTCGCCGCCGTCGGCGCGGCGGCGCAGGACGACCACGGTGATCTGGTCGCCCGGGGCGTGGGCGTACAGCGCGTCGGAGTACGAGTAGAGGTCGGTCACCGGCTTGCCGTCGATCTCGACCACCACGTCGCCGGGCTTGAGCCCGGCCTTGTCGGCGGGGCTCTCGGGGCTCACCCCCTGCAGCCGCAGCCCCTTCCCGTCGTCGGCCGACATGTCGGGGACCGAGCCGAGCCAGGGGCGCGGCCCCTGCCGGCCCAGCCCGCTCTCGGCGCCGGCCATGCGCGGCGGGCCGGCGGTGCGCTGGAAGGTCGGCCGCGCCGCTCGGTCGGCGAGCGCCCGCGTGACCCGCAGGGCGAGGTCGACGACGCGCGCCGTGCCCGGGGCGTTGATGCGCTCGACGTCGTCGGTGGCGGCGTGGTAGTCGCCGTGCAGGTCGGTGAAGAAGTGCAGGACCGGGACGTTCTTGTTGTAGAACGAGCTGTGGTCGGAGGGGCCGACCCCGTCGCCGAGCGCCTTGACCGCCAGGCGCGGCCCGGCGGCGTTGGTCGAGTCGACGAGCGCCGGGAGCTCGCTCGCCGTGGCGACGCCGTAGACGAGGAGCTTGTCGTTCGTCAGCCGCCCGACCATGTCGAAGTTGAGCATCGCCACCATGCTGTCGACCGGCACGGGGGAGTGCTCGACGAAGTGCTGCGAGCCCAGGAGCCCAAGCTCCTCCCCGCTGAAGGCGACGAACAGCACCGAGCGGCGCGGCGGGCGCTGGGCGAGCAGCCGCGCCAGCTCGAGCACGGCGGCGGTGCCCGAGGCGTTGTCGTCGGCGCCGTTGCGGATCGCGTCGCCCGCCTTGGGGTCGGTGGCGAACGCCCGATCGCGCCCCAGGTGGTCGAAGTGGGCGCCGAGGACGACCACCTGCCCGCGGAGCGCCGGGTCGCTCCCCTCGAGGAAGGCGACGACGTTCTGCGTCGGCAGCGCGGCGTCGCGCCCCAGGTGGGCGAGCTGCGCCGAGCGGGCGGTGAAGCGCTGCAGGTAGCCGCCGCAGCGCGGATAGGCGGGGGGCTCGGCGCCGTCGGCCGTCGGGCCGTGGGGGCGGGGCCCGCCGGCGAGCCCGGTCACGCGGGTGCGCTCGCACGTCGTCGCCCCCTCGCCGTCGGCGACGACCGGGCGCAGCCGCAGGGCGGCGAAGCGCCGGGCGATGTAGGCGGCCGCCGAGTCGTTCCCGGGCGTCCCGGTGAACCGCCCCTCCATCCGATCGTCGGCCAGGGCGGCGATGTCGCGGAGCAGCCGTTCGGCGCTCGGCCGTCCGGCGTCGCTCCGGGCGCCGCCCCCCGGCGCCTTCGCCACCGGCACCTTCTCCACCGGCGTTCCGGATCCAGCGGCGGGCTGCGCCGTGGCGGTGGCGAGCGGTGCGACGCCCAGGATGGCGGCGAGCGCGGCGGTGCGGAGCGGGCGGTGGCCTGGCATGGCGGGGAGGGCGGAGCAGGAAACGGCGTCGGGCGCGCGAGGGGGGCGCGCCCGAGAGGCCCGTGCTCCAGTCTAACGGTCGACCCCCGCCGGCGGTGTCGGGGCGCGCCGCCGGGGGCGCGGGGCGGGCCCCCCGGGGGGTCAGCGCGCCGTGAAGTCGGTCTCGGCGCTCACCGCCCGGCACGCCTCGGCGATCACGTCGGCGGCCCGGTCCAGGTCGGCGAGCGCGACCATCTCGTTCGGCGAGTGCATGTAGCGGTTCGGGATCGACACGAGCGCGGTGGCGATCCCCTCGCGGGCGTTGTGGATGGCGTCGGCGTCGGTGAAGCTCTCGCGCCCGGCGGCGTGGACCGTGTACGGCACCTCGAGCCGGGTGGCGGCATCGCGCAGCAGCCCGTAGGCCACTGGCGAGATCACCGAGCCGCGCGTCAGCACCGGGCCGCCGCCGAGCGCCGCCTCGCCGAGCTCCTTCTTCTCCACCCCCGGATGGTCGGTGGCGAAGGTGACGTCGACGACCACCGACATCGCCGGGGCGACGCGTACGGCGCTCGCCAGCGCCCCCCCGCCGCGCCAGGCGATCTCCTCCTGGGTGGTCGCGACGGCGACGACGCGCGCCGAGCCCGGCCGTTCGGCGTACCGCCGCGCCGCCTCGAGGACGACGAACGCCCCCACCCGGTCGTCGATCGAGCGCGAGACGATGCGTCCGTTGGGCAGCTCGAGCAGCGCGGCCTCGACGACCGCCGGGTCGCCGACCCCGACGCGCTCCAGCGCCTCCGCCTTGCTCGCCGCGCCGACGTCGATCCACAGCTCGGTGAGCTTGCTCGCCTTCTCCCGCTCGTCGGGCTTGAGGAGGTGGATCGGCTTCTTCCCGATCACCCCGGCGACGTCCCCGGCGTGGCCGAGGATGCGCACCCGCTGGCCGACGAGCACCTGGGGATCCCAGCCCCCGATCGGCCCGAAGTGCACGTAGCCCTGATCGTCGACGTGGGTGACGATGAGCCCGATCTCGTCGATGTGGCCGGCGAGCAGGATGGTCGGCGCCCCGTCCGGGTGGACCACGGCGAAGCTGTTCCCCATCACGTCGCCGCTGACCTCGGCGAAGGTGCGGGCCTCCTCGCGCCAGACGCGCGTCGGAGCCTGCTCGAAGCCCGACGGGCCCGGAGTGTCGAGAAGCCGCTTGAGAAAGGCGAGGGAGGCGTCGCTGAGCATCCTGGGACGAACGCGGGGCGTCACGACCGTGTCAACCCTGTCGCGACGGTGCGACAGGCGCGGACGCGTGGCACGGCAGGCGCGGTCGCGCGGCGCGGCCTGCGGCGTGCGGGACCGACGCCCATGACCTTCATCTTCCTCGCCATCGGACTGGGGGCCGGCGTGCTCTCGGGGCTCTTCGGCATCGGCGGCGGCATCGTCATCGTCCCGGCGCTCCTGGCCTTCGCCAAGATGCCGCCCGCCGCGGCCACCGGCACCTCGCTCGGGGCGCTCCTGCTCCCCGTCGGTGCGCTCGGCGCCTGGGAGTACTGGCGCAACGGGAACCTCGATCCGCGCGCCGCGCTGCTCGTCGCCCTCGGCCTGTCGGCGGGCGTCTGGTTCGGGGCGCGGCTGGCCCAGCTGCTCTCGCCGGTGCAGGCCAAGCGCGCCTTCGCCGTGTTCCTCGTCGTCGTCGCCGTGCGCCTCTGGCTGAGCGCCCGCCCCGCCGCCCCGTCCTGACGCCCGTCCGCTCCCCGGGGCGCTGGCGAGCCGAGGCGAGCCCGGCGCCCCGGATCGTGACTGGACGGTCATGGGGGGGGCCGCTACCATGCGGGCTCGGATCGCGTCGTCCCCGCGCCCCTGCTGCACCCATGCGCGTCCTCGTCACCGGCTCGAGCGGACTCATCGGCTCGGAGCTCGTCGCCCACTTCGCCGCGGTCGCCGACCGCGTCAGCGGGCTCGACAACAACATGCGCGCCGACTTCTTCGGACGGGAGGGGGACACGCGCTGGAACCTCGCCCGGCTGCGCGAGCGTCACCCGGCGTTCGTGCACCACGACCTGGACGTGCGCGACCGGGGCGCGCTCGAGCGGCTGTTCGCCGACGAGGACGGCTACGACCTCGTCATCCACTGCGCCGCGCAGCCGAGCCACGATCTGGCGGCCTCGCGCCCGTTCGACGACTTCGACGTGAACGCCGGCGGGACGCTGAACCTGCTCGAGGCGACGCGGCGGCGCTGCCCCGAGGCGGTGTTCGTCCTCCTGTCGACCAACAAGGTCTACGGCGACGCCCCGAACGAGCTGCCGCTCGTCGAGCTGCCGCGGCGGTGGGACTACGCGCGCCCCGAGGACCACGACGGGATCGACGAGTCGATGCGGGTCGACCAGTCCAAGCACTCGCTGTTCGGCGCGAGCAAGCTGGCCGCCGACGTGATGACGCAGGAGTACGGGCGCTACTTCGGGATGCGCACGCACTGTCTGCGCGGGGGGTGCCTGACGGGCCCCAACCACAGCGGGGTCGAGCTCCACGGCTTCCTGTCGTATCTCGTGAAGGTGCAGCTCACGGGGCGCACGTACCGGATCTACGGCCACGGCGGGAAGCAGGTGCGCGACAACATCCACAGCCGCGACGTCGCCCGCGCGGTCGAGGCGATCTACCGGGCGCCGCGCTGCGGCGCGGTGTACAACATCGGCGGCGGGCGCGCCAACGCCTGCTCGATCCTCGAGGCGTTCGACCTCGTCGAGCGGCTCACCGGGGCGCGCATGCGCCACGAGTACGTGGACCGGGCGCGCGAGGGGGACCACGTCTGCTACATCACGAACCTCGCGCGGCTGCGCGGCGACCACCCCGGGTGGGCGCTCACGCGCTCGCTCGAGGACATCGTCGGCGAGATCGCCGCCGCGTGGGAGGCGCGGCTCTCGACGTGACGACCGCCCTCCCCGCGTCCGGCGCGTCCGGCGCGCCGCCGCCGGCCGCGCCGCCCATCGCGCGCCCCGGGGTGGGGGAGGCGTTCGCGGCGACGCTCGCCCAGCGCGAGCGGCTGCGCGACGCGTATCGCGCCCGGCGCGACCCGATCGCCGCCGACCGGCTGCTCTGGCGGGCGCAGTCGTTCCGGCAGCTCACGCACCCGCTCCCCGGCGAGACGATCCTCGAGCTCGGGTGCGGCGACGGGGCGTTCACGCGGCGGCTAGCGGCGCTCACCCGCGGCGAGAACCCGATCACCGCGGTCACCTTCACGGGCCGCACCCCGGACGCGCCGGTCGACGCGGTGACGTGGCTCGCCGCCGACGACCTGCCTGGCGCGCTCGCCGGCCGGCGCTTCGACCACGTCGTCGCGCTCGACCTCCTCGACGCGCGCAACAGCGCCTGGCTCCTGCAGCAGGCGCACGACCTGCTCGCCCCCGGGGGCCAGGTGGTGTTCCACGAGAGCAACCCGTGGAACCCGGTGCTCCGCCTGCGGCGCGCGCTCGCGCGCTGGCTGGGGCGCGACCCCGATCCGCGCGCCCTGCTCAGTCGCGCGCAGCTCTACGAGCTGGTCTCCGAGCTCGGCTTCATCCGCGTCTTCGCCGTCTACACCGACTTCGTCTACGCGCCGCTCACGCGGCGGCTGGCGTGGCTGCTGCGCAACCTCTCGATCGTGCTCGAGAACGCGCCGGGGGTGCGCCGCCTGGCCGGGGCGATCCTGCTGCACGCGCAGAAGCCGCCGCGCGTCGTCGCCCGCCCGCGGCGCTCGCTCGCCGAGCACCGGGCGCTGCACGGGGCGATCTCGGTGGTGATCCCGTGCCACGACGAGGAGATGAACGTCGAGCCGCTCGTCGATGGGCTGCGGGCGCTCTACGGCGAGTACCTGCACGAGATCGTCCCGGTGGACGACAACAGCCGCGACGGCACCGCCGACGTCCTCCGGCGGTTGGCGGCCGAGGATCCGCGCGTGCGCCCGGTCTTCCGCACCCCACCCAACGGCGTCGGGCGCGCCCTCGCCGACGGCTACCGCGCCGCCACCGGGCGGTGGGTGCTCTCGATCGACTGCGACTTCCAGCACCTGCTCCCCGAGCTGCGCGACGTGATCGACGCGGCCGCCGGCGGCGGGTGCGACGTGGTGGTGGGGAGCCGCTTCTCGCGCCACAGCGTGCTGCTCAACTACCCGGTGCAGAAGATCGTCGCCAACCGCGGCTTCCACGCCCTCGCGCGGCTGCTGCTGCGCCGCCGCTTCCGCGACCTGACCAACAACCTCAAGCTGATGCGCGCCGAGGTGGTGCGCGACCTGCGCCTCGCCGAGCCGGGCTTCGCCGTGAACGCCGAGACCGGGCTGCAGCCGCTGCTCATGGGGTACCGGGTCGCCGAGGTGCCGATGGCGTGGATCAACCGCACCCCGGACAGGGGGGCCTCGTCGTTCCGGCTGGCGAAGGTGGGGGGCGGGTACTGGCGCGTGCTGCGCCGGCTGTGGCGCCGCTCGGGCGCGTATCGCGACCTGCCGGCCCGCCCCCGCGCGACCGCCCCGGCGCCCCCGGCGCCCCGGCCGGCAGAGCGCCCGTGACGGGCCGCCCCGCGCGCGTCCGCCCCGTCGCCGCGCCGGACGCCCTCACCCCCGCCGACGCCGTGCTCGACGGCGCCCCGGTGGAC
>ERZ1066119.1823-NODE-1823-length-10078-cov-12.531577_pt1 | contig 10078 bp, 13 predicted proteins | sample MGYA00382766_ERZ1066119 | MGnify/ENA primary metagenome ERZ1066119 (study PRJEB33369, sample SAMEA5778349) | biofilm metagenome | biome: Industrial cooling water; feature: Water cooling tower basin; material: Biofilm | place: United Arab Emirates | collected...
GATGCGCTCGAGCTTCGGGGCGCACGAGTCGCGGCCGGGGCGGATGCTGGTCAACGCGAGCACGCCCGACCCCGTGCGCGCGGCGCTCCGGCGGATGGGCTACACGCTCGAGTTCGAGGCGCGGACCAACGGGCCGATCAACGCCATCTGGTTCGACGCCCGGCACCGGACGTTCTGGGGGGCGTCGGCGCACCACGGGGAGGACTACGGGATCGGGTGGTGACGGGGGCGGGCTGGCGGGGCGGGGCCGGCGCGCACGAGTGTTGCCAGCGCCCGGCGTGTCATCCTGAGCGCAGCGAAGAATCTCCTTCCCGGGGTGTGGCGGCCGGGTCGGGCGCGGCGTCGGCCTGACCCCTCGCCGGCGCACGCGAGATCCTTCGCTGCGCTCAGGATGACACCATGACCCCTTTAGCGCCCTCTCCCATGCCCCCCGCCGTCCACGTCCAGCACCGCCCCGACCTCCGCCGCTTCACCGCCGACGTCGGCCACGACGAGGACGCGGTGCTCGCCTACCGGGAGCGCCCCGACGGCGCGCTCGACCTGCAGCACACCGTCGTCCCGGAGGCCGCGCGCGGGGCGGGCGTGGCAGACGCGCTGGTGCGGGCGGCGGTGACGCACGCGCGCCAGCACGACGTTCGGCTCGTCCCCACCTGCCCGTACGTGGCCGCGTGGGTCCAGCGCCACCCGGGCGAGGCGGCCGTGTTCACCACCTGACCCGCGCTACCGCGGAGGCTCGGGCGCGGTCGGCGTCGCGTCGGGGTTCGCGTCGACCGGGGGCAGGCCGGCGAAGAACGCGGAGACGGGGGTCGAGAACCCGGGGAGCAGCTCGCCCCCGTCGAGCACTTCATCGCCTTCCAGGTAGCGAGGGAGTGCGCCCGCGACGTGGGCGACGACGGTCCGGGTGTCCGGGTCCACGATCCACACCTGCCGCGCGCCGGCGCGCAGAAACTCGGCGACCTTGCGCTGCATCTCCAGCGCCGTGTTGGACGGCGACAGCACCTCGACCGCGAGGTCCGGGGCGCCCTCCAGCACGCTGCGGTTCAGCATCCCGGGCACCCGCGCCGCGACGACGAACCCGTAATCGGGGCACCGGGTGAGGTCGGGCAGGCGCCGCAGTCGGAACGCGGTCTCGGCGCAGAACGACTCGCCGAGCCCGTTTGCCATGACATGACCGCCGACCAACAGCATGACCCGCCCCGTGACGGATCCGTGGTAGCCCCCCGGCGCGCTCATCTCGACGAACACTCCGTCCACGATCTCCCCGTGCACGTTCTCCGGGAGGGTGAGGAGCCCCTCTCCCGTCGTGGGCGGCACGAAGCCGGCGCGCGGTGCCATTCCCGTCACCCCGCCGGGAACCCCGGCGCCTCCGTCACCCGGCGCGCCTGCGCCAGGTGCCGCCGCTCGTGCGCGGCGAGGGCGGCGAACGCGGTGAGCAGCGAGAAGCGCAGCACGCCCCACGCCGGCGACCGGACGAGCACGCCGTCCAGGTCGAGGCCCTCGGCAGACCGGATCCGCTGGAGCATCTCCCCCTGCGACGCGCGGAAGTCGGCGAGCGCGGCGGCGAGCGTCACGTCGCTCGGCGGGGTGGCGGCGGGCGGGGCGGGGAGCTTGCGGCCGAGCCCCTTGCCGGTGACCGGCCCCATCGCCCGGGTGAACGTGCGCCCGAACCAGCTCAGCCGCTGCGGCCCGCGGGCGCGCCGCCCGTCGATGCGGGCCTGCGCGATGGGCGCCTCGAACGCCCGCGCGTACGGCCGGTTGAGCGTCGCCAGGTGCGACAGGCACTCGGCCACGCTCCACGCCCCGGGGCGCGGGCGCCAGCGCCCCTGCGCCTCGCTCAGCCCCCCCGCGAGCCGCTCGGCGTCGGCGAGTGCCGCCTCGTACTCGGCGGCGAGCGTGGGGGCGTCGAGCGGGGCGCGGAGCGGGTCGGCGGCGGCCATGGCGGGCGGGGCGAGGGGGCGGGGGCGGCGGGAGCGGGCGGGGCGCAACTTGCCCGGTGGACCGCCGTACGGGAACCGCATCCCACCCCAGCCTCCCCTTCCCATGACCGCGCCCGGCTCCTACACCGAAGAGATCAAGGTCACCGGCGGCAAGCTGCTCGAGACCGTCAAGAACGTGGTGCGCGCCGGCAACGTGCGGCGCGTCGTCATCCGCAACCCGTCGGGGCGCACGGTGCTGGACGTGCCGCTCAGCGCCGGCGCCGTGGGCGTGGTGCTGATGCCGTTCTTCGCCGCGGTGGGCGGGCTCGCGCTCCTGGCCACGCACTACACGGTCGTGGTGGAGCGCGACGGCGGCACCGGGCTCGCGCCGCGCGACGGGTAGGGCCCCGTTAGGCGTCGCCCACCGAGTCGTAGATCCGCACGGCGGTCCAGCACCCGGCGCACGTGTCGCGGAAGCGGTCGTGGACGGGGTGGACCTGGTAGGCGGCCTCCGCGGCCGCGTCGGGGAAGACGAGGACCAGCGCCCGCGAGTAGCCGCGCTCGATCACCGGCCGGTCGGTGGGCGCGGGCGAGCCGACGTAGCCCGCGGCCACCCCCTCGATCCCGCAGAGGTCGCGCAGGCCCGCCTCGAAGCGGGCGCGCTCGTCGGGGGTGAGGTCGGGGCGGAGCCAGAAGTAGACGGCGTGGACGAACATGGCGGAGGGGTCGGGGTCGGTGCGGCGTCGGGCGAGGTGACGCGGCGTTAGGCGGGCGGCGCGTCGGCCACGTACTCGCGGAAGAGGCGGCCGAGCACCTCGGCCGGCTCGGCGCAGACGCCGCCGTGGACGGGGGCGCACTGCAGGACGTCGGAGCGCGGCGCCGTCACCCAGTGGAAGCGCTCGGACGGCGGGGCGAGGGCCACGGCGTGGCCGGCGCGGGCGGCATCCGCGCTTCCGCGGCACACCAGGCGGCACGCCTCCAGGTAGCGTGCGAGCAGCGCCGCGTCGGCCGACGGGACGCGCGCGGCGAGCCAGGCGGCGTCGGTGACCACGGCCAGGTCGAGGAACTCGCGGGCGCGCGCCTGGACCACCACGCCCACCGGGACGCACGCCGCGGCCGCCCCGCGCGCCGGGTGCGGCACGACGCGCAGCACGGCGTAGTCGTACGCGCCGGGGGGGGCGGCGGGCACCGTCACCGGCGCGCCCGCAGCGGTTCGGGCGGGGCGGCGAGCGCGGCCGCGCGGGCGGCGACGGCCGCGTCCACCCACGCCGCGCGACCGCGCACGCGCTCGCCGAGGAAGGCGACGTAGCGCGCGCGGGCGGCGGCGGCGTCGGGCAGCTCGCCGGCGCCCACCGGGCCCGAGGGGTCGTCGAACAGCGCGTCGGGGACCGTGGCGAGCACGTCGCCTAACAGCGCGTCGGTGACGCGCGGGGCCAGCGCGGCGTCGGCCGCGCGCAGGTCGGCGCTGCGGGCGAGGAGCACGTGCTGGCGGACGAGCGGGAAGGGCGCGCGGGCGCGGGCCTTGTCGACGCCGCGCCAGTCGTGGTGCGCGTAGAGCGCGGCGCCGTGGTCGATGAGCCACGGGCGGCGGCGCCAGACCATCAGGTTGGGGTTGCGCGCCGTGCGGTCGGGGTTGGTGACGAGCGCGTCGAACCAGACCAGCCGCGCCGCGAACTCGGCGTCCACGAGGTCGCCCGCGGCCAGCGGGTCGAAGTTGAAGGCGCCGTCCAGGTAGCGGAGGGCGACGTTGGTCCCCGCGCTCTTGCGTAGCAGCTCCTGGATCTCGGGATCGCGCTCGATGCGGCCGAACTCGGCCGGCAGCTCCACCACCGCGAGGTCCGGGACCGGCAGGCCTAACGCGCGGGCGAGGCCCCCGACCACCAGCTCGGCGACGAGGACGCGCGCCCCCTGCCCGGCGCCGCGGAACTTGGCCACCCAGAGCGCGCCGTCCGCGTCCTCCACCACCGCCGGCAGCGAGCCGCCCTCGCGCAGCGGCTGCACGTAGCGGACGGCGGCCACGCGCGCCGGGCGCGTCACCTCCTCCATGCCCGACCCGTGCGCGGTCACGCGGGCCCGAGGCCTAACGCGAGCGCCCGCTCGGCGTCCCGCCGGGCCCGCACCTGCATCCACCGGGCGACGCCGGTGACGGTCATGTCGGCCGGGGTGGCGAGCTCGTAGCCGGCCGTGAGGTGCGCGGCGGTGGCGCCCTCGGGGAGCGCGAGGGGGGGCGCCGCGGCCAGCGCGCGGGCGACCTCGCGCCGCGCGCGCTCGCCTAACGCGTCCACCACGCGCACCAGGTCGGCGTCGGGCGCCTCCAGCCGCCCCTCGATCCACCCGCTCCACGCGAACAGCCGCGCGAGCAGGTCGTCGAGGTGCCAGTCCACGTCGGCGGCCTCGCCGAAGTGGGTGAGCAGGAGGCGGCGGGCGCGCAGCGCGCGGAGGCGGCCGACGCTCGCCTGCCAGGCGTCGAGGTCGACGTCGGGGGGCGGGGTGGGGGGGCGCACGTAGGGCGCGCCCGCGAGCCGCACGCCGGCCACGTCGCCCGCGTACACGTCGCCGGCGTCGGGCTCGTGGAAGGCGGCGTGGTGGACGGCGTGGCCGGGCGTGTGGACGGCGACGAGCGTCCGTTCGCCTAACGGCACCCGGTCGCCGTCCGCGAGCGCGACCACGCGCTCGGCGGGTACCGGCGCGAAGGCGCCCCACAGCCGGTCCATGCGGTCGCCGTAGATGCGCGCCGCGCTCGCCACGAGGCGCGACGGGTCGACCATGTGGCCGACGCCGCGCGGGTGCACGTGGAGCCGCGCCCGCGGCGCGCGGGCGAGCACCGCGCCGGCCGCGCCGGCGTGGTCGAGGTGCACGTGCGTGACGGCGACCGCGGTGAGCTGCTCCAGCGCGAAGCCCGCGTCGCGGACGCCCGCCTCCAGCGCGGGGAGCGTGGAGCCGGGCCCGGTCTCGACGAGCGCGAGCGCCTCGCCGTCGGCGAGGAGGAAGGCGGCGACGGCGCCGCGGTAGCCCTGGAACTCTAGGTCGAGGCACCAGGTGCCGGGGCCGAGCGGGGTGGCGGGCATGGGCGCTCTCGCGGCGCGCGGTGGGAAAGGGCGGGCGGCGGCCGATACTGGAAGGCACCCGCCGCACGGCGGCCGCCGAACGGGCGGCGCGCGCCGGGGTATCCTAACGCGGAACCGGACCACCGGTCGCGCGGGAACCCCGGCACGCGGCTCGCGTTGGCCCAGGGTGCGGCACCGGCCCGCGGCGAAGGCCGCGGCGGGCGGCGGCGCAGCCCGCAGGCGCACGGATCCCCGGCCCCAGACCCCAGGAGACCCAGATGCCCCGCTTTCAGTTCTCCCTCGGCCCCAACGGCACGGTGCGCGAGTCCGGCGCGGTGACCAGCGACTCGTTCCGCGACGCGCTCGAGGCGATCGCCGAGCAGTCGGAGGCCAGCGTGGGCGACACGCTGGAGATCGGCGTGCCCGGGTTCCCGCCGGCGCGGTTCGAGCTGGTGAAGACGGGGCGCAAGAGCCGCGGGTGGAAGCCCACGCGCGACCAGCTCGCGCCCGACATGCTGGCCGCCTAACGGCCCCCCGACCGACGGCGGACTGCCCGGCGCCCCGCCCTACAGCCCGTTCAGCAGGTCGTCGATCGCCTTGCTGTTGGCGTCGGCGAGCGGGCCGCCGGTGAGGATCTTGTGCAGCACGTCGACGGCCTCCGCGGCGAGGTCGTCGGGGTGCTTGCGGTCGCCGGCGAAGCGCACGATGTGGCCCAGCAGGATGGTCTCCAGCGACTCGCCCTCCTCCTCGTCGTCGTCCCCGCCGCCGCGCGCGAGGCGCTCCTCGTAGCTCGGCACGCTGGCCTTCCACGGCTCGTCGGCGTGCGCGGCCTCGCTCAGCTTGCCGCTCGGCACGAGCGCGAACAGCCGGCACTGGAGCCCCGGCTCCTCCTCGTACGCGAACAGGCCGAGGGGGACGGGCTGGGTGAAGAGGCCGAGGGCGAGCAGGCGGTCGATCGAGTCGCCGTCCATGGCGCTGCGGGCCACGAGCCGGCCGCCGATGTAGGCGCCTAACGCGACGCCGTCGGGGGCGCGCTCGTCGTCCAGGCGCGACACTTCGAGCGGGACGGGCTGCGAGGTGGTGATGAAGACGGCGGGGCGCTGGCCCTCGCCCTCCTCGTTGTCCTCGTCCTCGTCCTCGTCGTCGTCCGCGTCGTCGTCGTCCTCCGGCCGGTACTTGTCGTCGTCGGAGTCGTCGCCGTCGGCGAAGGGCTCGTAGCGGTCGTCGGGCATCAGCGGGTGCGGTGTGGAGGGGCGGGCGTCGCGGCCGCGCCCCGCAAGAAACTACCCGGGCCCGGGGGCGGCCGCCGACTGGTCGCGGGCGACGTCGGCGGCCACCGCGTCGACCGCGGCGGGCGCGATCAGCCCGCGGCCGGCGGCGTCGCGCGCGGCGGCGAGGGTGTCGTCGGCCAGCACGAGCGGCGTCCCGACCGCCGCCAGCGTCTCGGCGAGCGCGGCCACGGCGGCGGTGCGCTCCGGCCGGCGGGTGACGTCGCGGATGTAGACGGCCGGCACGCGCCCCGGGTACGCGCGCGCCACCTCGGCGTACACCTCGGGGTCGGCCTGCGCGCTGTCGCCCACGAGCACGAAGGGGAGCGCCGGGAAGGCGTCGAACAGCTCGCGCAGGCGGGCCAGCTTGAACGACGCGGTGCGCGAGAGCTCGCGCGTGAGGTCCCAGTCGCGCAGGAGGATGGGGCCGGCCGGGAGCCCGCGCGCCTCGAGGAAGTCGGCGATCACGTCGTACAGGTTCCAGGGGCTGCTGGAGAGGTAGAACACCGGGTTCCCGGCGGCGCCGCCGTCCCCGGTGCCGGCCGCGAGGGCGCGGTAGAACGCGGCCACGCCGGGGAAGGGGAGGCGGGTGCGCGCGTTCTCGAACAGCACCAGCCGCGCGGCCTGCACCAGCCGGGTGACGTCGCTCTGGAGGACGGTGTCGTCAAGGTCGCTGACGACGCCGAAGCGGGCGCCGGCGGCCGGGGCGAGCACGCGGGCGGTGGCCGGCGCGGGGGAGTTGCCGGGCGCGGCGGCGAGGGTGAGGGTGGCCTCGTGCCAGCGGCCGGGCGCGAGGGGCTGGGGCAGCTCCACCCAGGCGTGGACGAGCCCCTCGTCGTCGCCGCCGACGTCGTGGGTGTGGCCGCCGAGGGTGCAGCGCACGCGGGCGTGCGGCAGCGCCTCGTGCGTGAGGCGGGCGAGGGTGCCCTGCAGGTTCCGCCACGGCGAGTGGCCGGCCTCGGGCGGGGCGACGGCGCGCTGGCTGTGGGCGCGGGCGAGGACGAGCGCGCGCGTGGGCGTGGCGTAGCCGCGGTAGGCGCTGAGGGCGTAGGGCGGGCGGTCGCCGTCCCAGCGCGCCCAGGCGTCGCGGAGGGTGCCGAGGAGGCGGCGGGCGCGGGGGGCGGAGTCGTCGGCCATGGGGCGGAGTCTAACGGCCGGGGCCGTTGGGCCCGCCGGTCCCGACGCGACGGCCCCGGCCTTGCCATACGCCGGGCCCCCGGCCGTCGGCTCCCCGCGGCGCCGTGGCCGGGCGCACGACGCGCCGCGGCACACCCGATCTCACCAACGGAGGCACTCCCATGGACGATCGTCCGGTTCGCGACCCGCAGCTCCACGACCAGGGCGTGGGCGACTCGCTGGAAGGGAAGGGCAACGACCTGAAGGGCAAGGTGAAGGACGCCGTCGGCGGGCTGACGGGCGACAGCTCGCTGCAGGCCGAGGGGAAGTGGGACCAGCTCAAGGGCAAGGTGCAGGACGCGGTGGGCGAGGTGAAGCGGGACCTGTCGCGGTAAGGCGGTCCGGGGGGGCGGGGCGCCGTTAGGCACGGCGCCCCGCCCCCGTGTCGTCCCGAGCGCAGCGAGGGACCTACTCGACGTGGTGACGGGGGGCGTGGTGCCACGCCGCCTCCTGCGCCGGGCCGGTAGGTCCCTCGCTCCGCTCGGGACGACAGGCCATCCGCCCGCCCCACCGCGCCTCACCCCGCCGGGTACGCCGCGTCCGGCGCCACGCCGCCCTGGTCGAGCACGGGGCGCCACTGGGCGACGAGCTTCCGGTACTGCCGCCCCACCGCCCGCACGCGCCGGTCCAAGTCGTAGAGGCCCCGCGGGTTGACGACGCCTAACTGCTCGCGCAGGGCCACGTGCCAGTCCACCTGGTCGGTGAGCGAGTACCAGGTGAACCCGACGATCGGCACGCCGTCCTGGCGGAGCCGCACCATCTGCGCCCACTCCTTCCAGAGCCAGTAGGAGGCGTCCGGCTCGTCGGCGTTGGTCTCGGTGTGCATCACCGGCAGCCGGTAGCGCTCGTAATACTGCTTGGTGAGCACGTAATAGCCGAACACCTCGCCGCTCTCCACCACGGCGCCGTCGGCGCGCACGAGGTGCTCGTTGGTGCGGTAGTAGTCGGTGCCGAGCACGCAGTAGGGCTTCACGTGGTGCTCGCGGAACCACCGGTACTCGGCGTGCGTGAGCGCGTTGTCGGCGAGGTACTCGTACATCGCCGTGCTCACGTCGTGGCCGTAGGTGAGGTCGAGGGCGAGGAAGCGCTGCTGGTTGTGGAAGTCGGCGCGGGCGACGGCGTCGGGCGTCTCGGGGTGGAAGTACTCGCTGCTCTCGCTCTGGATGAAGGTGGGCGTCTGGTCCACCGCGGCCTGGGCGCGGATGATGGCGCGCATGGCCAGCGTGTTGGCGCGGCACAGGTGCTCGAGCGCGCGGACGAAGCCGCGGTCGCCGGTGGCGCGCTCGTTCCACCACCCGTTCTGCCCCGAGAAGGTGGCGGCGATGAAGATCTCGTTCACCGGGGTGTAGAGCGTCACCCACGGGTAGCGGTCGGCGAAGGCGCGCGCGTACTCGGCGAAGAGCGGCGGCCAGTCCGGGTTGTCGAAGCCGCCGATCCAGTCGGGGACGCCGAAGTGGCACAGGTCGGCGATGGGGGTGATGCCTAACCGCGCCAGCTCGTTGAAGGTCTCGTCGCTGAAGCTCCAGTCGTACTTGCCGGGCGCGACGTGGGCGCGGTAGTAGGGCGGGCCGTAGCGCAGGTAGTCGAGCCCGAGCTCGCGGACGAGGCCGAAGTCCTCCTTCCAGCGCCGGTAGTGGCCGCTCGCCTCCATCTGGTCCACCCGCACCGTGCGGCCGTCGGGGCCGGCGATGGTGGGGTACGAGTTCTCGATGCCGGTGGCGAACATGAAGGGGCGCATGGGCGCACCGGCACGCACACGGCGCGCCGCGCCCTCACCCCGCCAGCGCCTCCGCCGACGGCGGGTCCGTGCGGTCGAAGACGCGGCCGAGCCACGCGACCAGCGGCACCAGGAGCAGCAGCACCACGCTCGTGGTAGCGACGGTGCCGGGCGCCCAGGCCCACGGGCCGGCCGCGCCGTCGGTGGCGCGGGTGACGCCCCACCACGCCGCCGCCCCCACCAGCGCCGCCGGGGCGAGCACCAGCGCCGCGGCGGCGAGGGTGAGCGCGGTGAGCACGAGGTTCTGCCCCATCGCTTCCAGCCCGCGCGGCGCGCCCGGCGGGCGCACCCAGGCCGGGAAGAGCAGGGCGGCGGCGTTGTGCACGGTCAGCAGGGCCGCGTTGACGCCCGGGAGCGCGCCGCCGGCGGCCAGCGCGCCGGCCGCCCACTCGGCGTCGGTGAGCCCGAACCCGTCGCGCGCGCCGAGGCCGGCGATGCCGAGCAGGGTGAAGGCGGCGAACTGCAGGGCCGTGAGCACGAGCGTGGACGCGGCGATCTCGGCGGCCATCACGTCGCGGCCGGCGAGCGGCGCGGCGCGCAGGAAGGCGAGGTGCGGCAGGTCGTGGCGCAGGTCCACGCGGACCCAGGTGGGGCCGGCCACGACGAGCATGATTCCCCACACGCCGGTCACCACCCCCGCCAGTTCAGCCAGCCGCGGCGCCCGCGCCGACACCACCAGCACGCCCGCGGCCGTGACCGTGAACAGGGCGAGAAGCCGGCCGAGCGCGGCGGCGCGGGCGGCGGCGACGAGGTTCTTCCAGACGAGCGCGCCGGCCGGCCACCCGGTGGGGGCGAGGCGCAGGGCGGCGCGGCGCGGCGGCGCCGTGGGGACGGACGGCGCGCGCCCGGCGTCCGAGGCGTCGTCCGACGGACCGCCGGCGCGGCGCACCTGGC
>ERZ1066119.1832-NODE-1832-length-10046-cov-5.158443_pt1 | contig 10046 bp, 7 predicted proteins | sample MGYA00382766_ERZ1066119 | MGnify/ENA primary metagenome ERZ1066119 (study PRJEB33369, sample SAMEA5778349) | biofilm metagenome | biome: Industrial cooling water; feature: Water cooling tower basin; material: Biofilm | place: United Arab Emirates | collected...
GCTCTCGATCTATGGCGGTGAAGGCGCGTATCGCGCTGATTTCGCGGTCGGCGCCGCCCGTGTTTCCCTTTCGCAGGGCGGCGAGCTTCCCGGCGGCTGGACGGTGCGCTCCATCGGCCCGTTCGAGGTTGTTGTGCGGAAGGGCGGCCAGAACAAGACCCTGCGACTCGGCAGCTAAGGAGCATTCGTGGCCATTGTCGTCCCGTTCGGGAAGAAGCAATTCGCTGTCGGTGGCGAGTGGAAAGAGGCCTCTGACGACATCGATGAGGTCATCGACGCCGCCAAGGAGGTTGACGGCGGCTTCCATCACGTCATCTCGGCCGGCAAGAAGAAGGGCGGCGCGGGTTGCGTAGGGTCGTTCACCTTCGAAGAGAAGGTGAAGGCGCCCGTCTTCTCGCTGGCGGCCCTGGTTGCGTCCGTTGGCGCAGACGGGATCTACGTCATCCCGATGCCTGATGCGCGCCTCTGGTACGTGTCGATCCGCGAGGGAATGGTGGTCACCGGCACGGATCGTGTCGATGACGCCGAGAGCGCGCTCAATGCGATCTCCACCATCGTCACGATCTCGGAGCGCAGCGGCGAGGAGCGAAAGGTCTTTGCGCCGATCGAGATCCGCCGGCCAGGCTGGAGCGTTATCGAGGTCAAGGAGCTCCTGGCGCGAGGGAAGGTCAAGCCGCTCGTTGCCAACACCGAGGCAAGCCCCGCCGCGGCGATCGCTGCCGTCGTCGGCGTGTTTGCGGTCGCCGGTGCTTTGGGCTGGTGGTTCTTCTTCAAAGGTCCGAGCGAAGAAGAGCAGGCTGCCGAGCAGGCTGAGGCGGCGCGACAGGCCTATGTGGCCATGATCCAGCAGCAGGTAGCGAACCTCCCCTCGGACCACGCGTGGGTCAATCGTGCCTACGCCCGCGTCATGCAGGCCGCCCCGGCCTTTGTCGCAGGGTACGCGCTAAAGCAGGCCCGATGCGTTCCCGGGTCCTGCACGATGAACTACGAAGTCGCGCCTGAGGCGCCGTTTGCGCCTGATGTCATCCGTCAGTCGCTCGGCGCCGGTGTGACGGTCGATCCGACCGGGCGCGCCGCTGCGTTTACGATCCAGGTCGAAACGCCGATGGTGCTGGTCGATGATCCGCTGATTCGGTCGTGGCCTGTGAGCAGGAACGAAACGCTGGCGCGCATCGGCATGCTGCCCGTTTACGCGCCTAATCTCGCTCTCGAGCGTGACCCGGTCGAAGAGGACCTTTCTGCCGCGGCCGGCTCGCTTCCGCCGGGCTACTCGCCGATCGTTCGCACGGTCGTACCGTTGCGCGTTCGCGAGCCTGATTTCCTGATGCCTGCGGATGTCGCGGCGCTGGCTGATTTCTGGGCTAACTCAGGCTTCGTCCCCACGTCGCTCACCTGGACGTTTGGCTTTGGCGAGGCCCCGCGCTGGAGCGCCGAGTTCACGCGAGTCTCGGGAGTGCAGTAATGCGTCCTCTCACGGTTGGCGAGATCCTGGTCAAGGAAAAGCGAATCACGGTGGATGACCTTTCCAAGGTCAAGCAGCTGTGCGCCGACCTTGAGCAGGACGAGGAGGAGGTTCTTCAGTCCCTCCTTCAGGTCTCTCGCGCCGACATCTACGCGGCACGGGGCGTGCTCGGCCAGCGCTCGATCATCAAGCGGATCGACGATCTGCCGGCGTGGGACGTGGTTCTGACTGCGGAGGGCCAGCCCCTTTGGGATAAGGGCGCTGCTCGTGCTCGCGACCATGCGGTGATCTATCACGCGGCGCAGTGCAACGAGTGGATGCAGATCGGGAAAACGGTTCCCTGCTTCATCGTCGCCACGCAGGAGTTCGCTGACTCTAAGGCCGTCCAGTCCCTCAGAGACCGATGCGTGAGCCTCGGCTATGGTCCGCTGGCCACTCTGGTTTTCGAGCGCAAGGAGATCCTTGGCGCTTTCTTCGAGCTCGTTGAGAACGTCGGTGCTCGCACGCGCAACAGCGCGACCAGCAACGATGCGCCTCTCCACAAGACGTTCGATGAGATCGCCTACGCGGCGTTCAAGCAGCACGCTTCCGACATCCATCTGACGTCGACCTTCGGACGCGCCTTCATCAAGTTCCGTGTCCACGGCTCGCTCGAGCACTACACGGACATGCCGGTGGAGAACTTGAGCTCCCTGATGGCCTCGGCCTACAACACCTTGGTGGAGCGCGGGTCGACGAAGTCGGGCTATAACCCGCTGGAGACGCAGGACGGCCTGATTGAGCGGACGTACCCGGAGGGATTGATTCGCTTCCGCTACAACCACATGCCTCTCGCGCCGAATGGCGTCGACCACACGCTGCGAATCATCCCCATTGGCGTGGATCAGAAGCGGAAAACGCTCGAGGAGCTTGGCTACAGCGAAGACCAGTGCGAGCTGATTGATCGCGCTTTCGCCAACCGCGGAGGCATGATCCTGTTCTCCGGCACCACGGGCTCCGGCAAGTCGACCACGATGGCGAACAAGCTCATGGAGGTCGCCGAACTCCATCCGGGCAAGAAGATTCGAACGATCGAAGAGCCGGTGGAGTATCGGATCGTCGGCGCCTACCAGGCTCCGGTGAAGCGCGTTAAGGGCGATAGCTCCGACTTCCTCAACGTCATGCGTGCTGCGCTTCGCGCTGACCCGGACATCCTTTGCGTGGGAGAGATCCGCGACATCCACACGGCCGAGCTCGCGATTCATGCGGTGCGCTCGGGGCACCTCTGCGTTTCGTCCATCCACGCGGAAAGCAGCCTCGGCATCTATGACCGACTGGGCGGCATGGGGATTCCCCGTGCGGACCTTTCCGGCCTGAACCTCGTCGCTGGTTTCGTCTACCAAGGGCTTGTCCCGGTGCTGTGCCCGAAGTGCAAGGTCCCGGCACGCGAAGCCGCCAAGGACCCGAAGCACAAGAAGGTTTTGGTGCGGTTGAACACGGTTGCGGAGGACTGGGAGGAAAGCCTCGACCAGGTCTTCTTCGTCAATCCTCATGGGTGCCCGCATTGCAAGAAGCGCGGCGTCGTCTCGCGCACCGTTGCTGCCGAGTTCCACAAGCCGACGCCGGCGATGCTTGAAGCGATTCGCCAGCAGAACCCGGTTCGTCTCTACGAGCTCAATCGCATGCAGACGATTGGCCGCCAGAAGGGAGACATGACGGGCCGCGAAGCGATGGAGCATGCGGTACACAAGATGTTCCAGGGCATCGTTTGCCCCACGCATGTCGAAGAGTCGTTCAAGTACCTCGACGACATGCCGCCCTTCGTCTACAAGGCCTGATCAATGGCAAAGAGCAAAACCTCGTTCGAGGCGCGGATGGCGCGCCTGTGGTTCGGCCTCTCGGCTCGCGCCGACTTCTATTCCGACCTCGCGGCGTTCCTCGACGCTGGTCAGTCGCCCGGCGAAATTCTCCAGCAGATGCTTCTGGTCGCGAACAAGCGAAAGCGTCTCAAGCATCTTGCCTTCATCCTGAAGGATGTCTCCCGCGGCCTCGCGGGCGGCTCGGAATCGATCGGTGTCGCGCTTTCTCCGTGGATTCCTGCGGTGGAGGCCAGCATGATTGTGGCCGGCCAGGCGACGGGAAAGCTGGTCGACTCCGTGCGCGAGCTGGCATGGAATGTCGGAGAGCAGGCACGCATCAAGGAGGCAGCCATGAAGAAGGGCCTGCCGCTCCTTGTGCTGATTGTTGCCGCCTTCGGCCTGATGGTCTACGTGCTTACGATGGTGGTGCCGCAGGCCGAGAAGATGGTCACTCCGGCTGTCGCGTCGAAGCTGCTCGTTGCACCCACGTACATCGCGGTGGGCAAGTGGGTGATGGACTGGATTCTCCTGCTCCTCGCGATTGCCCTCGGCATCGTGATTGCGGCGTTCATGTCGCTGACGCGATGGTCCGGCAAGTATCGAATCAAGGCCGATCGCCTTTCGCTTCCATGGTCGATGTACGCCTGGACTCAGGCCAGCTTCTTCCTCTCGACGGTCTCTTCGATGCTCGTCGCGGGCCAGACCTTCCGCGATGCCCTGACGGAGATCCAGCGTTCGGCGAGCCCGTGGCAGAAGTGGCACCTGCGCCGAATGCTTGCCGGCCTCCAGAAGGGCGGCTCCGAAGTGAAGGCCATGGACACCGGGATGCTGCCGGAGCCGGTCATGGATCGCCTGCTGATGTATTCGACCCTGCCGAATTTCGTCGACGTCATGGCGAGGCTCGCAAAAGACTCGATTCGGATGTATGAAAAGCGCGTCGAAGGGGTTGCCAATACTCTGCAAATCGGTGTTATGATTCTCCTAGCCGTCTTTATTCTGGTTACGTTCGGCTCGCTCGGCGAAGTCAGCCTCGCGATCGAAGAAGCAGCGAAGTCGGCCCGTCAAGGCTCTGGCATGTGATTCCGGGTCACAGTCGTGAGTAACGAAACACCCCGGAACGCCACTCTCTATCCAACATCGAGGTCCGCATGAATCGTCGCCTGTTCAACCCCAGCATGAAGAAGCAGCGTGGTTTCTCGCTTCTGGAAATCCTGATCGTCGCCGCTCTCGTCGCCGCCGGCCTCGCGGGCCTGTTCTTCCTGGTCAACCGCTACAACACCAAGCAGGTGACCAACGACGAAGCCTCGTCGCTGAACTCGATCGCGGCCGAAGTCCGCACCAAGTTCCGCAGCCAGGGCAACTACAACGGCATCACCCCGCAGGTGCTCATCAACAACGGCATCGTGCCGCCGACCAAGATCAACGGCGCCAACATCGAGACCGGCTGGAACACCAACGTCGCGATCGCCGCTGCCAACCTCAACGGCACCGCCGGCGACTCCGTCAGCTTCACCTACACCATCCCGCGTGAGTCGTGCGCCGACTTCGTGCAGGCCGCCGAGGGCTCGTTCCCGCGCATCTCGGTCGGCGGCACCAACGTCAAGGACGTTCCGGGCGGCCAGCGCACCCTGAACATCGCGACGCTGGGCACCCAGTGCGATGCAGGCGCCGGCGGCAACGTCGCGGCCGTGTTCACCCTGGGCCGCTAATCGCTGCTCAAGGCTGATCCAAGCGGGGCGCTTCGGCGCCCCGCTTTTTGCGTAACAGAAGGGCGAGGAGGCGTTTATGAGGCACACCGCATCTGCATCGAGGCAGAAGGGCTACACAGCGATGCTCGGCATGCTGATTGCTGCCGCTGTGCTCTCCACGATGATCGTGACGTGGGCTCGCTTTGAAGATCAGCGCCAGCGCAAGCAGTTCGCCGAGATCGAGGCGAATGCACTGGCGCAGTGGGGCGTGGGCCTCCGGGGCATCGTGGCGGCCATCCAGGCGAACCCGGCGCTCCTGCCCGCAGGCCCGCAGCTCGGCGTCGATTGGCTCAAGGCCCCCACTTGCGGAGGCTTGGCAACGAACCCCGCCACGGGCCACGTCCCGTGTGCTTTCACGGGCAACAGCCTCGGCCCGCTCTACACCACCACGATCACGCGCAACCCCGCGACGAACTTCATCGAAGCGCGCACTTCGTTTGTCGTCCCGCCGATTGGCGGCGACCCCCAGACGCGCCCAATCATTGCCGAGGAGATGGCCGAGGCTGCACTTCGGCAGCAGACCTCGCCGCTCAATGGCATGTTCTACAACGTCTGGGCGAACGTCCCGCTCAACGCGGTCAACGCGGGCAACAAGGCGCTTGCGCCGGGCGCCGATGCGGGCCGGGTGCTCATGCTTGCGCAGAACGCCCCGAGCAACGACATCTGGCTCAGGACGGACGGCACGAATCGGATGCTGGCCGACCTCAATGCCGGCGGGAACAGCCTCGTGAACGTCAACCACGCCGATCTCGCCGGCGACATCGATGTGGATGGCCGGGCCCGCGTTCGGAACGGGCTCCAGGTGACGAACGGCCTCGCCCAGTTCGACCAGGGCACCCAGACGACGGACGTGATGCTTACGGGCATCAACCGATCGGCTTCGCAGGCCATTTACGACGCCGAGGTCCTGTTTGGCGCGACCAGCTACATCGTCCCGAAGCCGAATTGCACCTCGGTGGGCACTCAGCCGGCCATTTATGCGTCGATCCAGTCCACTGGCACGCCGCCGCCGAACCCCGGCGCCCCCGGGGTTCCGTCGGACGCACTTTACAATTCTGAGGTGCGCGTCACAGATAACGGCGTGTCATGGCTTGTGGAACCCGTCTCGATTGGAGTATCGCATGGGCTACAATTGAGTGGTTTCAATTTGTCGCTTGTGCGGAATTATTCTCAGGCCAATGCCGCGAGCATGACGGTTACGGTTCTGCGGAAGTGTCGCTAACCCCCCCGGTTAAGTAGGAGAAAACCAATGCGGATCTTCAAGTGGACCGCTTCGCTGAGCCTGGCCTGTGCGCTGGCGGCGACCGCCGCTTACGCCCAGACCTCGAACACGGGCAACAACCCGGGCCAGCCGCAGGACCCGCCGGCCAACGGCGCCACCCGCGTTGAGTCCCCGATCCAGAACTCGACGGTTCGCACGTGGCAGGACTCGACGCGCTCGCGCAGTCAGACGACGGGCAGCGACTCCACGTCGGGTTCGCGCACCGCCCGCCCGGCCAACGGCCGAAATGGTGCGGCGAACACGCAGGTCACGTTCCCGAGCTGCCAGGACACTGCGGCAGCGAACTTCGGTTCGTTCGGCAACTGCATCTACATCCCGACGAACCCGGGCCCGGTCAGCTGTAGCGGCAGCGATCAGCAGACGCGCACCGTCTCGCGCACCTGCTCGAGCGGTGGCAGCTCGTACACCGAGACGCAGATCCGGTACCGCACGTGCAACAGCGGCACGTGGTCGGCGTACGGCCCGTACCAGTTCCTCTCGGATGACAGTGCCACCCGTTGCGTGATCTCTGATCCGGTTTGCAATGACCCGGCTGCGAGCAACTATCGCCAGATCGGTTCGTGCACGTACCCGACCTGCACCGGCCCGTCGTCGGAACCGCGCAACTCTTCCGTGGCGTGCCCTTCGCCGACCATGGGCACGTACACGGTGACGCACCAGTGGAACCGGACGTGCTCGAACGGCAGCTGGTCCGCATTCACCCAGGGTGCCCAGATCAGCAGCACCCAGTCGACGGATTGCATCACGCCGCCTACCACGTGCCAGGACCCGACCGCGAGCAACTTCGGCGGCGCGCTCCCTTGCGTCTATGCTCCCCGCGTTTGCGACGTTCGCCCGGGAACGGCCGATTGCTGCAACAGCGAGCCTGGTCACGCTTCGTGCCGTGAGTTCACCTGCACGCAGAATGGCGGCCGCTGGGACGTTGCGGGTAACCGCTGCAACATGGGCTTCTGCGGCATGGGCCCGGATTGGCCGTGCGGTCCGGCCGCGATCGCTCGCGGTTGCTACCCGGGAACGAGCGGCGGCCCTCGCGGTGGCTACATCTGCGCCTGCCCGGGCAACAACAACCTGAACACCCCGGGTATGCAGTGTCCCTGATCGCAGTCGAATAGAGCGCCACGCAAAGCCCCGCGAAAGCGGGGCTTTGCTTTTCCAAAGGGTGAGCCCCCCCGCGTTGATCACCATGTCCGATCCCGCCCTGTTTCGATCCGTCTTGCGGCGCCTGACTTCTCGCATCAGCAAGGAGCGCGGCGCGGCATCTCGCCGGGTGGCTGAGGAACTGGCCGGCGCCTGCGGTATTCGCGTCTGGGCTTCCGATTCGGGCGGCTGGTGTGCAGAGCTCTCGGGCCTCGAGGGAGAAGGTCTGGGGCAGAGCACGCACCGCGGCCTGGTTTCGTTCGATGCGGCTGTCCTCGTCGTTGCGGAATGGCTTCATGAGCAGCCCGACGAAACGCTTTGGCCCCTGATCCAGCGATCCAAATTGGCTGTCCCGGCGTGATGCCGGGGAAACGCGGCCCTCAAAGAAACCCTTTTCCTTGCTGCGTTTTCGCGATTTTTCAAACCGCGGATAGCATGAACTTACTCACGTCAACGACGCCCTGAAGGAGGGGTAACACGATGAGCATGAAGCGAAACATTCTGGCGGCCGCGGTGCTTTCGGCACTCACGCTCGCCACTGGTTGCGGCGGCGGTGGCGGCACCAAGCCCGAGGCTCCGAGCAATGGCGGTGGTGGCGGCGGCACGCAGCCGACGACCTGCACCGACCCCAATGCGACCAACAACGGCGGGCCGCTGCCGTGCACCTACCGCTACTCGGGTCCGGCGGACAACCACATCATCCCGACGAACGTCGATCGCGTGCACGGCCAGGGCATCACCGGCGCCGGCGTTGCTGTCGGCGTCCTCGACTCGGGCGCGAATCGCTCGCTGGCTTCGCTGCAGGGCGCGATCGGCAGCTACACGAGCTACCTCCCGACTGACGCCTCGAGCGCCAACTACGGCAATCCGGCGATCGACGACGTCGTGGGTCACGGCTCGGTGGCGGCGCAGATCATCGGCGGCCGCTCGGTCACCGGCTTCCGCGGCGGTGTCGCCCCGGGTGCCACGCTGCACATCGCCCGCATCTGCCGCGACTCGGACGGCAACTGCCTCGGCGCTCCGGTCATCACGCAGGCCACGGCCGAACTGCTGAATCGTGGCGTGCGGATCTTCTCGCACAGCTTCGGCGGCAGCTCCTACACCCCGGGTGCGAACCTGCAGCCGACCTACGACAACCTCGTGACGCCGCAGGCCGTCTCGGCCAATGCCCTGTTCATCTGGGCGGCCGGCAACGACCGCAATGCGAACCCCACCAGCGTCGCCTCGCTCCCGGTCCAGTTCGCCAGCCTGTCGCGCAACTGGCTGACGGTCGCTGCTGGCGCGGTCGAGTCCAACGGCACCGTGACCCGTCTCGCCGACTACTCGAACCAGTGCGGCGTCGCGGCTAACTGGTGCCTCGTCGCCCCCGGCGCGGTGAACGTGCTGCCCACGGGCGGTCGCATCGGCGCGAATGGCTCGGCGGCCGGCACGTCCTTCGCCGCCCCCCAGGTGGCGGGTGCTGCCGCGCTGGTGAGCCAGGTGTTCCCGTGGATGGGCGGTGATCTCCTGCAGCTTTCGCTGCTGACCACGGCCCGCGACCTCGGTGCGCCGGGCGTTGATCCGGTGTTCGGCTGGGGCCTGATGGATGTCGAGCGCGCCGTGCGCGGCCCGGGCCAGCTTCCGTCGACGGCGACGGCGAATGTCGATCGCGCCGGCTCGTGGACCTGGAGCAACAACATCAGCGGCCCCGGCGGCTTGATCAAGGAAGGCGTGGGTCGCCTGCTGCTCTCGGGCACCAACACCTACACGGGCACCACCACGATTCGTGGCGGCACGCTGGCGCTGAGCGGCACGCTCGGCGGCGACGTGACCACGCAGACCGGCGCGACGTTCGAGGCGTTGGGCGGCACGATCAATGGCACCTACCGCGCTCAGGCCGGCAGCACCACGGCCCTGGCGGTGGGCACCCCGCTGCGCGTCAACGGCACCGCGATCCTCGATGGCACGCTCAACCTGCTGGCCCCGACCAGCGCGACCTATGTCGTGCAGGGGACGGAGACGCTGCTGAACGCGAACCAGATCAGCGGCCGCTTCGCGAACGTCACGGTGGCCTCGGGCTTCTTCTACGACGCCAGCCTGACCTACAACCCGACCTCGCTGGTGGCGACGCTGACCCGCAAGTCGGCGGCGAAGTCGGTCGAAGAGGCGGGCGGCACCGGCGCGGCGCTGGTCGGCGCGGCGGGCTTCGATGCCCTCATGGGCTGGGCGGACGCCAACGGCGGCCATGATCGCTTCTCGGTCGATGCGGCGAAGGTGCTGAATGCCCCGACCGCTGACGCGGCGATCAAGGCGCTGGCGAGCCTGTCGGGCGAGATCCACGGCTCGGCCAAGAACGGCCTGCTGGCGACTTCCGACCAGGTGGTTCGCACCCTCGGCAGCCGCGTGGACGAGCTCTCGCGCTTCGACGCGGCGGGCGGCTGGATCACGGTGCAGGGCGCCAATGGCGACCTGACGCAGAGCGGTTTCGGCGACATCGAGACCTCGGGCCACACGATCCTGGCCGGCGCGGATGCGCAGCTGACCGAGAACGTGGTGCTGGGCGCCGCCCTCTCCCCTGCCAGGGCCAAGAGCCCGGCCTC
>ERZ1066119.1834-NODE-1834-length-10007-cov-15.190414_pt1 | contig 10007 bp, 11 predicted proteins | sample MGYA00382766_ERZ1066119 | MGnify/ENA primary metagenome ERZ1066119 (study PRJEB33369, sample SAMEA5778349) | biofilm metagenome | biome: Industrial cooling water; feature: Water cooling tower basin; material: Biofilm | place: United Arab Emirates | collected...
CCCCCGGCCTCCTGACGGACGCGGGCGGGATGCCGACCACCGCCCCCGGCCTCGCCGGCCGCCTCCAGGCCAACCCGGCCCTGGACGGCGGCGCCTGGCGCATCCGCGACGGGCTCGGCGCCCCCGCCCCCGGCCCCGCCGGCGACGCCACCGGCCTCGCCGCCCTCCTCGACGGCCTCGCCCAGGGCCGCCCGCTCCTCCCCGGCGGCCGTCCCCTGGGCGCCGCCCAGGCCGCGCAGGAGGCGGCCGCCGGCCTCGCCGCCCGCCGCCTGGCCGCCGAGGAGGAGGCCGGCCTCAGCGCCGCCCGCTGGTCCTCCCTCAAGGAAAGCGAGCTCGCGGGCGGCGTGGACTCGGACGCCGAGATGCAGGCGCTCCTGCGCATCGAGCAGGCCTACGCCGCCAACGCCCGCGTCATCGCCACGGTGGACGCCATGATGAAGAGCCTCCTGGAGATCTGAGCCATGCACGCCACGGGCCTCGGCGACCGCGCCGCCCTCCTCTCCGCCACGCGCCAGGGCGCCGCCCTGCGCGAGCGCCTCCAGACCCTCTCGGCCGAGCTGGGCTCGGGCCGCGTCCAGGACCCCGCCCGCCTCGGTCCCCGCCAGTCCCTGGCCATGGACCTCGACCGCCGCGCCGCCCTCTCCGAGAGCTGGCGCGCCACGGCGGCCGAGACCGGCGCCCGCCTCGCCGCCACCTCCGAAGCCCTCGCGCGCGTCGAGGGCTCGCGCCGGTCCCTCATGGCCCAGGCGCTCGCCGCCACCGCCCCCGGCTCGCCCGCCGAGCGCGCCCTCGCCGCCGAGGCCGGCCGCGCCGCCTTCGAGGACGTGGCGCGCAGCCTCGACGTCACCTGGGGCGGCGCCTCGCTCTTCGCCGGCACCGCCACCGACGCCCCCGCCCTGTCGCCCACGCTCTGGCCCGAGGTGGAGGCCGCCGTGGGCGCCCCCGCCACGGCGGCCGGGGCCATGGCCGCGCTCGACGCCTACTTCGACGCCCCCGGGGGGGGCTTCGCGGCCGGGGGCTACCGGGGCGCCCCCGCCGTCCTCACCCGCTCCTTGGGCGACGGCCCGCCCCTCGCCCTGCCGGCCCGGGCCGACGACCCCGCGCTGCGCGCCACGCTCAAGGCCGCCGCCGCCGCCGCCCTCTCCGCGCGCCTGCCCCCGGCCGAGGGCGCGCAGCTCCTGGAGCGCGCCCGCGACGGCCTCGCCGCCGCCGCCGAGCCCCTCGCGGGCCTGGGCGCCGCCGTCGGCGCCGCCGAGGCCCGCGCCGAGGCCGCCGCCACGCGCCACGCCGCCCAGGGCTCCGCACTGGCGCTGCGCCGCGACGAGCTCCTGGCCGTGGACCCCTTCGAGACGGCCACGCTGCTCCAGCAGGTCCAGACCCAGCTCGAGACGCACTACGCCGTCACGGCCCGCCTGGCGCCCCTCTCGCTCGCCGCGTGGCTGCGGTGAGGGCGCTCCTCCTCGCCCTCGCCCTGGCGCTGCCCGCCGAGGCCGCGCCCGTCCGGCTCAAGGACCTCGTGGAGTTCGACGGGGTGCGAGCCAACGACCTGCTCGGCTACGGCCTGGTCGTGGGCCTCGCCGGCACCGGCGACGGCCTGCGCAACTCCCCCTTCACGGAGGAGATGATGGCCGACATCCTCGAACGCCTCGGCGTCAACGTCACCGGCGAGGCCTTCCGCCCCCGCAACGTCGCCGCCGTCCTGGTCACGGCCGAGCTCCCGCCCTTCGCCCGGGCCGGCTCCTCGATCGACGTCACGGTGTCGGCCATCGGCGACGCCTCCTCGCTCCTCGGCGGCACGCTGGTGATGACGCCGCTCAACGCCGCGGACGGCGACATCTACGCGGTGGCCCAGGGCACGATCATCGCCGGCGGCGTTGTGGCGGAAGGGGAGGCCGCGCGCGTCACCCAAGGGGTGCCCACCGCCGGCACCATCCCCAACGGCGCCACGGTGGAGCGCGAGGTGGCCTTCGACTTCGCGCAGATGACCGAGGTGCGGCTCGCGCTGCGCGAGCCCGACTTCACCACCGCCGCCCGCGTGGAGGCCGCCGTCAACGCCGAGTTCGGGGGCCGCGTGGCGATCATGCTGGACGCGGGGACCGTGTCGCTCGACGTGGCCGCCACGGGCTCGATCTCCCCCGCCCATGCGCTGGCGCGGCTGGAGAACCTCCTGGTGGAGCCCGAGGGGATCGCCCGCGTGGTGGTGGACCAGCGCTCGGGGACCATCGTGATGGGCGCGGACGTGCGCATCGGGCGCGTGGCGGTCAGCCAGGGGGGCCTGACCCTGACGGTGGAGGAGGCGCCTCTGGCGGTGCAGCCCAACCCGTTCAGCCCCGGCGAGACGGTCGTGGTCCCCCGCTCCGAGGCCAGCATCGCGGAGGGCCAGGGGGGCCTGGCGGAGACCGGGGGCGGTGCGTCCCTTTCGGAGATCGTCGCGGGCCTCAACGCCTTGGGCGTGTCGCCGCTCGACATGATCGACATCCTGGCGAGCATCAAGGCGGCCGGCGCGCTGCACGCGGAGCTGGTGGTGCGGTAGGGCGATCGTCCCCGGAGGGCGGCTCCGAGGCGCCCGACGCGCGCCCCCGGACGCCGCGACGCCATGGACGCTCGGGGCGCCTGTGCCGGCCCGAGGGCATAGGCGGGCCTCAGGGCCAACGCGCTTGGGTCGGCTGGGCGCCTCATGGTGCGCGGGCGCGCGGGATGTCTCCAGTCTGTGGCCCTGCGGTCGGTCCGACCGATGCCAAGCCGGTTCGGCCCGAGGCCGACGACGCCCCGCCGGTGCCCTCGCACCCCAGCCCGATCGGGCGACCGCTCGGCCGCGGGGGTCGACCGCAAGCACGGCAGCTGCGCCCACGCCCGTGACGGACCGCGGCGCCGGGCCGGGTCAGGACACGAGGCCGCCTTGCACCCTTCCGGCCGTTGGTCCGCGGCCAAGAGCCGGGCCAGCGCCACCTCCGGGTGGACGGGCAGGCTGTCGGTCACGTCGAGGCAGAGCGCGATCCCGCGCAGCCGGTCGGGCGATGGGCTCGAAGCGCCCGTGCGGCTCCGCGACGGGTGGCGGGTCGTAGAGCCGAGCTTGGAGCGTGATGGCGGGGTCGCATGGGTAGGAGGCGCGCACCACGCACGGGTTGGAGGGGGCGGACTCGGAGGCGGCATCTGCCGCTGCGCAAGTCGCCATGAGGTCGGGATCAGCCATGTCAGGGCGAAACATGACGCGGCGGGGCACCTCGCTGTCCTTGGTGGCCACCTCGCGGCTCTCGATTGGAATCGCGCCGAGCACCCTGGCCGCGTTGGGGAGTCGCTCGGCCAGGCTCTCGCGGCCGAACAAGTGGGCGGTGGGCTGGAGGTCCGCTTGTCGTGGACGACGGCGCCGTCGAGCACGGGGCCGTCCTGGATCACGCGCCAGGCCCAAGGACCCTCGGTCAGCGGCAGGACGTCCTCGTCCCGCGCTTGGCTTGCGGGCAGGTCCGGTGCGGGGAGCTGACGCCAGGCGACGGGTCCCCCCGGTCCCCCGTCCGTCCACCCCGCCGAAGCGGGCAACGGACGGACGAGGCTGGCGGTCAGCCTCGCGCGGCGCGTGGGGCTTCCGTCTCCCTCCCCTGACCGCCCATCATGTCGTTCGCCTGGCGCGAATGGCGCGGCCGCCGGCCATGGCCCATCAGGCGAGACATTCCGAGGAACCGGCGGTGGCCAAGCCCGTCACCTGACCCCCGGGCCCGGGCGGCAAGCGGTGCCCGACCTCGCCACGCGAGGGGTCCGTGCGCCCCCCGGGGCCCGCAGCCTCCCCTCGTGCCGGACGCGCCGGCGCCGACCGGCCTAGCCGTAGCTCTGCACGATCGCCCCCGCGATCAGCCCCCACCCGTCCGCCACCACGAAGAACGCGAGCTTGAAGGGCAGCGCCACGATGGCCGGAGGCACCATCATCATGCCCATGCTCATCAGCACCGCCGCCACCACCAGGTCAATGATGAGGAACGGCAGGAAGATCAGGAAGCCGATCTGGAAGGCCCTCTCGATCTCGCTCAGCATGAAGGACGGCACCAGCACCGACAGCGGCGCGTCGGCCGGCGCGAGCCCCGGGTCGAGCCCCGGGCGCAGCTCGGCGAGCCGCGCGAAGGTGTCGGGCATGACCCGCGCCTCCATGAACCCCCGGAAGGGCCCCAGCGTCGCCTGGAACGCCGCTTCGAGCGCGAGGTCCCCGTCCAGGTAGGGGCGCACCCCGGCCTCCCAGGCTGCGGTGAACACGGGCTCCATGATGAACCAGGTCAGAAACAGCGCCAGGCTCACGATCAGCATGTTGGGCGGCGACTGCTGGAGCCCCAACCCCTGGCGCAGGATGGACAGCACCGTGACCACGAAGGGGAAGCAGGTCACCATCACCGCGAGCCCCGGGGCGAGGCTCAGGACGGTCATCAGCAGGATGAGCTGGATGGAGCGCGCCGCCAGCGTGCCCTCCTCGCCCAGGGACAGCGTCAGCTCCTGCGCCGCCGCAGGCAGCGGAAGGAGGAGAACAAGGAGAAGCAAGGACAGGAGCGCCGCGAGGCCTGGACGTCCCCGCAGGCCTCCCCCTAGGGATCGCCAAGCCCCAGCGGCGGCCCAGCCCCAGGGCGGCCGCGCCGGACACGGGCCGCCCGGGGGGGACCGGGTCGCCCCGGCGTCATCGGGCCGGCGCCCGCGCGGGGCGCGCCTCGTGCCGAGGTGGCGCGGCGGGCAGGCTCGCCCCGCGCCGACCCACCCCTCCCGGGGGCCGTCTCGCCCGGCGCCACCCGGACCCCGGCCGCCCGCCGGCCCGTCCAGGCGCGCCGTCCGGCCCGGCGGCCTCACGGCCCGTCCCCCCGGGCCACCTCCGTCAGCCGCACGGCGAGCTGCCCGCCCTCGGCCTCCTCCAGCTCGCCCCGCGCGATCAGCCGGTCGCCGATCCACAGCTGCACGGGGTCGTCCACGCGGCGGTCGAGCGTGAGCACCGCCTGCGGCCCCATCCGGAGCAGGTCCCGCAGGAGGGGCCGGGCGCGGCCCACCGAGACGGTCACCTCCACGGGCAGGGCGCGGAACGGGTGGTCGGCGGCAAGGTCATCCATGGCGGCGCGTCTCCGGGGCGTCGAGGAGGGGGAGGAGGCCGTGGCGCAGCCGCAGGAGCGCGGCCTCCACGTCCAGCGAGGTCTCGCCCCCGGGCAGCGCCACGCGCGCCTCCCCGGGGCCGAGGGCGGGGTCGGGGCCGAGCGCGTGCGCCGCCTCGGGGGGCAGGCGCACGGCGAGCGCGGCGAGGGCGTCGGGATGCACGAGCACGCGCGGCGCGCCCAGGTCGGCCTCGGCCGCCTCCCGCACCGCCTCGGCGATCCAGGGGCCGAGCGCCTCGGCCGCGAGAGGCGGCAGGAGGCCGTCCATCAGCGCGCGGACCAGGGGCGCGATGCCGCCCAAGACCTGCCCCCGCGCCTCGGCGTAGGTCCAGGCGAGGTCGGCCAGCGCCCGCGCGCCTCCCTCGGCCAGGGCCGCCCCTCTCGCCTCCGCCTCGGCCAGCGCCTCCGCGCGCCCCCGCGCGATCCCCTCGGCGAGGCCCGCGGCATGGCCCAGGATCCAGTCGGCCGAGGGGCCGGCGGCCGGGGGCGCGGCCTCGTCGAAGGCCTCGAGCCTCAGCCCCATGGCGCGGCCTCCCGGCCGGCGCCCCCTGGCGCCCCCTGCGGATGGCCCCGCATCATGCCCGCTCCCCCTGGGCCTCGGCCCGGGGCGCGGCGCGCGCGGGCTCGTCGATCCAGGCCTGCAGGATCTGCGCCGTCTCGCCCTGCCGGCTCTCGATGAGGCGGCGCAGGCGCTGGACGGGGTCGGGCGGAGGCTCCGCCTCGGGCGGGGCCAGGGCGGCGGGAGGCGGCGCGGCCAGGGGCTGGGCGAAAGACGCGGCGGGGCGCGCGAGGGCGCCAGGCGCGGCCTCGGGCGGGGGCAGGGCCAGCGCGCCCGGGCGCGGCGCCAGGATCGGCCGCACCACGAAGAGGCCCAGCAGGACCGCCACCAGCCCCAGGATCGCCGGCTGCAGCAGCCCCATGAGGTCCAGCGGCGCCCCCGGCACGCCCTCGGTGCCGACGGCCTCGGGCGCCTCGAAGGGCATGCTCTTGATGGTCAGCACGTCCCCGCGCGCGGGGTCGAGCCCCACGGCCGACCCCACCAGCTCCCCCAGCGCCGCCAGCTCCTCGGCGTCGCGCGGCACCGAGGCGGGGGCGCCCGCCTCGCCCGTCCCCGGCAGGTCGTTGACCAGGACGGCCACGGTCAGGCGCCGGACCGCGCCGGGCGCGCGCAGGACCTCGCGGCTCGTCTCGCTCACCTCGTAGTTGGTGAGCGTCCGGCTCTCGCTCTCGCTCGCCCGCTCGCCCTCGCCGGCGCCGTCGCCCTCGGGGAGGTTGGAGGCCACCGTGACGGCGCCCGCCGTCCCCTGGGAGGTGGACTCGCTCTCGCTGGCCTCCGCCGAGATGGCCACGCGGCTCTCGGGGTCCACGACGCGCTCGCGCAGCGTCTCGGTCTCCGTCACGGTGTCCACGGTCAGCGCCACCACGGCGTTGCCCGGACCCACCCGCGCCTCCAGGAGCCGCTCGGCCCGGGCGCGCAGCTCCTCGGCGCGCGTGCCGGGGGCCTCGGCCTCGTCCTCGGCGGGCACCAGCCCGCCCTGCCCGTCGATGACGGCCACGTCGGCGGGCCTCAGCCCCGGCACCGCCGCCGCCACCAGGTGGCGGAGCGCGCGCGCCTGCGCGGGGGCGACCGAGCCGCTCCTCGTGGACACGGTCACCGCCGCCGTGGGCGTCTCGGGCCGCCCGAACCCGCGCGAGGCCCCGGCCGAGATGTGCACCCGCGCCGCGCGCACGTCCGGCGCGGCCAGGATGGTGCGGGCGAGCTCCCCCTCCTTGGCGCGCCAGTAGGCCGCGTCGAACATCTGCGACGTGGTCCCGAAGCCCGACAGCGAATCAAGGAGCTCGTAGCCCTGCGCGCCCGTCTGGGGCAGCCCCTCGGCCGCCAGCGCCATGCGTTCGAGGTCGCGGCTGGCGCGGTCCACGTAGATGGCGTCGCCGCGCACCTCGTAGGGGACGCCGCGCGCGTCCAGCGCGGCCACGACCTCGCCCGCGGCGGCCGCGTCGAGCCCCGCGTAGAGCAGCGCCTTGTCGCCCGTCCCGGCCCCGCGCGCCACCAGGGCCACGGCCGCGAACATGGCCAGCGTGGCCACCACCACCACGGCGCGCCTGCGCCCGTCGAGCCGCGCCCAGATCCCCCTCAGCCCCTCCACGCCAGACCCCCATGGACCCACGGGCCTTCTGCCCGCCCCCCCCTCATGCACGCTCCACCCTTAAGGATGGGTTAGCTCCTGCCGGTCTATGCAGCGGCAACGACGCCCGACGCCGAGGAGCCGTCATGGCCGCCCCCACCCCCCCCGCCGAGGCCCCCGACGCGGCCAGGCCGCGCCGCTCGAAGCTGCCCCTCGTCCTGGGCCTCGCCCTGGCGGCGCTGGGCGGCGCGGGCGGCTTCGCCGCCGTGCGCCTGGGCCTCCTGGGCGGGGAGGCCCCCCCCGGGGAGGCGGCCGCGGCGGCGGCCGAGCTGCCCCCCCTGCCCCCCGCCGCCTTCGTGCCGCTCACCCCCATCGTGGTGAACCTCCCCGGCTCCGGGGACCGGCGCTTCCTGCGATTCGCCGCCCAGGTGGAGGTGGACCCCGCCTACCTGGAGGAGGTCGCGGCGCTGACGCCGCGCATCGTGGACGTGCTCAACGGCTACCTGCGCGCCCTGGAGGTCAGCGACATCGAGGATCCGGGGGCGCTCCTGCGCCTGCGCTCGCAGATGCTGCGCCGGGCGCAGGTCGTGGCCGGGGGGGACCGCGTGCGCGACCTCCTCGTCATGGAGTTCGTGGTCAACTAGAGGGAGAATCCCGATGACGACAGGGCTGGGGCGAGGCCCCCGCGACCCGGGGAGGGCCTCATGCCCTTCCTGAACGACCTGGCCGACGTGCTGCTGGGCGCCGGCGCGCTGGCCGCCGGCGTCTACTGCCTGGTGCTCAGCCGCCGCCTGCGCCGCTTCACGGACCTCGAACGGGGCGTGGGCGGCGCCGTGGCCGTGCTCTCGGCGCAGGTGGACGACCTGCAGCAGGCGCTCCGGCGCGCCGAATCGGCGGCCTCCGCCTCCGTGGCGACGCTCGCGGGGGCGAGCGACCGGGCCGAGGCCGCCGGGCGGCGGCTGGAGCTGCTGCTGGCCTCGCTCCACGACCTGCCCGGCGAGGGGGCGGAGGCTCCCGCCCAGCCCGTCTTCGTGCGCCACCGCGCGGCCCAGGGCTTCGGGGGCCGCGCATGACGCCTCCCCGCGCCCCCCGCGCCGAGCCGCCCGTCACCGGCCCGGCCCGGCCCATGCCCCCCGCCCCCCGGCCCGCTCCCCGGCCCGCCCCCCGGCCCGCTCCCCGACCCGCCCCCCGGGCGGCGGCGCGCGTCCTGCCGGCGGTGGCGGCCATGCTGATCCTGTCGGGCCTCCTGCGGCTCGGCGCGGGCGAGGTCGTGGCGGGCGAGGGCAACCCCCCGGCCGAGCCCGCCCCCCCCGCCACGGAGGCCGTGCTGGCCGCCCTCTCGGACCGCGAAGCGCGCGTGGCGGCCCGCGAATCGGAGGTCGAGGCGCGCGCGGCCGCGCTGCTGGCCGCCCAGGCCGACCTCGCCGCCCAGGCGGCCGCCCTGGAGGAGGCCGAGGCCTCGCTCGCCGCCACCCTGGCGCTGGCCGAGACGGCGGCCAGCGACGACCTCCAGCGCCTGGCCTCCGTCTACGCGGCCATGAAGCCCGCCGACGCGGCCGCGCTCTTCGCCGCCATGGATCCGGCCTTCGCGGCGGGCTTCCTGGGCCTCATGGACCCCGAGGCGGCGGCGGCGGTGATGACCAACCTCGCGCCCGACCGCGCCTACGCGGTCAGCGCCGTGCTCGCCGGGCGCAACGCGCGCGCGCCCAGCGAGTGACGCGCCCGGCGGGGCCACGAAACCTTAACCCCTCTCTGCCAGGGTGCTCCCCGGCAGGGACCGGACGGGCGGGGGCGCCATGATCGGCATCATCGGCATCGCCATCATCTTCGTGATGGTGTTCGGGGGCTACCTCCTGGCGGGGGGCAAGCTCGGCATCATCATCGCGGCCCTGCCCTTCGAGCTGATGATGATCGGCGGCGCCGCCGCCGGGGCCTTCGTGATCGCCAACGACGGGGCCTCGATCAAGCTCACGCTCAAGGACATGGCCAAGGTCTTCAAGGGGCCGCGCTGGCGCCACGGCGACTACCGCGACCTCCTGTGCCTCCTCTTCACGCTGATCCGCCTGTCGCGCGCCAACCCGGTGGCCCTGGAGGAGCACATCGAGAACCCCGGGGGCAGCGCCATCTTCGGCCGCTACCCGCGCATCCAGGCCGACAGGGAGGTCGTGGGCATCATCTGCGACACCCTGCGCGCGGGCAGCATGAACTACGACGACCCCCACCAGGTGGAGGAGGTCCTGGACACGCGCATCGAGGCGCACATCCACCATTCCCTGCACTCCTCGCACGCGCTCCAGACGGTGGCCGACGGCCTGCCCGCGCTCGGCATCGTCGCGGCCGTGCTCGGCGTCATCAAGACCATGGCGAGCATAGACCAGCCCCCCGAGGTCCTGGGCAAGATGATCGGCAGCGCCCTCGTGGGCACCTTCCTGGGCGTGTTCCTGGCCTACGGCCTCGTCGGCCCCTTCGCCGCCAAGCTCAAGGCCATCGCCGAGGAGGACGCGCACTTCTACGGCCTGATCCGGCAGGTGCTCGTGGCCAACCTGCACGCCCATGCGCCCAACATCTGCATCGAGGTCGGGCGCCAGGCGGCCCCGGGCCACAACCGCCCCTCCTTCGGGGACCTCGAGGAGGCGCTCAAGGCCGCCAAGGAGGCCGCATGAGCAGGCGGGCCAGAAGCGGGCCGGGCGGGGGGCCGGGCGGGGGGCCGGGCGGGGGGCCGGGGGCCGGCGGGTCGGCGCCTCCCTCCGGCCTCGGCGGCCGGACC
>ERZ1066119.1836-NODE-1836-length-9994-cov-12.556696_pt1 | contig 9994 bp, 10 predicted proteins | sample MGYA00382766_ERZ1066119 | MGnify/ENA primary metagenome ERZ1066119 (study PRJEB33369, sample SAMEA5778349) | biofilm metagenome | biome: Industrial cooling water; feature: Water cooling tower basin; material: Biofilm | place: United Arab Emirates | collected...
TCGTGACCGCCGCGCGGCCGGCGCAGGACGCGCCGTTCCCGGGCGCGGGCGGGGGCGGGGGCGGGGCGCCGGCTGCAGCACCCGCGGCGCCGCCCGCCCCCGCCCCGGCCCGCTGACCCGCCTCAGCGCCGCGCGCGGGCGATCGGGAACTCCAGGCTGGCGTAGAGGCTGAACGCGCGGTTCTTGGCCGAGCTGTCCTCGAACAGCTCGCTGAAGCCGTGCGTGTACCGGGCGCCCACGGTCACCTGCTGGCGGCCGGCCCCGAAGGCCAGCGCCCCGCCGACCACGCCGCTCGCCTCGAACCGGCGGCGGGCGGTCGGGTCGTCCGCGTCGTCGGACAGGTCGTCGCACGAGCCGCTGACCGACAGCCCGCCGCCGCGCGCCGACACCGCGCAGCGCGCCTGGTAGCCGAACGCCGGCCCGGCGTAGAACTGCGGGCGGAGGCCGCCGGTCACGGGCACCGTGTACTCCAGCAGCACGGGCACCTCCACGTAGTCGAGCTGGATGGTGGCGTCGACCTCGAAGTCGGCCTCGCGGATGCGGGCGCCCTTCTGCACGTAGAGCAGCTCGGGGCGGAGGGCGAGGCCGCCGGTGCCGAGCGGGAGCGCGAGGTAGGCGCCGCCCAGGAAGCCGTTGCGGCGGCGCGTGGGGACGTCCTCGTCGTCGTCCGCGGCGATCGTGCTCGACGTGAAGCCGGCCAGGAGCCCCACGCGGGGCGTGGCGGGACGGGCGAGCGGCGCGGCCTGGGCGGCGGCGGCGGCCGGGAGGGCGGCGAGCAGGGCGAGGGCAGTCAGGACGCGCATGCGGGGCATGACCAGAAGGTGAGGGCTGTCAGAGCGGGTGACCCGCGGGGCTGGGCAGCCGCCGCGCAGATGATGCCGGGCGCCCGGGGTCGGGTGCCCGGGGTCGGGTGCCCGGGGTCGGGCGCCCGAATCATGGGCGACGGGCGGCGCCGCTGCCATGCGTCGGATGACGTAGTCGGGCGCGCCGCCCGGGCGGCCCGGAACCTGCCGCGACCGGCGGCCGTGCGGGCCGCCCCCCTGGTCCTGGGGTGGGCGATCGCGCCGCACGGGCCTGCCCCCGGGCCGGCCGTCACCCCAGCCCTCGTGTCGCTATGTCCAGCCGTGCGCTCCGTGCCGTCGCGCGTCTTGCCCCCGTCGTCCTCCTCGCCGGCCTCGGCGCCGGCCGTGCGTCGGCCCAGCTCGCGGCCGTCAACCCGTTCAGCTTCGGCGTGAGCGGCGGCGCGCTGGTCCCCGTCGGCGACTTCGCCGACGCCTTCGAGACCGGCTACGCGGTCAACGGCGTGATCGGCCTGCGCGCCCCCACGCTCCCCGTCAGCTTCCGCGGCGAGGTGGGGTACTCGCGGAACAGTCTGAAGGACTTCGACGGCAACCTGCGCATCATCTCGGGCGTGGCGAACGTGGTGTTCCCGTTCACGGCCGCGCCGACCGCCGTCGTGCGCCCGTACCTGATCGGCGGCGTGGGCGTGTACAACTACCGGGGCTCGGTCACGATCGACGACGACTTCGACTTCAGCGACAGCCGCGCCCCGCGCGGCGGCGCGCTCGCCACGCGCACCCCGGTGGGCGGACCCGTCACCCAGGTGTCGGGCCGCAGCGTGACCGTCAGCGACGAGTCCCGGACCCGATTCGGCCTCAACGGCGGTGCCGGCATCGAACTCCCGCTGTCGGGGATCAGCGCGTACGCCGAGGCGCGGTTCCAGACGATCTTCGCCGAGGGCGGGCGCATCAACGCGGTGCCGATCCTGGTGGGCATTCGCTTCTGATCGGGGCTCGCGGGCGTGGGGGCCGGCGTGACGCGCACGTCACGCCGGCCCCCGCGCCCCCTTGCCGCCCGGTCGGGCCGGTCTAGATTGGCCCCGTCGCCGTGCCACCCCGGTCCCCCGGGGGGGCACGCGAACGCCCACGCGGGGGTGCAGGTCCCGCGGAAGTTTGTCGGGGGTACGGTGCGTTCCGCTCCTCTGGACAAATCAACACCTCAGTGGAGTAGGACAGCATGCGTACGACCGGCAAGGTGAAGTGGTTCAACGACGCCAAGGGCTTCGGGTTCATCACGCCCGACAACGGCACCAAGGACTGCTTCGTCCACTACTCGGCGATCCAGGGCCAGGGCTTCAAGACCCTCGCCGAGGGCGACACGGTGGAGTTCGAGATCGTGCAGGGCCAGAAGGGTCCGGCGGCCGAGAACGTGACCCGCGCGGGCGCGCACTAAGCGCGCCTTCCGTAGGTTGGCACTTCCCCGGCGGGGGGCTGGATCACCAGCCCCCCGCCGGTTCGTTTAGGCCCCATGACCGCCCCCCCGCCGGACGCCCTGCCGGACACTCTGCCGGACGTTTCGCCCGCCGACCTTCCCGTCGTGATCGTGGGCGCCGGCGTGGCCGGGCTCACCGCCGCCCTGGCCCTCGCCCGCGCCGGCCGCCGGGTGCGCGTGTACGAGCGCGAGGCCGCAGTGGGCGGCCGCGTGCGCTCGCGCACGGAGCGCGGCTACACGCTCGACCGCGGCTTCCAGGTGCTGTTCACCGCCTACCCGACGCTCGCCGCGGCGCTGGCGCTGGGCGACGGCGGCGCCGACGCGCTCCGCCTGCGCCGCTTCGACCCGGCGGCGCGCGTGGTCACCGCGGGCGGCGCCTCGCTCGTGGGCGACGCGCTCCGCGACCCCGCGCTGCTCGCGCCCACCGTGCTGGCCGGCGCGTTCGGGCCGGCCGACAAGCTCCGGCTGCTCGCGCTCCGGCGGCTGGCGCGCTCGCTCACCGTGGAGGAGTGCTTCGCCGCCCGCTACGACGCGGTGCCGGCCCGCGACTTCCTGCGCGCGCGCGGCTTCGCCGACCGCACGGTGGCGCGCTTCTTCGCGCCGTTCTACGGCGGCATCCTGCTCGACCCGGCGCTCCGGACGAGCGCGGCCGTGCTGCTCTTCACCTTCAAGATGCTGAGCGAGGGGGACACCGTGGTTCCGGCCGGCGGCATGGGCGCCGTCGCTCGGCGGCTGGCCGCGCGGCTGGAGGCGGCGCAGCCAGGCGCGCTGCACCTGGGCGCCGCGGTGGGGGCGGTGGACGTGGCCGACGGGCGGGCGTGCGGCGTGGTGCTCGACGGCGGCGCGCGGGTGGCGGCCGCGCACGTCGTGCTCGCCGGCGAGGCGCCCGCCGCCGCACGCCTCGCCGCCACGGCCGGCGTGCGCCTCCCCGCCCCCGACGGCGCCCTCGGCTGCACCACGGTCTGGTTCGCCGCGGCCGACGACGCGGCCGGGCGGGCGCCACTCCCGGGGCGCGCGATCTGGCTCAACGCGGCCGGCCACGAGCGCGCCGAGGCGGGGGGCGACGCCCCCGCGGTCAGCCACGCGGTGACCATGACCGAGGTTGCCCCCGAGTACGCCGCGCCCGACGCCGCCCACGGCCCGCACCTCGTGGCCGCCACCGCCGTCGGCGAGCCGGCCACCTGGGGCGACGACCGGCTAGTGGCGCAGATGCGCGCCGAGTTGGCCGCGATGCGCGCCGCGGCCGGCCTGGGCAGAGGGTCCGGCGACGGTCCGGCGCTCACCCCGGTAGCGGTGGACCGCGTCCCCTACGCGCAGTTCGCGCAGCCGCCGGGCGCGCGCGGGCGGCGCACGCCGGCGTCCGCCGGCCTGCCCGGCCTCTGGCGCGCCAGCGAGACGGCGCACTCCAGTTCGCTGGAGGGGGCGGCGCGCGGCGGCACGCTCGCGGCCGACGCCATCCGATCCGCCGCGCCGGCGCACGCCATGCCGTAGGCGCGGGCATGCGCTGGTCCTACAAGCTCGCCCGCGTCGCGGGCATCGACGTGCGGGTGCACGCCACCTTCCTCCTGCTGCTCGCCTTCGTGGCCTACCAGGGCTACGCCGGCACCGGCACCGGGCGCGGGGCGCTCGCCGCGGCGGGGAGCATCCTGCTGGTGTTCTTCATCGTGGTGCTGCACGAGTACGGGCACGCCTTCGCGGCCCGCCGCTACGGCATCCCCACGGCCGACATCACGCTCCTGCCCATCGGCGGCGTGGCGCGGCTGACGCGCATGCCGCGCGAGCCGCGGCAGGAGCTGGTGATCGCGCTCGCCGGGCCGGCGGTGAACGTGGTGCTGGCGGCGCTCCTCTGGGGCTACCTCCGCCTGGCCGCCCCCGCCGCCCCGCCCGACGCGCTCGCCCCGGCCGACGCGAGTTTCTTCGCGCACGACCTGGCGCGCCAGCTCCTGAGCGTGAACGTGTGGCTGGCCGGCTTCAACCTGATCCCGGCCTTCCCGATGGACGGCGGGCGGGTGCTGCGCGCGCTGCTCGTGATGCGTACCGGCGACTACGCGGCGTCCACCGCGCGCGCCGCGGCGTTGGGCCGGGCGGTGGCGCTGGTGCTCGGCGCGGTGGGGCTGCTGAACCCGGACTACCGCACGCTCGTGCTGGTCGCGCTGTTCGTGTGGATCAGCGCCGCCGGGGAGGCCGGGGCGGTGCAGCAGGAGAGCGCGCTGGCCGGGGTGCCGCTGGAGCGGGTGATGATGACCGACGTGCGCACGCTCGCCCCGGGCGACTCGTTGGGCCGGGCGGCGGAGCTCGTGCTCGCCGGCTCGCAGCACGACTTCCCGGTGGTGGAGGGGGCGGGGCGGGTGGTGGGGCTGCTCACGCGCGCCGACCTGGTGCGGGCGCTGGCCGCCGGCGGGGTGGGCGCGCCGGTGGCCGGCGCGATGCGGCGGGAGTTCGCCGTGGCCGAGCCGGGGGAGCGGGTGGAGGACGCGCTCGCCCGCCTGGCGCCGGGCGGGGCGGAGAGCATGCCGGTGGTGCGCGGCGGGGTGCTGCTCGGCGTCCTCACCCGCGAGAACGTGGGCGAGTTCGTGATGATCCGCGACGCCCTGCGCGGCCGGGCGGCGGCGTAGGGGCGGAAAGATGGGTCCCCGCTTTCGCGGGGACGACAGCTCGCAAGGCCGTCGTCCCCGCGAAAGCGGGGACCCAATTTTCGCGCCGTTGGCCCCGTCCGCTCAGTCGCCCATCACGGGCGCCACCCGCCCGGGGTTCCCCACCCGCGAATGCGTGCGCCCGTAGAGCATGTAGATCACCACGCCGAGCACGAGCCAGGCGACCAGCCGGTACCAGGTGTCGACCGGGAGGTTGTACATCAGGTAGCCGCACACGCCGATGCCGAGGAGCGGCACGAGCGGGACGAGCGGCGTGCGGAACGGCCGCGGCAGCTCGGGGCGCTTGTAGCGCAGCATCAGGATCCCCGCGCTCACCACCACGAAGGCGAACAGCGTCCCGATCGACACCAGCTCGCCGAGCAGGTTGATGGGGAAGAAGCCCGCCACCACCGCCGCGATCGTGCCGGTGAGGATGGTGGTCACGTACGGCGTCTGGAACCTGGGGTGCACCTTGCCGAACACCGGCGGCAGCAGCCCGTCGCGCGCCATCGAGAAGAACACGCGCGGCTGGCCCATGAGCATCACCAGCACCACCGACGCCAGCCCGGCCACCGCGCCCACGTCCACGATGAGCCCGATCCACTGCAGGTTGGCCGGCAGGGCGCGCACGGCCACGTCCACCGGGTGCGGCACGTTGAGCTGCTGGTAGGGCACCAAGCCCGTCATCACCAGCGACATCAGGATGTAGAGGATGGTGCAGAAGGCGAGCGAGCCGAGCATGCCGATGGGCATGTCGCGCTGCGGGTTCTTGGCCTCCTGGGCCGCCGTGCTCACCGCGTCGAAGCCGATGTAGGCGAAGAACACCACGCCGGCCGCGCGCACGATGCCGCTGAACCCGAAGCGCCCCGGGCCCTCCTGGGCCGGCACGAACGGGGTCCAGTTGTCGGCGTTCACGAACATGAAGCCGAAGCCGATCACGAGGAAGACGATCGCGACCTTCACGAACACGATCAGGTTGTTGAACCGCGCGCTCTCCTTGATGCCCACCACGAGCAGCGCGGTCATCACGAGCGTGAGGAGGATGGCCGGCAGGTTGATCACGCCGCCCGCCACCCGCTCGAACGCGTGCGTGGTCTCGACGTACCGCAGCGGCGCGGTGGTGTAGGCCGCGGGCAGGTTGATGCCGAGCTTGCCGAGGAGGGCGACGAAGTAGCCCGACCACCCCACGGCCACGGTGCTGGCGCCGAACAGGTACTCGAGGATGAGGTCCCAGCCGATAATCCAGGCGACGAACTCGCCGAGGGTGGCGTAGGCGTAGGTGTACGCCGAGCCGGCGACGGGGATCATGCTGGCGAACTCGGCGTAGCAGAGCCCGGCGAACAGGCAGCCGACCCCGGCGAGCACGAAGGACCAGACCACCGCGGGCCCGGCGTTGTTCGCCGCGGCCGTCCCGGTGAGCACGAAGATGCCGGCGCCGATGATGGCGCCGATGCCGAGCATCACCAGGTTGGTGGCCGAGAGCGTGCGCTTGAGGGTGTGCTGCCCCTCCTCGCTCGCCTCGGCCTGGATCTGCGCGATGTTCTTGGTGGACGACAACGCCATGACGGTCCTCGGGCCGGGGCCAGCCGGCGCAGGGGGAGGAAGGACGAGCGGGGGTGGGAAAAACGGGGGTTTCCCGATGGGTCGGGCCGGCAAGGTGCCGGGCCCGCGGCGGGGTTGTCAACCGAGGGGCGCGCGGGCGCGGGCGGCCTGACGGGACGCGGACACGCACGCGCCCGTGGCAGGCCGGCGGGGCCGTGCGCCCCGCCTACTTGCTGTAGTTCGGCGCCTCGCGCGTGATCGTCACGTCGTGCGGGTGGCTCTCACGGAGGCCGGCCGCCGTGATGCGGACGAACTCGGCCTCGGTGCGGAGCTGCTCCACCGTGCCGCACCCCACGTAGCCCATCCCGCTCCGCAGCCCGCCCACCATCTGGAAGAGCACGTCGGCGGCGGGGCCCTTGTACGGCACGCGCCCCTCGATCCCTTCGGGGACGAGCTTCTTCGGGCTCATCTCGCCGTCCTGGAAGTAGCGGTCCGCCGAGCCGTCCTGCATGGCCGCGAGCGACCCCATGCCGCGGATCATCTTGAAGCGGCGGCCCTCCATGAGGATGCTCTCGCCGGGGCTCTCCTCGGTGCCGGCCAGCATCGAGCCCATCATCACGCTCTCCGCGCCGGCGGCCAGCGCCTTGACGATGTCGCCCGAGTACTTGATGCCGCCGTCGGCGATTACCGGCACGCCGGCCGCGCCCTCGACCGCGTCCATCACCGCCGTGAGCTGCGGGACGCCCACGCCGGTGACGACGCGCGTGGTGCAGATGGAGCCCGGCCCCACGCCCACCTTCACGGCGTCCACGCCGCGCGCCACGAGCGCGGCGGCGCCGGCCCGCGTCGCCACGTTGCCGGCGATGAGCTCGACGTCGGGGAAGGCGTCGCGCACGGCGGCGGTGGCGTCGAGCACCCCCTGCGAGTGGCCGTGCGCGGTGTCGAGCACCAGCACGTCGACGCCGGCGTCCACCAGGGCGCGCGCGCGGTCGAGATAGTCGCCGGCCGCGCCGATCGCGGCGGCCACGCGCAGGCGGCCGTGGCGGTCCTTGTTGGCCGTGGGGTACTGCCGGCGCTTGTGCAGGTCCTTCACGGTGATGAGCCCGCGCAGGTGCCCCTCGCCGTCCACCACCGGCAGCTTCTCGATCCGGTGCCTGCCCATGATCGCCTCGGCCTCGTCGAGCGTCGTGCCGTCGGGGGCGGTGACCAGCCCCTCGCTCGTCATCGCCTCGCGCAGCGGGCGGTCGAGCGCGCGCTCGAACTGTAAGTCGCGGTTGGTGATGATCCCCACCAGCCGCCCCCCCTCGACCACGGGCACGCCCGAGATCTTGAACCGCTGCATGAGGCGCACGGCCTCGCGCAGCGTGGCGTCGGGGGAGAGCGTGATCGGGTTGAGGATCATCCCGCTCTCGCTCCGCTTCACCCGGTCCACCTCGGCGGCCTGGCGGTCCACGCTCATGTTCTTGTGCAGCACACCGATGCCGCCGGCGCGCGCCATGGCGATGGCCATCTCGCTCTCGGTCACCGTGTCCATCGCCGCCGACACGAGCGGGACGTTGAGCGCGATGCGCCGCGTGAAGCGGCTCGCCGTGCTCACGTCCTTGGGGTGGACGACGGCGTGGCGCGGGGCCAGCAGCACGTCGTCGAACGTCAGCGCGACGTCCTCGCGGATGCGCGAAACCCCGCCGCCAGGGCTCTGGCGCGCGGGGTTCGGTGGGCTGCTGCGGTGGGCCGGCGCGTCGGCGTCCGGCATCGGGAGCGTGATGGTCGCCATGGTGGAAGGTACGGCCGCCCGGGGCGGGGCTTCAACCCTCCCGCCCCCGGCCCGTCAGGCTGTCACGCGTCCGCGCGTGCGCACGAGGCGCGCGAGCTTGGTCTTGATCCCGCCCGGCAGGAAGAGCGTCGCCGCGCCCACGACCTCCTGGAAGTTGAGCCGCTCGATCTCGCCCGGGTCGCCGCGCCAGTGGTCGTGGACGACGTCGGCGCCGGCGTTGCGCACCAGGCGCTCGAGCGCGGTCATCAGCAGGAAGATGTCGTCCACCTCGCCCAGGAACGGGATGAAGTCCGGGATGAGGTCGAGCGGCGACACGATGTAGGCGATGGCGCCGGCCACGAGCGCCTTGTCGAGCACGCTCACCCGCCGGTCGACGAGCAGCCCGCCGAGGAGGCGGAGGTAGCTCGGGAGCTGGCGGATGGTGTCGAGCAGGGTGCGCTTGGCGCCGGCGCGGGCCTCGGAGCGCACGGCCGAGCGGGTGCGCGGCCCCTCGGCGCCCCCCGTCACGGGGCGGCGCGAGGCCTCGGGGAATCGGCGGTCCTGGTAGCGGACGTCGTCGACGTCGGCGGCGGGGCGCGAGGGGCTCACGGCGGGCGGTGTGCTAGGGCGTCGGGGCGCCCGGGCCGCCGGGGGTGGCGGGGGGCGAGCCCGGCCCCGTTGCAGGGCCCGTTCCGCCGGGGCTCGCCGCGGGGCTGGCCGGGCCGCCCGGCGGGGGCGGCGTCGGCCCGCCCGGGCCGGCCTGCGCGGCGGCGGCCACCGCGTCGCCCATCTGCTGCGCGGCGCTCTGCGCGGCGGTGGCGGCCTTGCCGAGCACGCCCACGGCCTTGTTCAGAAACCCCATGGCCTCCGCCACGGTGCTCGCCGCGAGCCCCGTGGTGCGCAGCCGGTCCTCGACGCCGTCCGCGAACTTCTGCAGCGGGTTGGCGGCGGCGGCCGGGGCGGGCTGCGCCGCCGGGTACTTCAGCTCCAGGAACTCGACGAAGTCGAGGATCTGGTACAGCCGGTCATCGCCGAGCGTGGCGAGCTTGCGCTGGATGCGGTCGCGGATGTGTTGGGACATTGCGTGGATGTGGACTGACGGTCAGGGTCGGCCGGCGCCTTACCCTTCAGCGAGGTGGAGGCGAGGGTGAAGGTCGGCGTCGCGCCGAGCTTGCGCGGTTGGGGAACCGCAAGCAATTTGGCGCGTCCCGAGCCCCCGTGCGCACGCCCCCGTGCGCACGCCCCAATGCACCGACGCGTTGCAAGCGGCCTCGCCGCGCTGTGTGTCGCCGTCTCGTGTACGCCCAGCGACGTAACGGCTCCGAAGGACGCCGCCCCGGGTGCACGGGCGGCCGATCAGCGGTTACGACTCAGTGCGAGCGAAGACCTCGCCAACGGGCTGGTAACGTTGCCGTACCCCGGCGGGCACTGGGTCGAGTTTGACCTCAACATGAACCAGATCCGGTCGAGCTACGGCACTGTCGTCACCGACGTGCCGGCCGATACCATGGCCATGTTGGCGTCCGAGGCTGCGCAAATCAACACGATGAATCAGGCGCTGGCTCAGAACTCGCTTAACTGGGGCGGCCCACTCCCGTGCTGGATGGACGACGGGGCTGGAGGGCGCATTCCCTGCCCACCCGAGTACGCACAGTCGGATCCGAATTCGGTCACGGTGTCTTCGGACTCGTTCGCAGGAATCGGCCGAGAGACCGGGGACACGCCGATTCTGCTGCGCATCCCTAAGAGCCACTAACGAAACGTGGGTAGCAGGAAGTTGAAGCAGACGACCGAG
>ERZ1066119.1840-NODE-1840-length-9967-cov-4.579903_pt1 | contig 9967 bp, 8 predicted proteins | sample MGYA00382766_ERZ1066119 | MGnify/ENA primary metagenome ERZ1066119 (study PRJEB33369, sample SAMEA5778349) | biofilm metagenome | biome: Industrial cooling water; feature: Water cooling tower basin; material: Biofilm | place: United Arab Emirates | collected...
TAACTGCTTTTCCCGTTATGGCTAACAAGCTGAAAAAATCCAATACCGTTATTGAAGACGCACCGGAACCTGCGCCCGTAAAATCCAAAACGGTGCGCAAGGCAAAGGCTGCAACAAGTCCACAAAAGTTTAAGGCGGATAAAACAGAAAAAGTTGACTTAAAAAAGCTGGCCCGGGACGAACGTACCTGGAAGATCATTGGCACTGTTTGTTTGCTCATCGCCATTTTTCTGTTTATCGCCTTTACTTCTTACCTTTTTACCTGGCGGGAAGACCAGAGTGTGGTCATGAACCGGGGCATGGGGTTTTTATTTGATAACGATCCCGAAAACAGAGTGGCCAATCTGCTGGGCCGCCTGGGCGCATGGACGGCGCATAACATTATCAGGGTAGGGTTTGGGCTTGCTTCGTTTTTGTTCTGCACTTTCTTTTTTGTGGTAGGCATCAACCTGCTGTTTGAACGCAAGGTTTTTTCTGTTTGGCGCAACCTCAAGTATGTTACGGTTGGCTTGTTGCTTATTTCAGTTACACTGGGTTTTATTACTTCCGGTGCGGGTTTTCCTTTTGGTGGCGAAGTGGGCAGCATGATCTCCGCCTGGTTGCAAAACTTTTTAGGCAATGCCGGTACGGCAATTCTGTTGTTGGTGGTAGGTGGTTGTTACCTCATCTGGCAATTCAATCCGGTGTTTAAAATGCCGGAGCGGAAACCCATTGCAGAACCGGTGATGAATGATGCAGCCCCGGCAACAGAAGCAGTGGCAGACGAAGCAAAACTGTTTGTAGAGGGAGAAGCACCCAAGCGCAAAAAAGGCAATAACCTCTCGGCAGATATGCCACCGCTTACTGAAGTGCCTGCGGAAGAGGAAGAACCCCAGTTGCAATTGGAACTGAATTCGTCTCACGACGCTTTTGATGAAGATGATGCCGTAACCGATGCGGTTAGTAAGGATTTGTTGCATGACGAAACCGGAACGTTTACCGAAGAAAAGTTACCCCTGCAACGCATTGTCCCGCCCTCGGACATGGAGCTGGAAATAAAAGAAGGTCAGGCAGAAGCATCTGCCGAAGGCGGAAAAACCTATGCCGATCTGCCGCCTTATGATCCGGCACTGGACCTGCGTGATTACAAGTTTCCAACGATTGAGTTACTGGAAACACACGGCTCCGAAAAAATTGTACAGGACCCTGCCGAGCTGGAGGCCAACAAAAACCAGATCATCAATACGCTCAAGAATTACGATATCTCCATTCAAAAAATAAGTGCTACTGTGGGTCCTACCGTAACGCTGTATGAGATTGTTCCGGCTGCCGGTGTACGCATTAGTCGCATTAAAAATCTGGAAGATGATATTGCCTTAAGTCTGGCGGCGCTGGGCATCCGCATTATTGCACCTATTCCCGGCAAAGGCACCATTGGTATAGAAGTGCCCAACCACAAGAAAAGCGTGGTAAGCATGAAAACCATGCTGGCATCGGAAAAGTTTACCAATAATAGTGGTAGTCTGCCTATTGCCATCGGTAAAAAAATTGACAACGAATTGTTTATTGTAGACCTGGCTACCATGCCGCACATGCTCATGGCCGGGGCTACAGGTCAGGGTAAGTCGGTGGGATTAAATGCCATCCTGGTTTCGTTACTGTATAAAAAACATCCTTCGCAACTGAAGCTGGTGCTGATTGATCCCAAGAAAGTGGAGTTGAGTATTTACCGGCTCATCGAAAATCATTTTCTGGCTAAACTGCCCGGTGAGGAAGAAGCCATTATTACCGATACTAAAAAAGTGATCAATACCCTCAATGCATTGTGTATTGAGATGGACAATCGGTACGATTTGCTGAAAGAAGCCGGTGCCCGAAACATCAAAGAGTACAACGAAAAATTCACCAAACGCAAACTCAATCCACAAAAAGGGCATCAGTACCTGCCCTTTATTGTGTTGGTCATTGATGAGTTTGCTGATTTGATCATGACTGCCGGTAAAGAAGTGGAGATGCCTATCGCCCGCCTGGCACAATTGGCCCGGGCCATTGGCATTCACCTGATTATTGCCACCCAGCGTCCATCGGTCAACATTATTACCGGTACCATCAAAGCTAACTTCCCCAGTCGTATAGCCTTTAAAGTGTCTTCTAAAATCGATTCCCGAACCATCCTGGATGCCGGCGGTGCCGAGCAGTTGATTGGTAAGGGCGACATGCTCATTTCCCACAACGGGGAACTGGTACGCCTGCAGTGCGCATTTGTGGATACGCCGGAAGTGGAAAAAGTGGTGGAGTTCATCAATGACCAGCGGGGCTACCCACAGGCATTTATGCTGCCGGAGTATGTGGATGAAAAAGAACTGGAGAAGGGCGATTTTGATGTGGCCGACAAAGACCCTTATTTCGAAGATGCTGCCAAATTGATTGTACAAAACCAACTGGGCTCTACTTCTTTACTGCAACGCCGCATGAAGTTGGGCTATAATCGGGCCGGCCGGTTGATGGACCAATTGGAACAAGCCGGTGTGGTGGGTCCCAACCAGGGCAGCAAGGCCCGGGAGGTGCTTATTAAAACGGAGGCGGAGTTGCTTGTTTTTTTAACCGGCATGAGTTAGCAGCCTGTTAAGTTCCCGAAAGCATTAAACCACAGCATTTTTGGCCCTCTAATTGGGTACACTTACCGGCTATCTTTGCCGCCGGTTTTTTTAAACTATAATGATTGCGATGAAACAATTATTTACAATCTGCTTTTTTTCTATTGCTTTGGCAGCATCCGCACAGGTGAGTAATGACCCTGCAGCAAAAAAAATTCTGGATGCGGTAAGCGCAAAATTCCGCAGCTACAAATCGCCGCAGGCACAGTTTACCTACAAGGTAGAAAATGCACAGGGCAAAGCTTTGTCTACCAAAAAAGGCACCGTAACCATGAAAGGTGCTAAATACCGGGTGAGCATTCCGGGTATGGAAATTTTCTCCGATGGCCGCACTTCCTGGAACTATGACAAAGCTGCCAATGAAGTAACCGTGAAAGAAGCGGATAACAGCAGTGCCGACCTGACGCCGCAAAAACTGTTTACCAATTTTTATGACCGGGATTTTTTGTACAAACTGAACGGTGAGAAAAAAGAAGGTGGCCGTACCCTGCAGGAAATAGAAATGACGCCTACCAATAAGTCAAGAGCTTATCATAAAGTGTACCTGTGGATAGATAAGGCTACACAAACCCTATACAGCGCCCGCATCTTGGAAAAAGGTGGCAACCGCTACAGCTATACGGTTAACTCATTTAAGCCTTCTACCAACGTTGGAGACGCCGAGTTTGTTTTTGACAAAAAGAAATATCCGGGTGTTGAGGTGGTTGATCTGCGGTAGTATGTTTTAATGATTGTATTGAGGCGCTCTTTGTGGGCGCCTTTTTTTTCACGCAAAAACGCTAAGTACCGCAGAGGCGCCAAGTAATTAATGCACATAATCTTTGCGACTTTGCGCTCTCTTTGCGTCTTTGCGTGAAATGAATCAGGAGTTGCAACCACATGCTTCCGCCCGTAAAAGGGCTTACATTTGCAGCCGCAAAAAAAGCCCTATCAAGGCCGGAACCGGAAACGTAGTCCCGGATCAAGTTCAGGATAAACTCTGCAGGAGTAGTTTGATCGGAGCAATGCAGCCGGTTCCAAAATAATGTCATGAAGTACCAGACTGAAATACAACGTCGCCGCACTTTTGCCATCATCTCTCACCCCGATGCGGGCAAGACAACCCTTACCGAAAAGTTTCTGCTTTTTGGTGGCGCCATTCAGGTGGCCGGTGCCGTAAAAAGCAATAAAATTAAAAAAGCCGCTACCTCAGACTTTATGGAGATTGAGCGGCAACGGGGTATCTCGGTGGCTACGTCGGTCATGAGTTTTGAGTACGAGGGCTGTTTGATTAATCTGCTGGATACGCCTGGACACAAAGATTTTGCTGAGGACACCTATCGAACCCTGACTGCGGTGGACAGTGTGATTCTGGTGGTGGACAGTGTGAATGGAGTAGAGGAACAAACCCGCCGGCTGATGCAGGTAATTTCCATGCGCAAAACACCGGTGATGGTGTTTATTAATAAGATGGACCGGGATGGCAAAAACCGGTTTGACCTGTTAGAGGAGATTGAGAAGGAGTTGAATATTTCGCTGCATCCCATGACCTGGCCCATTAATCAGGGTAAGGAATTTCAAGGGGTGTATGACCTGCACAACAAAGGACTGCGGTTGTTTACAGCCAATACAAAAGCAACCGATGAAGATGTGATTTCCATAGAAGATTTGTCTGATAATTTGCTGGATCAAAAGCTCGGTGATAAAGATGCGGCTACGCTGCGGGAAGATGTAGAGTTGATTGATGGGGTGTATGGAGCGCTGGATTCAAAAACTTATTTATCAGGCAATGTCGCACCGGTGTTTTTTGGTTCGGCCATCAACAATTTTGGGGTTAAGGAAATGCTGGATACGTTTGTTCGCATTGCGCCGCCGCCCCGGGACCGGGAAACCAACAAACGCATTGTCAAAGTAGATGAGGATAAGTTGAGCGGTTTTGTATTTAAGATCCACGCCAACCTGGATCCCAAGCATCGGGACCGCATTGCGTTTATGCGGGTATGCAGCGGCCGCTTTGAGCGCAACAAGTATTTTCATCATGTGCGGCTGGATAAAGACCTGCGCTTCTCCAATCCGTATTCATTCTTGGCCCGGGAAAAAAGTGTGGTGGAAGATGCGTATCCGGGTGATGTGGTAGGCTTGTTCGATACGGGTAATTTTAAGATTGGTGACACCCTTACGGAAGGCGAAGATTTTTTCTTTACGGGCATTCCTACTTTTTCACCCGAAATTTTCAAAGAAGTGGTGAATAAAGATCCGTTGAAGACAAAGCAACTGGAGAAAGGTTTATTGCAGTTAACCGATGAAGGTGTGGCGCAATTATTCACCCAATTTGGCGGCAATAAAAAGATTATTGGTTGTGTGGGTGAACTACAGTTTGAAGTCATCCAATACCGGTTATTGCACGAATACGGAGCTTCCGTCATATTCAATGCTTTGCCATTTTACAAGGCCTGCTGGCTCACCAGTAACGATCCGAAAAAGCTAGAAGACTTTACCCGGTTTAAGCAGGCAAATATTGCTGAAGATAAGGATGGACAAATTGTGTACTTAGCCCAAAGCGAATGGTTTTTAAATACAGAGCGAACCAATAACCCAGAGATTGAGTTTCACTTTAGCAGTGAGGTGCACAAGTAGTAAACATTAATTTTTGCGGTAGACCACAAAAATATTTCTACCGTCAATCCAGGGGCTGGCTATACGTACGGCCATTTTATAAAGAGGTCGTGGAATTAAAGAAAGGGCTTTGCCTAACCATGGCTTGTGCTCCAGATACCAGTTTTTTTGCGACAGGAACCAGGTTTTAGGCTCCTTCATTGTATCAATGAGCAGCAGTTCCAGCGTGAAAGGAAAGTACTGAGGTAATTTTTCAAAGCTCAATTTATTCCACAATCCGGCATGGTGTGGCGGCAGGTTCATGGCATGATACACATCGGTCTTGTACAAAAAAGGGTTGCTGTTGGGAACGGCAATCATGAGGCGGCCACCGGGTTTTAAGGCTGCCAGACAATCATTTAAGAAGGGTTTTACAGTGTCAATATGCTCCAGCACCTGAAAACAGCATACCACATCAAAAGAAGCGGGATGCAGGGCTGCAAAATCGGCAATGAAAAATTTATGCACTTCAAGTCCTTTTTGTTTGCAGGCAGCAATGGCTTCGTCATTGAACTCAAGCCCTACAGCTTTGACGCCTTTCTGCCCACAAAACTGAAGGAAATGTCCTGGTCCGCAGCCTACTTCCAGTAAATGTTCGCCTGCCTTTACCTGCTTAAGGGCTTCCTGGTGTTCAAATTTATCTGCCGGATAGTAGCCCGCATGCTGTCGCTGTAAGTTTTCATAGAAGGCAGCGTCCCCAAAAATGTTGAACGGATAGTAAAACCGATACCCTGTTGCAGGACATTGCCAAAGTGAAACTTCTTGGCCAATGTACTTCGAGACATCTAATCCCATTTTATTGTAAGCATCCTGAATGCGCTGCACATCCAGGTCAAACAATTTTGTAGCTGCATGGCGATGGGTAACTGGACTTTGCGGTGCAGACGCAGTAAGATTCATGAGAGAAGTACTAGTAAAAATTAATGGACACTTGTTGTAAGGTCAAAGATTTTAAAAATCTGGGTGCATGCCCACATAATTATGCGGACTAAACCGCTTCAATTCTTTTTTTGCCGCTGCAGAGACATCCAAACCATCAATGAATTTGTGTATGGTGGCTTTGGTTATTTTTTGTTTGCCCCGTGTCAATTTTTTCAATGCTTCATAAGGTTTAGGATAACCTTCCCTGCGCAGAACGGTTTGAATGGCTTCTGACACCACCGCCCAGTTTGCCTCCAGGTCATCCCACAACTTATTTTCATTGAGTACCAGTTTGCCCAAGCCTTTTTCAATAGAAGAAACAGCCAGCACCGTATGTGCAAAAGGTACACCCAGGTTGCGCAGCACTGTAGAATCGGTGAGGTCACGCTGCAAACGAGAAATAGGCAACTTGCTTGAAAGGTGCTCCAGCAGTGCATTGGCTACGCCCAGATTTCCTTCGGCATTTTCAAAATCAATAGGGTTCACTTTATGCGGCATGGCCGATGAGCCCACTTCTCCTGCTTTTGTTTTTTGCCCGAAGTATTCCACTGAAATGTAGGTCCACACATCCCGGCAAAAATCAATCAGGATATTATTGATGCGTTTGATGGCATCGCACTGGGCCGCCAGGTTATCGTAATGTTCAATTTGTGTGGTAAACCGGCATCGTTCCAGGCCCAGTTTATCTTTTACAAATGCATCGGCCAGTTTGGGCCAGTCATGTTTTGGAAAAGCGGCATGATGCGCATTGAAGTTACCGGTAGCCCCGCCAAACTTCGCTGTAAATGGGATATGCAGTAACAATTCAACTGCATTTTGAATGCGTTCTACAAATACCATTAGTTCTTTCCCCAATGTGGTGGGCGAGGCTGGCTGGCCATGTGTGCGGGCCAGTAGGGGAATGCCCTTCCACTGCTGGGCCAGCAACTTTATTTCGGTATTTAAGTTCAATACAGCAGGCAAGTATTCCAGTTCAATAGCTTCTTTCCAAAGCAAAGGAATGGCAGTATTATTTACGTCTTGGGAGGTCAATCCAAAATGTACCCACTCGGTATCTTTTTCGGGCACGCCAGCTCGCAATAAATGTTCTTTGATTAAATACTCCACCGCTTTTACGTCATGTGCCGTTGTCTTCTCCAGCTCTTTTACCCGTTGTGCTTCGGTAATGGAAAAAGTTTCTTCCAGTTGGTGCAATGCAGCCACTGCCTTTGCGGGCAGCCTGATAACACGTTTTTCTGCCAGAAACAAAAGGTACTGTACTTCAACAACCACCCGGTATTTAATGAGTGCCGCTTCAGAGAAATAACCGCTCAGGCGCTCCGTGGTTTTACGGTAACGGCCATCAACAGGTGAAATTGCAGTGAGGGTTGTTAGTTGCATACAGCAGGTTTGAAGGTCGCTAACTTTGCCGGGCTAAAAGTACATCCTTTGGATAAGATACGTGTGGGTGCAGTTAGTTATCTGAATACAAAACCGCTGTTGTATGGGTTGGAGCATGCACCTGTTCATAACGAAATTGAATTGCTTATTGATTATCCTGCACGGGTTGCCGCTATGTTAATGGATGGCCGTATTGATGTAGGTCTTGTGCCTGTTGCCGTTATTCCAAAATTGAAAGAAGCACACGTTATTACCGATTATTGTATTGGCGCCGATGGTCCGGTAGCGTCGGTTTGTTTATTTAGTGAGGTACCTGTAGATCAGATTAAAATGGTTTATCTGGATTATCAATCCCGTACATCTGTCAACCTTGCCAAAATATTGTTGCGGGAATATTGGAAACAGCCGGTAACATTCATGGAAACTACCGGCGAAGATTTTAGAAGCCGCATCGGCGGTACCACTGCTGCAGTTGTTATTGGCGACCGGGCGCTGGAACAGCGTAGCCGCAGCAATTTTATTTATGATTTATCAGAAGCCTGGAAAAAACATACGGGGCTGCCTTTTGTGTTTGCCGCATGGGTATCAAATAAGAAGTTGCCTTTCTCTTTTGTAGAGAAATTCAATGAGGCAAATGCATTGGGATTACAAAATCTTGAAGCTGTTTTGAAAACATTGCAGTTTCCCGCATTTCCGTTGCGGGACTACTTTACAAAGTATTTAAGCTATTCACTAAATAAAACCAAGTTTGAAGCAATGCAGCTCTTCCTGGAGCGGATTAACAAGATGCAATAAGTGTTATGAAGGTTTACAACATTCAAATTTCATAAATCCATGATTAAGCATAGACCTTTTTCCTGAATACGTTGAGATTTTGAAGCAATCAAGTTATTGGTTAGTTTTATGCCTAATCTAAACTAAAACTTGCTTTCGTGAAAAACATTCTTGTCCTCTTGTGTGCTGCATTGTCTATCTCTGTAATGTCTGCCACATATGGCTGCCAGAAATCCCAACCAGTTGAGGAAATTGTCAAGGATACAATTCGTATAAAAGATACAATAAGAATAACGGATACTGTATGTCCGCCAGCTATACGGCCTATTATTGGTGTATGGGAGGGTGCTTATACAACCGATCAAGTCGTACACCCACCCACATACATGAGCTTTACTATTTATGCGGATGGCTCAACGTTAAGAAAAAGCAAGGTAGTTGGTGTTAACGATTTCGCCTACTTTAAAGGTAGATGGACCTTAAATGGAAATTCTTTTCAGTATAGAGATACCACGATATATTTTGTCGGAGGAAATGTTGTTGAACAAGGAAGTTTTACTTACAATAGTTCAGGAACCTTAACCAACGGCGTCTGGACAAACATTAGTGGCCAAACGTATACAGGAAAATTTCAACCTCTTGTAAGAATTAATTAAGGTTGGTTCGTCAATAGTTTTCATTTTATTGCGCCAGCGCATTGAGACTATCTCATTAAAATAAGATCTGAAAGCTAGTCGCTGCATATTTACCCGTACCCAGTTTTTGATGTAATTTTCAGAGTTTTTATGAAATATGCGTCAAAAGTGAAAGTGTCAGAAGAGTTTTATCCTTCTGTAACTAATCCCTATTCCTTCCTCAGCAAACCCCTCTTTAAGGGTATTCATCGAAATGCGTCACTCCTGGGCGGTAAGCTTTTGGACTTTGGATGTGGGTCAAAACCTTATAAGTCACTTTTCTCTGTTGATGAATACATAGGTGTTGATTTCGAGAACGAAGGACACTCCCACGAAGGAGAAGATATTGATGTGTTTTACAATGGCAAGGAGTTACCTTTCACAAAGGAATATTTCGATTCCGTTCTTTGCAGCGAAGTTTTTGAACATGTATTTAATCTACCAGAAGTATTGATAGAGTTAAACAGGGTATTAAAAACCGGAGGTAAAATACTAATCACTTGCCCGTTTGTATGGAAAGAACATGAAGTGCCGCATGATTATGCACGGTATACGCTATTTGCTTTAGAGTCGCTGTTAGCTAAAGCCGGGTTTAAATTAATTGTCCGGGAAAAAGGGGGCAACTTTGTTGAAGTGCTTTTCCAACTAACAACCTTATTTTTTCACGACACATTGTTTGGTAAAATAAGCAGGCTCCCGGTTATAAAGCAGTTAGGTGGTTTTTTTCTGTTTGTTATACCCAATGCAGTCGGGGCTTTATTATCTAGGATATTGCCTCAAAAAAATCAGCTTTACCTCAGCAATGTTGTTGTAGCTGAAAAAGTAAGTTCCGTCAAGTGATGTTTATGAACTTGCCAATTGTTTCCGTAATTATTCCTTGTTATAACCAAGGCCATTTTTTGTCTGAGGCCCTGGGTAGTATTCCTGTCTCTTATACACATCTCCGAG
>ERZ1066119.1844-NODE-1844-length-9954-cov-7.905243_pt1 | contig 9954 bp, 8 predicted proteins | sample MGYA00382766_ERZ1066119 | MGnify/ENA primary metagenome ERZ1066119 (study PRJEB33369, sample SAMEA5778349) | biofilm metagenome | biome: Industrial cooling water; feature: Water cooling tower basin; material: Biofilm | place: United Arab Emirates | collected...
TCTCCGTTGGTGCGGCAAGCCCGTCGGTGGCCACGAAGCGGATCGTGCGACACGGCTGCGGCGTGCCTGCGCCCCCGATCAGGGACACGAAGTCGATCACCCGGCAATTGCTTACGCGGCCGCCCGGCTCGACCTGGAACCGCACCACCATTCGGAGCACCACTCGGTCCGTGGAACTGGCCGTGTTTGGCAGCGGCGCCGCCGCATCGCGGACAAGGCGGGTATCGTGCACCACCCTGGTCTCGTCCCTGGTCGACTGAGCCTTTAACGCCGCGACCAAGGCTGGAGGCGGCGCGGGGCTCGCGCAGGTCGGCTCCTCCCGGGCCTGCCTGACATCACCAAGCTGCACCTCCATCCGGCATTCTCGGGCAACCCCGTCCGGCCCGATCACGAGGCGCGACCGCAACAGGTCGGGAACGGGCCGCTGCGGCAGGCTCCAGCGGATGCGGGCGTTGACGGCGGCGGTAGCCGGCCGGCCCTGCCGGTCGCGCGCCGCCTCGAACCGCGGCCGTGTGGTCATCAGCCGGCAGGTGGTCTCGTCTAGCGCAGCCGAGCCGCTGGACGCGGTGACGGTGCATCCGGTCACCCGCCCGTCCGGCCCGACCTCGAGGCGGAAGCCGGTGGTTCCCTCCTCGGCACGTCGGATCGCGTCGGCCGGATAATCGTCCGCCGTCACATAGGTCGCAAGGTTGGCCCGCGCCCGGGCCGGCGTACCTTCACGCCCCGCGGTGACTGGCGGCGGGGGCGGCGCCGGCTGCGCAACGAGGGTCAAGAACAGAAACATGGACGCGCACTCCCGGCCGATTGCTTCTCGGCTAGACTGCCGAGCCCGAGCCGTCGACCCGCCTCAGCCCTTGAATGGGTCATGTCCCCAGTTCTTGAGGCTCGCCGCCCAGCGCGAATCTTCGGGATGAGCCGGGCGCTGTGCCAGGTGCCGGTGCACATAGCCGACCACCTTCCGCATGTGGGCAAGATCGTCTTCGCTCAGCGCATCCGCCTTCTTGTGCAGCAATTCCACAATCCGCGTGCCCGACTTGTGGCCAACGCTCTCGCCCGAGCCCTGCCCGTCTTCACCTTTCCAGCCGACTTCCTGGCTTTCCGGCGTGTCGAGCCAGCGCTGAAGCTCGGCCGCGCTCATGTTCACGGCTTCGCGAAAGTCCTTGCGGATGGCGGCGCGTTCGTCCGCCTCGATGGTGTGGGCCATGATGCTCTCCTTCCAGCCCTGAACGCCGGAAACAGCGACACGGTCCTTAAGGAGCTTGGGGCCTAGCCGACCCGGGTCAGGACCGCTGTTGCCGTCGCGACCAGTCGTTCCTTACCGTCTCGAACGGCTAGCAGGCGTGCGTCAACGAACAGCTGGTTCTTGCCGGCCTTCACCACCCGCCCCTCGGCCTCGAAGCGCTCGCCCTTTGCCGAGCTCAGGAAGGAAGTCGTGAACTGAAGCGTGACCACCGGCCCGGCAATCGTCGCGGCCGCATAGCCGGCGACCGTGTCGAGGGCCGCGCACTGCACGCCGGCATGAAGGGCTCCAGCGTGGTTCAGCAGTTCGGGCCTGTTCTCGAAGTGAAGACGAGCCGAGCCCTGATCCGCCTCCGCCACGGCAAAGCCGGTCACGCGATGGAACGGCGACGCCGCGTTCGCCGCTTCCAGCGCCAGCTTGAGGCCCTGATCTCCCACCGCCCCGCCTCCGGTCTTAGTCGCGCTGACGAGAAATGGGGCCCGGCATTGCTGCCGAGCCCCACTGCGCCGAGCTTGGGTCTGCCGGTGTTCGGTCCGGATCCGGGTCGTTCCGAGGAACAATACCGCATCCCGTTCGATCCTGGCGCGCCCGCTCAGGCGTCGCGTCGGTCTCAGTCGGCCACCCGGTCGCCCGGGCATTTCCCCGATCCTTGGCAGAGGGGCACCTTGGGGCTCCCACTTTGCCTCCGACCGGCTCTGCCTTCGTCTGCAGGGCCGAGCCCGTCCGGTCAGAAGACCTTCATGGCTCCACCCGCTCGCGTCGGCGGTCCCTTGCCCGTTCCCCTCGCCTCCACACGCCTCTTCCTTGCGGAAGCGCACGCTTCGGCTTGCGGTCCGGTCCGGCACCCGGCCTGGCGCTTCTCCAAGTCCTGGCAAGCCAGTCCTTGTCGGAACGCTCAGGCCACCGCCTGTCCGTTCGCGGCCCTTCTTGGGACGGTCCTCCTTCGCGCTGCCCTGGCACTCCCTTTCGGAAGGCCTGGGCGAGCGGCGGCGAGAGAAACCATCTCTTCCGGCGCCTCTTGCCGGCTTCGCTCCGGAGATCCTTCGCCTTTCCTGACCCGGGTCGCCTTTCAGCGGCCCACATCCCGTCCGACGAATATCACTCCGGCGCCTTGCCGGCGGAGATCGGGATCTGCTTCCCCGCCCTGTCTCCAGCTCCTTGCAGAGCCTTCGAAGGAGAGGGTCGCTGCCCCCGATCACCCTTGGAGGATGACTCCTTTTCCGAGTCGCTCAAAGCACTTTCGACAGTCTCATGCCTGTGGAAAACGAGGAAAGCGGGTGCAATCGTTTCGCGAGCGTTCCACCGCTTGCTGTTGCCGTTCCGTTCTCCTCGCCCTACCTCCATCCAGTGCCCGAATCCGCCTCCCTTGCCCCCGAACCATCCTATCTTGCCGGCCTGAACGAGCCGCAGCGCCAGGCCGTGCTGACGACCGAGGGACCCGTGCTGGTCCTTGCCGGCGCCGGCACCGGCAAGACCAGCGCCCTCACCGCCCGACTCGCCCACCTCATCGCCACCCGCCGCGCCTGGCCGAGCGAGATCCTTGCCGTTACCTTCACCAACAAGGCGGCACGCGAGATGCGCGAGCGGGTGAGCCGGATCAGCGGCGGCGCGATCGAGGGCATGCCCTGGCTCGGCACCTTTCACTCCATCGCCGCCAAAATGCTCCGCATCCACGCCGAGCTTGCCGGCCTGCAGAGCAATTTCACCATCCTCGACACCGACGACCAGCTCCGCTTGCTGAAGCAGCTGATCGTCGCCGCCGAGCTGGACGAGAAGCGCTGGCCGGCCCGCCAGCTCGCCGGCTGCATCGATCGTTGGAAGAATAAGGGCCTGACCCCCGAACAGGTCGACGCGGGCGAAGCCGAAGCTTTCGCGAACGGCCGCGGCGCCGACCTCTACGCTCAGTATCAGGCGCGGCTTAAGGCGGTGAACGCCTGCGATTTCGGCGACCTCCTCCTCCACATGCTGGTGATCTTCCGCACCCAGCCGGAAGTCCTTGGCCGCTATCGCGACCGCTTCCGCTACGTTCTGGTCGACGAATATCAGGACACCAACGCGGTCCAGTATGAATGGCTGAAGCTGCTTGCCGAGCCGCGCGGCAACCTGTGCTGCGTCGGCGACGACGACCAGTCTATCTATTCGTGGCGCGGAGCCGAAGTTGCCAACATCCTCCGCTTCGAGCGCGACTTTCCCGGCGCGGCGGTCATCCGGCTCGAACAGAATTACCGCTCCACCCCCCATATCCTCGGCGCCGCATCCGGCCTCATCGCCCACAATTCGGGCCGCCTCGGCAAGACGCTGTGGACGGAGTGCGACGCGGGCGAAAAGGTCAAGGTCATCGGCGTCTGGGACGGCCCGGAGGAAGCGCGCCGCATCGGCGAGGAGCTAGAGACCCACCAGGCCCGCGGCGGCAAGCTCGCCGACGCCGCCATCCTGGTCCGCGCCCAGTTCCAGACTCGCGAGTTCGAAGAGCGGTTCATCGCCATCGGCCTGCCCTATCAAATCGTCGGCGGCTTCCGCTTCTACGAGCGCGCCGAGATCCGCGATGCTCTCGCCTACCTCCGCCTGGTGCAAAGCCCGTCGGACGACCTTGCCTTCGAGCGGATCATCAACACGCCCAAGCGGGGTCTCGGCGACAAGGCGGTGGCGAACATCCACCGCTACGCACGCGCGTCAGGCCAGCCCCTTCTCCTCGCCGCCGCGCAGATGCTCGACAGCGACGAACTCACCGGCCCCGCCAAGCGCAGCCTTGGCCGCTTCGTCGGCGACCTTGCAAGATGGCGGAGCACGCACCTATCCTCCCTGTCGCGCAGCGATGGGGAGGGGGACCGCTCGCCGCAGGCGAGTGGTGGAGGGGCCTTCGCTCCCCCACCCCATGCCGAGCTCGCCCGCCAGCTCCTCGATGAATCCGGCTACACCGCCGCCCTCCAGGCCGAGAAGACCGCCGAAGCCGCCGGGCGCCTCGAGAACCTCGCCGAACTCACCCGCGCGATGGAGGAGTACGACTCCCTCGGCGCCTTCCTTGAGCATGTCAGCCTGGTCATGGACAATGACGCCGACCGCTCCGGCGACAAGGTCACCATCATGACCATCCACGCCGCCAAGGGTCTTGAATTTCCGATCGTCTACCTCGCCGGCTGGGAAGAAGGCGTGTTTCCCTCGCAGCGCGCGCTCGACGAAGGCGGCACCGCCTCCCTCGAGGAAGAGCGCCGCCTTGCCTACGTCGCCATCACCCGCGCGCGCGAAAAGGCGACCATCATCCATGCCGCCAACCGCCGCATCTACGGCCAGTGGACCTCCTCCATCCCCTCCCGCTTCGTTGCCGAACTGCCCAAGGAGCATGTCGAGGAGGAAACCACCATGACCGGCGGCGAGTCCCTCTGGCGCGCCCAGTGGAGCGAGCATGGCGACCCCTTCGCCCACGTCGCCGCCCAGCGCCCCGAACGCCTGTCGACCCGCGGTCCCGGTTGGGGCCGCGCCGCCCAGACCTTCACCCCCGCTCCCCAGCGGATCGTCGAGGCCAAGGCCTCTGCCGTCAGCCTCGGCAACAAGGGCCGCGGTGACGTCAGCCTCGGCCAGCGCGTCTTCCATGGCAAGTTCGGCTACGGCACCATCGCCGCGATCGAGGGCAACAAGCTCGAGATCGACTTCGAGCATGCCGGTCGCAAGCGGGTGCTGGACAGCTTCGTCAGCATCGGCTGACGGGAACGCCTGCTCCTTGCCGCCGGTTGTTGCCGCATGAGCGCGACCGCCGAAAAGACCGATCCCGAGCTTTGGGAACGCATCAAGGCCGAGGTCACCGCCGGCGACAAGGGCGGGGGCCCGGGCGAATGGTCGGCCCGCAAGGCCCAGCTCGCCGTCACCGAGTATAAGAAGGCCGGCGGCGGCTATCGCGGCAAGAAGGACCCGCATAACCATCTGGTGGAATGGACCCGGGAAGACTGGGGCACCAAGTCCGGCAAGGACAGCGGCGATACGGGTGAACGCTATCTCCCCAAGCAGGTTCGCGACGCACTGAGCGACGAGGAATACCGCCGAACTACCGCCAAGAAGCGCGCCGACACTCGCAAGGGCAAGCAATTCTCCGCACAGCCCAGGGACGTGGCCGCAAAGACCGCCAGGCTTCAGCGCGGTGAGCAGACCAAGGCCGAACTGCTCGCGCAGGCCCGCAAGCGCGGGATCAAGGGTCGCTCCGCGATGAGCAAGGCGGAACTCAAGGCTGCGCTGGCGGCGAGCTGATCCTTATGGTCGCCGTGGTGGACGCGGGGAACGACCGCCTTGGCGCGGCGGCGGCGGTCCGCCGCCCCGCTCCTTGTGCTCGGCCGGGCTGGTGCTCGGCTCCACCAGGATCCCGTCCTGCGCCATGGCCGGACTGTTCTTCTTCAGTGACTTGAGGAAAGTCGGCAGCGCCCGCGGGCTCACCTCGAAATAGCTGTCGGTCGCCGCCACGCGGATCGAGCCGATCTCGCTGCGCGGAACGTGGCCGATCCGGCAGATCAGCGGCAGCAGCCACTTGGGATCACCTCCCTGGCGGCGCCCGGCGTTGATCCGGAACCAGCCCGCACCTTCGAAGCCCCCATGGCGCGGCTTCTCCTCCTCCGGCCCGTCCAGCAGGTCCTCCGGCGCGGGCAAGTCGGCCATCAGCCGCGCCACCAGCGCCTGTGCCACGCCCTGCGGCCCCAGGCGGTCGAGCAGCGCCGCGGCCAGGTCGGCGTCGCCATCGCTCTGTGAAACGGGCTCCTCGAACTCCGCAAGCAGACGCGCGCGGTCCTGGTCGCGGATGTCCTCGGCGCTCGGCACCGCCTTCCACTCGACCGGAATCCGCGCCATTCGGAGCATCCCCTCCACGCGCCGCTTGCGCATGCCGGGTACGATCAGCACCGCAATCCCCTTGCGCCCGGCCCGTCCGGTACGGCCGGAGCGATGCTGCAGCGCCTCGGCATCGCGAGGAAGCTCGACGTGGATGACCAGCGTGACGGTTGGCAGGTCGATGCCCCGCGCCGCAACGTCGGTCGCCACCAGGACCCGCGCCTTTTGGTCGCGCAGAGCCTGAAGCGCGCGGTTGCGCTCCGCCTGGCTATGCTCGCCCGACAACGCCACGGCCGCAAAGCCGCGCTCGATCAGGCTCCCGTGCAGCCGCCGCACCGCCTCGCGGGTGGCGCAGAACAGGATGGCCGTCTCCGCCTCGTGAAAGCGAAGAAGGTTCACCACCGCATGCTCGATGTCGGTCGGCCGCACCGTCACCGCCTGATAGGCGATATCGCCATGCCCCTCCTCGCGGCCCATGGTCTCGATCCGCAGCGCATCCTTCTGGTAGCGCTTGGCCAGAGCCACGATCGGCCGCGGCATGGTGGCGGAGAAGAGCAAGGTCCGCCGCCCCTCGGGGGTCGAGTCGAGGATCTCCTCCAGCTCCTCGCGAAAGCCCATGTCGAGCATCTCGTCCGCCTCGTCGAGCACGACCACCCGAAGTGCCGACAAATCGAGCGCGCCGCGCTCCAGATGGTCACGGAGCCGGCCAGGGGTCCCGACCACGATGTGCGCACCATTCTCAAGCGCGCGCCGCTCGCGGATTGGGTCCATGCCACCGACGCAGGTCACCACCCGTCCACTGGCCTCGGCGTAGAGCCACTGGAGCTCGGTCGACACCTGCAGTGCCAGTTCGCGGGTCGGCGCAATCACCAGCGCCAGTGGCTGAAGCGCGAACGGCAGCCGCTCCTCGCCCTGTAGCAGGTCGCCGGCCATGGCAATCCCGAAGGCCACCGTCTTGCCCGAGCCGGTCCGGGCGGAGACGATGAGGTCGCGTCCGGCGGCCTCGTCGGCCGACACCGCGGCCTGTACTTCGGTCAGCTGGTCATATCCACGCGCGGACAGTGCCCGCGCAAGCGGGGCGGCGATCTTCTCGTGAGGCATGGGGCGCCCCTTAGCCGTTCATGGCGGAAAGCGCCACAGCGCGGAACCGGCTTCAGCGCCGAAGCGTCACACAGCGTTGAGGAGCCAAGAGGAGTTCAAACGATGCCGACGGCCACTATCCACCGCATGGTCCTGCCCGAGCACGAATGCCCCTATGGGCGCCGGGCGTTGCAGCTGCTTCAGGATAACAATTTCGAGGTGGAAGAGCATCAGCTTACCACCCGCGAGGAGGTGGACGCCTTCAAGGCCGAGCACGGCCTTTCCACCACCCCGCTGATCACCATCGACGGCAAGGTCATCGGCGGCTGCAGCGAGCTGGAGAAGTTCCTGACGGCGCACGCCTGAACGTCGTTGTGCTCCCGCGAAGGCCGGAGCGCCTACCGCCGCTCCCCGCTGCCGATGGTCGCGATATCCTCCGCCGGCTCGACCTCGGTTGCGGGAGCCACCTTCTTGTCCAGCTCCAGCCAGTCCCGGAACTCGAGCCCGTAGAGCATGTCCATGACCTCGAACTCGAGCCCACCGGGCTGGCTGGTGTTGGTGTTCCACATTGCCACCACCCCGCTCTTGAGCTTGGGGTCGAACAGGATCAGCGAGCGGTAGCCGTTGACGCCTCCGCGATGGCCGACGATGCGGTGGCCGGCATAATCGTAGCTCCGCCAGCCTAGCCCGTAGTGCGCGTCCCCGACCCGCTCCAGGAACTTGCGCAGTCGCCGCCGCTCCCCCGGGGTTGCCACCAGCGGCGCCTGGACCGTCTCCAGCAGCCGCGGCGACAGGACACTGGGCATGCCGCCCATCTGCGCAATCATCCAGACCGCCAGATCCTTGATGTTGCTGTTGATCCCGCCTGCCGCCGGCACCCGGTAATAGGGCTCGAGCACCTCCAGCGGTCGCCGCCCGACGCTGTGCGGCCGGGCCCAGCTGGCGCTGGTCACCAGACCTTCGCGGGTCATGCTGGCGCTGGTCATGCCGAGCGGCGCGAACAAGGCTTCCTCGACGGCCTGCGGGTAAGGCTTGCCGGTGACCTTCGCGACCATGTCGCTGGCGGCGTCGAAGGCGATGTTCTGGTAGGACCAGCAGCTGTCGGGCGGGCAAATGGCGTTCAGAGTGGCAAGCTCCGCTCGCAGGAGCTGCGGCGACTGCCCTTCCTCCAGCTTGTTGTCGAGCGCATTGCGGTACAGCCCCAGGCGATGGCTGAGCACGTCCGCGACGCTTGCCCTATATTCATTGCCGCCGGGCAGCTTCAGCCCCGGCGCATAATTGGCAACCGGAGCGGCAAGCTGGATCCGGTTCTGCTCGGCCAGCTTGGCGACCATGGTTCCGGCAACGCCCTTGCTGACCGATGCCCAGCGGAACACCGTCTGCGGGGTGACCTTCTCGCCCGAGCCCGCCAGCGTCTCGCCATAGCCCGACAGAAAGGTGATGCGGCCGTTCTCGACCACCCCGACCGCCATGCCGACCATGGTCGGGCCCGCCGCCAGCCGCTGCAAACGCGCGTCGAGCGCGGCATAGTCGACCCGCTGCCGCGCGGCCGGCTGGACCTTGGCGAGCTGCAAGCTGGCCGCGCGTACCGCCGCCTGGCGATCGACGGCCTTCGCTTCCCCCGGCTCCATGACGTTGATGCTGGCCAGGGCCCCGCCCATCACCAAGGCAGCGGCCGCACCAGCGATGATGCGCTTCTTCAGTGTTCTGTCCTCCCCGAGAGCGGGCTTGGAGGGGTCGCTTTCCGTGCTCAACAGGCGAGCCCGGCGGGCGCGGCGAAGCGACGGTCTGCAGCGACGAACGCACAAGCGCTGGCCTTTGCTTCCACGCGATCATAAAAGCGCCGGGGAATGCAGTTCCTCAGAACACTCTTCTGGGTCGTGTTGGCGGTCTTTGTGGCAATCATGGCCCGCAACAACTGGACCGACGTGACGATCAACCTGTGGGGGAGCCTGCGGGCCGACATCAAGCTTCCCTTGCTGGTCGCTATCGCCGTCCTGCTTGGGTTTATTCCCACCTGGTTCATCCTTCGGGCGCGGCTGTGGTCGCTGAAGCGCCGTCTCCTGACCGTGCAGAACCCGCCTGCTGCTCCGACGGCCGCTGTGATCCCGGCAGAACCCGAAACAGCCACATGACCTCGCCGCTGTTCGTCGCCCTCGACACGCCCTCGCTCGACCATGCCCAAGCCCTCGCCCTGCAAGTGCAGCCGCATGTCGGTGGTCTGAAGCTTGGTCTTGAGTTCTTCTCAGCCAACGGACCCGCCGCAGTGCGCGAGATCGCTGGCCTTGGGCTCCCGATCTTCCTCGACCTCAAGCTACATGACATCCCCAACACCGTCGCCAAGGCGGTCGCCTCGCTGGCACCACTCGCTCCCGCCGTGCTCACCGTCCATGCCGCCGGAGGCGAGGCGATGCTGGCCGCCGCCAAGGCCGCCGTGCCTGGAACATGCAAGGTAGTGGCGGTGACCGTCCTCACCAGCCTCGACGACCAGGACCTGGCAGCGATCGGCGTCGATGCCGCGCCCGCCGAGCAGGTCCGCCGCCTCGCCGCCCTCGCCCGCCGCTCGGGCCTGGACGGCATCGTCTGCTCCGGCGCGGAGGTTTCTTCGGCGCGCGACGAATGGCCGGACGGCTTCTTCGTCGTCCCCGGCCTGCGCCCCGCCGGCAGCGGCGCCGCGGACCAGAAGCGTGTGCTCACGCCGGCCGAAGCGCTCTCCCGCGGCGCCTCTCTGCTCGTGGTCGGCCGCCCGATTACCGCTGCCGCCGACTCCGCCGAGGCTGCGCGGAGCATCGCTGCTTCCCTTGGCGACGCAGCGGCGCTACCCG
>ERZ1066119.1845-NODE-1845-length-9945-cov-8.073509_pt1 | contig 9945 bp, 7 predicted proteins | sample MGYA00382766_ERZ1066119 | MGnify/ENA primary metagenome ERZ1066119 (study PRJEB33369, sample SAMEA5778349) | biofilm metagenome | biome: Industrial cooling water; feature: Water cooling tower basin; material: Biofilm | place: United Arab Emirates | collected...
CACTCCTCAGTTGCCCGAATCACTCCCGCTCCGTTTGCTGCTGTGGCCGGAGCGGCCGTGGCCGCCGCGCTCGTCGCGGAGTTGGTCGAGGGTTTTGCCTTCGTTGGAACGGCCCGCGTCCGGGTGGTCGTCTTCGGGGCCTTGCTTGGATTTGTTTTCGTTGGAAAACTTCCGCTGCATGTTGGGCTTGTTGCCGTCGGTGTCCTTGTGGTGGTTCTGCTGCGGATTGGCTCCCGGCTGGGTGGTGCTTTTCTGGCTCATGGCTTTTCGGAAAAAAGTTGGTGAGCCTTCCGATGAAAAAACCGCATGCCAGGCCGGTGGAGAGGCGTCGGGGGCGGGCAGGGCACAAAAAAAGAAGTCAGCGAACCGCCGACTCCTTTAAAATTTTACAATCAACTCTAAAACAATGCAATATTAACTCAAAATGTGTACCATTCGCAAGAGGTCGTCGGCGATTGGTTTTTCTTTTGTAATGGTTTCGTGAAAAGGCGTGTACGTGAGGCGGTTGTTCACAATGCCGACCATCACGTTTTTTTGCCCCCGCAGCAGCCCTTCGATAGCCCCCAGGCCCAGCCGCGAGGCCAGGATGCGGTCGTAAGCCGTGGGGTCGCCACCCCGCTGAATGTGGCCCAGGGTGGTCACGCGCAGGTCCATGTTTTCCCCAATCTGCTTTTTGATTTTGTCGGCCACCTCGGAGGCCCGGCCTTCTTTTTCGCCTTCGGCCACGACGACGATGGAGGAGGTTTTTTTCTTGGCAAAGCCCGTTTTCAGCACCTTGATGACCTCCGACACGGGCGTGAGGCTCTCGGGCACCATCACGGCTTCGGCCCCGCCCGCGATGCCGCACTGGATGGCGATGTAGCCCGAATCACGGCCCATGACTTCGATGAAAAACACCCGGTCGTGGGAGTCGGCCGTGTCCCGGATTTTGTCGATGGCGTCGAGGGCCGTGTTCACGGCCGTGTCGTAGCCGATGGTGTAGTCGGTGCCGTAGAGGTCGTTGTCGATGGTGCCGGGCGCGCCGACGGTGGGGATTTTGAATTCGTTGAAGAAAATCTCCGCGCCCGTGAACGTGCCGTTGCCGCCGATGGCGACCAGCCCTTCGATGCCCGCTACCTGGAGGTTTTCGTGGGCCTGTTTGCGGCCTTCGGGGGTCATGAAGGCTTTGCTGCGGGCCGATTTGAGGACGGTACCCCCCCGCTGGATGATGTTGCTCACGTCGCGGGAACCCATCCGAAAAATGTTGTCGCCGCCCTCAATCATGCCCGAATACCCGCGCCGGATGCCGTACACTTCAACGCCGTGGTACAACGCACCCCGCACCACCGCCCGAATGCAGGCGTTCATGCCCGGCGCATCGCCCCCCGACGTAAAAACTGCAATTTTTTTCATGGAAAGAAAGAAGACCGAGTTGGTCGTTTTTGCAAAAGAAAGATTGGTTGGTGGGTTGAGTGCGGGGCAAATTTATCGGTTTCACCCGTTGCGGCGAAGAATTTTCTAAAAATCGAACCGTTATTTGCCGGAACCCGGACAACCCGCCGCCCCGGGCAGCGCCTTCGGGCGTTTTCGCGCGTCCTGCCACGAGGCAGGGCGCGGGTCGGTTCGGCGGTGAGGCAGCCGGCGGCCCAATTTTTTAAAACAGCGCATCCCCGCCCCGGCAAGCTTCTTTGTACCGCATGAAAAACGTTTTCCTCCTGGTGTTTTTTGCCACCGCGACGGCCCAGGCCCAGCAACTGCTGGGCGTGACGGGCAGCAACTATGCCGGGACGAACGCGCTGTACCACAACCCCGCCCAGGCGGCCGATTCGCGGCACAAATTGTTCGTCAACCTCGCCACGTTCGACCATTTCGTGACCAACAATTACATCGCCTGGGACACGCCGTACTCCTACGCCGGGTTTATGCTCGGTACGGTGCCCGCCCGGTACCGCAGCGAAGCCGGGCTGGTGCGGTACCGGACGGAAAATTTTCCCGAAACCCTCAACGGCAAACCCAAACGGGCCTATCAGGGCGTGGACCTGCGCGGCCCTTCGGTGCTGTACACCCTCAACGACCGCCTCGGCGTGGCCTTGACGACGCGCGGACGTTTTCTGATGGGTTTTAACAACGTCAGCGAACCCGTTGCGCGCCTGATTCGGTACGGCACGACCGACCTTGACGGCCTGCAACCCAATGCGCAGGACAATACGCTGAACCTGAACGTGAACGGCTCCGCCGAAGTGGGCGTTACCCTCGGCGCGGTGGTGTACGACGAAGGCACCGATTTCGTGAAAGCGGGTCTGACGCTGAAGCGCGTGGTGGGGCTGTACTCGGCGCACCTGCTGGCCGATAACATCGATTACCGGTTCGTTCCCGTGTCGCGCAGCCGCAGGCAGAACATCCTCGTCGAGCAGGCGAACGCCCGGTTCGGCTACACGACGGAAGGCTCCTTCGGCGATGCCCAACTCACGCCACAGTTCCTGTTCGGCAATCGCTCGGCGGGAGGGGGCTGGGGTGTTGACGTGGGCGTGGTGTACGAGTACCGGCCCGACATCGGCAAGTACGACTACCGTGAGCGGGGCCGGGTGCGGTACGACCCCGGCGTGAACAAGTACCTCTACCGGGTGAGTCTGTCGCTGATGGACCTGGGCGGCATTCGCTACCGCAACCCGAATTACGTGAGCGCCTACGACGTGAGCCGCACCAACCGCCTCATCGACGGAGAGGCCATTGGCAAACTAGTCGGCAGCGACGCCTACGCCAATGCCATCAACCAGGTACTGGCTCCGGAGAGCAGCGATCGGCAAACCGCGTTCCGGGCGGCCCTGCCGACCACGCTTCAGGCCAGCCTGGACGTAGCCTACCGGGAAAACGTGTACGTCAACGTGGCCTGGGTGCAGCGCCTGCGCCGGACGGACGTGGTGGCCGCCGCCGTGCCCAGCCAGCTTTCGGTCACGCCCCGCTACGAGCGCAAGTGGCTCGAAGCCGCCCTGCCCGTGGTGCTCTTTGACGACTACCGCGCCCTGACCCTCGGGCTGGCCCTGCGGTTAGGGCCGGTGTTTCTGGGCACCGACCACCTGCCGGGTTTGCTCAACGTGGGCAAACCGAAAGGCTTCAACTTCTATGCCGGAGCCAACGTGCCGATTTTGCGCCGCCGCCCGCCGGGGCCGGACGCCTGCTGGTATGAAAAGCGGGAGAAGCGCGGGTGGGAAAAGCTGCTGTTCTGGAAAAAATAAATCGAATGCTCAATGTTCAATGCTCAATTCTCAACGTTCAATGAGTTGATTTCTAAATCGTTGAGCGTTGAGAATTGAGCATTGAACATTGAGCATTCTCCCCATTTACCGCGCAATCACCACCGCCCCCCGCAGCAGCGGCTCGCCGGGGGCGGGGCGCAGGGTGTAGGCGTAGCTGCCCGGCGGCAGGGGCTGCCCGTCGCGGGTGCCGTCGAAGGGACGGGCGGCGGGGGACTCGGAGCGGTACACGAGCGCGCCCCAGCGGTCGAACACGCGCAGTTCGGCGCGGGGAAATTCTTCCAGACCCTTCACTTCCCAGACGTCGTTCAACCCGTCGCCGTTGGGTGTGAACACGTCGGGCAGGTAGATTTTCTGAAAAACCACCACCCGCACCGTAGCCCCGGCCCGGCAACCCGCCGCGTTTTCGGCGGTCAGCGTGTACGTCGCGTCGGTTTCCAGCCCGCTGAGGCGGGGCGCGGCGACGGTGTCGGAGGAGAGAAACTGCGGCGGCGACCAGCTTAGCCGCACCGGATTGCCGGTCAGAATGGGCCGAAACGCGGTGCTGCTGCCCTTCGGCAACCGGATTTCGTCGGGCAAGCGAATCGTCGGCGCTTCGGCCACGACCGCCCACCGCCGCACGGTGCTCACCGGGCACTGCGGCGACACCCGCACCGTGTACGCGACCTCGTGTGCCCCCAGTCCGGCCCGGCGCGGGCTGAACTGCTCCCCCGAAACGCCGTTTCCCGAAAAAATGCCGCCCGTGGGCCGGGCCACCAGCGCCACGGCTGGCGCGGCGGTGCCGCAGATTCTCGGAATCGAATCCATCTCCAAATCCACCCCGCTGATGGCCTGCACCCGGAAGGGAGGGGCCGTGGCACCGCACCCCGCCGAATCGAGGACCGTGACGGCGTACACTCCCGACCGCCTGACCGTGAGTTCGGGGCCGGTTGCGCCCGGCAGCGCCTGCCCGTCGCGGCTCCAGCGGTAGGTTTCGCCCCCGCTCGCGGTGAGTTTCACCGAATCGTCCGGGCAAAGCACCGTTTTTCCCACCGCCACCAGCCCGGCCCGCACGGGCTGACCCTGACCCACTGCCACGGTGTCGGTGGGCACGAGGCAGCCCAGCGTGAGGTCGCGCAGGGTAGCCCAGTACCGACCGGGCTGGCCGACGGTGAGCGAGTCGGCGGAGACGGAAAGCGGCTGGCCGTCGCGAAACCAGGCGTAGGCGAACGCCGTGCGGGCCGTCGGGTCGGGCTGGGGAGCGCGGAGCGTGACCGTGCCCCCGTCGAAACAAAGCCGGGATGGGCCGGAAAAAGTGAGCCGGGCCGTGGGCGAAACCGGCGCAATCGTCACCGTGCGGGAGGTACTCACCCGGCTGCACTGCGTTTGCAGCGACACCACCACCGTGTAGGCGCCGGGCTGCACGACGGTGAGGTTGGGCGTGGTGGCTCCCGGCAGGTTCAGCCCGTCGCGCTGCCATTGGTACTCCCAGGCCGGGTTGACGGTGGTCCGCAGGCCGATGCGCCCGCCGGTGCAGAGCCGGGCGGTGGTGGTGCCGGGGGCCTCGCCGTCGATGGACACGACGGGTTCGGGCGGGGCCACGGTGGGGCAGTCCACGACGAGCAGTTGAAAATCCCGCCGCACTTCACCGAGTTTCTGACCGTTCCGAAATTCCTCGACCTTCACCGCGAAGGCAAACAGCCCCAGGGCCGTGGGCGTGACCGACAGGTCGCCGCCGCGGGGGTCGATGCGCAGGGTCGGGGTGCCGGGCATGACGTTGTCGGCGGCGAACCCGGTTTCCCAGGCCACCGAAGGGTAGGGAGCCGGGCCGGTGTTGGGAATATTGCCCGCCAGCAGCGACGTCACGAGCGAGTAACGCAGTTCGTCGCCGTCGGCGTCGGTGGCCCGGAAGGGGTAGCGAAACGGCTCCCCCCGGCAGGCGTACTCGCCGTTGGGCTGGCTGAAGACGGGGGAGGTGTTTTTGAACAACCGCCCGCCGCGTTTCAGGGGCGGAAATTCCAGGTAAAAAATATGCCCGATTTGCGTGGACGTGACCGGCCCCAACTGGATGGCGTACCGGATGTTCGCCGCCCCCTCATTGCGGCAGCAGTTGGGGTGGGCCAGGTAGTAGCCCTGCGGGTCGTCGTACACGTCGGGGTCGAGTTGCACGACGGCCTCGTACCGGCCCACGCTCACGCGCAGGTTGCGGAAGCGGGCGCAGGCGGCGTTGGTGTACACTAGCGGGGTGCGCGGGCCGAGGTCAGTGGCCACAAACCGGAGCATGGGCTGGTGGTCGCGCTTGCGGAAAATGGCGAGGAAGGCTTCGGGGTAGTTTTCGCGGTTGGCGTCGTCGTTGAAGTAGTACACCACCGTAACCCGGAAATGCCCCGGTCGGCCGCTGGCGGGCACCATCTCAAGCTGTCCGCCGACGATGTGCGTGGCCCAACCCTCGGGCAGAGCCAGGGTCAGGCAGCAGGCCAGCAGCAACCAGCGGAGGGACAATGGCACGGATTCGTCGGGGACAGTTGCATTCACAAGACGAAAAAAAGCCGTCCGGAGTTGGGGAAAATCAGGTAAAAATTTTGCCTCCCGCAGACGGCGCGGATTTTCGCAGATAAAATCAGTCACCCTCTGCGAAAATCCGCGCAATCCGCGGGAAACCCTTTTTTTCAAAACGCGGGGAAATCACTTCCGCGCCCCACCCACCGGCGCGGCTCCGCCCAACTGCCGCGTCAGCGCCGCAATCCGGTCGGTCAGGTTCTGAATTGCCCCGGCGTAGCGGATTTCGATGGCAGACAGGTTGGTGGTTGATTTCAGCGAAGCTTCGTACTGAAACGCGGGCAGCATCCAGTCGGCGTAGCCGCTGTTGGGGTCGGGGGCGGCGTAGAGCGAGCGGTACCAGGCCCCGAAGGCCATGCCTTTTTCGTCGAGAAACGCTTTTTCCAATCCCCGCAGCGCCTCGTTCAGCGCGGCGGTGCGGGCGCGGTCGGGCGCTCCGGTGGCGAGGTGTTGCCGGGCGGCGGCTTCGTAGGCGGCGGCGGTTCCTTTCAAGGTTTCAACCTGAGCCAGCAGGGTTTTCACCGAAAAATCGGGTTTGTACCGCCTGATGCGCTCCTCGACGGCCTTCAGATGGGTGGTCAGGTCGGTGGCGTAGCGGGTTACGTCGTAGGGCAGCAGGTCGGCGTTGGCCAGGCGGGTGGCCATCGTGCCGAACACCTGCTCCACCATTGGGCCGAGGGCGTAGGTGGGGTTGGCGAATTTTTCGTAGTAGTACAAATCGTCGTACACCGAGTGGTAGGGCGTGGGGCCGGTGGTGCCCACGTTGAGCGAAGGCACGCCCACGTGCATGTAAAACGCGATGTGGTCGGAGCCGCCGCCGAGGTTGCCCAGGGCCGGTTCGTCGGTGCCGGGCTTGCGGGAGGACAGCCAGTGCTCATACACGGTTTTGCCCGAATCGGGGTAGGGCACCGCCTTCGTGGCTTCGAGAGCGAGGGTTTTCAGCGACGGCGACGCCTGCCCGACGAAGGTTTTGCCCGTCACGGCGGCGTCGGCGTTGAAGTAGGCCACGGCTTTGCGGGAAAGCTCGTCGCGGAACTGCTCCACGTACTCCGTCGAGCCGATGACGCCCGCCTCCTCGGCGTCCCAGTGGGCCACTTTGAGGGTGCGGCGGGGGCGCTGACCCCCCTGCGCCAGCTTGCCCAGCGACTCGGTGAGCGAAAGCAGCATGGCCGTGCCGCTGTTGGGGTCCATCGCCCCGAAGCCCCAGGCGTCGTAGTGCGAGCCGAGGATGACCCACTCGTCGGGAAACTCGGCCCCCGGCAGCGTGCCGACCACCTGGTGAACCCGCGTCATCACTTTCTCCTGCTTCACCATCAGCCGCACCTTCAGCGCCGGACCGCCGTCGAGGCGGTAGGCGAAGGGCAGCCCGCCCTGCCACCCCGGGGGCACGCCCGCGCCGGTCATCCGCTCCAGGATTTTCTGGGCCGAGCCGTAGGGGATGGGCGTCACCGGGATTTGGTGGAAATCCACCGTGGCCGGGTCGGCGCGCTTGATTTTCGTTTTCCCATCGAGGGGCAGGGCCGGTTCAAAGGGCGTCAGCGGGTCGCCGGTGAAGGGCACCGTGAGCAGGGAGCCGCGCTGGATGGTGCTTTCGTTGTGCTGCGGCCCTTCGGGAAACGGAATGCCCTTGCGGTAGCCCGTGTCGTCGGGGTCGGTGTAGATGAGCAGGCCCGCCGCCCCGGCGGCTTGGGCGAATTTGGCCTTGTAACCCCGGAAATTACCCCCGTAGCGGGCCAGCACGATTTTGCCCCGCACCGACACGCCCAGTTCGGCCAGTTTTTCAAAATCTTCCTTCCGCCCAAAATTGGCGTACACCACCCCGGCGGTCACGTCGCCCGACCCCGACCAGGCGTTCCAGCCGGGGGTGAGGCCGGGGTGGCTCGAATACTTGTCGTCGGGTACGATGTATTCGCGGATGTTGAGGGGCTGGCGCACCGGCTCGACGAGTTCGACGGCGATGTCGCCGGGGCCTTTGGGCAGCAGGATGTCGTGGGGGTACACGTCCACCTGCCAGCCTGCGGCCTTCATCGTCTGGACGAGGTAATCGCGGACTTTCTCATTTTCGGGCGTCCCGGCGAGGTGGGGCACCTGGCACATGGCCTGGAGGTGGGCCTTGAATCGCTCGGCGGAGGTGGCGGCTTTGAAGGCCTGCTCGTAGGCTTGTTGCTTCGCCTGGGTGGCGGGGGCGAAGCCGGTGAAGGGGGTTTGGGCGTGGGTGGTGAGGGCGAGGGCGGTGGCGAGGAGGGGGAGAAGGTGCTTCATGAAAAACGGAGTGGGAAAATGACGTGGCCTAAAGATAGGAAAATCAGGCGTGTGCGGGGATTTTGTTCGGGAGATTGGCTACTTTCGTTGTGAGGCCCCGTGTAAAGCCGAGCAAACAAGGGTACCGAATAAAACGAAGAAGTCCCCGGCCCCTCTGCGGGTACGCGGCCGCAACGCAACCGGGCAACTTATCGAAGGTTCCATCGCCTGGCAAGGGCGGTATGCGGTGGAGTTGATGCTCAAGGCCCGGATTTGCAAGCACCTCGACATGGATGATTTTTACACCCGTCCTCTGAAATCGGGCAAGCAGGCGTTTTTTGCCCACGATTTGGAACAACTGCTCACATTATCGGGCTTGCGGAAGCGGCTTGAAACGGAAATGGACCCGGCAGCAGGGAACAATTCGGCTTTGTTCGCCAATTGGCAAATCATCTGCAAATGGAACGAGGAGAAGCGGGACGAACTTTCCATTGCACCCGTGGAAGCAACTAACTTTTTTCAAGCCATCACCGACTCGCAAAACGGCTTTTTGACATGGTTACGAAAAAACTGGTAGAAACCATCAAGAACGTTCTCACTTCAATGGGTGAGAAGTACGATTCGGCATGGCTCACGTACAACGACGACTTAACCGGACGCGAACGGTACGTGTTGCACGTGAAAGCCGAAGGGCGGCTTCCTAACCGGTTCAGCGAAATGAACGCCATTTATGCAAACCTCCGCCAGGCACTCGACCCGGAGGCGTTGCGCTTCATTAGCCGCGTGGACGTTCATAATTACGACGAACCGGCCCAGGGTTGGAACGAAGACGTCATCGTACTCGAAAAAGACGGCGTTTTTTGAACTGACCTGGCTGGCCGACACCGTGGCCTGGCGGAGGGCGGGCGTATTCGCTGGGGAGAAATTTGCCGCCCCAACTATGGCCAAAAAGACGATAGTCCTCTGCCACTCCGATTTAAACCACGAACAAAGGCGGGAATGGATCAGGAGCTACCAGGAGTTAGTGAAGCGGAAAGCAGTTCCGGCCCGTCAGGGGACTATGCCGGGGAAGATTGAGTCTATAAACCATGGGATAGACTAAACAACAGCCATAAGATATGATTCTGAAAGGCTTTCTACCCAGTCCCGCGTTGCGGGACTACATCGAGAATATCGGTATCGTACACTTGGATTTTCCCGCAGATGAACTGATTCCAGTGAAGGCCTACACGCCAAAAACCGGCGAATCCATTGAATTTTTCCTCCGAGACCAAGAATACGTCGAATATCCGGGAGAAAATAAAAAAACCAAAAGACCGGTGGCTTTTATCAATGGCCAACATACGTTCGTGACCAATCGGTATGTTGGACGGCAGTTTTTATACCTAAATATCAAGTTTCAACCTGGTGTATTATACCGCTTAACGGGTATTCCTTCCCACGAATTGGCCAACACCTATATCGATGCGGAAGCTGTTTTTTCGGTAGAAATACGGTCCATAACGGAACAGTTAAAAAACGCTAACTCGTATGCTGAAATGATTGAACGGGCGGAGGCATTTGTGTTAAGGCTGATCAGACGCTCCCAAAGGGATGCACACGGCATTGATCGGGCGGCCAAATTTCTGTTACAGAACACAGAACCTGTTTCGATGAATTGGCTGGCCAGCCAATCGTGTTTATGTACCCGGCAATTCGAGCGGAAGTTCAGGGAGCGCATAGGTGTATCGGCTTCCCAACTTGCCAGGATTGCCCGATTTGATAAAGCCTTCCTGATGAAAAATGCCCACCCCCAAAAAGACTGGCTAAGCATTGCCATTCAGTGTGGTTACTACGACTACCAGCACTTGGTCAGAGAATATAAAGTCATTACTGGACTTACAATGGTTCGTCAAAGCTTAAGCGGCTTTACAGCCGAAATTGTAGAGTTGGC
>ERZ1066119.1846-NODE-1846-length-9940-cov-11.079110_pt1 | contig 9940 bp, 12 predicted proteins | sample MGYA00382766_ERZ1066119 | MGnify/ENA primary metagenome ERZ1066119 (study PRJEB33369, sample SAMEA5778349) | biofilm metagenome | biome: Industrial cooling water; feature: Water cooling tower basin; material: Biofilm | place: United Arab Emirates | collected...
CACGCGTTCGCGGTGTGGGCGCCCGACCGGCGGCGCGCGGCGTGGGAGGCGCTGCGCGCGGCGGGCGACGCGCTCCCGCTGGCGCCGGCCCGGTTAGGCGAGGACGGCGCCGACGGCCACACCCCGCCGGCGCAGCCGCCGCACGCGGCCGTGATCGCCGACTACCACGCGTTAGGCCTGAGCGTGGACGGCCACCCGATGGGGCGCTTCCGCGGGTGGTGCGGGCGGGTAGGGGCGCTGTCGAGCGCGCAGCTCGCGCGCTGCCGCGGCGGGGAGCGGGTGATCGCGGCCGGGCTCGTGACGGTGCGGCAGCGGCCGTCGACGGCCAAGGGGACGGTGTTCCTGCTGCTGGAGGACGAGCACGGGACGGCCAACGTGATCGTGCCGGCGCCGGTGGACGAGCGCGACCGCGAGCAGGTGCGGCACCGCGCGTTCGTGCTGGTGGACGGGCGGGCGGAGCGCGACGGGCCGCTGGTGAACGTGGTCGCGCGGCGGGTGGCGGGGTTCGGGACGGAGGTGCTGGGCGGGGGGGAGGCGTTAGGCGCGGGGGAGCCGGCGTACCGGTCGCACGACTTCCGGTAGGGTTGGCGTACATTGGGAGGAGGCCCCGGACCGTTCCCGCCATGAGCTCGGATGATGCGGATCGACCCCTGACGCAGCAGCCGGCTGCCCCGCCTGAGCGCCCGCGGGCTGGCTGGGCCGAGGCCGCGCGCCGGATGGCCGCACTGGGGGACGATGGCCTGCTCGACCCACCCCGCCCCGTGTCCCGCCGCCTCGCCCACGTCGCCCTCCTCGTCCCCGACTACGACGAGGCCCTGGCCTACTACCGCGACGTGCTCGGCTTCGCCGTCCTCGCCGACGAGCCGTTAGGCGGCGGCAAGCGCTGGGTGCTCGTCGCGCCGGCGCCCGGGCCGGCGGACGGCCCGGCCGGGGGGCCGGCCGGCACCGCCCTCCTCCTCGCCCGCGCCGCCACGCCGGCCCAGGCCGCCCGCGTGGGCGACCAGGCCGGCGGGCGCGTCTTCCTCTTCCTCCACACCAACGACTTCGCCCGCGACCACGCGGCGTTCGTCGCGCGCGGGGTGCAGTTCGCTGAGGCCCCGCGCCGCGAACCCTACGGCACCGTCGCCGTGTTCACCGACCGCTACGGCAACCGCTGGGACCTAGTGGAGCCGGCCTGACAGCGGCCGTCCGCCGATCTCGCGCCGGGCCCGCTCACCCCCCCACCTCGGACAGCGCCCGCAGCCCCCCCGCCCGCCGCAGCGGCGAGAGCGCGGGCGCGAGCAGGTGGTGCTCGCGGGGCTTGGCCGCCAGCGCCCGCGCGACGTGCGGCGCCAGCGCCTCCCCGCGCCGCAGCGGCCCGCGCAGGTCCACCGCCCCGGCGTCGAACAGGCACGGGCGCAGCCGGCCGTCCGCCGTCAGCCGCACGCGGTTGCACGCCCCGCAGTAGGTGTGCGACATCGGCGTGATGACGCCCACCGTGCCGGGCGCGCCGGGCGCGCGGTAGTACGCGGCCGGGCCGTTGCCCACCGGCCCGTCCCCGGCAACCGCCAGCCCGCCCGCCGCCGCCAGCGCGTCCGACGCCCGCGCCAGCACCTCGGCGCTCGGCACCACCCGGCGGAGCGGGTCGGCCGTGGCCTCGCCGCCGTCGCCGGCCACCGCGTCCCACGCGGCCAGCTCGCCCACCGGCATCAGCTCGATGAACCGGACGTGCCACGGGTGCCGGAGCGTGAGCCGGGCGAAGTCGCCCACCTCGTCGTCGTTCACGCCGCGCACCACCACCACGTTGAGCTTCACCGGCGCGAGCCCCGCCGCCTCCGCCGCCCGCGCCCCGGCCACCGCGTCGAACCCCAGGTCGCGCCGCGCGATGGCGCGCACGCGGTCCGGGCGGAGCGAGTCGGCGCTAAGGTTGACGCGCGTGAGCCCGGCGGCCGCCAGCCGCGGCGCCAGCCCGGGGTCCTGCAGAAAGCGCACGCCGTTGGTCGAGAGCGCGACCTCCTCCACGCCCGGGACCGCCGCCACGCCAGCCACGATCCTGGCCAGCCCGGGGCGGAGCGTCGGCTCGCCGCCCGACAGCCGCACCCGGCGGAGGCCGAGCCCGGCGAGCTGGCGCACCGCCTCCACCACCTCGGCGTCGGTGAGCAGCTCGGCGCGCGGGAGCCACGACAGCCCCGCCGCCGGCATGCAGTACACGCAGCGGAAGTTGCAGCGGTCGGTGAGCGACACGCGCAGGTAGCCGATCGCGCGGCCGAAGGCGTCGCGCGGGGGCGGGGCGGCGGGCGGCGTCAGGGGGACGTCCACGGGAGAGAGCATAGCCGGTCCGGCCGCCGGGAGTTCCGGCCGGTTGGTGACCCGGTGGCACGGCGGTCGCCTAGGCCCTCGCTCCATGCGCCGTCCCCTCCGCTCCCGCCTCGCGTTCGCCGTCACCGTCGCGCCCGTCGCGCTCCTCGCTGCCTGCGGCCCGCGCGACGGGCGCGGGGCCGACACCGCCGTCGGGGCCGGCACGGGCGGGCTGAGCGCCCCGGCCGTCGGCGCCGGCGGCGAGGTCAACGGGCGCGGGGTAACCGACAGCAACGCGGCACGTTCCGCGGAGTCGAGCGGCACGGGGGCGCCGAACAACTCGGGGATCGGGACTACTGGCGCCGGGGAGGCGGGGACCACGACCGGCGCGGCGGGCGCCGGTGCGCCGACCGTGGGGCCGGCGCCGCGTCCCGGCGTGCCGGGCACCGACACGAGCCGCGCGCGCCGGCCCTGAGGGCGGGGCGCGGGACCGGCGCGGTCGCGCGGCGGGTATCATCGGCCGTGGGCCGGCGGCGCGGCGCGTGCGCGTGACCGTGCGTGGCCGGCCCCATCCCTTCAGCCCTTCCCCGATGCCCACCGACCAGACCGCCACCCCTCCGGCCCCTGACGCCGCCATGTCCACCACACCAACTACCGAAGTCGCGGTGCTGGCGGGCGGGTGCTTCTGGGGTGTCGAGGAGATCCTCCGCGCCGTCCCCGGCGTGCTCGACACCGACGTGGGCTACACGGGCGGCTGGCTCGAGAACCCGACGTACCACGACACGCACGACAGCAAGTCGGGGCACGCCGAGAGCGTGCGCATCACCTTCGACCCGCGCGTGCTGAGCTACGAGTCGCTGCTCGCCGACTGGTTCTTCCGCCTCCACGACCCCACGACCAAGAACCGCCAGGGGAACGACGTGGGGACGCAGTACCGGTCGGCCATCTTCCCGCAGACGCCCGAGCAGGAGGCGACGGCGCGGCGCGTCATCGCGCGGGTGGACGCGTCGGGCAAGTGGCCGCGCCCGGTGACGACCACGATCGAGCCGCCGGCCACGTGGTACAGTGCCGAGCGGGAGCACCAGGACTACCTGCAGCGCAACCCGGGCGGCTACACCTGCCACTGGATGCGCGACTGACCGGGGCGCCGGAGCCGGTAACGGACGGGGCCGGCTCGGCGGCCGGCCCGCGGGTCAGGCGAGCCGGGGGCGGGGGCGGCCCGTGGGGCGGGCCGGGCGCGCCACGCGCGACTCCAGGCGCGTGACGACCTCGCGCGCGAGCACGCGGAGCATCGCCAGGTCGCCGGCGGTGAACGCGCGCGCCTCGGTGCCGGTGACGCAGAGCGTACCCACCACGTGCCCGCCCGCCGTCACGAGCGGAACCCCGGCGTAGCAGCGGATGCCATCGAGGTAGACGAGCGGGTTGTTGCAGGTGCGCGGGTCGCGCGCGGTGTCCTCGACCACCACGGCCGCGCCCGCCGCCACCGCGTAGCGGCAGAACGACCACTCCACGGGCATCGCGCGGGCGGCGGCCAGCCACTCCGGGCCGCCGTGCAGGGCGGCGAAGTGGAGCGCCTCGTCGAACAGCACGCTGACCCCGGCCTGCGGGAGGCTCAACCACACGGCGGCGCGCCGCGCCACGTCCTCCAGCACCTCGTCGGCGACGGGGTGGAGCAGGCCGAGCGCCTCGATGGCGTGCAGCCGCCCACGGTCGTCGGGAGCGGCGCCGGCGGGGCGGCGGGTGAAGGGGAGGAGAGCCATGAACGGGTTGGGGCGCGAGGTCACCTACAGTGCCGCCGTGCGCGCATGTGCGCTACCCGGGATTACCCTTCAGCGCCGGCCGCCCCTGCGCTGGCGAGCCCGTGCGCACGAAACTGCGCTCGTTTCGTGTCCCACCATCTGTGTGCGCCCCGTCACCATGTCCAGCGTCCCGCCCGCCGGCCCCGTGCCGCGCGACCCTGACTTTACCGAGCGGGTGCGGGGGAGCTTCGCGCGCCAGGCGTTCATGCGAACGCTGGGGGCGGAGCTGGTGCGGGTGGCGCCGGGCGAGGTCGTGCTGGCGTTGGCGCGGCGCGACGCGTTGGGGCAGCAGCACGGGTACCTGCACGCCGGCGCGCTCGCGGCGGTGGCGGACAGCGCCTGCGGCTTCGCGGCGCTCACGCTGATGGCGCCGGGCGACGAGGTGTTGAGCGTGGAGTTCAAGCTCAACCTGCTGGCCCCGGCCCGGGCGGCGCGGGTGGTGGCGGCGGGGCGGGTGGTGCGCGCGGGGCGCACGCTCACGGTCTGCACCGGCGAGGTGCGGGCCGAGCCGGACGAGGCGGACACCGAGGGCGCGCTGCTGGCCCTGATGCAGGCGACGATGATCGCCACGCGCCGCGGGCCGGCGGCCTCGGGTTGACGCCGTGCGCGGATGGCGATGCCGCGGCAGGCGTCCACCGGGGGTCGCCGCTCGGCCGGCTACGTGGCGAGGCGGTTGAGCAGGCGGAAGGCGCCGCCGGGCGCGAGCCGGCCGAGCACGTAGAGCAGCCGCGCGCCGCCCACGCGCACCTCGGTCCGCCCGGCGGCGAGCGCGGCCAGCGCGTCGGCCGCGAACCGCTCCGGGCTGAGGGGCGGGGGCCCGCCGGCCGCGCCGCCGTCCGGGTCGCGCGCGCCCGCGAGGAGCGGGGTGTCGACGGCCGGCGGGGCGAGGTCCACCACCGCGACGCCGCGGCCCTGCACCTGGTGGCGGAGGGCCCGCGTGTAGGCCTGCAGCCCGGCCTTGGTGGCGCCGTAGATCGGCGTCGCCGCGAGTGGCACGTAGCCCAGCCCCGACGTGACGTTGATGACCGCCGGGGCGCCCCCGCGCGCGGCCTGCGCGAGCAGCCGCGGGAGGAAGAGCGCCGTGAGGTGGATCGGTGCCTCGAGGTTGGTGGCCAGTTCCCCGGTGTCCGCCGCCGCCTCGCCGTCGGCGAGCCGCGCGCGCCGCTGGAGCCCGGCGTTGTTCACCAGCACGTCCGTGTCCGGATGCTCGGCGTCCACCCACGCCAGGAGCCGCCGCCGGTCGCCGGCGTCGGCCACGTCGGCCCGCAGGCCGACGAGCCCCGGCACGCGCGCCGCGGCCTCGCGGAGGCGCGCCTCGCTCCGGCCGCAGACGAGGACGCGGCTGCCCGCCCGCGCGAAGCCCGCCGCCAGGGCCAGCCCGATGCCCGAGGTGCCGCCAGTGATGAGCACCGTGTGCCCGGCGAGCTGCATGGGGACGTCCGCTGAGGGCTCGTGCGGCCGGCGGTCAGGGCTGGGCCGCGGCGCGCACGAGCGCCTGCGCCGTCGCCGCCGCGGCGCCCGCCGGCGGCTCGCCGAGCGGCAGGGCCTCCCACCGACGGAGGCGCCCGTCGCGCCCGTAGGCGGCGGCGACGAGCGGCCGGTCGGGCCCGCGCACCGGCCGGCCGAGCGCGCCGTCCCAGTCGAGCAGCACGCGGGCGGCGGTGTCCTTGGGCATCTGCCCGCGGATGAGCCCGCGCACCAGTCGCGGCGCGCCGCGGAGGTCGGCGACGGAGAGCACCCGCACGCCGCCCGCGGTCTGGGCCGCGTCGCGGAAGACGCGCTGCCAGCGGCCGGCCGCCTCACTCCCCTCGCGGTTGGAGGCGAGCACGACGACGGGCACGCCGGGCGGGCTGGCCAGGGTGACGGCGGTGCCGAACTGGTCGCGCAGGGCCACCGCGGGGAACGCCGCCGTGGGCTCGCCGCCGGCAGCCGGCGGCTGCGCGAGCCCGTGGGCCGGCCACGTCGCGGCGGCGGCGGCGGCCAGCACGGCGGATGCGAGGCGGTGGCGGCTGGACATGCGAGCGTGCAGGGGTGGGGAGGGTGAGCGACGCGTCGACCGGGATCTGGGGACCGGAGCTCTGGCGACCGGGGATCTGGCGACCCAGTTTCCGATACGGTAGCGTAACGTAATGACGCGCACAAGAGTGCCGGGACGGCCGCGGAGCGAGGCGGCGCGCGAGGCGATCCTCGCCGCGGCGTTCGCGCTCCTTGCCGAGCGCGGCTACGGTGCGTTCGCCATCGAGGCGGTCGCGGCGGGGGCGGGGGTCGGCAAGACGACGATCTACCGCTGGTGGGCCTCCAAGGCGGAGCTGGCGATCGACGCCTTCCTCCACGCCACCGACGCGGAGATCCGCCTGCCCGACACGGGCTCGGCGGAGCGGGACTTCCGCGCGCAAATCGCCGACCTCGCGGGCGTGCTGCGGGGGCCGCGGGGGCGCGCCTTCGCGGCCATGCTCGCCGGCTCGGGGGCCGACCCCGCGCTCGCCCGCGCCCTCGGCGAGCGCGTGCTGGAGCCGCGCCGTCGGTGGGGGCTGGCGCGCATGCGGGCGGCCGAGGCGGCGGGCGAGCTCCGGCCGGGCGTGGACCCGACGGCGGCGCTCAGCGTGCTCTACGGCCCGCTCTACGCGCCGCTGCTCTTCGGAGGCACCGTGCCGGACGCGGCGGAGGTGGCGGCCTACCTCGACGTGGCCTGCGCCGGCGTCTTCGCCCGGTGAACGGCGGCGCGCGCTGGGGCGGGCCCGACGTCAGGCCAGCCGGCGGTAGAAGAAGGTGGTCGGGCAGCGCCGCCCGTCGGGCCAGAGGGCAAAGTCGGGCACCTCGCCGACGCGCGTCCACCCGAGCCGGGCGTACAGCCGCTCGGCGTCGCTCCCCGACACGGTGTCCAGCACGAGCACCGTGCGGCCGGCGGCGAGCGCTTCGGCCTCGGCGGCGCGCACGAGCCGCGCCCCCACCCCGCGCCGCCGCGCCGCGCGGTGGACGAGCATCTTGGCCAGGTCGCCGCGGTGCGGCTGGTTTTCGGGGCGTGCGAACACCACCTGGACGGTGCCGAGGACCGCGCCACCGGGCCCGTCCTCCGCCACCAGCAGCACCCGGTCGCCGGCCGCCACGCCGTCCGCCACGCCGTGCCAGAACGCGCGGGCGGACTCGGCAGCGAGCGGCGCCAGGAACCCCACCGACGCGCCACCATCCACGCAGTCGGCCAGCACCGCAGCCAGCGCGGGCACGGCCGCGCGCGCGTCCGCGGCGTCGAGCCGTCGGACGCGGACGTCGTCGTCGCTGCGGGCGGCGGCGGGCGTGGGCGTCACGCGGGCGTCACGCGGGTGTCACGCGGGTGTCACGTGGGCAGCCCGTCGCGCACGAGGGCAACGAGCTGGTCGAGCGCCTGCCCCCAGCCGCTCTGGAAGCCGACGTCCCCGTGCCGGTCGCGCGCCTCGGCGTCGGCGTGCCGCAGGTGCGCGGTGTAGTGCGTCCCCCCGCCCTCGGCCGGCGCCACGGCCACGACGCAGGAGAGGGTGAACGGGGCGGCCGCCTGCTCCGCGGCCGTGAGCGGGCGGAAGCCCGGCCGGAGCGCGGTCGTCCACACGAACCGCTCGCCCGGCATGACCTCCAGCACGCACGCGGTGTTCTCGAACTCCTGGCCCTCGGGCGAGCGCATGACGGTGCGGAACACGCCGCCCGGCCGCAGGTCGAGGTCGCACGCGGCCGTGGTCCACGGGGCCGGGGTGAACCAGCGCACGAGCAGCTCGGGGCGCGTCCAGGCCGCGAACACGCGGTCGGGCGGCACGTCCACGGTGCGCTCGAGGAGCAGGTCGCGCTCGGCGTCGAAGGGGAGCGGGGAGGGCATGGGCGGCGGAGGGGAAGGCGCGGAGGGGCGTGGACGGCGTTAGGCGCTCGGCGGCAGCTCGACGCCCCACAGCCGCCGCCCCGCGACGTCGTGCAGCGCGGCGGTGAGCGCGCGGGTGCGCGGGTCCACGTCGAGCGTGCCGTAGAACTGGAGCCCGTCGCTCGGCGGGCGGTTGGGGCGGGGCGCGGGGCTGGCGAAGCGCACCGCGGGACCGAAGGTGGCGTCGAGCGCGTTGGGCCCGAAGGTGCCCGCGTGCATCGGCCCGGCGACGAACTCCCAGAACGGGAGGAAGTCGCGGAAGGCCGCGCGCTCGGGCGCGTAGTGGTGCGCCGCCGCGTAGTGCACGTCGGCCGTGACCCAGACGACGTCGCGGACGCCGGCGCGCTTGACGTCGCGCAGGAGCGCGGCGAGCTCGTGCTCGCGGCCTAACGGGGCGCCGGGGTCGCCGTTGGCCACGGCCTCGAAGAACGCCTCGCCGTTGGGCCCGCGGTCGGGGACGACGAGCCCCACGGGCATGTCGCACGCGACCACCTTCCACGCCGCCCGGCTCTCGGCCAGTCCGCGCGCCAGCCAGCGGCGCTGGGCGTCGCCGAGGACGGCCGTGTCGGGGCCGGGCGCGGGCTGGTGGTTAAGCGAGTTGGGGCCGCGGTAGCTCCGCAGGTCCACCACGAACACCTCGAGCAGCGGCCCCCACGCGAAGCGCCGGTACACGCGCCGCGGCTCGGCCGGGTGGCGCCGGATGGGGAGGAACTCGAACAGCGCCTGTGCCCCGCGCTCGGCCAGCACGCGCGCGCGGCGCTCGGTGTAGCGCGGGTCGTCCTCCAGCACGCGGTCGTGGTACCAGTTGTTGACCACCTCGTGGTCGTCCCACTGCGCGACCACCGGCACCTCGGCGTGAAAGCGGCGCGCGTGCGGGTCGAGCAGGTGGTAGGCGAAGTTGCCGCGGAACTCGTCCAGCGTCTCGGCCACCTTGTGCTTGGCCTCGGTGACGAGGTTCCGCCACACGGTGCCGTCGTCGAGGGGCACCTCGGCGGCCAGCGGGCCGTCGGCGTAGATGTTGTCGCCGGAGTGGACGAACAGGTCGGGCTCGGCGCGGCGGAGCGCGTCGTAGATGCGGAGCCCGCCGCGCGCCTCGTCGATCCCCCACCCCTGGCCCACCATGTCGCCCGACCAGGCGAGGCGCACCGGGCGCGCGGGTCTGGCGTTAGGCAGCGGCGGCGTGCGCAGCCGGCCCGCCAGCGGCGCGCTCAGCACGCCGGGGTGCGCCAGGCTCTCGTAGCGCACGCGGTAGTGCACCACCGCGTCGCTCGGCAGCCCGGCGAGGTCGAGGTGCGAGGTGTACGCGGCGTCGGCCGTGGCGACGGGGCCGCGCACGCGGCGGGCGCCGCGGAAGTCCTCGCGCGTACTCCACTCGACGTGCAGGCGCGCCGGGCGGTCGGCGCGCGACCAGAGCACGGCGCGGTCCGGGAGGACGTCACCGCTCTGGATGCCGCTCGGGAGCTGCGGCCGGAGCCGCTCGGCGGTGACGAGCGCCGGCGCCCCGTCGCCCGGCTGCCAGAGCCGGCGCCCGGCCGCTCCGGCCACCGCCGACGCCGCGGCCGCCGCCCCGGCGGCGAGCGCGGTGCCCACGAAGGCGCGGCGGGAGAGCGGGTCGGACACGGGCGGGGGAGGCGCGGAGGCGGGGGCGACGGCGTCAGGCGGGAGATGGGGAATCTGCCGCGGCGCCGGCCGCCGCGCCCGCCACCGCCCGTGCGGCCGCCAGCACGCGGTCCACTACCACGTCCACCGGCGCGCCGGCGTCCACCGTGCCGCCCGGCTCGTCGGCGGCGAGCGGCTCCCAGGCCCGGAGCTGGCTGTCGAGCAGCGCCGGCGGGAAGAAGTGGCCGGGGCGCGCCGAGAGGCGGGCGTCGAGCACGCCGGCCGGCACGGCGAGCGCGACGAACACCACCGCCCCGGCCGGCGCGCCGGCCGGCCGCAGCGCGTCGCGGTAGGCGCGCCGCAGCGCCGAGCAGGCGACGAC
>ERZ1066119.1850-NODE-1850-length-9923-cov-8.765910_pt1 | contig 9923 bp, 11 predicted proteins | sample MGYA00382766_ERZ1066119 | MGnify/ENA primary metagenome ERZ1066119 (study PRJEB33369, sample SAMEA5778349) | biofilm metagenome | biome: Industrial cooling water; feature: Water cooling tower basin; material: Biofilm | place: United Arab Emirates | collected...
GCGACCATTCGTAGGCGAGCAGGATCACCGCCTGGGCCAGGTTCAGGCTGCCGAACTGAGGGTTGATCGGCACGGTGACGATGTGGCTGGCGAGGACCACGTCTTCGGTGGCGAGGCCGGAGCGTTCGGGGCCGAACAGGATGGCGGTGCGGGCGGGCGAGGCGTGAATGGCGCGGGCCATCTCCTCGGGCCCGACCACCGGGGTCATGATGTCGCGCTTGCGCACGGTGGAGGCGAAGACGAGCGAACAGTCGGCGATGGCCTCGGCGACGGTGTCGAACACCCGGGCTTGTTCAAGGACGATGTCGGCGCCGCTGGCGGCCGGACCGGCGTCGGGGTTGGGCCAGCCGTCGCGAGGGGCGACGAGGCGCAGCTCGGTCAGGCCGAAGTTAAGCATGGCGCGGGCGGCCTTGCCGATGTTCTGGCCGAGCTGTGGCTGGACAAGGATGATGACCGGTGCGGGCATGGGCGCGGGCCTAGCCGCGCTTCCGCCGGCCCTCAAGCCGCGGTGATGACGGTCTCGGGTGCCAGGCCGCCAAGCGCCTGCAGGCGGCGGTCGATGGCGAGGACCAGAGCGAGGAACAGGAGGGCGGTGGGCGCGGCGACGCCGTAGCTGACGAGGCTCAGCGGCGGGAGGAGCTCGGCGAGATCGAGCTCGGGCGAGACTTCGGCGCGCCACAGGGCGATGCCGGCGAGGTTGGCAACGATCCAGCCGGTCCACCAGAGCATGATCAGCGGGCTTCCGCCGATCGCCTGCCAGTCGTGCGGGCGGATGGCAGCGCGGCGCAGCTCACCCATGACCTTGGGCGGCATGACGAGATTGGCGACGGGCACGAACCACCAGACCACCGCCATGACCGGGCCTGCGGACAGGTCCACTGCCCCGGCCTGCTGCACGCGGCGGATGGCGCGGGCGAGCCAGACAAGGGTCAGCAGCGCGCTGCCGGCGTAGGCAAAGGAGTGCCAGACGGCGAGCGGCTCGTCGGGCGCGAGGGGAAGGCCGCTCGACCAGACCTGCGCCGCGAGCCGGGCGGAAAGGATCGCCTGGATGAGGGCAAGAACGGCGATCGCCAGGGCAAGCGGGCCTGGCGTCCGCATCACGCGGCGGCTGGCCCCATCCCGGCTCCGCTACCCGGATTATCCGCGGCGATGGCCTTGGCCGCACGCCCGCGCATCAGGCGGGTGGCGATGAAGCCAACCACGCCGATCGCCAGCGCGATGAGGACCAGCACGGGCGTGCCATTGCCGAGCAGGAATTCGAACAGCAGCGCAATGCCGATGTTGAGGAAGATGAGGGTAAGGAACAGGCGCTCGGTATGCTGGGGATAGTTGTTCACCACCGTGCCGGCGGGGTCGCGGAAGGCATAGACGCCCCGCGCATCCATCTGGTTGTAAAGGTAAAAGCGGCCGGCGGTTCCGGGGATCAGGAAGCGGGCCACGTCCGAATGGACGATCGCGTTCTTGAGCGTCCGCTCGCCGCCGCCGTCGAGCGTGAAGCGAAGCAGCTTGAACTGGTGCATGGTGCCGCGCTGGCGGCGGAGCTCGGCCGCTTCCACCCGGCCGTCGATGTGAGACACTGCCATAACCATCCCCTTCGTCGCAAACGAGGGACGCAACGCAACCTAGTCACCGAGCTGCGGAACCTACCATGTTCGCGGGGGCAAAGGTAGCGGTCAGAGCAGCTTCGCGGCGGGATCCCGGGGCGGCGAGGCGGGCTCCGCGACGGCAGGCGGTTCGCCTACTTCTCCGGCGATTTCGGCAAAGTCGCTCGCTTCGGAGAAGTCGCGGTAGATGGAAGCGAAACGGATGTAGGCGACATGGTCGAGGGTCTTGAGCCCGGCCATGACCCGCTCGCCGATCTGCTCGGCGCGTACCTCGTCGCCGCTGGTCTCGAGCTGGCGCTGGATGCCGGAGACGAGCCGCTCGATCTTCTCAAGGGGGATGTCGCGCTTGGCGCTGGCGTGGCCGATGGCGCGGGCGAGCTTGGCCCGGTCGAAGGCCTCGCGGCGGCCGTCCTTCTTGATGACGACGAGGTCGCGGAGCTGGATGCGTTCGAAGGTGGTGAAGCGCGCACCGCAGCCTTCGCACTGGCGACGGCGGCGGATGGCGGCGCCGTCCTCGGACGAGCGGCTGTCCTTTACCTGGCTATCCTGGTCACCGCAAAAGGGGCAGCGCACTTACATCCCCTCCCGCTTGCGGGAGGGGAGAGCCGCGTAGCGGCGAGGGGTGGGGGTGCGGTGAAGACAGGCCCACCCCCGACCCCTCCCGCAAGCGGGAGGGGAGAACTCAGCCATAGATCGGGAAGCGGGCGCAGAGGGTGCGGACGCGGGTGTTTACTTCGCGCTCGACGGCGCCGTTGCCGTCGACGCCGTTGGCCTTGAGCCCGTCGAGCACGTCCGCGACCATGTCGCCGATGTCGCGGAATTCGGCTTCGCCGAAGCCGCGGGTGGTACCCGCCGGCGAGCCGACGCGAATGCCGCTGGTCTTCATCGGCGGCAGGGGGTCGAAGGGAATGCCGTTCTTGTTGCAGGTGATGCCCGCCCGCTCGAGGCTTTCGTCCGCGTCCTTGCCAGTAATGCCGAGCGGGCGGAGGTCGACCAAGGCGAGGTGAGTATCGGTGCCGCCGGCGACGAGGTCGGCGCCGCGTTCCTTAAGGCGGCTGGCAAGGGTGCGGGCATTGGCGACCACTGCCTTGGCATAGCTCTTGAACTCAGGGGTCAGCGCTTCGCCGAAGGCCACCGCCTTGGCGGCGATGACGTGCATAAGCGGGCCGCCCTGAAGGCCGGGGAAGACGGCCGAGTTGAACTTCTTGGCCAGCGCCTCGTCGTCGGTCAGGATCATGCCGCCGCGGGGTCCACGCAGCGTCTTGTGGGTGGTGGTGGTGACCACATGGGCGTGGCCGAAGGGGGAGGGATGCTCGCCCGCGGCGACGAGGCCCGCGAAATGCGCCATGTCGACCATGAGGGTCGCGCCGACGCTGTCGGCGACGGCGCGGAACCTGGCGAAGTCGAGGATCCGCGGATAGGCCGAGCCTCCGGCGATGATGAGCTTGGGCTTATGCTCCTCGGCAAGCTTCTGGAGCGCGTCGAAGTCGACCAGATGGTCCTCTTCGCGGACGCCATATTGGACGGCGTTGAACCACTTGCCCGACTGGGCCGGCGGGGCGCCGTGGGTGAGGTGGCCGCCGGCGGCGAGGCTCATCCCGAGGATGGTGTCGCCGGGCTGAAGCAGCGCAAGGAACACCGCGCCATTGGCCTGCGCGCCCGAGTGCGGCTGGACATTGGCGAAGCCGCAGCCGAACAATTGCCTGGCGCGGTCGATGGCGAGCTGCTCGACCGCATCGGAGGGGTGGCAGCCCTGATAGTAGCGCCGCCCGGGATAGCCTTCGGCATATTTGTTGGTGAAGACCGACCCCTGCGCCTCCAGCACGGCGCGCGAAACGATGTTCTCCGATGCGATCAGCTCGATCTGGGTCTGTTCGCGGACGAGCTCCGCCTCGACTGCCCGGGCGACGTCGGGGTCGCTTGCAGCAAGGTCGCGGGTGAAGAAGCCTTCCGGCTGCTGATCGAAGAGGTTGGCGGCGGTAGCCATGAGCATGTCCCTAGAGCTGAGGCCGAGGCGGGGTGAGGAGGTCGACGCGGCCCTGGTGACGGCCGCCGGCAAAGGGAGTGGACAGGAACGCGGTGACGCAGGCCTTGGCGAGATCAATGCCGGTCAGGCGCGCGCCGAGAGCCAGGACATTGGCATCGTTATGCTCTCTCGCAAGAGCGGCCGACAAAGGCTCGTTGACGAGGGCGCAGCGGCAGGCGGCGTTGCGGTTGACGGCGATGGAGATGCCGATGCCCGAGCCGCACACGGCGATCCCGCGTTCGGCGTTGCCGGCGGCGACCGTCTCGGCAAGCAGGCTTCCGAAGCGAGGGTAGTCGACGCTGGTCTCGCCATCGGTGCCGAGGTCCGTCACCTCATGCCCGGCCTCGCGCAGCCACTCGGCAAGCGCATTCTTGAGCGCGAATCCGGCATGGTCCGAGGCAAGGGCGATGCGCATGGCGCCATCTAGCGGGGACGGCCCGGAAATGCCACCGTGCAAGGCGATGACGAACCGCATTCCGCTTCCCGCCCTGCTGCTCGGTTTCGCCGGGCTGATCCCGCCGGCCGTGCTGACGGGAGTGGCATTGCTCGACCTCGGGCTGTTCGCGCCGTCCACCCCGGGGTTCGTCCGGACCTATGCGGCGGTGATCCTGAGCTTTATCGGCGGCAGCTGGTGGGCCTTCGCGCTTCGCGAGGAGCGGCCAAGCTGGCTGCTGCTGAGCGTGGCGGTGGTGCCCTCCCTGCTCGGCTGGGGGACGATCTTCTGGTTCTTTCCGCCCCAAGCACTGTTCGGACTGGCGGCAATGCTGGTGGCGAGCCTGGTCGTGGATGCGCTGCTGGTGCGGCGGCGGCTGGCGCCGCGCTGGTGGCTTCGGCTGCGGGTGCCGTTGAGCGTGGGGCTGGCGCTGTGCTGCGCGCTGAGCGGGTGGGCGCTGGTGGGGTAAGCCCTTCGACTTCGCGCCTGCGGCGCTGCGCTCAGGGCGAACGTGGGAAAGCAATAGGATGAACGCGGGAGAGCGATGAGGTTTCGTTCGGCCTGAGCGAAGTCGAAGGCCGCCGCGCCTCAAGCCGCCGCCTTCATCTCCAGCCGGTCCCAGATCTCGACCAGCGCGCCGGTGAGCTCGTCCTGCATGGCCTCGTCGTGGCACGGGCCGGGCGTGAAGCGGAGGCGTTCGGTGCCGCGGGGTACGGTCGGGAAGTTGATGGGCTGCACGTAGAAGCCATATTCGGCGAGCAGGATGTCGCTGATCCGCTTGGCCTTGACCGGGCAGCCGACCAGCAAGGGCACGATGTGAGTCGTGCTCGGCATCACCGGCAGGCCGGCGTCGGCGAACTTGCGCTTCAGCATGGCGGCGCTGGCCTGCTGCCCGTCACGCTCTTCCGCACTGCCCTTGAGGTGGCGGACCGAGGCGAGCGCACCCGCGACCAGCACCGGCGACAGGCTGGTCGTGAAGATGAAGCCAGGCGCGTAGGAGCGGATGCAGTCCACGATGTTCTTCTCGGCCGCGATGTAGCCGCCCATCACGCCGAACGCCTTGCCGAGCGTGCCCTCGATGATGGTGACCCGGTGCGCGACTCCGTCCCGCTCCGAGATACCGCCGCCGCGCTCGCCGTACATGCCGACGGCATGAACCTCGTCGAGATAGGTGATGGCACCGAAGCGGTCGGCGAGGTCGCAGATGGCGGTAATGGGGGCGACGTCGCCGTCCATCGAGTAAACGCTCTCGAAGGCGATGAGCTTGGGCCGGTCGGCGTCCTCGGCCTCGAGCAGTTCCTGAAGATGGGCGAGGTCGTTGTGGCGGAAGATCTTCTTCTCGCAGCCCGAATTCTTGATGCCGGCGATCATCGAGGCATGGTTGAGTTCGTCGGAGAAGATGACGCAATTGGGCAGGAGCTTGCCCAGCGTCGAAAGCGCAGCCTCGTTCGAGACATAGCCCGAGGTGAAAAGCAGCGCGGCTTCCTTGCCGTGGAGGTCGGCGAGCTCGGCCTCAAGGTCGACATGATAATGGGTGTTGCCGCCGATGTTGCGGGTGCCGCCCGAGCCGGCGCCGACATCGTGCAGCGCTTGCTCCATGGCGGCGATCACGGCCGGGTGCTGCCCCATGCCGAGATAATCGTTGGAGCACCACACGGTGATCGGCTTGGGACCATTGTGCCCGGCAAAGCAGCGCGCGTTGGGAAAGGCGCCCTTGTTGCGCAGGATGTCGATGAAGACGCGGTACCGGCCCTCGTCGTGCAGCCGGTCGATGGCGGCCTGGAAGATGCGGTCGTAGTCCAACTTCTGCCTCGTGCTTGGCGGGCGCCTTAATCAATATAGCGGGCCAAGGCCAATGCGAACGACTCGCAAGTCGTCAGACCTGGCGGATGTCGCCGAGCCCCAGCCGCGCCAGTGCGGCTCGCATATGGGGGCCGGGCCCCGCGCCCGTGAATAGGGCAATATGTCCAACCTCCCGGGTCGGCCAGGCCTGGCCTTCGGTCAGGCGGGCAATGCGGCGGGCGATGCCGGCGCCGCCGTCGACCTGCGCAACGCCGGGGAGCGCCTCGGCGAGCTCGTCGGCAAGCAAGGGGAAGTGGGTGCAGGCGAGGACCACCACGTCCATGTTCCGGCCCGTCAGCGGAGCAACGGCGGCGGCAACGGCGGCGGGGTCGACCGGGCGGCCGGCGAGCTTGTCCTCGGCGAGCGCGACCAGCTCGGCCGAGCCGTGGCGGAGGACGGTGCAGTCGGCGGCGAAGCGGGCGGCAAGGTCGTCGACATAGGGCTGGCGGACGGTGGCCGGCGTGCCGAGCACCCCGACGACCCGGGTGCGCGAGCGCTCGGCGGCGGGCTTGATGGCGGGAACGGTGCCGACCACCGGAATGTCGAGCGCCGCGCGGACGGCGGGAAGGGCGATGGTCGAGGCGGTGTTGCAGGCGATCACTGCCAGGCGCGGGCGGAAGCGCTCGGTCAGGCGGCCGAGCAGGGCGGGCACGCGGGCCGCGATCTCCGCTTCGGAGCGGGTGCCGTAGGGAAAGGCGGCGCTGTCGGCGACGTACACGATCGGCGCCTGCGGGAGGAGCGCGCGGGCGGGGCCGAGGACCGACAGGCCGCCGATCCCGCTGTCGAGAAAGAGAAGGGGAGCGGAAGCGTCCACGACGGTGACGCTTGGCCGCTCCTCCGGGCGAAAGTCAATTCTGGCGCGGGCGGGAGCGGCGGCGTGCATTGCGCCCTTGTCCGCAGCTGACTAGCGTGGCCTCCACATGGCGACCGATACCGTTCTTGCGCTCCTTCTTGGCTACCTGCTTGGCTCCATTCCCTTTGGGCTCGTCCTGACGCGGCTGACCGGCAGGGGCGATATCCGCGCGATCGGGTCAGGCAATATCGGCGCGACCAACGTGCTTCGGACCGGGTCCAAGGGGCTTGCGGCGGCGACCTTGGTGCTGGATGCCCTGAAGGGGACGGCGGCGGTGTGGATTGCGCAGCGCTACCTCGCCGGGCACGAGGTGGCGGCGGCGGGCGCGGCGATGATCGGGCACCTTTACCCCGTCTGGCTCCGGTTCAAGGGGGGCAAGGGGGTGGCGACCTACCTTGGCGTGCTGATCGCGCTCTATCCCTTTGGTGCGGTGATGTATGCGGTCATGTGGATCGCCTTCATCTGGGCGACCCGCATGTCATCCGCCGGCGGGCTTGTCGCGGCCCTGGTGGCGCCCATCGCCGCGGCCTTCCAGGATCGCTGGGACCTGCTGCCGCTGCTCGCGGGCCTGACCCTGCTGGTCTGGTGGAAGCATCGCGAGAACATCGTCCGGATCCGGGCCGGGACCGAGCCTCGGGTCGGGGCGACAAAGGCTTGAGCGCCGACGATCTCGTCCAGCGGATCCGGCTTCTGCGCTCGCCCGGGATCGGGCCGGTCACCTTTCGCCAGCTGCTGCTGCGGTTCGGAAGTCCGGCGCGAGCGATCGAGGCGGTGCCCGACCTTACCGCGCGGGGCGGCGGGCGGCGGCCGGCGCTGTTCCGCGAAGACCAGGCGCTGCGCGAAATCGAACAGGTCCGCGCGCTCGGCGGGCGCTATCTGGTGGCCGGGCAGGGGCTCTACCCTCGGCTCCTGGCTGAAGCGGAGGACGCGCCGCCGCTGCTGACCGCGCTCGGCGACGTGACGCTGCTGGACAAGCCGCTGGTGGCGATGGTGGGGGCCCGCAACGCCTCGGCCGCGGCCTGCCGCTTCGCCCGCAGCCTGGCGCACGAGCTCGGGCGCGAGGGGCAGGTGGTGGTGTCGGGGCTGGCACGCGGGATCGACGCGGCGGCGCACGAAGGCGCGCTCGAAACGGGCACGATCGGGGTGATCGCGGGCGGGCTCGACGTCTTCTACCCGCCGGAGAATGAGCGGCTGCAGCGCTCCCTCGCTAGTCAGGGGCTGGTGCTGGCGGAAATGCCGCCCGGGACCGAGCCCAGGGCGCGGCACTTCCCTTATCGCAACCGGATCATTGCCGGCGTGTCGAGTGGAACGGTGGTGGTGGAGGCGGCACCCCGCTCGGGCTCGCTGATCACCGCCCGGCTGGCCGCGGAGATGGGGCGCGAGGTGATGGCGGTGCCGGGCAGCCCGCTCGATCCCCGCGCGCAGGGCTGCAACGGCCTGATCCGCGACGGGGCGACGCTGGTGCAGAATGCGGGTGAGGTGCTGGAGGCGCTTCGGCCGGGGCTGGGCCGGGTGCAGTCGGGCCGCGATCTGTTCAGCTACTCGCCTGAGGTCCCCGCCTCCGCGGGGATGACGGGTGGGGCGGCGATGACGGGTGGGGCGGAGCCGGATTCGTCGGAGCGGGCGCGGGTGGAGGAATTGCTTGGGCCTGCCCCCGCGCCGGTGGACGAGATCGTCCGCCTGTCGGGGCTGGAGCCCGGCGCGGTGCAGCTGGTGCTGCTGGAGCTCGATCTTGCCGGGCGGCTCGACCGGCACGCGGGGGGCAAGGTCAGCCTGCGCTGACCCTGGCTTCCGGACTGTTGATCCCGCAGGCCTCGGCCGCTGCCGTGAAGGGCTGCGCAAGCTGGCCGGCGAGGCTGGTCGCTCCGGTGCCGCTGAGGCCCGCCCAGCCGTCATTGACGAACGACCAGCGATACTCCCATCGATAGGCGTGGGGGTTGATGGGTGCCGGGTAGGTGTCGGTCGTGCCCGTTGCCTGAAGATCGAGGGACAGCTCGACCTTGCGGCCTTCGAGCTGTTCGGTGGCCTGCGCCAGTGCGGAGCACGTGCGGCTGTCGATCTGGCGGACTTCGAGCAGTCGCTTCAGTTCGGGCCGGGGGTCCGCCATGGCCTGGAAGGCAAGACGAGCCTGGAGGCCATAGACGTCAGAAGGCGCGATCCCGCGAGCCTTGAGCAGGCGGACGAGCTTCGCCGGATCGAAGTTGCGCTGCAGCCACTGGTTGAGCGGGCCGTCGCCCCAGGCCGTATGCGGGATCACCGCCCAGCGGAGCACGGTGATGCAGCCGCTTCGCTCCTCCGGCTTGTCCGCAGGGCAGAGGCGATGGATGTCGGAAGCGGCATCAGGGCCGAGATCGTAATCGACCCCCTCCATCTGCAGCAAACGGCCACGCGGCTGGTAGCCCGCGACCTTCGGCGGTTCGGCCAGCGCCTCGCGGGTGATCTCGCCCTTGGCACGCGGCACGGCGTAGGACCAGGCGCCGTACAGGGAAGCGACATCATACCCCTGGAGAGTGGCCGGAAAGCGTTTCGGCAGGACCGGCGGTGGCGGCGGGGCAGCCAGCGCGGCGGCGAGAAGCAGGTGGGGAAGGATCATGTGCCCAGCCTAGCAGCATCGAAAGCGGAGGCGAGGTGCTTGACGAGCCCGTACCCCGCTCCCCACCCTCGTGCGTATGCGTGAAGGGTGTTCCAAGTGAAGCTGGTTGTTGTCGAATCGCCTGCCAAGGCCAAGACCATCGAGAAATATCTGGGGCCGGGGCACAAGGTGCTGGCCTCCTACGGCCATGTCCGCGATCTGCCGCCCAAGGACGGGTCGGTGAACCCGGACGAAGGTTTCGCCATGGAATGGGAGACCTATGCCGACAAGGCGCGGCAGGTGAAGGCGATCGCCGACGCCGCCAAGGGCGCGGACGCGCTGATCCTCGCCACCGACCCCGACCGCGAGGGCGAGGCGATCAGCTGGCATGTTCAGGAGCTGCTGAAGAAGCGAAAGGCCCTGCCCAAGGACGTGCGGCGGGTGACCTTCAACGCGATCACCAAGTCGGCGGTGACCGACGCCATGGCATCGCCGCGCGAGCTCGATAGCGACCTCATCGATGCCTACCGTGCGCGGCGGGCGCTCGACTATCTGGTCGGCTTCACCCTGTCGCCGATCCTGTGGCGCAAGCT
>ERZ1066119.1853-NODE-1853-length-9916-cov-7.039347_pt1 | contig 9916 bp, 8 predicted proteins | sample MGYA00382766_ERZ1066119 | MGnify/ENA primary metagenome ERZ1066119 (study PRJEB33369, sample SAMEA5778349) | biofilm metagenome | biome: Industrial cooling water; feature: Water cooling tower basin; material: Biofilm | place: United Arab Emirates | collected...
ACCATAACCCTGCCTATAACCGTGCGGAACTTCCGCTCGCTTCCTTGGCTATATTTCCTGACCTGTATGTTGCTGATGAGTTTCACATTTTCGGCGTACATCAGGAAGCGGCGATTTTAAATAGTCTGTTGCTGATCCGTCACACGCGATCGCGCAAGCGTCCCATAAAATTCTTGTTTACCTCAGCGACTCCCAAGCAGAATTTTATCTCCACGCTGAGGAGTACTGGATTTGAGGTGACAACCGTTACGGGAAATTATGTTAGTGAAGATATACCAGGATTCCGACAAATTTTACAGCAGGTAAATCTGGAGTTCGTGCAATTGGGTCAAGAAGCAGATTCACTGACCTGGTTGGTCGAGCAGGCTGAGACAATTCGCAAAATTCTTGAGAAAGAAGGGAAAGGACGGGGGCTAATTATTCTCAACTCAGTAGCACAAGTAGGGCGTGCCGTGCGGAAGCTCCAAGAGATATTTCCAGAAAACAGAATCAAAGTTCTAGAAGTTAGCGGACGGATCGATCGCCAGGAAAGAGCAAAAAACCAACAAGAATTAGACAGTGCAGATCGATCCGTACTAGTTATTGGTACTAGTGCGGTTGATGTGGGTGTAGATTTCAAAATCCACTTACTGATTTTTGAAACGAGTGATTCTGCCACGTTTATCCAACGATTAGGGCGTTTGGGTCGTCATCAGGGTTTCTCAGCCTACAACGCTTTTGTGCTGCTACCCAATCGAACTCCTTGGGTTTGGGCGCGATTGCGAGACAGATTAACTCCAGGGGAAGAAATCGATCGCGATCGCTTTCAAGACATTATCGCAGAAGCATTCGATCCACCAAGGGAGTTTGAGCAATATCGCACCTACTGGGGCGCACTCCAGGCTCAGGGAATGCTGTTTAGCATCAGCCAGAAAAAAGATGGAGTCATGCAGCCGTTACAAAATCGAATGATGAATGACTTGCGGCGGGTTTATGGGGAGCAACTGGATAAGAAACGCGGACATTGGTGCGCTTTAGGTAAGGATAAGGAAACAGGTGCGGCAGTTCAACAAGAGCTGTTACGGTTTCGAGGCGGTTCCGATCTACAAGCAGCTGTTTGGGATGGTTCGCGTTTCTACATCTATGACTTACTTCGACTATTACCCTATGCCGAAATTGAGATTATTAACCGAGATGCCTTTTTACAAGCAGCCCGACAATGCGATCGTGCTACAACCGAATTTGACGATCGCTACATTCAGGTTTACCTGAAATTGCAACGCTGGTCAGATAAACGCTTCCCGATTGGGTTGGAATGCGATCGCGGCACAGATGAGTTGAAACGATGCACGTTAACCCTAATTTCTAAACTCCACATTACCGGACATCCCCAAGCGGAAGTTGGGCGTTGTCTCCGCCAACAAAAGCTTTTGGCATTCTTAGTCTCAGTGAATCGGAATCAACCCAACAGCCATTGGGATATTAGCAACACTCTTCATCTCAGTCCGATGTTTGGTCTGTATCGACTCAGGGATGCAGATGATGAGTGCTACGCCTGTGCGTTTAACCAGGATGCATTGCTGTTGGAAGCATTGAAGTGGCGATTGAAGCCCTGTGAGAAATCAAAACCCTATATTTTCTAGCTCTACATTTTTAGCAATGGCAACTTTACTCCAGACTCTCATTATTGAAACTCTACCAGAGGATACCGATCCAATTCTGCGATCGTTCATCGATACTCTTTTACCTGCGATCGAGCGGGAGTTTGCCTTTACCTATGCAATGGGTGGAGATGAAGCAGACCATTATCGGCGATTAGTGCCCAGACTGGGTGAACTGAAAGCTAGAGAAGTGGCTCAAAGTCGGGCAAACAAACCAGATCAAAGTTTATTGGTTCACGTTTTGAATGCACTACTTACAGCCTGGAATGCCAGCAGGTACTTACCGCAGCATTTACGGTTAACCGATATTGAAAAGCGGTTGCTGTGTCTGGCAATGACTTTACATGACTACGGCAAACAACTGTATGGACGAGATGAGGAAGTGCCTCATGCTTATCAGGTTTCAGAGATTTTGGCAGTTTGCGAACAGTTGGGAAATACTTTAGACTTTCAGGAATTTTGGGCGGAATGGAAACAGTATTTGCTAGAGATTGCCTATCTAGCGCAAAATACTCAATTTAATATAGGCACTAATGCCATACCTGCCAATTGGGAAAGCGATGAGCGAGAGTTTACGCTAGACGATCGCCGCTTACAGTGTCCGCTGCGTCATCTGTTGGCATTTGGTGATGTAGCAGTTCACATGAGCGATCCAGCAGATATTGTCACGACTACGAAGGGCAAGCGTCTGCGCGAGCATTTAGACTCTCTCGAAATTTCCCATAAATTGGTCTACCATCGCCTACGAGATTGCCGAGGTTTGCTCACCAATCAAATTCATAATGCAGTCGTAAGTTTTGCCTGTGAAATTGAGTGGAAACCGATTCTATCTTTTGCTCAAGGTGCAGTTTACCTAGCACCTCAAAAGCCAACAAATCTAGAGCTAGAAAAAATTCCTCAAGCCGTTTGGCAAGCAATTATTCAGGGTGATGATGAAGCTAATCGAAAAGGGCTGGCAACGTACTTTAGCACTGGAGATATCGGTTTTGTTCGAGATGGTAAAGGCTTAAAAGTTGCGCCACAAACTTTAGAGCTTTTCAGTCCATCTGAACTGATTTGTCAGCTGCCCAATGTCGTGAAAGCGAAGGTGGCAAATATCAAAGCTCTAGCAACACCCAAGCGTTTGGAGCGATTACCACTTGACCCAACAGAAAAAGAACGGTTAACTCAAGCAGCCAATATTTGGGCGGATCGCCTTGCTGAATTTATTTTTCTAATACAGAAAGAGTTTTTTGCAGATGGCGATCGCTACGCCCTAAAAGTTCTTGAGCTTTTAGATCTGCAAGAAAAATTTTCTGTAGAACAAACAGCGATTCAATCAGGAGGAGTTAATTACGGTTGGTATCATGTCGCCTCCTACTATGTTGCAGATCGCGCAACATTGAATGACGAAGAATTTTTGGACTTGCTTTTGAATTTGAGCGATCGCCTTGCGACATGGGCTGAAGTAAATAATTTACTCAAACAACAAAGTAGCCCAACTTATGAAGCTTTTATTAGCTACTTGAATCAATATTTAGAAGTTTATATAGTTCACGATCGAATAGTAACTTTTCAGGACGAATTAGCTGCTTATGCACAAGCAAAAGTCACAAATCAGCCGATTTGTTCGCTTAGTTCCGGTGAAGCAGCAGCGGAAGATCAGCTTGACTCAGTTGTGCTATTTAAGCCGCAACAGTATAGCAATAAAAATAGCCTGGGAGGTAGACGTATTAAGCGTGGCATTTCCAAGATTTGGTCGCTAGAGATGCTATTACGCCAAGCTTACTGGTCTGTGCCATCTGGAAAATTAGAAGAACAACAACCCGTGTTTCTCTATATTTTTCCAGCTTACGTTTACTCACCTCAAGTAGCACTGGCAGTAAGACGTTTGGTGAAAGAATTCAAGCGGATTAACTTATGGGAAGTTCGGAAGCAATGGCTAGAGGCACAGATGCAACTGGATGGATTACAACACTTGCCTTGGCGAGAGGGTGAAGAACCAGAAGCGGGTCGCTTTGGGGAAAGTTATTCAGTAATAGATTTGCCTTTTATGGCAATGACCTACACAACAACTCGCGGAAAAACAGCCGCCGATGCTTGGGTTTACCCTGCCTTTTTAACATTGGCATTACCAATACTTTTAGGTGTGAAAGTGGTGGCTACCAGCAGTCCCGATCCACTTTACAGTAGCGATCGAGAGTTTTCTAATTCAGCGATTCTAGATGGAGCAGCTAGTTTCTGGAATTTATTAGGTATCTCTGCATCTTTGAGATTACAGGACTTACCTCCAGCCCTAGATCGGTTATTGGTTGCATACAGCCTGCATCTGGAATGTCGTAGTTCTCCGCCAGATGCGCGTTGGCAAGCATTTAATGGCACTGTGCGAGATTTGGTATCTGATGTGTTGAATGTGTTTGCGATCGCCCAAGCAGGGCTACGAGAACGAGGTGAAACCAAACGCGAATTAGGAAAAGAAGATGTTAAACGTTTTTGGAATTATGCTCAAATTTGGGCGAAAGGAGATGAATTAATGCAGGAAAAGTTAAAAATTACTAGGCGATTGGTGAATGAATATCGTCAGTTTTATCAAGTAGGATTGCATGAATCAAGTCATACAATTCTGCTACCGTTGTCAAAAGCAATGGAGCAAATTCTTTCTGTGCCGGAGGATTGGGATAATGAAGAACTAATTTTTCAAGGAGCAGGACAATTGCAAGCAGCTCTAGATCGTCAAGAGATATATAAACGTCCGTTGCTATTAGATAAATCTATCCCCTATGAAACACGCCAGACTAAGGAGTTTGAAGCAATTCACTGCTTCATGAAGACTTGTGTTGAAGAATTGTTCGGCGTGATGTGTAAAGGCGATCGCGCATTGCTTCAGGAAAACCGCAACCGCATCAAATCGGGTGCTGAATTTGCCTATCGCTGGTTGGCATTGCAGGAGAAGCAAACTGCTAACAGCGGCTCGGCTGCTGAAAGCTAACTAACACTTAATACATTTTACGGAGATTCTTATGACTATTCTCGAAACACTCAAATCTGATTTTCATGCATCATTTCCTCGGTTGGCATCTGGCAAGTACGTCCACTTTCTCATGGTGCGTCACAGCCAATCGTTTCCAGTCTTTCAAACTGATGGCATTCTCAACACGGCTCGAACGCAGGCAGGTCTGGATGCAAAAAATCAGGAAGCCATCAGCCGTTTGGTGATGTTCAAGCGCAAGCAGGTGACACCCGAACGCTTGGCAGGTCGAGAGTTGTTGCGATCGCTCAAGTTGACTAGTGCCGATGGGACAATCAAAGACAAGTTTTGTGAATACAACGGCGAAAACTCTTGCAAAAAATGCCCAGATTGCATTATCTATGGATTTGCAATTGGCGACAGTGGTTCGGAGCGTTCTAAAGTCTATTCTGATTCTGCCTTTTCTCTCACACCCTACGAAACTTCACACCGCAGTTTTACCTTCAATGCACCCTTTGAAGGTGGCACGATGAGCGAGAAGGGGATACCACGGAGTGCGATCAACGAGCTAGATCATGTATTACCAGAAGTTGTTTTCCCAACTGTTGAAACACTTCGTGACCCAACCTTTGAAGGATTTATCTACGTGCTAGGTAATCAACTTCGTACCCGTCGCTATGGAGCGCAGGAATCGCGTACTGGAACGATGACCAATCACATTATTGGCATTACCTTATGTGATGGCGAAATCTTCAGCAATTTGTACTTCACTCAGGCAGTTTATGATGCACTGAAAGCCAAAGGAGATATTAACGCACCGATCGCAGACATTCGACAAGAGGCAGCAAGTGTAGCAGAACAACTTTTAGATCGGGAACCTATTCGTAAGAGTCAAACGATTTTTGGGACTCAACTGGACGATTTACTTGAAGAAGTCGCAGGCATCTATCAGGATGAAGCGAAACTAACTTCCACTTTGACTGCCCTTTATCAACAGACTCAAACCTATGCAGAAACATATGGGGCGATCGCAGGTAAAAAGGGAAAGAGCAAGTAAGCATCTGGGAGATTTTTATGATGCTTTACCAATGCACTTTGACCCTACATGATAATGTTTTCTTTGCCACGCGGGAAATGGGGACGCTGTTTGAAACCGAAAAGTATCTCCACAACTGGGCGCTCAGCTATGCGCTATTTGAAGGGCAGTACATCAACCGTCCCTACCGTTTGCAAGGGGAATATGCTCAAAAACCCAGTTATTTAGATCGCGATCGCGAACAGAGCTTGTATCCTTTGAATGAAGTTGGATTGTACGTGTTTCCGGCGCTGCCATTGCAGTGGTCTTATCAGGTCAACACCTTCAAAGCAGCTCAGATCAATTACTATGGCAAGTCCAAGCAATTTGGAGATAAGGGAGCCGATCGCAACTATCCGATCAACTTTGGACGCGCTAAAGAACTGGCAGTTGGCAGCACGTACAGAACCTATATTATGGCGAAGGATACATCTGCTCTGCCAACCTGGATGCAGGAGCAGGAAGACGCGCAGCGACGAACTTGGATTCGTTTAGGAAAATGGGCTGCAAAAGTCCACATTCAAGCAAAACCCATTGTAGAGCTAAAACCAGATTCGGGAACTTTTACCTGTTGCCATCCGCTTAATCCCCTAGATCTCCCACCCTCTACACGGCTGGTTTTGTACAACCGGATTGTCATGCCACCCGTTAGCCTGGTCAGTCAGTCACAACTTGAAGGAGAGTATTGGAGACTTCCCGATGACACATATTTACCCGTTGGATGTCACTATGGAGCAGGATGCGTCGCCGCAGCCTGATAAATCGTCCAGTCTTTATGCGATCGCGATCGAATTAGTGGCAGCCGAGCAAATGGTTCTTCCTGCCTCATTAGGACGAGCGCTTTACTCGCAGGCGATCGACTGGCTCAGTTTAGGAGATCCGCAGTTAGCCAATTCGATTCATAGTAGCCAAAATACACCATTTAGCGTTTCGGCATTGAAAGGATTCAGGCGCAGATCGGGAACTAAAGCAGGAGATGAATTCTGCTTCCGAATTGCATTGCTCGACGGCGATCTCATCCATCCGTTATTAGCTGGGCTAGATACTTGGGGAAATGAATTAATTTCATTAGCCAAGTGTCCCTTCGTTCTTCGCGCCATTTATGCAATTCCAGAAAGTCATCCAGAAGTTAGCTCTGCCGATTACTACCTGTTAGCAAAGGCTCCTAGAGCTTTTGACGATCTAACTCTGCAATTTCTTACGCCCACCAGTTTTAAGCAAGAACAACACGTTCAACCGTTTCCCCTGGCAGAATTTGTATTTGCTAGTTTGTTACGCCGTTGGAATACCTTTGCACCGAAAGATTTGCATTTTCCACCTGTTGTCTGGCAGGGGCTAATCTCCGCTTTTGACATTAAAACCCATGCTCTCAAGATGGAAGGAGGGGCGCAGATTGGAGCAGTCGGTTGGGTACGTTATCGGTTTCCCGACCCAAACCAGGCGAAAATTGCTACGACTCTGGCTCACTTTGCTAATTTTGCTGGAGTGGGGCGCAAAACTGCAATGGGGATGGGACAGGTAAAGTTTTTGCCAGAAAAGAATTTCTTTCCTGAAGTAACCGTACCTCGAAAAAGTGCTGCAAATACCAAAAAACGCCAACTCACTTCACTTTAACTCCTATTAATTTTTATGAAAGATTATCTACCTTTGGCGTACCTAAATGCCTGGGAATATTGCCCGCGCCGATTTTACTTGGAATATGTGCTGGGTGAGATGGAAGATAACGAGCATATCATTTTAGGTCGTCATCTGCACCGAAATATTAATGAGGAGAGTGTCATTCAAGAAGGGGAGATGCTAATTCACCAGCAGCAGTGGGTGTGGAGCGATCGCCTGCTTGTTTCTGGTGTCATTGATGCAGTTGAACAAAGGGAGGGACAACTGGTTCCCTTGGAATACAAAAAGGGCAAAATGTCAAGACATTTGAACGACCATTTTCAGCTTTGTGCCGCTGCCTTATGCTTGGAAGAACGAACGGGACGCGAAATTGTTTACGGAGAAATTTTCTATCACGCTAACCGAAGGCGACAAAAAGTTTCCTTGACAGCCCAATTGAGACAAGCGACCCAAGCGGCGATCGCTGCCGCACGACAGGCTGTCAATCGTCCTATGCCTGCCCCAATCGATCGTCCTCAAAAGTGCCAGTCATGTAGTTTGATGGGTATTTGCCTGCCGTTTGAAGTCAAACACCTATTATAGGAGGTTTAAGGTGTCAATTCTCTACGTTACTCAGCCTGATGCAATTTTGAGTAAAACCTATGAAGCTTTTACAGTTGCCCTGAAGCAAGAAGATGGCTCTTGGTCAAAGCAAGCCGTTCCAGCCCAAACAGTCGAACAGGTTGTGTTGATGGGAAATCCACAGGTCACTGGCGATGCACTCGTTTACGCTCTGGAATTAGGAATGCCCGTGCATTACCTATCCAGTTTTGGCAAACATTTGGGTTCGGCACTGCCTGGTTACTCTCGCAACGGACAACTGCGCCTATTACAGTATCAGCGTTACCTGGACGCAGAACAACGGTTGGAGTTGGTAAAGGCGATCGTTTCAGCCAAAATCCACAATCAAAATATCGTGTTGTACCGCCATAATGTACGAGAAAGTCAACTCAAACAGCGCAAAAGCCAGGTTGAGCAGCAGAAAACCCTGAACCGAGTCCGAGGCATCGAAGGGCTTGCTGCCCGCGAATATTTTGCCTGTTGGTCTAAGATGATTGGCGATCGCTGGGTGTTTCAAGGGCGTAACCGTCGCCCTCCGACAGACCCTGTTAACGCTCTACTTAGCTTTGCCTACGGACTACTGAGAGTGCAGGTAACAGCAGCAGTACATCTAGCAGGACTCGATCCTTATATTGGTTATTTGCATGAAGTCAGTCGGGGACAACCAGCAATGGTTTTAGACTTAATGGAAGAGTTTCGTCCGTTGGTAGCTGATAGTCTAGTACTATCAGTCTTTAACAATCGAGAAATTCAGCCGCACGATTTTACAGAAAGCTTAGGAGCCTACCGTTTGTCTAACAACGGACGTAAGAGTTTCCTGCAAGCTTTTGAACGTAAAATGAACGATGAATTCAAGCATCCTGTATTTAACTATCGCTGCTCTTATCGCCGTGCTATTGAGTTACAAGCACGTTTGTTAAGTCGGCATTTGCAGGAAGGAGTAGTTTACAAGCCATTGGTGTTGCGGTGACTACTACCACTTTGTTTTACTTAGTAATTTACGATTTACCTGATACAAAGGCAGCTAATAAACGACGGAATCGCTTGCATAAGCTACTTTCTGGTTATGGTAAATGGACTCAATATAGCGTGTTTGAATGTTTTCTGACATCTGTACAGTTTATTCAGCTACAACTTAAAATTGAAAAGTTGATTCAGCCAGATGAAGATTCAGTGCGGATTTATATTTTAGATGCGGGAGCGCTCAAGCGCACCGTTGCCTATGGCTCGGAGCAACCTAGACAAGAGCAGGTACTGGTTCTATGATGGGAACGTGACCAATTTTTCGTAAACCCAAGCGAGGGCGAAAACCCTAGGGGGTTCACGAAAATAGCTAGAACCTTGAAAAAGCAATACTTTCAACTATAGATGCTCAAAATCAAGCTTGATTTGAGCCACTACTAATCAAGCTCAAATGGACTTCTAACTTAGGTTGACGAAATTGGGCGTTGAAAAGCTCTCATACAGAGCTTTCTAGCTGGCGGGCTTTCAAATAATAGAATCCTGGCAACGGGACTGAAACCGACTGTTGGAGGCGAGTTCGGTTTGGTCGGCGAGCTTTCAAATAATAGAATCCTGGCAACGGGACTGAAACATATCCCTGCCTTGCCCTTTGAATCATTTCAGATAACTTTCAAATAATAGAATCCTGGCAACGGGACTGAAACACGGCGACTATTGAAATAGAAGGATACTCAGAACAAGCTTTCAAATAATAGAATCCTGGCAACGGGACTGAAACTTCACATATTCCTCGCAAATCTCCCGAATCACCTCATCTTTCAAATAATAGAATCCTGGCAACGGGACTGAAACCATCACATTCTTCCTCGAATGTTTGAAGGTTATGACGACTTTCAAATAATAGAATCCTGGCAACGGGACTGAAACAAAATTCTGGCAAATGGGAGCCTCAACTGTATGCCGGGCTTTCAAATAATAGAATCCTGGCAACGGGACTGAAACCGGGAATTATCATGCTGCCACCTCCTCGACAGAAGACTTTCAAATAATAGAATCCTGGCAACGGGACTGAAA
>ERZ1066119.1854-NODE-1854-length-9912-cov-8.664705_pt1 | contig 9912 bp, 8 predicted proteins | sample MGYA00382766_ERZ1066119 | MGnify/ENA primary metagenome ERZ1066119 (study PRJEB33369, sample SAMEA5778349) | biofilm metagenome | biome: Industrial cooling water; feature: Water cooling tower basin; material: Biofilm | place: United Arab Emirates | collected...
CATGATGTCGGCGACCAGCGTGGAGCGGGCGGAGCGGAGGATGGAGGACAGTTTGCAGGTGCCGACCGGATGATGGGCGGGCGAGACGACGAACACTTCCCAGAAGTCGTTCGACAGGTCGGGTTCGGAGCGGAGATAGTCGATGACCTGGCCGACCGTCCAATGTTCGGGCACCGCGATCAGGTCGCGCTGCATCAGGCGGCCGGCGGTCTCCTCGCCGTAGGTCAGCGCTTCCTCGATGGCGGCCCGGTCGTCGGGCTCCATGGCGCGAAGAACGGCGCGCTGCTCGTCCTCCTCGAGGTCCTCGATGATGGCGACGGCATCGTCCGTGTCGAGCTCGCCGGCGATTTCCGCCACCCGCTCGGGCGCCATCTCGTCGATCAGGAGCTCGCGGACGTGCTCGTTCATCTCCGCCAGCACGTCGGCGTCGACCAGTTCGGCGAGGGCGGCGACGAGGCCGTCGCGCTCGTCGGCGCGGGCGAGTTCGATGAGGTCGGCGACGTCGGCCGGGTGGAGCGGCTCGACGAGGGCGCGGGCGGTCTCGGCATCGCCGTGGTGGGCGGCGTCGAGCACCCTGGCGACGAAGTCGGGGCGAAGGCGGTCCTCGGCGTCCATCACGGTGCCGTCGGGCTCAGCGCGTTCGGGCTCGGCGATGGGGGCAGTTTCGTCCAGCAGCACGGGATCAAGCGGTTCGCGCTCGCTCATCTGTCCCTCCCCTCGGGTCTGCTGGTTGGCGGTCGTCGGCCGCGCTCCTGTCACGCGAGGGCCGATTTGTCACCCCCGCGAGGGTGGCATCGGGCGGCTCGCGCGACTAAGTGCGCCGCTCACCCTATCCCAAGCCCAGGAGCATAACATGGCCGACGGCCCGCAGACCCTGACCCTCACCCTGTCGACCGGCGGCGACGTCGTCATCAAGCTCCGCCCGGATCTCGCCCCTGGCCATGTCGAGCGGATCGCCCAGCTGGCGGGGCAGGGCTTCTACGACGGCGTCAAGTTCCACCGGGTGATCCCGGGCTTCATGGCGCAGGGCGGCGATCCGACCGGGACCGGCATGGGCGGGAGCGAGCTTCCCGACCTCAAGGCCGAGTTCAACGCCGAGCCGCACGTGCGCGGCACCTGCTCCATGGCGCGGACCAACCAGCCGAACACGGCCAACAGCCAGTTCTTCATCTGCTTCGACGACGCGCGTTTCCTCGACCGGCAATATACGGTGTGGGGCCAGGTCGAGAGCGGGATGGAGCATGTCGATGCGCTTCCCGTGGGCGAGCCGCCGCGGGAGCCGGGGACGATCGTCAAGGCGGTTGTGGGCTGAACAACCTTTCCGTTCGTCCTGAGCGGAGCGCGAAAGCGCGCAGTCGAAGGGCATGGCACCGGCGCCCTTCGACTTCGCTCAGGGCGAACGAACTTTGGTGCCATCACGTGAGGTGCGCATGACCCAACCCATCGTCCTCATCACCGGCGCGTCGGCCGGGCTTGGCGTGAAGTTCGCGCGGCAGCTGGCGGCACGAGGTTCACGTCTGGTGCTGGTCGCGCGGCGCAAGGAGCGGCTTCAAGCCCTGGCGGAGGAACTCGGGAACGCGCGCGCAGTGGCGCTGGACCTGACGCAGGCCGGTGCGGCGGGGCAAGTGATGAACGACCTTGCCTCGCACGGGGAGCATGTCGACCTCCTCATCAACAATGCGGGGTTCGGCTTCACCGGGCCCGTTGCCGAGATCGCTTCCGAGAAGCAGCGCGACATGGTGACGCTCAATTGCACCCTGCTAACCGAACTTGCCCAGGCGGTGCTGCCAGGCATGATCGAGCGGGGACGGGGCGGGATCCTCAACGTCGCCTCCACCGCGGCCTTCCAGGCAGCGCCGCGTTTCGCAGTCTATGCCGCGACCAAGGCCTATGTGCTGAGCTTCACCGAAGCGCTGCACGAGGAGGTGCGCGGGCAGGGCGTGCACGTGTCCTGCCTCTGTCCCGGACCGACCGCGACCGAATTCTTCGACGCCGCGGGGATGAAGCCGGACGGCGCCTTCAAGTCGCTGATGATGCAGGCTGACGAGGTGGTCCGGATCGGCCTTGCCGGGCTCGACCGGAACGAGGCGGTGGTAGTGGCGGGGGCGATGAACAAGGTCGGTGCAGTCGGCGCGCAGCTGCTGCCGCGGAGCTGGATGCGGAAGATCACCGGGCAGATGAAGTTCTGACTGGGCGCGCGGAGCGCTGCGCTCCGGCGCTTGAGTTCTCTCCCCCTTCGACGCCGCCTCTGGCGTCCCTCAGGACAGGCTTCGCACGGAAGTCGGGTGCCCCTTTTTTCCGGGCGATCCCTCACCCACGTTGAACCGCAGGCATAGTGGTCCCGTTGGGCCGTCCGAGGAGAAACGCATGGCCGACACCGAGACCGACATCCGCCGCCTGCAGGTGGCCAACCTGCCCCCTGCCGACAGCGGCCGCGGGATCGCGCGGGTGCCCAAGTCGATCATGGATGAACTCGGCCTGTCGGACGGCGACGTGATCGAGATCGTCGGCAAGCGGACAACTCCGGCGCGGGCGGTTCGGCCTTATGGCGACGACGAGGGGCTGGACATCATCCGCCTGGACGGCCTGCAGCGGGCCAATGCGGGCGTCGGATCGGGCGACTTCGTGGAGGTTCGAAAGGGTCTCAGCAAGGCTGCCACCCGCGTGGTGTTCGCGCCGGCGCAGAACAATATCCGGCTGCAAGGTTCGTCCGAGGCCCTGAAGCGGAGCTTTGCGGCGCGGCCCCTGACCGCCGGCGATACAGTGGCCACCGCTGGTCACCAGCGGGTCAATGCCGACATGCCCGACCATGTCCGGCAGCTGCTCAACGCCCCGGCCTTTGCGCTGCAGGAGATCAGGCTCAACGTCGTCTCCACCGCGCCGCGCGGGATCGTGCACATCGATCGCGACACGGTTGTCGAGCTCCTGCCCGAATATACCGAGCAGCATGGCGAGCGGCGTGCGGACGTCACCTATGACGACCTTGGCGGCATGCGCGCGACCATCGATGCGCTGCGCGAGATGGTGGAGCTTCCGCTGCGCCATCCCGAGCTGTTCCAGCGCCTGGGCGTCGACCCGCCCAAGGGCGTGCTGCTTCACGGCCCGCCAGGCACAGGCAAGACCCGGCTTGCGCGGGCGGTGGCGAACGAAAGCGACGCGCAATTCTTCCACATTGCCGGTCCTGAAGTGATGGGCTCCTCCTACGGCGAGTCGGAGAAGCGGCTGCGCGAACTGTTCGAGGAAGCGGGCCAGGCGGCGCCCTCGATCATCTTCATCGACGAGATCGATTCGATCGCGCCCAAGCGCGACAAGGTGTCGGGCGAGGCCGAGAAGCGCCTGGTCGCGCAGCTGCTGACGCTGATGGACGGGCTGGAGCCGCGCCAGAACCTGGTGGTGATCGCCGCGACCAACCGGCCGGAGGCGATCGACGAAGCGCTGCGCCGGCCGGGCCGGTTCGACCGCGAGATCGTGGTCGGCGTGCCCGACGAGACCGGGCGGCGCGAGATCCTCGGCATCCACACCCGCGGCATGCCGCTGGCGGACGGGGTCGACCTCGACGGTTTGGCGCGGCGGACCTATGGTTTCGTCGGCGCCGACCTGGCGGCGCTCACCCGCGAAGCGGCGCTGGAAGCGGTGCGGCGGATCATGCCGGAGATCAACCTTGGCGACGGCAGCCTTCCGACCGAAGTGCTCGACCGGTTGAGCGTGGTCGCCAGCGACTTCGACAATGCGCTAAAGCGGGTCCAGCCCTCGGCGATGCGCGAGGTGATGGTGCAGGTGCCCAACATCGGCTGGGACGATGTCGGCGGCCTCGATGCGCCCGCAGCCAAGCTCAAGGAGGGGGTAGAGCTTCCCCTCAAGCACCCGCAGGCGTTCAAGCGGCTTGGCATCCGTCCGGCCAAGGGTTTTCTGCTTTATGGCCCGCCGGGCACGGGCAAGACCCTGCTCGCCAAGGCGGCGGCGCGGGAAAGCGATGCCAATTTCATCGCCACAAAGAGCTCAGACCTTTTGAGCAAATGGTATGGCGAAAGCGAGCAGCAGATCGCCCGGTTGTTCGCCCGCGCCCGGCAGGTGGCGCCCACGGTCATCTTCATCGACGAGCTCGACAGCCTGGTGCCCGCGCGCGGCGGCGGCCTTGGCGAGCCGCAGGTGACGGAGCGGGTGGTGAACACCATCCTGGCCGAGATGGACGGGCTGGAGGAACTGCAGGGCGTGGTGGTCATGGGGGCGACCAACCGGCCCAATCTGATCGACCCGGCGCTGCTTCGGCCCGGACGGCTCGACGAGCTGGTCTATGTCGGGCCGCCCGACGTCGCCGGGAGGCGGCGCATCCTTGCCATCCATACCAAGAGCATGCCGCTTAGCCCGGATGTCGACCTCGAAGCACTGGCGCGGCGGACCGAGCGGTTCACCGGTGCCGACCTTGAGGATCTGACGCGCCGGGCAGGTTTGACGGCGCTCCGCCGCGGGCTGGAGAGCGCGGAGGTGACCATGGCCGACTTCGAGGCAGCGCTGCTCGACACGCGGGCCAGCGTCACGCCCGAGATGCTGACGGAATATGAGCGGATCCAGGACACGCTGAAGAGCGATGCGGTCCGGCCGGATCGCGGCGGGATCGGCTTTGTCTCGCCGGGGATGTTGCAGCCGAGGGCTGGCGGAAAGGGGTAGGCGTCGCATTATCGTCACCCCGGACTTGATCCGGGGTCCCGCTTCTTCCTTTTTGAAGAAGCTAAGTAGCGGGACCCCGGGTCAAGCCCGGGGTGACGACTTCTTTTTGTCCAACCTCCGCGCCCACCAGGCGAGCCACAGCACCACCAGCACCGCCACTCCGAACGGCAGGTGCGGGTCGAGGGTGTAGAGGGCCATGCCGACCGCCGGGGCGGCGATGTAGCTGATGCCGTTGGCGGAGGTGATGACGCCCGCGACCCCGCCCTGCTCGGCCAGCGGAACGGCAAGGCTGGCCCCGGCGGTGAAGCCCGGCCGGGTGAAGCCAAAGCCGATGGACGCAAGGCCGAAGCCGAGCACCAGCCCGTACAGGTCGGTCGCGAGCGCGGTGACGCCGAGGCCGGCAGCCGAGATCAGCGAGCCCCAGACGATCAGCGCCCGCGGGCTGAGGTCGAGCCGGGGGATCAGCCCCCATTGCGCGGCAAGCGTCCCGCCCGCGCCTGCCATCATGACAATGGCGATCGGCTCCTCCGCGCCAAGTGGCTCGAGACGAAGGACGTCGATGATGAAGAAGCCAATGCAGGTCAGCGTGGCGGCTTGGGCGTGGCCCGCGATCACTCCCGCGACGATCCAGCGGCGGATACGGATGTCGCGCCAGGACAGGCGCTTCTGACGGGTCGGGGCAGTGGCGGCGCGGACGCTGGCGCCGGTGATCATCGAGGCGAGGCTGGGATAGCTCATCGCCGCGCCGCGCCCCTTGCCGCGTGTTCCGCGGTCGTCGGGCAGGCCGAGGTGGATGGCGAGGGCCACGGCTGCAGCGATCAGGGCGAAGGCGAACAAGGGCCCGGGCAGGCCGACAAAGGGCAGCACGAACAGAGGCGCCAGCGCCGGGCCGACGATCGTGCCGAGGCCGAAGGAGGAAGACAAAGCCGAAAGCTGCGCGGTGCGGGCGGCGCGCCGGGTGCGGGAGGCGAGATAGGCCTGGGTCGCGCTGGGCGTGGAACAGCCGAGCGCGCCGTAAATCGCCCGGAACAGGCCGAACAGGACAAAGGTCAGCGCCGGCGCCATCCAGCCGCCGAGACCTGCCACGAGGGCAAGGCCGCACAGGGTCATGGAGACGATGAAGCCGTAAAGACCAAGGAGCGTCAGCGCCTTGCGGCCGTGATGGTCGCTCTTTTCGGCCCAGTAAGGCGCGAGCCAGACCCACAGCACCGCGCTCCAGGTATAGGCGATGGCGACCCAGAAGTCGGCGATCCCGACCGCGCGCCCGATCGCCGGCATGACCGACTGAAGGGCGGTGTTGCCGGCCGCGGCGACGAGCATGGCGGAGTAAAGCAGAAGAAAGTGGCGGGTGAGCAGCGCCGATCCGCCAACCTTGCGCCGCTGTGCCGTCCCGTCCGCCATCGGGCTGCTCTAGCCCTCCGTCCAGGGTGGGGACAGTCCCCTGACCCGCGGTGGCCGCCGGAACTTGCATCGGCGGCGGGCATTTGCTTTTCCGGTTGCAACCCCCCGACCGACGCCCTAGCCGGAGCCCCCATGCAAGCCACGACTGCTCGAGCGCTCGAAAAGCGGCGCCGTCTTGCCCGCCGCGGCCGCAGCCATTCCGAGCGGCTGGCGTTCCTGCGCGGGTTCCTCAAGCATCCGGTGATGGTCGGCTCGGTGATCCCGAGTTCCAGGCGGCTGATCGACAGGATGCTCGGCCCGGTGAAGTGGGACGAGACCAGGCTGTTCGTCGAATATGGGCCGGGCGTCGGCACCTTCACGCGCGTGATCCTTGACCGGCTGCCGGAGGATGCGCGGCTGGTGACGATCGACACCAATCCGGAATTCACGGCCTTTCTCAAGGAAAGCCTCGACGATCCGCGTCTGATCGCGGTGACCGCCAGTGCCGCCGACGTCGAAAAGGTGCTTGCCGACCGCGGACTGCCCAAGGCGGACTATATCCTGTCGGGCCTGCCTTTCTCGACCCTGCCGCCGGGCGTGGGCGACGCGATCGGCGCGGCTACCGCGCGGGCGATCCGGCCGGGCGGAGCGTTCCTGGTTTATCAGTTCAGCCCCAAGGTGCGCGACTTCATCGCCCCGGTGTTCGAGCGGATCGAGCGCGGCTTCGAGTGGCTGAACGTGCCGCCGGCGACCCTGTTCTGGGCGTGGCGGGAAGAGGACGCGTAAGCCGTTGATCCTCCCTGTTCGGCGAAGCCGGATGGGGAGGTGGCAGTGGCGAAGCCACTGACAGAGGGGCCTTGCGCAACGCCGATGGCCCCTCCACCACTCGCTTCGCGAGCGGTTCCCCTCCCCATTGCTTCGCAACGGGGAGGATCTACCTTTCGGACCCGAAGTTGAGCCTCCGGGTCACCGTATAATCCACGGCGGTCACCAGAAAGTGGCTGAGCGTCCACTTGAGCCTCTTCCACCAGCTTGCGCGGCGGCGGTGGAGGGCGGGGGTAATCTCCTGCGTGTGGGCGAGCTGGCGCTCGAAGTAACGGCGCATGTCGGCGGCAAAGGTAGCGTCCTCGACCCGCAGCATCATCTCGAGGTTGAGGTACAGGCTGCGGAAGTCGAAGTTGGCCGAGCCGATATGGACCACGTCATCAAGAATGATGAGCTTGGTGTGGAGCTTCTCGGGAAGGTACTCGAACATTTTGACGCGGCTTCGCAGCAGGCGGCTGTAGGTGTGGCGCGCGGCGGCGATGGTAGCGTTGTTGTCCGACCGGGATGCGGTGATCACCCGCACCTGTCCCCGCCTCCCGAGCTTGCCCAGCCGGCGGAGCATCGCGAAGGGCGGTGAGAAGTAAGCGGAGATGAGGTCGAGGCGGCTTGCCACGGCAAGGTCGCGCACCAGCCCGACGGTCCAGGGGTGACCCCGCCTGACCGGGCCGTTGTAGCGCCACTGGAGCGCTCCCTTGCGCTGCGTATGCCGGTGGAGCAGCCGGCGAAGCTCGCGAAGGCGCGGACGGGGCGAGGTGGTCCAGCGCTGGATGGCGTCGAAATAGCGGGCCGCGGCCCTGACGGCGGCTCCGTCGAGATGGATCCACAAGTCGCGCCAGCGGTGCTCGGAGCGATCGCTCATATAGTCGTCGGTGATGTTGGCGCCGCCGGTGATCGCTTCCCGGTCGTCGATCACCACCAATTTCTGGTGATTGCGGAGGAGATAGCGGGCACCGAGCCGCGGATGGAACAGGCAGAAGGAACCGCCGGCCTCTTCCAGCGGGCGAAAGAAGCCTGGCGGGATGTTCGATCCGAAGCCGTCGAGGACCATGCGAACGGTGCAGCCGCGCCGCGCCGCCCGGACCAGCGCATCGCGCACGGCCTCGCCCGTCGCATCGCCGTCGAGCATGTAGAAGAGCATCCGCACCGACGAGGCGGCACCGTCGATCATTGCCAGCAGCTTCTTCAAGCGCTCCGAACCCCCCTCGAGGAGAGTGAGGCGAGTTCCCGCAATGTCGGCGGTGATCGGGGCCTGAGGGACGGGCGAAGGCGCGGGCGCCGCGGTCATCCTTGGCTCGGTAGCCGGGCGGGTGAAGAGCGCAAGCATGGTCTGCCGAGAAGGGTAACGTTCCAGCCGCGCAATGGCTGCTTTCTTGACTTGCGCAGGCCGAGCGCCTAGGTCCGCCGCCTTCTCTGCAGCTCTGCCGCCCTTTCAAGAAGGCTTAAGCAACGATGGCACGCGTCACCGTCGAAGATTGCGTCGACAAGGTTTCGAACCGGTTCGATCTCGTCCTGCTGGCGGCGCAGCGCGCCCGGCAGATCTCGGGCGGTGCCGACCTCACCATCGATCGCGACCGCGACAAGAATCCGGTGGTGGCGCTGCGCGAGATCGCCGAGGAGACGGTCCGTCCGCGCGACCTCAACGAGGCGCTGGTGTCCAGCCTGCAGCGCGTCCAGATCGACGAGGAGGATGCCACGGACGAGCTGGCATCGCTCAGCGAATCGGCCGAGGCGCTCCGCCTGACCGCCGCTGCGCCGCCGCGTCCGTCCCCGTCGGGCGGCGACTACGAGTAAGGCCGCCCTGGGATGTCAGGCGGCTTCGCGGCGCTGACGTTCCGATGCGACGGGGAGGTCGAGCTCCTCTCCGTCCTGACCGACCCAGACAAGATCCTCGAGGCCGACGACCCGGCCATCGTGCGCCGTGACCTCGAGGCGGGCCAAAGGGCGCCGGTCGCGGCGGTCGGCCAGCACCGGATGGCTGCGCGTGCCGAGCCCCTGGTCGATGGCCCACTGGCGAAGGGCGACCAGCACCGGCAGAAGCGCGGCTCCCCTGGCGGTCAGCGCATAGACCACCCGGCGGCGGTCGTTCGGGTCGGCCGAGCGCTCGAGGATTCCGCCGCTGACCAGCCGGGCAAGCCGGTCGGACAGGATGTTGCGGGCGATTCCCAGGCAAGCCTGGTATTCCTCGAAATGCTGCAGCCCGAGGATGGAGGCCCGCAGGATGAGGCAGGTCCAGCGCTCGCCGATGAGCTCGATCGCCGCGGGGATCGGACAGGCGTCCGAGGTGGTCTGAAACGCGCGTACCTGACTCTCGTTGCGAGACATATTTGCGCCAACTCCCCAAGCCTTGGCGGAGGTGTTTGAGCATGATTCGTGCGGCAATTCCAGAAGCCACGATGCTAACATGCATCAACGTTGCCGATTTGCCGCACCACTTCGCACTTGCACCGCAGCCCCGTGTCGGCCCACATAGGTAAAGTGCTTCGCCAATATGAGCTGATCGAGCGGGTCCGCTCGTACGACCCCGACGCGGACGAGGGTCTCATCAACCGCGCCTATGTCTTCTCCATGAAGGCCCATGGCTCGCAGACCCGGGCGTCGGGCGATCCCTATTTCAGCCACCCGATCGAGGTGGCGGGCATCCTTACCGACCTAAAGCTCGACGACGAGACCATCGTCACCGGCATCCTGCACGACACGATCGAGGATACGGTCGCGACTCCGGAGGAGGTCGAGCGCCTGTTCGGGGCCAATGTCGCCCGGCTGGTCGACGGCGTCACCAAGCTCAGCAAGATCGAGGCGCAATCGGAAAGCGAGCGGGCGGCGGAGAACCTCCGCAAGTTCCTGCTGGCGCTGTCCGACGACATCCGCGTGCTGCTGGTGAAGCTCGCCGACCGGCTGCACAACATGCGCACGCTCCACCACATCAAGAACGAGGACAAGAGGCGGCGGATCGCGCGCGAGACGATGGACATCTATGCCCCGCTGGCCGAGCGGATCGGCATGTACGAGATCATGAACGAGATGCAGACGCTGGCCTTC
>ERZ1066119.1859-NODE-1859-length-9900-cov-8.121585_pt1 | contig 9900 bp, 8 predicted proteins | sample MGYA00382766_ERZ1066119 | MGnify/ENA primary metagenome ERZ1066119 (study PRJEB33369, sample SAMEA5778349) | biofilm metagenome | biome: Industrial cooling water; feature: Water cooling tower basin; material: Biofilm | place: United Arab Emirates | collected...
CACGCGCGCCGGCGCCGCCGCACCCGGCCGGGCGGCGGCTCCCCCTCCCCGCCGCGGCCGCCCGCCGCCAGGCCGACGCGACCGGCGAGGCGCCTAACGTGCCAGGGCGCCGCGCACCGCGTCGGCCGCCGACCAGAGCCCGAGGGCGAGCGTCGCCAGCGCCGTCAGCGCCCCGGCCAGCGCCAGCGCCGGCGGGTGCCGGTAGGCGCCGACGAGCGCCGGCCGCCGCGCGGCGACGAGCATCGCCCCGAGGGCCACGGGGAGGATGAAGCCGTTGACCGCCCCCGCCAGCACGAGCACGCGCACCGGGCGCCCGACGGCGAGGAAGATGGCCGTCGACAGGGCGATGAACGCCACCGTCGCCAGCCGGCGGCGCCGCTCGACCGCCGGCGAGAGGGCGCGCAGGAAGCTCACCGAGGTGAACGCCGCCCCGACGACCGAGGTGATCGCCGCCGCCCACATCAGCAGCCCGAACAGCCGCCCCCCCGCCGCGCCGGCCGCCAGCCGGAACACCGCCGCCGGCGGGTTGGCCGCCCCGAGCGCCGGGCCGCTCCCCGCGTGGCGCGCGACGACCCCCAGCGCAGCGAGGAAGAGGGCGACGCGCACGCACGAGGCGAGGACGATCCCGGTGGCCGCCGAGCGCGTCGCGCGCGGCACCGCGTGCGGGCCGCGCACCCCGGCGTCGAGCAGGCGGTGCGCCCCGGCGAAGGTGATGTAGCCCCCCACGGTGCCGCCGACGATCGTCAGGATCGCCAGCGGATCGACGGTCGTCGGGCGCACGGTGCCGAGGAGCGCCGCGGCGAGCGGCGGGCGGGCGGCGACGCACACCCAGGCGAGCAGCGCGAGCATCACGAGCCCGAGGGCGATGCCGAAGCGATCCATCGCCCGCCCGGCCTCGGGGGCGAGGAAGAGGGCGATGGCGAGCAGCGCCGAGAGCGCCGCGCCGGCGGCCGGCGGCACCCCGGCCAGCGCCTCGAGCCCGAGCCCGGCGCCGGCGACGTTCCCGACGTTGAAGGCGAGCCCCCCGGCGGCGACGAGCACGGCGAGCGCGCCGCCGAGCCCGGGGAGCACCCCGTCGGCCACCGCCGAGGCCGGGCGCCCGGCGGCGACGACGACGCGCCACACGGTGAGCTGCGCCGCCAGGTCGAGGAGCACCGAGGCGAGGATGGCGAAGCCGAAGCTCGCCCCCAGCCGGTCGGTGAACACCGCGGTCTGCGTCAGGAACCCCGGCCCCACGGCGCTCGTCGCCATGAGGAAGGCGGCGCCGACGATCGCCCCGCGCGCCCCCGCCCCCTCGCTCACGCTCCGGCCGTGCGGTCGGGGAGCCCCGCCGCCTCGCGCAGCGCCCGGAAGAGCGCCGCGAGGTCGGCGCGCGAGTAGTTGGCGTTCAGCCCGCTCGGGTTGGGGAGCACCCACACGCGCGTCTCGCCGATGCGCTCGGGCTGCTCGCCGAGCCCCGCCGTCGGGCGGGCGAAGCCGGTGCGGTAGGCGCCCATCCCGAGCACGGCGAGGAAGGCGGGGCGGTGGCGCCGCACCTTGCGCGCGAGCGCCCGGCCGCCGGCCACGTACTCCTCGGGCGCGAGCTCGGCGGCGGTGGCCGTGGCGCGCGGCACGACGTTGGTGACGCCGAGCCCGTACTCGGGGAGGCGGCGCAGCTCGGCGGGGGCGAGGCGCCGCTCGGTGAAGCCGGCGGCGTGGAGCGTCGGCCAGAAGCGGTTCCCCGGCCCGGCGAAGTGGTGCCCGCTCCACGACGTGTAGAGCCCGGGGTTGATGCCGCAGAAGAGCACCGCGAGCCCGGAGGCGATCACGTCGGGGACGCGGCGGTCGGCGGAGGCGAGGAGCTCGGCGCGGGTGGGACGGCGGTCGGGCGGCGTCGGCATGCGGCCATGCTAACGGCGGGCGCGCCCCGACGCACGCGTCGTCGGGGGCGCGGGGTCGCGCGGCGGGGCGCGGCGGCGTAGCATGCCGCTGTCGGGGCGGGCGCGTCCCGGCCCGCCGCGCCCCCGCGCGCGCCGTCCCACCCGCGCGCGCCGCCCCACCCGCCAGCCCCCGCCCTCTCATGACGACGCCGACCGCCGGCTCCCCCGCGCCGCTCGTCCCCCCCGACGAGCGCTATCCCCTCGGCCGGTGGACGGTCCCCGACGCGGCGCCCGAGACGCGCCGGCAGCTGATCGCGCAGATCGCCGCGGCGCCCGCCGCGCTGCGCGCCGCCGTGGCGGGGCTCGACGACGGGCAGCTCGACACGCCGTATCGCGACGGCGGCTGGACGGTGCGCCAGGTGGCGCACCACGTGGCCGACAGCCACATGAACGCGTACGTGCGCTTCAAGAAGGCGCTCACCGAGGACGCCCCGCCGATCACCGCCTACGACGAGGCGCGCTGGGCCGAGCTCCCCGACGCGCGGCTGCCGGTCGCGCCGTCGCTCGCCCTGCTCGAGGCGCTGCACGTGCGCTGGGTGGAGGTGCTGCGGGCGCTCACCCCCGAGGCGCTCGAGACCCGCGGCTACCGGCACCCGGAGATGGGGTTCGTCCCGCTGCGCACCGCGCTCGGCATCTACGCCTGGCACGGGCGCCACCACGTGGCGCACGTCACGGGGCTGCGGGCGCGCCGCGGCTGGTGAGCGGGGGCCGTCCCCCCTCCGCCCAGCGTCGCGCGGAACGCCGCCCCTCTCGTCCCCCCCTCCCCCGCCCGCGATGACCGCTCTCTACCACGCGCACTCCGGACTGCGCTATCTCGTGCTCCTGCTCGGGGTCGTCGCGCTCGCGGCGTTCGCCTGGGCCTATCTCGCGCGCCGTCCCCTTCCGGCGGCGCGCGGGCTGATGGGGGCGTTCGTCGGCACGCTCCACCTGCAGCTGCTGCTCGGGCTCGCGCTCGTCGTCGGCGGGATCTGGTACGGGGCGCTGATGGGGCACCTGACGCTGATGCTCGTCGCCGCCGTCGTCGCGACGGTGGCGCTGGTGCGCGCCCGGCGCGCCGCCGACGAGCGCCGCGCCCTCGGCGTCCGGCTGGGCGGCGTCGCGGTGGCGCTCCTCTGCGTGGTGCTCGGGATCCTGGCGATCGGGCGCAGCGTCGTCGGCTCGGCGCCGCCGACGCTCTGCGGCTGAGAGGGAGGGGGCTCACCGCGCGGCGCGCCGGGTGCGCCGTCCCGGCGGGGTCGCCGCGCCACGACGCCCAGCTGAAGCGACCGTCGCGCACGTGGCGGTTCCGGAGCGCGGTCCCCGAGAGTGCGACCCGGACGAACTCGAGGTCGAACTGCCGGATGGTCTCGAGGATCGCCTGTCCGTCGGCGGCCGCCTGCACCAGCCGGGCGCGCAGCACCGGATCGTGCACGCGCTCGCCCCCCCCCGGGAACTGGAGCTGGTGGAGGGCACCGAGGACCGGCCGCACGTCGGCCGAGCGCGAGGCGGAGATCGCCCAGCGGACGAGGAGAGCGGGCGGGGCGACGGTGGGCGGCGGTGAGGGGCGCGGAGCTCCACCTGGCAGAGACACCGCGAGTGCGCCGGCGGGTCACCGGACGCCCGCGCCCTCCCGCCCCTCGCGGATCGCCGCCGTCAGCTCCTCGTCCGACCAGCCGCGCTCCCAGTCGGCCGGGGCGGCGATGCGCACCGTCTGCGCCCCGCCGCTCGGCGTGCAGACGATCCAGTACTCGTCCTCGCTCCCGTCGACGCGGGCGGCGTCGGGGAGGGCCCCCTCCTCGGTGGCCAGCCCGGCGTAGGCGGGGGTGCACGACCAGGTGGTGCCGTCGGCGTCGGTGACTTCGCGGGGCATGCGCGCTCAGCGGATGGAGGGAAGGCGGTGGTCGAGCTCCACGTCCCAGAGCTCGGCGGGGGTGTCGGGGTCGTCCACGTCGGTGACGACCCACAGCCGGGTGCCGTCGGGGGTCGCGGCGAGCACGCCCTCGACCTTGGCGGTGGGCGCCTCGGCGCCGGTCGCGTCGGCGATCGGCGCCCAGCGCGCCCCGGCGGCGTCGAGGAGCCCGAGCACCGAGCCGGCCACCGCCCCGTCGTCGACGGCGTTGGGCGAGTCCTCGGCGGCGGCGCAGAAGACGAGCGTCCCCTCGTGCGCGCCGTGCAGCGCCGCCGCGTCGGTGAAGCCCAGCCGGCACCCGTCGAGCAGGCCGAGGTCGTACTGGACGACGTCGCGGACCGGGGGCGGCGGGGCGCCGTCGACGAGGTGGGCGAGGAGCGCCGCGGCGTCGAGGTCGCACGTCGCGTCGCGCGCCGCCACGCCGTCGCGCGAGGCGCCGTTGCCGCGCCCGAACAGGCGCACGCGCTCCCCGCCGGGGTGGCGGATGCGCACCGCGCCCTCGACGTTGAGCTCCGCCCCGGCGAAGGCGCCGGCGGCGCGCAGCGCCGCGTAGAGCGCCGGCGCCTCGACCAGCCGCACCTGCGCCGCGTCCACCCGCCCGTCGCCCACGGCGACGACGAGCACGCGCTCGCGCCGCGCCGTCGAGCCCGAGCCGAAGGCGAGCAGCCAGCCCGCCTCGTCCGGCGCCCCCGGGGCGTCGAGCATGACGCACGCCTCGAGGTCGAGCTTGTGCGCCTTGTTGCCGCGCGTCGCGTCGAACTGCCGCAGCCCCCCCTCGCCCACCGGGAGCGGCACCGCCTCGGCGAGCCCGGTGGCCGGATCGACCACGGCGAGGAAGTTGGCGTCGTCCTGCACGACGACCAGCCGGTCGCCGACGCGTGCCAGACTCGAGCCGGCGCGCACGTGCCCCGGGCGGTCGAGCGCCGCATCGGCGCCGTCGCGATAGTGCAGCGGCGTGCGGCGCACCACGCGCGCGGCGAGCGCCGGGTCCTCGCGCGCCAGCACGAGCGGCGGCGCGGCAGCGACGGGCGCGTCGCCGGGGTTCGGCGGCGTCATCGCGGGCGGGCGGTGGCGAGGCCGTGCGCCCCGTGCGCCCCCTGCGCGCCGTCGTCGGCGCCGTCGCCGGCGTCGCGCTGCGCCCCCGCCTCGACCCGCTCCCCCGCGCCCAGGCGCACCCCGCGCCCGACGACGGCGAGCGCGCCACCCCCCTCGCCAACGACACCCTCCGCGCCCACCTCCACCGCGCCGTCGAGCACGGCGCGCTCGACGCGCGAGCCGCGGCGCACGACGACGTCGTGCAGGAGCACGCTGTCGCGCACGATCGCGCCCGGCTCGACGATCACCCCGGGGCCGAGCACGGCGCGCTCGACGGTCCCCCGCACGGTGGCGCCCGGGGCGAGCAGCGCGTCGTCGACGCGTGCGCCCGCCGCCACGTGCGCCGGCATGCGGAGCACCCCGGCGGTGCGCACCGGCCACGCCGGGTCGTCCAGCCGCAGCGCCGGCCGCTCGCCCAGCAGGTCCATGTGCCCCTGCCAGTAGCTCTCGACCGTGCCGACGTCGCGCCAGTAGCCGTCGTGCGCGAAGGCGTGCGCCGCGCCGTCGTCGACGAGCGCCGGCAGCAGGTGGTGACCGAAGTCGCCGAGGTGCGCGTCGTCGCCGCGCGCGCGCGCCACCGCGTCGTGCAGCCGGTCGAGCGTGGCGAGCAGCCGCGGCGCGTCGTAGACGAACACCTCGGTGGTCACCGTGCTCGTGTCCCCGTCGCCGGGGGGCTCCTCGGGCTTGTAGGCGAAATCGCGCACGCGCCCGTCGTCGCCGACGACGGCCACGCCGAAGCGCGACGCCTCGGCGCGCGGCATCGGGGTGGTCACGAGCGTCACCGACGCCCGGCGCTCGCGGTGCGCGTCGAGCACGTCGCGCAGGTCGACGCGCTCGACGTGGTCGGCGGAGAGCACCACCAGCTCGTCGGGCGCGAACTCGGCGAGCAGCTCGCGGTGGCGCCAGAGGGCGTCGGCGTTCCCCTCGGCGAACCCCTCGCCGTGCGCCCCGGTGAACGGCGGCATGATCCGGAGCCCTCCCTGGTTGCGGTCGAGGTCCCAGGGGCGGCCGTTGAGCAGGTGCTCGTTGAGGGCGTGCGGCTGGAACTGCTCGACCACCCACACGTCGGAGAGCCGCGAGTGGACGCAGTTGGTGAGCGGGAAGTCGATCAGCCGGTAGACGCCGGCGAACGGGAGGGCGGGCTTGGCGCGCCGCTGCGTGAGCGGCCCGAGGCGCGAGCCCTTCCCGCCGGCGAGGATGACGGCGAGGGTGCGGGGACGGCGAGGCATGGACGCCGCCGTTCGCACGCTCCCTGCCAGCGCGGCGGCACGGGGCCGGCAGTCGTCGCGCCCGCTGCCCGCCGGCCGGGCGGAGGCGACGGTACGGGTGTGGCGCAGGCCCCGACGCTCCGCGCGCCGCACCCGCGTGACGCCCGTGGGACGCGCCCGTGACGCCCCCCTCGCATGCTGGAGCGTGGCATGCCCACGCGTCTCCGCCCACCGCCGACGAGTTCCTGCACGACCCGGCCGACGCCGACCGGGGCGAGTTCGTGCGTGGGGAGCCCGTGCACACGACGCCGACCGGACTCCCGCACGGGGCGTCGTCGGCAACCTGTTCCGGCACCTCGATCCGTTCGTCCGGTCGACGCGCTTCGGCTGGTGCCCGAGGCACGACGTCGGCTTCCACCTCCCGCTCCCCGGTACGGACGGCGACACCGTGCGCTCCCCGGACGTGGCCGTCGTCGGACGGCGGGAGCGCGCTGCCGGGCTTCGCGATGCCCGTGGCGGCGCTCTTCGACGGGCTGCCGGCGCCGGCGCCCTGACATGCCACGGAGCTTGAGGTCGCCGAGGGAGGTGTCGGCAGGGCGCGGCGCCCCGAATTCGGCGAGGCCGGAGCACTGCGACGCGCGCCGCGGGCGCGGCGGGCTCCGGGTCTTCAGCGCGGCGACCGCCACCGCCCGACGTGCCGGGCAAGTCCGGGTCCGGCCGCGCACGGTACCCGGCATCTGGGCTGAACATCAAACTGTGCGAGCGGCTGGCCGGGTCGACGTTCCGCACGTGGCAAGGGTAGATCTCGGGTCGGTTCTCTGATCGTCGCGTGCGCGTCACGGCACCTCACCGAGCGCCGTGACGCCGTCCCGCGAGGGCGGTAGCTCGTCCGCGACGCGGCGGATGAAGGTCGCGTCGATGGCGTTGTCCGATTTCCTGGAGTTTTCGTCGTGCCTCGCTCCCAACCTCGCCATCCCGCGTCCGCCCCGACACGCGGCACGCCGGTCCTCGGCACGATCTCGTTCACCGTCGTCCTCCTCGCTGCCGCGGCCGGATGCGACAGCACCACGGCGCCCGACGGGTCGGACGTGATCGTGCGCGAGCCGGCCCTGACCGGCCGGCTCGTCGCGGGCTCGAGCCACACGTGCAAGCTCGCCACCGACGATGCCGCGTACTGCTGGGGCAGCAACGGCCAAGGCCAAGTCGGGATCGGCGCGCTGTCGCCGCGCGTCCGGCAGCCCACCGCGGTCGCGACGACGCTGCGCTTCGCGCGCCTGGCCGCGGGCTACTCGCACACCTGCGGGCTGACGCGGGACGGGACGGCCTACTGCTGGGGCTGGAACGGCAGGGGCGAGTTGGGCGACGGGACGACGCAAACCCGGACCGTCCCCACTCCCGTGGCGACGAGCCTCCGCTTCACGACGCTCGTCACCGGCGCCGGCATCGTGACGTGTGGCCTGACGGCGGACTCGCAGGCGTACTGTTGGGGGAGCAACTTCGACGGGACAGTCGGGGACGGCACGACCGTGGACCGCGTCGTCCCCACCGCGGTGGCGACCCCCTCGCCGCTCCGGCTCCTGACGGTCGGCTACGCGTCGTGCGGCCTCGCGGCGTCCGGCCAGGCGTACTGCTGGGGCGACAACACGTTCGGCGCGCTCGGCGTCGGCGACACCCGCGACCGGTCCGTCCCGGGGCCGGTCCAGGGCGGCGTCTCCTTCGCGGCGCTCGCGGCGGGGGGGTACGCAGTGTGCGGCCTCACAGCCGCGGGGGTGCCGTACTGCTGGGGGCGGACGTTCGCGCAAGGCACGGCCAGCGACGCGGTCACGACGCCGACCCCGCTCGCCGGCAATCTCCAGTTCGCGAGCCTCGCCGCGGGCTCTGCGCACGCGTGCGGCCTCACGCCGCGCGGGCGGGCGTACTGCTGGGGCGACAACCTGACGGGCGCGCTCGGCGACGGCACCACCGAGCGGGTCCGGCCCGCCCCCACCCCCGTCACGGGCGGGCTCGCCTTCCAGCTCGTGGTGGCGGGGGACAGCCACACGTGCGGGCTGACCTCGTCGGCGTCGCTCTACTGCTGGGGCTTCAACACCACCGGTCAGCTCGGCGACTCGACGACGGCGAGCCGGAACAGGCCGGTCCTGATCCACGTGCCATAGGGGCGTGGTGATCCGGTCACCAGCGTCCGGCACACTCGGATGGCCGGCGAGTCGAGCTCCCGCCCGAGATCACCGTGGGCTCCCCCCGCCGCGCCCGCGGCGTCGCGGACCAGCCGCGCCGACGGTTCCGAGCACGCCGTCGTCGTCGGCCAGCCTGCGGGCCGGCGGCTGTTCGGGCCCGAAGGACAGCAGCGCGAAGCGTCGAAGCGACCGTCACCAGGTGTGTGAACGACGCGACGGGTGGTGACCGAATCGCGCTGGGGTCGTCGAGGGCTCCCCGGCCTTGCGACTCGAAGCTCCGACGAAGCCCTCGAAGCAACGCTGTGGCGTAGAGCGCCCGAGGTGATGCCTCGCGAGCGCGGACGCACCACCCGGGAGCCGGCCAATCCCTGGGCGGCGCCCCTGTGGTGCATCCTGCGGCGCGTGCCGCGCTCAGCGCGGCGATGGCGAGCTCGCGCGCGGGGCGGGCGCGGGGAGCGCCCGGCGCCCCCACGTCGGCGCCTCGGGCTCGGTCGTGATGCGGTCGCTCGGGCGCTCCTTGAGCAGCCGCATCGCCTCGGCGACCGCGCGCTCGAGCTGCGGGTCGCGCCCGGCGATGACCTCCTTCGGCATGTTCTCGACCTCGACGTCGGGGGCCACGCCCTCGTTCTCGACGTTGAACCTCCCCTCGCGCGAGAAGAAGCCGAAGCGCGGGGCGATCATCGAGCCGCCGTCGACGAACGGCGGCGTGTCGGTCGTCGCCACGAGCCCGCCCCACGTCCGCGTGCCGACGATCGGGCCGATGCGGCGGCGCTTGAACATGTACGGCAGCAGGTCGCCCCCCGAGCCGGCCATCTCGTTGACGATCATCACCTTCGGTCCCCAGATCCCGGCCGCCGGGCTGGTGTAGGGGACGCGGTCGCCGACGGGGTTGTTGAAGTAGCCGTCGTAGTCGCGCCCGAGCACGTCGACGATGTAGTCGGCCGCCGAGCCGCCGCCGTTGAAGCGCTCGTCGATGATCGCCCCCTGGCGGTCCTGCTGGGCGAAGTAGTAGCGGTTGAAGCTCGTGTAGCCCGGCTGCCCGGTGTTGGGCACGTACACGTAGGCCAGCGCCCCGCCCGAGAGCGAGTCGACGCGGCGGCGGTTGGCCTCGATCCAGGCGCGGGCGCGCAGCCCCTGCTCGCTCGCGATCGGGAGGACGGTCACCTGGCGTGCCCCGTCCATCGTCGGGCGGTCGTTGACGGTGAGCACCGTCTGCCGGTTGGCCGTGCCGTCGAGCAGGCGGTAGACGTTGTCGTCGCCGCGCAGCTCGACCCCGTCGACGGCGAGCAGGTAGTCGCCGCGGCGCACGGCGACGCCGGGCATCGCCAGCGGGGCGCGCAGCTCGGGGTTCCAGCTCTCCGCGTCGTAGATGCGCGTCAGCCGGTAGCGCCCGTTCTCGACGGCGAGGTCGGCGCCGAGCAGCCCGGGGTTCGACGACGGCGTCTCGGGCAGGTCGCCGCCGCGTACGTACGAGTGGCCGATCGCCGTCTCGGCGCCCATCACGTCGAGCAGGTAGTTGAGGTCCGCGCGATGATTGACGTGGGCGAGCCACGGCTCGTAGAGCCGCCGCACGGCGGGCCAGTCGGTGCCGTGCAGGTTGCGCACGTAGAAGT
>ERZ1066119.1865-NODE-1865-length-9888-cov-7.083698_pt1 | contig 9888 bp, 8 predicted proteins | sample MGYA00382766_ERZ1066119 | MGnify/ENA primary metagenome ERZ1066119 (study PRJEB33369, sample SAMEA5778349) | biofilm metagenome | biome: Industrial cooling water; feature: Water cooling tower basin; material: Biofilm | place: United Arab Emirates | collected...
GTGTCGGCGAGCGTGCCGACTGGCCTCTATGCCGTGCGTCCGGACGCGCCGCTCCGTCTCGGCGTGCTCGCCGCTGTCATGCCGCCCGAGCCGCTCGCGACCTGGCTCGTCGAAGGCGGCTATCTCGGCCGCGGCGTGCCGCTCATCAAGCGCGTCGAGGCGCTGCCGGGCCAACGCGTTTGTCGCGACGGCGGACGCATCACCGTCGAGGGCCGGTTGCGGGCGCTGGCCCGCGACGCCGACCGGTTCGGACGCCTGCTGCCGCGCTGGAGCGGCTGCGTGGTCGTCGGCGAAGGCCAGCTCTTTCTCCTGAATGCCGACAATCCCGGCTCGCTCGATGGGCGCTACTTCGGGCCGCTCATGCGCTCGGATGTGCTCGGTCGCGCGACGCCGCTGTTCGTAGACGAGGGGCGGTGAACGTGCAGTCGCCCGACCTCACGGCGCTGTGCCCGGCGGCGCCCGCTTCGCCTCGCGTCCGCCTGCACCTACGCTCTGCTGCGGCGATCTCTCTCGCCGTCACGCTGCTGCTCGGCATCGCTTCGCCCGCCTTCGCGCAGACGTCCGCAACGGCGCCGGACTCGCCTCCGGCATCGCACCCGGCTGACGCCTCGTCTGGCCATCCCTATGCCGTTCATGTCGCTGAAGCCGCGCAGCGGTTCGGCATACCCGAGGCGTGGATCTGGTCGGTGATGCGCGTCGAGAGCGCGGGCGATCCGGTTGCGACAAGTCGCGCTGGCGCGATGGGGCTGATGCAGGTCATGCCCGGCACCTACGCGGAGCTTCGCTCACGTTACGGGTTCGGGCCGAGCGCCTACGACGTGCGCGACAACATCCTGGCGGGCGCGGCGTACCTGCGCGAGATGCACGACCGCTACGGCGCGGTCGGCATGCTGGCGGCGTACAATGCGGGGCCGGGTCGATGGGAGGACTACGTCACCCGCGGCCGTCCGCTTCCTGCGGAGACGGTCGCCTACATCACTCGGCTCGGCGCGACCGTCAGCGGCTCGGCTGCGCCTTCGCCGGCCGTCCATGCGCAAGTCGACCGCTTCGCCTGGCGACGCGCGTCGCTGTTCGTCGCTCTGGATGACGGTGCTGCCGTGGATGGCTCGCGTGCAACGCGAGCGCAAGTCGATCGCGCGGCGACAGCTCCCCGCGATGAGGTGGCCGCTTCGTCGCCCGACGAACGCGCCACCGCCCGGACGGACACTTCTCACGCCCTCTTCGCCGTGAGAAGGCCGGAATGACGCCCCTGAGCGCCTGTCGAACAGTATCGCACTCCAGCGCATGTTCGTGCTGGAAGTGGAGCAGGTCGGACCCAAACAACAGACGAGGGCAGGATACAAGCCGCAATGTGCGGCCGGTCGGTCGGGGAAAGAATAGCGGCAAGAACAACGACTTGGCGCACATTGCGCCAGCGACCTGCACATTGCCGATATCGGCAAACCCACGGTCCCGCGCGTCTTTCCGCACATTGGGGCATCCCCGATGAGCGGCGAGGACGATTTCCGCCTCCGTCCAGGTCGCATCCGTTCGACGCCGCCGCCCAGGTCTAGGTCTTTCCTGCAGCAGGCGCTCCGGGCCGCCCAGAGGGCGGGCGGCCATCGACCGACCGGCGGCAGCCAGCGTTCGACCTGGGGCCGCGGTCGCGCGGCCAGCCTCGGTGCTTCCCGCACCTTGCTCGCCCGCTCGCGGGGCGCTGTCATCAAGGCCCGCGTCGTGCGCCATGCAGGCCGGCCTGGCGGGCTCGCCGCCCACGTCGCCTATCTGCAACGTGACGGGGTAACGCGCGACGGTCAGCCGGGCGAGCCGTTCGATGCGGGAGACGACGGCGTCAACGGTGGCGACTTCGCGGCGCGCTGCGAGGGGGACCGGCACCACTTCCGCTTCATCGTCTCGCCTGATGACGCGGGCCAGCTGGCCGACCTGCGTGGCTTCACACGCGACCTCATGGACCAAGCGAGCCAGGACCTTGGCACGGGGCTCGACTGGGTGGCGGTCGATCATTGGAACACCGAGCACCCCCACATCCACCTGCTGGTCCGGGGCAAGACCGACCAGGGAGACGACCTCGTCATCAGCCGCGACTACATCAGCACAGGGATGCGCGACCGCGCGTCGGCGCTCGTCACCCAGGAGCTCGGCCCGCGCACTGAACGCGAGGTCCGGCACGATCTTGATCGGCAAGTGGAGGCCGAGCGTTGGACCCAGCTCGATCGTGCGCTCGTGCGGCAGGCCGGAAACCGGGACGGGGTCGTTGACCTCCGGCGCGACCCGCTCGGCCAAGCCGATCCGCTGCGCGAAGAGAAGCTCGGGCGCATGCGCAAGCTCGTCCGGCTCGGGCTCGCGGACGAAGAGGGCGCCGGCCGGTTCACGCTTGCACCCGACGCAGAGGCGAAGCTGCGGGCGCTCGGAGAGCGCGGCGACATCATCAAGCGCCTGCATCGCGCCATGTCCAAGCCCGGCCGGGAGGCGGACATTTCGGGGTTCGTGCTGGAGGGTGAGAGCGCCGGTCCTGTCCTCGGCCGGCTCGCCGCGCGCGGGCTCGACGACGAGCTGAAAGGCACGGCCTACGCGATCGTCGAAGGCGTGGACGGGCGGACGCACCACCTCAAGTTTTCCGATCTCGACGCGGCGGGCGACGGCAGGGTCGGCTCGGTTGTGGAGCTGCGCCGGTACGAGGACGCCCGTGGTCGCCAGCGCGTCGCGCTGGCTGTCCGGTCCGACCTGACGGTCGAAGCGCAGGTAACGGCATCGGGAGCGACGTGGCTCGACCGCCAGGCGCTCGCGCGCGAGCCGGTCGAGCTCGGCTCCGGGGCGTTCGGAGCCGAGGTGCGCGACGCGCTCGGACGTCGGGCCGATCACTTAGCGGGCGAGGGACTAGCGCGCCGGCAAGGTCAGCGCGTCGTGTTCGCGCGCGACCTGCTCGGAACGCTGCGCCGCCGCGAACTCGCCGACGTCGCCGGGCGACTGTCTGCCGAGACGGGCCTAGCGCACCGGCCTGCGGCAGAGGGCGAGCACGTCGGCGGCGTTTACCGGCAGCAATTGCAGCTCGCTTCGGGTCGCTTTGCAATGCTGGACGACGGGCTCGGCTTCCAGCTCGTGCCCTGGTCGCCGTCGCTGGAGAAGCGACTCGGCCAAGAGGTCGGCGGGGTGGCGTTGCCGGGCGGCGGTGTCGACTGGAGCTTGGGGAGGAAGCGTGGCCTTTCGCTTTGATCCGTCGCCTGCACGTCTTTGCGCGCGTGCGCTCGCGGCCGGTCTGGCGAGCCTTGATCTCTCGCGTGCACTGGCGTGCGCGTGAGCGCCATGTCCGGAACCCGCATCCTCTGGGGCCAGTTGCTCCTCGTCTCGCTGATCGTCCTGCTGTTCGTCTGGGGGGCGACGGAGTGGGTCGCCTGGCGGCTCGGCTTTCAGGCCCAGCTCGGGGACCCGTTCGCCGAGGTGCTCGGCTTGCCGCTCTACCCGCCACCCGCCTTCTTCCTGTGGTGGTACTGGTACGACGCCTACGCACCCGAGGTGTTCGTCGAAGGCGCGTACATCGCGTCCGCTGGCGGGTTCGTCGCCATCGCGGTCGCGATCGGCATGTCTGTCTGGCGCGCCCGGGAAGCGAAGGACGTCTCCACCTACGGCTCGGCTCGTTGGGCCACACGCGAGGAGATGGCCAGGGCCGGCCTGCTCGGCCCCGATGGCGTTGTGCTTGGCAAGCACCTGAACACCTACCTCCGCCACGACGGTCCCGAGCACGTGCTCTGCTTCGCGCCGACGCGGAGCGGCAAGGGCGTTGGCCTGGTCGTGCCGACGCTGCTCACCTGGCCGGGTTCCTGCGTTATCCATGACATCAAGGGCGAGAACTGGATGCTGACCGCCGGCTGGCGGCAGCGGTTCGGCCGCGTCGCGCTATTCGATCCCACCAACCCGGCGAGCTCGGCCTACAATCCGCTGTTGGAGGTACGCCGCGGGCCGAGCGAGGTCCGCGACGTCCAGAATATTGCCGACATCCTGGTCGACCCCGAAGGCGCGCTCGAACGCCGGAACCATTGGGAAAAGACCAGCCACTCGCTCCTAGTCGGCGCTATTCTCCACGTCCTCTACGCCGAACCGGACAAGACGCTTGCCGGGGTCGCCGCCTTCCTGTCCGACCCGCGCCGTCCGATCGAGACGACGCTGCGCGCGATGATGACGACACCGCACCTCGGCGAGGCGGGTGTTCATCCCGTCGTCGCCAGCGCAGGTCGCGAGCTGCTCAACAAGTCCGACAACGAGCGCTCAGGTGTTCTGAGCACGGCGATGTCATTTCTGGGCCTCTACCGCGATCCCGTCGTGGCGGAGGTGACCCGCAGCTGCGACTGGCGGATCGCCGACTTGGTCGAGGGTGCCCGGCCGATGTCGCTCTACCTGGTCGTGCCGCCGTCCGACATCAGTCGGACCAAGCCGCTCATCCGGCTGCTCCTAAACCAGATCGGCCGCCGTCTGACTGAAGAGCTAGCGGCCAGGGGCAAGCGCCATCGCCTGCTGCTCATGCTCGACGAGTTCCCGGCGCTCGGCCGGCTCGACTTCTTCGAGTCCGCGCTCGCCTTCATGGCCGGCTACGGCGTGCGCTCGTTCCTCATCGCCCAGAGCCTCAACCAGATTGAGAAAGCCTACGGTCAGAACAATGCCATCCTCGACAACTGCCACGTTCGGGTGGCGTTCAGCACCAACGACGAGCGCACGGCCAAGCGCGTCAGCGACAGCCTGGGCACAGCGACCGAAATCCGCGACAGCCGCAACTACGCCGGCCACCGGCTTTCGCCCTGGCTCGGGCACCTCATGGTTAGCCGTCAGGAGACGGCTCGGCCGCTGCTCACGCCCGGTGAAGTGATGCAGCTGCCGCCAGCCGACCAAGTGGTGCTTGTCTCAGGGCTGGCCCCGATCCGAGCGCGTAAGGCGCGCTACTACGAGGACCCACAACTCAAACGCCGGGTGCTGCCGCCGCCGGAGCCGAGTATGGGCGAGCGCCACCTGTTTTCGGCGAGGGTTCGTCCGGACGACTGGGCGGGTCGCGTCGTTGCTCGCTCGTCGGACGAGGGCGAGCCGAGCGAAGGCGGCCTGCGTCGCGAGCCCGAGCTGTCCGGGCACGATGCCGTGGAGCACGCGCCCGTAGAGCTGGCGCGCAATGAGTTCGACCCCGACGAGACCGAGCCGGACGAAGAGGCCGTGCGGCAACGCGCGCTAGCGCGGCAGATGCGCGGTGCTGCCCGTCAGGCGTCTATGGACCCCGGCGACGGCATCGAGCTCTGACCCATGCCTCGCAAGACACCCTTGAGCGTCTATCTTGACCCTTCGCTGCTCCGCGAGCTCGACATCTTCGCCGCCGAGCGGCGCAAGCCGCGCTCACTCGTGATCGAGGCGGCGATCCGCTCGTTCCTGACCCCTGACGACGCGGACCGGCGCGAGGCGGCCATAGCCAAACGCCTCGACCGGATCGTACGCGTGCTTGATCGGCTGGAGCGAAACGACGGCGTGACGCTCGAGGCGCTCGCCATGTTCGTCCGGTTCTGGCTGACGGCGAGCCCGAGCCTGCCCGAGCAGACCACCACCGCCGCGAGGCAGAAAGGGAGCGAACGCTACGACCGGTTCATGGAAGCGCTCGGCCGGCGGCTGGCAAACGGGCCCAGCGTTTTGAAGGAAGTTGCCTTGGACCTGCCCGCCACCGGCAATGATGAATGACAACCTCTCAGGTTTGCACTGGATGTGGCGGAGCAATGCTGCTGCCCGGGGATAGGGGAGTGCTCACCTCCAGCATCCAAGCACGTCTCACGCGCGCCCCCGCACCAGCAGTACTCTCCGCCTTCCAAGCGAGCTCACTTGGACTCCTATGCATAGACGACGGGTGATGCCTCTACCCTCCCCATTTCTGGGGATAGCGACCGTCGGCGAGGCGGGTTCAAGCTGGCTGGATGTTCACTGAGGCAACTAGCACCATCGACCAGACCGTGGTGCAGGCAGCGTTCGATCGCCTCAGTCCCCTCCATCAACAGCTCTTGCTCTGGCACCGCATCGACGGCCTCACCTACGCTGAGATCGGCGACCGCTTGGACATTTCCGAGCGCAAGGTCGTACGCATCATGGGTGACATGATTTACGCTTGGTGCTGCGCCTTTGAGCAGGAGCAAGGGGCCACAAATTGCGTTCGCGGCCGAGTCGATGAACGGTCGAGAGGTCGCGTCTGAGCGCCGTCAGCTTAGAAGAGACTACGCCTATCCTCCTGCCTCTACGCTCCGCCGCGCTACTACGCCCTCAGGCTTGTTGATCGGGCCCGATTAGCCGTCATTGAACTCGACCCCGTTGCTCACATCCGGGGTCGCCAGTGACCGTTGCTCACCTTCAGTCCGAACGCCTGACACGCAGCCGGCGCATGCTCGCGACCGCGCTCGGTCCCGACATCGCGGCTTGGCTCGACGAGGCGGCGGTCGTCGAGGTCATGCTCAACCCCGACGGACGGCTGTGGGTCGACCGGCTCGGCTCCGGGTTGGCCGACACAGGCGAGCGGCTGTCGGCGGCTGACGGTGAGCGCATCGTGCGCCTTGTCGCGCACCATGTCGGGGCCGAGGTGCACACGTCGGCGCCGCGCATCTCGGCCGAGTTGCCCGGGACGGGAGAGCGGTTCGAGGGCCTGCTCCCGCCGGTGGTCGCGGCGCCCTGCTTCGCGATCCGCAAGCCGGCTGTCGCGGTTTTCACGCTCGACGACTACGTCGCCGCGGAGATCATGCCCGCCTCTGCGGCGGCGGCGCTGGCGGGTGCCGTCCGCGCCCGCGACAACATCCTGGTCGCGGGCGGCACCTCGACCGGAAAGACGACGCTTACCAACGCGCTCCTCGCCGAGGTCGCAAAGACCTCGGATCGCGTGGTCCTGATCGAGGACACGCGCGAGCTCCAGTGCCTCACGCCCAACCTCGTCGCGCTCCGCACCAAGGATGGCATCGCTTCGCTCTCCGACCTCGTCCGCTCCTCGCTTCGCCTGCGCCCTGACCGTATCCCCATCGGCGAAGTCCGGGGCGCCGAAGCACTCGACCTTCTGAAGGCGTGGGGCACAGGCCATCCTGGGGGCATTGGCACTATCCACGCGGGCTCCGCGATTGGCGCGCTGCGCCGGCTTGAGCAGCTCATCCAAGAGGCGGTGGTCACCGTCCCGCGAACGCTCATCGCGGAGACAATCGGCGTGGTCGCCGTGCTCGCCGGCCGAGGCTCCGAGCGCCGCCTTTCCGAACTCGCCCGCGTCCAGGGGCTCGACGCGACCGGCGACTACGCCCTGAGCCCCGTCCTCACCTCCGGAGACAAGCTGTGACCCTCACCCGTCGCGTTCTCGCGGCCTCGACCGCGCTCGCCACCTCCTTCCTCTTCTCGGCCTCGGCGTACGCCGCCGGCTCCAACATGCCTTGGGAGGCGCCCCTCCAGAGCATTCTGGAGTCGATCGAAGGGCCGGTCGCCAAGATCATCGCGGTGATGATCATCATCATCACCGGCCTGACGCTCGCCTTCGGCGACACGTCGGGCGGCGCGCGCCGGTTAATCCAGATCGTGTTCGGCCTGTCGATCGCGTTCGCGGCGTCGAGCTTTTTCCTGTCGTTCTTCTCCTTCGGCGGCGGGGCGCTGGTCTGATGCGCATGGGCGACGACCAGATCCCCGGCTTCACCGCACCCGTTCACCGAGCGCTCGCCGAGCCGATCCTGCTCGGCGGCGCGCCTCGGGCGGTGGCGATCGCCAACGGCACGCTCGCCGCCGCGATCGGCTTGGGCCTTCGGCTGTGGCTCGCGGGGCTGGCGATCTGGCTCGTCGGCCACCTGCTCGCCGTCTGGGCCGCCAAGCGCGACCCGCAGTTCGTGGACGTGGTTCGCCGCCACCTCCGCTACCCCTCGCACCTCGGGGTCTGAGCGCCATGCTGAACCTCGCCGAGTACCGGAAGAAGCCGCAGGCTCTGGCCGACTTCCTGCCCTGGGCGGCGCTCGTGGGCTCAGGCGTCGTTCTCAACAAGGACGGCTCGCTCCAGCGTTCGATGCGCTTCCGCGGCCCCGACCTCGACAGCGCCACGGCGTCCGAACTGGTTGGGGCATCGGCTCGGTTGAACAGCGCGATCCGGCGCTTGGGGAGCGGCTGGACCCTGTTCGTGGAGGCGAGCCGTGGTCCATCCAACCGCTACCCGGACAGCGTCTTCCCTGATTCGGCCTCGGAGTTGGTCGACGCCGAGCGCCGCGCGCAGTTCGAGGCCGAGGGCGCGCACTTCGAGAGCGCCTACACGCTGACCCTGGTCTGGATGCCGCCCGCCGACGACGCGGCGCGCGCCGAGGGCTGGCTGTACGAAAACCGCTCGGACAAGGGTGCGTCCGCCCGCGACCACCTTGACCAGTTCGTCGACCGCACCGACCGGCTGCTGGCCCTCGTCTCCGGGTTCGTGCCCGAGGCCGCTTGGCTATCCGATGCCGAGACGCTGACCTACCTCCACTCGTGCGCCTCGACCAAGCGCCACCGAGTGCGCGTCCCAGAGACGCCGATGCACCTGGACGCGTTGCTCGCCGACCAGCCGCTCGCCGGCGGGCTAGAGCCGCGGCTCGGGCTCGCGCACCTCCGCACGCTGTCCGTTGTCGGCTTTCCGGCCTCGACCTTCCCAGGCGTGCTCGACGAGTTGAACCGGCTCGCCTTCCCGTATCGCTGGGTCACGCGGGCGATCTGCCTCGATAAGACCGAGGCGACCAAGCTCCTCGGCCGCATCCGTCGCCAGTGGTTCGCCAAGCGCAAGAGCGTGATGGCGATCCTCAAGGAAGTGCTGACCAACGAGGCTGCGACGCTCGTCGACACGGACGCGGCCAATAAGGCTGCGGACGCCGATGAGGCGCTGCAGGAGCTCGGCGCCGACATGGTCGGCCATGCCTACGTGACGGCCACCGTCACGGTCATGCACGAGGATGCCCGCGTCGCCGCCGACCGGCTCCGGCTCGTCGAAAAGGTCATCGAGGGCCGAGACTTCACCTGCGTCCGCGAAGGCGTGAACGCCGTCGAGGCCTGGCTCGGGAGCCTACCCGGTCACCTCTACGCCAACGTCCGCCAGCCGCCGATCAGCACGATCAACCTCGCCCACATGATCCCGCTCTCCGCGGTGTGGGCGGGGCCGGAGCGAAACGCACATCTGGACGGTCCGCCCCTCTTCCATGCGGCGACCGACGGCTCGACGCCGTTCCGATTCTCGCTCCACGTCGGCGATGTCGGCCATACGCTGCTTGTCGGGCCAACGGGCGCGGGCAAGTCGGTGCTGCTAGCGCTGATGGCGCTGCAGTTCCGGCGTTACCCGGCCGCCCAAGTCTTCGCGTTCGATTTCGGCGGCTCGATCCGCGCCGCGGCGCTCGCCATGTGCGGCGACTGGCACGACCTCGGCGGCGCGCTTTCGGAGGACTCTGCCGAGCCGGTCGCGCTGCAGCCGCTCGCCGACGTGGACCTGCCGGAGCAGCGCGCCTGGGCGGCCGAGTGGCTCGTCGGCCTGCTCGGCCGCGAGGGCGTGCCGGTCACGCCCGAGGTCAAGGATCACCTCTGGTCGGCGCTCACCTCGCTGGCCTCGGCGCCCGCGTCCGAGCGCACTCTGACCGGCCTGTCGGTGCTGCTCCAGTCCAACACGCTGAAGCGCGCGCTCGCGCCCTACTGCTTGGGCGGACCTTGGGGCCGTCTGCTCGACGGCGACCATGAGCGGCTCGGCGTCAGCTACGTGCAGGCGTTCGAGACGGAGGGGCTGGTCGGCACCGCCGCCGCGCCCGCAGTGCTCGCCTACTTGTTCCACCGGATCGAGGCGCGGCTCGACGGCTCGCCCAGCCTCGTCATCGTCGACGAGGGCTGGCTCGCGCTCGACGACCCGACCTTCGGCGC
>ERZ1066119.1866-NODE-1866-length-9880-cov-7.595522_pt1 | contig 9880 bp, 7 predicted proteins | sample MGYA00382766_ERZ1066119 | MGnify/ENA primary metagenome ERZ1066119 (study PRJEB33369, sample SAMEA5778349) | biofilm metagenome | biome: Industrial cooling water; feature: Water cooling tower basin; material: Biofilm | place: United Arab Emirates | collected...
ATCTCGATTCTCCCTTCAAAGTCGATGGTTACGAACCGAAAAACTTCAGCGAGAGATTTCGGGGCGACATGTCGATGCGGGATGCCCTTGCTGCTTCGATTAACGTAGTGGCAGTCAAGGTATTAATGGATGTTGGCTTCGATCCGACAATTAAACTCGCTCAAGGGATGGGAATTAAATCGCCTCTGATCCCCGCCTATTCCTTAGCTTTAGGTTCGGCAGAAGTCAATTTGTTAGAATTGAGCAGTGCCTATGGTTCTTTGGCAACTAGGGGAATACATACAGAAGCTCATGGCATCCGGCGGATTCGCGATCGCAGTGGCAATATTATCTACGATGCTCAGTTCAAACCTCGTCGCGTTTTAGACTCAGATAGTGCGGCGATCGCCACTTGGATGTTAAGAAATGTGGTCGCTTCTGGTACTGGTGGTGCGGCAGCTTTAGCAGATCGCTCTGTCGCAGGTAAAACTGGTACGTCAGATAAAGCTCGCGATTTGTGGTTCGTCGGCTACATTCCTCAACTCGTAGCCGGAGTGTGGTTAGGAAACGATAATAATCAACCCACAGCAGGTAGTAGCAGCACGGCAGCCTATGCCTGGAATCGATTTATGGTACAAGCTGTGGAAGGCATGGAAGTAGAGAAATTCGCTACTTTGCCCAACTTAGATAACCGCAAACCCAGTATTAAACGACAGCCAGTTAAACCTAGAAGAATATCCATTGGCAAAATTACCGACCAAAATAGCGAAGGTGGCTCGCTGCGACAAGGGGAAAACTCAGAAAATTATCAACCTACCCGTAGAAGACGCAGACGCTATACCCAACAAAGCCAAGAATTGCGCCGCAGCCGCTGGCGATCGCGTTTGCAGCGTCAAGCCCCCACTGCCGACCCACAACGCTACAATCGACTCATGGATCGCTTGCGTCAAAAGCGCCTCGTACCTCGTCAACCAACTTCTGCCCCCTCAGAAGTACCTATAACGACTGAAGGTGAGTAGAAACTGGCACTGTTTGGTAGTAACTGGTAACATGACAGACAACGAAAGGGGGAAATCTTTTCTAAAATTCAAAGCAGAATTTAGTGAGTTAATCTAGCGCGATCGAAAAAATAGTTTTTAGTCTCAGCTTCACGACAAGGATAAGATTCTTGTTTATTAAGGAATTTGTAAGAGTCTTAAAAAAATCAACAAGCTAGACTGAAATAGATTCAACTCTTCCTTGGAAAGTGCAGAGTTAGCGTAGAATTTTATGGCACAGCAAAGCTTTGGTGTGATTGGACTAGCGGTAATGGGTGAAAACCTTGCCCTAAATGTCGAGCGTAATGGTTTTCCCATCGCAGTTTACAATCGCACTCCTGAAAAAACCGATGCATTCATGGCAGAGCGGGCGCAGGGCAAAAACGCCGTCGCTACCTACTCCCTAGAAGAATTTGTCAATGCCCTGGAACGTCCCCGCAAGATTTTGATCATGGTCAAAGCTGGTGCGCCAGTGGATGCAGTAATTAAGCAACTTAAACCTCTGTTGGATGAAGGCGACATCATTATTGACGGCGGTAACTCGCTATATGAAGATACGGCGCGACGCACCCGCGAGCTAGAACCAGAAGGCTTTCGGTTCATTGGCATGGGTGTAAGTGGTGGTGAAGAAGGGGCGTTGAACGGTCCTAGCTTGATGCCAGGGGGAACGAAAAGTTCCTACGAATATTTGTCGCCAATTTTCAATAAAATTGCCGCTCAAGTAGAAGATGGTCCCTGCGTGACTTATATCGGTCCTGGGGGCGCGGGTCACTACGTCAAAATGGTTCATAATGGCATTGAGTACGGCGATATGCAGTTGATTGCCGAAGCCTACAGCCTTCTTAAAGATGGTTTGGGTTTGGATAATCGGCAACTCCACGAAATTTTTGCCGAGTGGAATACTACCGACGAACTCAATTCCTACTTGATTGAGATTACCGCAGATATTTTCCGCTATATCGACCCCGACACCAAAAAGCACTTGGTCGATATGATTCTCGATTCTGCCGGACAAAAAGGCACGGGGCGCTGGACGGTACAAAGTGCTTTGGAATTTGGAGTGTGTATTCCGACGATTACGGCGGCGGTAAATGCGCGGATTATGTCCTCGTACAAGCAAGAGCGAGTCGCTGCATCCCAAATGCTACCTGGTCCTACAGGAACGTATCAGGGTGATGCGAAGGCATTCATCAATATGGTGCGGGATGCACTATATTGTTCTAAAATCTGCTCTTACGCTCAAGGAATGGCGCTGTTGGCGACGGCTTCCAAAGAGTATGCTTACGACCTCAATTTGAGCGAAATGGCGCGGATTTGGAAAGGTGGCTGTATTATTCGTGCTGGATTTTTGGGTAAGATTCAAAGTGCTTTCATTGAAAATCCGAACTTACCCAACTTGCTCTTGGCTCCAGAGTTTAAACAAACAATTCTCGATCGCCAAGAGGCATGGCGGGAAGTTCTAGCAGCGGCAGCAAAACTCGGCATCCCCGTACCTGCGTTTAGTGCGTCGTTAGATTATTTTGACAGCTACAGACGCGATCGCTTGCCTCAAAACCTGACGCAAGCTCAACGCGACTACTTTGGCGCTCACACTTACGAACGCACCGACAAGGAAGGGTTCTTCCATACCGAATGGACGAAGTTCTCCGAAGAGTCCGTACAAACTTCTACCCCAGAAGAGCTACAGACGGATCGACCGACAACTCCACAACCAACGGGAAGCCGTTAGTCAAGATATAGGGTGCGCTGTCAACGCACCCTACTACTAAAAATAAAAAAAATTTATTTAAAAACCAATCCTGAGTTGCACGGAATTACGGCGTGGATAGTAATATCGCCCGTGTTTGTAGCGGCGGTAGTGTCTTCGATTGTATCTGAATGGATCGTAGAAGCGATCGTACCCGTACCAATCGGGACGATAAAGTCGATAGCGCGAGCGGCGATGCCAATTGCGTCTGTACTGCGGATAATAGTCGCGGTCGCGTCTTCGAGAGGGAACCACAATAATTCCAGCGCGATCGCCAATCGTTACGCCAAAATCCACATCTGTTTCGGCTTTAGCGGGTGCTGCAGTGCAGATGGTCAGGAGTGCAGTCAATGCGAGAATTTTAGCTTTCATTGCGACTCACCTCGAAACTGGGTGAGGATGAGAATGCGATCTCTAATCTACTCTTAGTCTATCAGTTGTCACCAACTACTTATTACTCACTTTCTAACGACCAAATGTACGATACATAAAATCTATCTCAGGGAAGATACGATCTATGTCCCTTGCTGCTCAATTAGATGTCCCAAAGTCGTGACAGACAGGCGATCGCCAACTCTGCTAGCTTCGTACATTCAACAGTAAGATCGGGAAGTCGATCGAGCTTTTTGACTGTGCTGGGCATTCTGATAGTTCTCCTATCTTCCTTTGTCTTATCGTTCCATAACATCACCGTTCGAGTCCTATTTTCAGAGCATCTCGTTCTCGGTTTATTTGTTTTGGGTGGATACGTCGCACCTGATTTGCCTAATTCCTTTTTGCTGATGTTTATGCGAATGCTGTTGGTGGTTCCACTCATGGCATTTCTCGCGCCGAAGTTATACCCCTCTGCATGGAAAGAATGCCAAAACTTATTCAACCGCGATCGCCGCGATGTTTTGGTGCAAGCATTTGGCTGTGGAGTATTGATGTTTGTGTATGTTGCTTCGCTCTACGTTGCCATTGGCTTAATTCCGACTGGGATCGCCATGACGCTATTTTTTACCTATCCTATATTCACGGCGCTACTAGCTTGGCAGTTTTTTGGCGATCGCCCGACGTTGTTTCGCTGGATAGTCATGGGCATTATTTTAGTAGGTAGCGCTCTTACCGTTCCTCAATCCACGCCTACTCATAATAGTTCTGCCATCGCGATCGGTATTCTTGCTAGCGTCGGTTCTGGAGTCATTTATGCCCTATATACGGTAATTGCCCAAAAATGTTTTGAAAAACTTCACCCAGTTCCCTTCACCTGGATCAGTTTTGCCACCACATTACTGCTTTCTGGCATTAGTTTACTATTCTGGCAGCTTCCCGATGCCCAACTGGCTTGGACGCCTCTATGGATTGGCGGGATATTTTCAGGATTGGTAAGTTTTCTCGGACACATTTTGAATAATATTGGCATTCGCACGATCGGTGCAACAGCAGCCTCTATAATTGGTTCTAGCAGTCCCGCATTGACGGCATTAGTTGCCTGGACAATAATTCACGAAACCTTGAATGCAATCCAGATTATAGGTATTGGTATTGTTACGTTGGGCATTGCTTTGCTGAGTGGGGAAAGAGCTTTGATTAAGCGATCGCGTCACTCTGATTAAAACTCAAAACTAAGACTCAAACATTATCAAAACTGTTAATAACCGGAAACCCTTCCGCATCCGATGTCCGATTACCCGATCGCAAAGAAAAGAGCGTTTGCATTCCCGCCGTCTTAGCTGCTTTCAATTCCGCTGTCACATCTGAAATAAAGAGAATCTGCGCTGGTAACACGCCAATCGCTCGGGCAATATTCTGATAACTCTCTGCCTCTTTTTTCGATCCCGTTTCGGTATCGAAATAATCGCTCAAAAACCGAGTTAAATCGCCTGCTTCAGAGTACTGAAATAATAATTGTTGTGCTTGAATGCTGCCTGACGAAAAGATATATAATCGCTTACCCTCGCGAGTCCATCGTTCAAATGCTGGTTTAACATCAGGAAAGAGTTGCGATCGCAGCGTTCCATCTCGATAACCACTTTCCCAAATTTTCCCTTGTAAAGATTTGAGTCCGGTAGATTTGCGATCGGTTGCGATTAAGTAATGAATGTAAGGTACGGCAGCGGTTGCTGAGTTATCCACCCATTCAGGTACAGCTAATCCCCGAGCAACATCAGCGGTATGCTCTTGCCGCAATCGCTCTAGATCTGCTCGTACTCCACTTTCTCGAGCGTAAGTTTGCAGAAATGATTCCACTTGCTTTTGAGCAAAAGGAAACAATACGTTGAAAACGTAATCAATCGGAGTCGTAGTTCCTTCAATATCAAGCAAGATAATATCTGCACGAGCAGAATAGCAATCGGGCATAGTTATGCTGGACTTGTTACATGCATCAGCCTCATTTAGTATACATATGTGAAATGGAGAGATTACATTTAATATTTAACCCTTCGAGTCATACGTCTTCAGATAGCAACCATCCGAGCGAATAACAACGATCGATATTCAACATCAAGTCAGTCTTCCACCCTTCATCTTAGGTAAACTCGAACAGTTACATTTTTGGTCGCTCTACAACTGTAATACTTAAGAGTAGATGTCTGGCGTGCGGGAGTGGAACACAAGCTAGCCCTGCTGCGCGAAACCTACAATATGTTGCATGATGAAGCTGATGCCGAACGTGCCTCTGTCTTGGAGTGGACAATTGTACTGCCGATTCTGTTCGAGATCGTGATGGCACTCCTCGGTCATTAAAAACGATCTTCACTTATTACTAAACCATTGAGTAATTCCTTGGGCGATCGCGCTGGCTAATTGTTGCTGTGCTTGTGGGTTGACAATCCATTCAAATTCGTAGGGATTAATCATGAAACCTAGTTCTAATAATATTGTAGGGGCTGAGGCGGGACGGGTTAAAGCGAGATTATTCCAATATAGTCCGTAGTCAGGACGGTTGAGCTTTTTGACCAAATAACTATGTAAAAAGCGTGCGAGATCGTGTGCTTGGGGATGATACCAAAAGGCGGCTAATCCTTGAGTTTTCATTGCATCGCCTGCATCTGGGAGAGCATTATAATGCAGAGAAATTGCGATCGCGGGTTCAATTTTATCAATGATTGCTACTCGATCGGGCAGTGATACATCTTTATCTTCTTCCCGCGTCATATAAACTTCAGCACCGCGTTTTTCCAGTTGTTCTCGGACTAATTTTGAAATTAATAAATTAATATCTTTTTCAGGATAACCCGTCGGTCCCAAAGCCCCAGTTTCCTTCCCTCCATGTCCAGGATCGAGTAAGATTTTGATTCCATGCAATCGGGAGTCGGGAGTCGGTAGGGGTGGGTTTGTCAAACCGCCCGTACGGGAGTCGGGAGTAGAAATGTTTTGACTTTTGATTTTTGACTTTTGACTTTTGACTTGTTCCCTACTCCTTGGTTGATGTCGCAGTGTCAGTATCAAACTCGTTCCTTCATACCTCAACTTATAACCCCATTGCTGTTGAGATTTAAGGTTAAAAATATATTCCAAGCGCTCTGGTGCTGCTTGTTGCCAATCGAGACGAGAGATAATTGGGTCGTCATCGAAGCGAATTGTATCGGTTTGAGCGGTAGTGTTATGTAAGGTCAGAGTCAAAGCGCGATCGCCTTGCTGTACACTCACGGGTACGGGGACTTGCAGCGGAAACACGATTTCTGTTGCCCCTGGTACGCGACGGGCGCTGACACTCCGAATGAGCGATCGCGGGGGGATTGCTCCTGGTATAGTTCTAGTTTCCTTACTATTAATCCAGCCGCCATAATCTAAGCGCAACCATTCTCCTTCTTTTCCTGTAACTGCTGCTCTCGTTCCTTTAGGTAAAGGCGTTAGGCGAGAATAATCGGTACTCGCACCAGTTCGTGCTACCCCTTCATTGGCTGTGACTTCAAGGACTTGTAAGTTCGCAGGTGAAAGGACTGTAATCTTACCTGGACTTGGTTGGGTAATAGTTTGACCGTTTAATGTTAATTGAAACTGTGGTTGAATTCCAGAACTAGGAGTCAAACTGCTAGTCATAGCATTGTTGTCATATGTAAGAGTCTGCGGTTCTGGCAGAGTTGTACAACCTTGATATTGCCCAGCAGTTAGTTGTCGAGTAGGCTGATTTCGTCCGGTTAAAAGTGCCGAGTTAGCTGGTAGTTGTACTTGTTGTAATTGGGGGAGAAGGCGAATATTCTGTTTGCCCAATTGAACGGAAACTATAGATTGAGGGGGAGCGATCGCGCTAAAACAAACTAATTCCCCTAGCATTCTGGCAATATCGACATTAGGAATCAAGGAATCTTTCCCAAATGCCAATCCTACAGGTGGTGCGGGAGTTGTATCTTGTCGCTGTACCCTTAATTGCACCTGCTGATTTTGATATTGCAATGTAAAAGTATTATCCCCGACTCGCAAAGGAAAACTAGGGGCAAAATGTCCGGCGCGACTGCGTTCTATTGGTTTACTATTAACCAAAACTTTACCCGTTGGTGGCGCTGTTCCTACCAAAAAGATGCGATCGGCTACTGTTTGATGGTTAGTAGGGGGATACGCTATCGATAGCGGTTGTTCTGCCCTAACTGGACGCACCATAACAAGGACAAGAATAGTTCCAAGAACGAATAATCCGAAAAGTTTTTTCACACCAGAATAGAGGAAATAGGGAGTCGGGAGTCGGGAGTCGGGGATTTTGACTTTTGACTTTTAACTTTTGACTTATCCCCAGCCCCTCATGAATATGTCACAATTATCGGGGTGGATGGCTGAAAGTTGCCAAAGATAAAAAAACTACTATGACTAAATTACTATGACTAAATTTGTGTTTGTGACTGGTGGCGTAGTCTCCAGCATTGGTAAAGGTATTGTAGCGGCAAGCTTGGGACGGCTGCTCAAGTCGCGGGATTATTCAGTTTCTATTCTCAAACTCGACCCCTATATTAACGTCGATCCAGGTACGATGAGTCCCTTTCAACACGGGGAAGTCTTCGTCACGGAAGATGGCGCGGAAACAGATTTAGACTTAGGGCATTACGAACGCTTTACCGATACTTCCATGTCGCGCCTCAATAGCGTTACGACTGGTTCGATTTATCAAGCGGTAATTAATAAAGAACGGCGCGGTGATTATATGGGGGGAACGGTTCAAGTTATTCCTCACATTACGAATGAGATCAAAGAAAGAATTCAGCGCGTTGCCAAAAATACGAATCCCGATGTTGTAATTACTGAAATTGGCGGTACGGTGGGAGACATCGAATCGCTACCATTTCTCGAAGCAATTCGTCAGTTTCGCAAAGATGTAGGGCGACAAAATGTATTGTACATGCACGTCACTCTCGTTCCCTGGATTCCTTCGGCGGGGGAAATGAAAACCAAACCGACACAACACTCCGTTAAGGAGTTGCGATCGATCGGGATTCAACCAGATATTTTAGTCTGTCGGAGCGATCGCCCTTTGCCCGACGGTTTAAAAGCGAAAATGGCTGAGTTTTGCGATGTATCTGCTGAGTGCGTCATTAGTTGTCAAGATGCTAGCAGTATCTACGAAGTACCTTTAACTTTAGAGGCAGAAGGACTAGCGCAGCAAACCATAGAATTGTTGCAACTCGAACAACGCCAACCCGATCTTTCGCAATGGCAAACTATAGTAGAACGCCAAGCCAACCCCACTCACCAAATTGAAGTCGCAATTGTCGGTAAGTACGTGCGCTTAAACGATGCTTATTTATCGGTAGTAGAAGCTTTGCGCCACGCAGCGATCGCCACTAATGGCGAATTACACCTACGTTGGATCAACTCGGAAGATTTAGAAATAGAAGGGGCAGACACTTTACTGCAAAGCGTTCATGGTATTATCGTCCCTGGCGGTTTCGGCGTGCGCGGTGTAGATGGCAAAATTGCCGCCGTAGAATACGCCCGCGAACATCAAATTCCCTTTCTCGGTTTGTGTCTGGGAATGCAATGTTCTGTGATTGAATGGGCGCGTCATGTCGCCCGTTTGGAAGATGCCAATAGCGCAGAGTTTGACCCTAATTGTCAATATCCCGTAATAAATCTTTTGCCAGAACAGCAAGATGTCGTAGATTTGGGTGGAACAATGCGGCTAGGGTTATATCCTTGCAGTCTCACACCCAACACCCTAGCGCACAGACTGTATCAAAAGCCCCTAATCTACGAACGCCATCGCCATCGCTACGAATTTAACAATGCCTATCGCAACTTGTTTCTAGAGTCAGGCTTTGTTATCAGTGGTACTTCTCCCGACGGACGTTTGGTAGAAATTATCGAACTACCCAGCCATCCATTTTTCATCGCTTGCCAATTTCACCCAGAGTTTCAATCTCGCCCTAGCACTCCCCATCCTTTATTTAAAGGGTTTATTGAGGCGATCGCTCGACGATCGCAGCCAGAGGCGATCGCTCCCACCCCAGTGGAAGTATCATAGATCTGGCAATAGAGACGTTGCATATAACGTCTCTACAAGCGAACATTATCTAGGCATTAAGCGCCGCCGTGGAGAAATTCCTGGGTTGATCACCGCAGCCATTTCTTCAGGGGTTAACTTGCTAATTTGAGCATCCAATTCGGCAATTGTGAATTTGTATCCTCGCTCAGATGCAATCTGAATGAAAGTTTCCGGCTCGGTTGTCGCCTTCAGTTTAGCTTGTAATGCTTCATCTTGCAGTACGGCTTTAAAAAAGCGGGCAGCATGTTCTTGGGCCATATCAATCTCCTGCTATTAAAGAGAATTTAAATCCAGACGAAGTTACTGCACTCCTCACCTAAAACGCGATCGCACCTAATTTCGCAAAGAAAGATTTTTTCAAGCTGCTCCTGTATCTGTGAGCATAGACCCTTTTCTGCAAAAAAATCATCAAATCTTGATATAAATTAAAGCTTTTGGTAATAATATAAGCAAAAGTCGGTAATGAGTAATTGGTAGTTGGTAATAGGCAAGAGGTGTTTTCACGCACCACGCACCACTCACTAATAACTATCCAAGCGATCCCGAAGAATTTTATAGTGGTAATGCTGCTAATTCTGAAACAATCGTGAAAGCAATTACTCTACTGGGATCGACTGGCTCTATTGGTACTCAAACCCTAGATATTGTGGCACAGCA
>ERZ1066119.1871-NODE-1871-length-9872-cov-5.457472_pt1 | contig 9872 bp, 8 predicted proteins | sample MGYA00382766_ERZ1066119 | MGnify/ENA primary metagenome ERZ1066119 (study PRJEB33369, sample SAMEA5778349) | biofilm metagenome | biome: Industrial cooling water; feature: Water cooling tower basin; material: Biofilm | place: United Arab Emirates | collected...
GACAGGTTCTGCGAGGTCTCGCTGGCCTTGCACACGCGACGGCCGCCGAGCGCGATCGGCAGCACCGCGAGCGGAATGCCGACGACGGCGAGGCCGGCGAGCTTCGGGCTGGTGACCACCAGCATCGCCAGGCTGCCCAGCACGGTGACGACGCTGCGCAGCGCGACCGACATGCTGGAGCCGACGACGCTGCGCAGCAGCTCGGTGTCGGCCGACAGGCGCGACACCAGTTCGGCCGAGCGCGAGCGGTCGTAGAAGGCCTGGTCCAGCGAGAGGAAGTGGCCGTAGAGCTTGGCGCGCAAGTCGACCACGACGCGCTCGCCGAGGATCGACACGAAGTAGAAGCGCAGCGCGGTGGCGATCGCGAGCAGCACCGCGACCCCGAACATCAGCAGGAACCAGCGGTCGATGTCGCCGCCGGCGCTGAAGCCCTGGTCGATCATGTGCTTCACCGCGACGGGCAGCGACAGCGTGGCCGTCGACGACAGCGCGAGGGCGCCGAGCCACGCCGCGAGCAGGCGCTTGTGCGGCGACAGGAAGGGCAGCAGGCCGCGCAGCGAATTGACGCTCTGGCGCGGGCTGGGCTTGGGCGTGGGGGACGGTGCGGGATCGCTCATGCCGCCATTGTCGCATTGCCCCGGGTGCGGGCTCAGCGTTCGCGGAAGATCCGCGACAGTCCGCGGGTGGCGTCACGCAGGCGCTCCTCGAAGGCCTCGACGGCATTGGCGGGCAGATCGCACGCGACCCGCAGGCCCTCGGCGTCGAAGCGTTCCTCGCCCTTCACGGCGCCGAAGGCCCCCAGCGCGGCATGCAGGGCCTGCACGTGGCCGAATCCGACCTGCACGATGAGCGGCTCCCAATGGACGATCGCCCGCCGTGGTGCGGTGCGCAGAGCTTCGGCCGCGGCACCGCCGTAGGCGCGAACCAATCCGCCGGCCCCGAGCTTGATGCCGCCGAACCAGCGCGTCACGACGACCGCGACGCCATCGAGGCCTTGCCCGTCGATGGCGGCGAGGATGGGCTTTCCCGCGGTTCCGGAGGGTTCGCCGTCATCGCTGAAACGGTAGGCGGTGCCGATGCGGTAGGCCCAGCAGGGGACGGACACGCGTTCGATGAAGGCGAGGGCGGCCTGCGGGGAATCGACAGGCTCGGCGCGCGCGAGGTGGCGGCTCTTCTTGACCTCGAGCATCGCCTCGGCCGGGCCGGCCAGGGTGTCGCGGGGCGCGCTCACTCGTTGTCGCGGACGAGGTCGTCCATGCCGGCCGCCTGGCCGAAATCGATCAGGTCCTGGGGCAGCGGTTTGCGCGGGTAGCGTTCGATGAAACCCTCGAGGCTCTGCCGTGCCCCTTCGGCGTCGCCGCGCTCGATGCGCGCGCGGATTCGCTGGATCCAGGTCTGTGGGCCCGCGCGGCTGTCCTCCGCGACCACCGCCGCCGCCTCGACGTCGCTGACGCGCGAGCCGAACACGCTGATGCGGTCGAGGGTCGTCGATTCGGCCCCGGCGGCGTCGCCGTTCGCCCACCCGGTGGGGTCGGGAGCGGGTTCGGGGGCCATGCGCATCGTCGCCTGCTCCCGGCGGCGCTCGACCTCCGCCCGCGCTTCCGCGGCGGGGGCCGTTGCCACCATCGCGGGAGCCGCTGCGGCCGGCGGCGGGGCCGGTGGTGCCGGCGGCGGGGCGGCCGGTGCGCTGGCCACGGTGGCCTGCGGAACCGGCCCTTCCTCGGGCGGCGGCGGAGGCGGCGGGGGCGGCGCCAGGGTGCGGGCCGGGGTCGCCGGCACGCCGATCTCGACGCTGATGTGCTCGTCCGGCGCGGGAGGCAGCGGCGCCGCCGGCTGCACCATCGGCTCGGCGCCCGCCGCCGGGGCGGCCCTCTCTTCGCGCAGTTCGGTGCCGACCAGGTCGAAGGAATCGGTGCCGAAGCCGCCCATGCGCCAGACCAGTCCAGCGGCGAAAACGCAACTCGCCGCCACGCCGAGGCCCCAAGCGACGCGCGGCGCGCGGCGCGCACGGGGCTGGCCTTCGTCTTTCTGCGCCGGCGTGCTGACCACGGCATCGCGCGCCATCGCGAGGATGCGTGCATCGAGGGCCGACGGCGGTTCGCCGGCCGGCAGCGCGCGCAGCACGCGGGCGAGCTCGCGCTCGTCGGCGTCCAGCGGGTCGTGGCGGTCGCTGCTCATCGGGTCGATCCTGTCGCGGGTTGCGCCTCGGGGCCGTCACGGTGGCCGCCCAAGCGTGATTTCAGTTTGTCCATCGCGTAGCGCAACCGCGACTTCACCGTTTCGCGCCCGGCGCCGGTGATCTCGCCGATCGCCTCCAGCGAGAGTTCCTGCTCCAGCCGCAGCACCACGACCTCGCGCTGGTCGGGCGGCAGCGCCTCGAGGGCGCGCTGCAGCCGGCGACGCGCCTCGAAGACCGACAGCGTGTGCTCCGGGGTCTCCGGGTCGGCCTCGCGCTCCAGCCTTGCCATGTCGTCCTCGCTGGCCATCGGCCGGTGCGTGGCCGCGCGCCAATGGTCGGTGAGCCGGTTCGTCGCGATCTGGTAGAGCCAGGTGCTGAACTTCGCTTCCGGCCGGTAGCGGTCGCGCGCCGTGACCACCTTCTGCCACACGTCCTGGAAGAGCTCCTCCGCCGTGGCCTGCACGCGCACCTGGCGGAGGATGAAGCGGAACAGCGGCCCGCGATGGCGCGCGTACAGCGGCTCGAACGCCTCGGCCTCGCCAGCCGCATAGGCCAGCATCAAGGCTTCGTCGCTGCGCTCGGCATCCATGCGCGGGAGGTTACCTCAGTCGGCGATGACCACGGCAGGCCGATCGCGCGCGGGCAAGGCTTCGCCATCGAGTGCTGCGGCCTGCCGCACGAGGTCGACCAGCTCGCGACGACTGCTGCCGTCGCGCACACCGGGCGCGGCGAGGAAGGCCTCGTCGACCCAGCGCGCCACGTCCTTCCAGCCCGCGCCGCCCAGCGCTTCACCACCGCGCAGGCGCTCGCCATAGGCCGTCACCGCGGCGGCCCACTGCAGGGCCGGCGACGGCGTGCTCGCGATGTCGGCGCGGCGCACCGGGCGCTCGACCAGGCGGCTGGCGCCGCCTTCGGCGGCCTTGTAGCGCAGGCGCACCGTGGCCAGTTCGTTGCCCATCGGCGCGGCCGGCGGGGGCACTTCGGCGGCGTACTTCAGCGGCGCGTTCCATTCGCCGCCGCTGCCCACCAGTGCGATCTCGTACAGCGCCGTCACGTCGTGGCCGGCGCCGATCTCGCCGGCATCGACGGCGTCGTTGGCGAAGTCCTCGCGCTTCAGCTGGCGGTTCTCGTAGCCGACGAGGCGGTATTCGGCGACCTGCGCCGGGTTGAACTCGACCTGGATCTTCACGTCTTTCGCGACGGTGAGCAGGGTGCCGGCCATCTCGTCGCGCAGCACCTTGCGCGCTTCGCGCGGGCTGTCGATGTAGGCGTGGTTGCCGTCGCCGACGTTCGCCAGCTGCTCGGCCATCGGGTCGTTGTAGTTGCCCTGGCCGAAGCCGAGCGTCGACAAGGCGATGCCGTGCTTGCGCTGCTCGGCGACGAAGGTCTCGAGCGCCGTCTGGTCGACCGTGCCGACGTTGAAGTCGCCATCGGTGGCGAGGACGATGCGGTTCACGCCGCCATCGATCTTCGCCTCGCGGGCGATGCGGTAGGCGAGCTCGATGCCGGCGCCGCCATTGGTCGAGCCGCCGGCTTCGAGGCGGTCCAGCGCCTCCAGGATCGTGCCGCGTTCGGCCCCCGAGGTCGGCGGCAACACCAGCCCGGCGCTGCCCGCGTAGACGACAAGCGCGATGCGGTCCTGCGGGCGCATCTGCAGCACCAGCTCGCGAAGCGCCTGCTTCACCAGCGGCAGCTTGTCGGCGTCCTGCATCGAACCGCTGGTGTCGACGAGGAAGACGAGGTTGCTCGGCGGCAGCTCGGCGGCGGGCACTTCATAGGCCTTGAGGGCGACGCGCAGCAGCAGACGGCGCGGGTTCCACGGCGCGGCGGCCACCTCCGTATGCACGGCGAAGGGCTGGGCGCGCGAGGCGGGGGCGGCGTCCGCGTAGTCGAAGTAGTTCAACAGTTCCTCGACCCGAACGGCATCGGACGGCGGGCGCTGGCCCGAGCCGATCATGCGCCGGAGGTTGCTGTAGCTGCCCGTGTCGACGTCGATGCTGAAGGTCGACACCGGCTGTTCGGCGACGCGCTGCACGGGGTTGGGCGGGACGTCGGCGTAGCGCTCGGTGTTGGGCTCGGGCAGCGCGGCGAAATCCGCGGGCGGTGCGGCCGCGGACGGTGTGGCGAATGCCAGCGGGGTCGAACGCGCAGGCGGTGCGGGGGGCGGGGCGGGCGCGTAGGCGACATCGGCAATCGCGTTCGCCCCGGCGCTGCGGACCCGCGCGCCGGTCACGACCACCGATTCGAGCCGACGGGAGTCCTGTTCGCGGCTGTGCTCTTGCAGGACGTCCGGTTCCTCGGGCGGCGGAGGTGCGCTGCCGGCGACCTCGCTCGAGGACTTGCAGCCCGACAGGGCCAGCAGCACGGCGGTGGCGAGCAGGGTGGGGACGAGGCGGGCGGGACGGGTCGACATGGCAGGGCTCCGGGGTGGGTGATGCCTTCAACGCCCGAGTCGGCGGAACGGGGTTGAAGCCGCACACGCACCGGCGCACGCTCGCCGCATGCGCTTCCATCCTGCCCTCGTACCCCTCTGGCTGGTCCTCCTTGCCGCGACCGGGCTCGAGGCCCGCTCGTCGGAATGCGGCTTCATCAAGGACCCGGATCGCCGCGCGGCCTGCCGTGCGGAGGCGGGCGGCCAAAGCAGCGAGTGCGGCTTCATCCGCGATGCCGACGAGCGGGCCTATTGCCGGGCCAAGCAGGACGGCAGCGAGTCCCAGTGCGGCTTCATCGGCGATGCGGACCTTCGCGCCCGCTGCCGTGCGGAGACCGGAGGCGGCCAGAGCCAATGCGGCTTCATCCGCGACGCCGACCAGCGCGCCTTCTGCCGCGCCACGACGGAGGGTCAATCGAGCCAGTGCGGCTTCATCCGCGACGACGACCTGCGCGCGCATTGCCGCGCCCGCACCGGCGGCGGGGAGTCGCAGTGCGGCTTCATCCGCGATCCCGACCGTCGGGCGGCCTGCCGCGCCGGCGGTTGAGCGCGCCAGTCACGGGCGTTCAGCGCGACGCGCCGCCCGCCCACACCATCAAGCGCGTCTCGCTGAAGTCGTCGATGGCCCAGGCCGGCCCTTCGCGACCGAGGCCGCTGTCCTTGATGCCGCCGTAGGGCATGCGGTCGACGCGCACGGTGGGCACGTCGCCGATCACCACGCCGCCGACCTCCAGCGCATCCCACGCGCGCATCGCATGGACATGCGATGCGGTGAACACGCCGCACTGCAAGCCGAAACGGCTGTCGTTGGCGCGTCCGATCGCGTGCTCGAAGTCCTCTGCCGCCTCCACCATCAGCACCGGGCCGAAGGCCTCGTCGCGATACAGCGGGTGGTCGCGGGGCACGTCCTCCAGCAGCGTCGGGCCGAGGAGCGAAGGATGGGAGTCGTCGCGGCTGCCGCGCACGAGGGCGGTCGCCCCCGCGGCGATGGCGCTGTCGATGGCGGCGTCGAGACGGGCCGCGGCAGCGGCGCTGATCATCGGCCCCACCACCGTGCGCTCGTCGCGCGGGTCGCCGCACGGCAGGGCGCGCACGGCCTCGACGAGTCTTTCGCGCAGGGCGGGCAGCACCGCGCGGTGCACGATCAGGCGCTGCACGCTGATGCAGCTCTGCCCGGCCTGCCCGTAGGCGCCCGCGACGAGGCGTGCGGCCACGTGGCCGAGGTCGGCGCCGGGATCGGCATCGACAAGGCAGGCGGCGTTGCCGCCGAGCTCCAGGACCACGCGCTTCTTGCCGGCGCGGGCCTTGAGGTCCCAGCCGACGAGCCCGCCGGTGAAGCTGAGGACGGCGATGCGGTCGTCCTCGATCAGCGGCGCGGCGTGCTCGTTGGCGCAGGGCAGGATCGAGAACGCGCCTTCCGGAAGGTCGCATTCGGCCAGCCATTCGCCGAGCGCGAGGGCCGAGAGCGGCGTCGCCGGCGCGGGCTTGAGCAGGACGGGGCAGCCCGCGGCGAGCGCCGGGGCCAGCTTGTGCACCACGAGGTTCAGCGGGAAGTTGAACGGCGTGACGAGGCTCGCCACGCCGGCCGGCACGCGACGCGTGAGGCCGCGCCAGCCACGGGTGGCGGCATCGCGGTCCAGATCGAGGGTCTGGCCATCGAGGCGACCGGCTTCCGCCGCAGCCTCGCGCAGCGTCGCCTGCGCCCGCGCCACCTCGGTTCGCGCAGCGGAGATCGGTTTGCCGCCCTCAGCGCGGATCGTCTGGGCCAAGGCCTCGGCGTTCGCCGCGATGCGCTGCCGCAGGTGGTCCAGGGCGTCGCGCCGGCGCCAGCCGGGGAGGTTGGCCATCGCCGGCCGCGCGGCGTGGGCCGCCGCGATGGCGCGCTCGATGTCCTCGGGGCCGGCCTCCGCGACCTCGGCGATCGTTTCGCCGCTCCAGACATTGCGCAGCGTGAGGCGCCCCGCCGTCTGCACGGCGCGGTTCGCGAGCCACAGGGGCACCGACGTCATGGAAGCGGCCTTCTGGGGAAGCGTGCCCGGCTCATGGCGCTTCGCCGTCGCTGGATTCCACCCGCAGGCGCAAGCCGCCTTCGGCGAGCCGGGCTCGGAGGGCGTCGCCGATGCCCACGTCGGCGGTGCGGCGCACGGCCTGCCCGTCCTCGCGCTGCAGGATCGCGTAACCGCGGCCGAGCGTGGCCAGCGGGCTGACGGCGTGCAGCCCACGGCCGAGTTCGCGGAGCAGGCCCAGCCGCGCCTGCAGCCCGCGTCGCAACGCGGTGTCCTGACGCGCGCCGAGCAGGGCGAGGCGCTGGCGCAGCCGCTGCAGGCGCATTGCCGGGGCCTGCGGTGCAAGGCGTTTCGAAAGCCGATCGAGCGCCTCGCGCTTCGACGCGAGGCGAGCGGACCACGCGGCGGCAAGGCGCAGCCGCAGGGCCTCCGAACGATCACGGCCGCGTTCCAGCCGGCGTTGCGGCCGCTCGGCCTGCAGCCGGAGTCCGGCGTGGTCGGCGCGCTGGCGGGCACGGTCCAAGGCCTGCGCCATCCGGCGTTGGAGCCGGGATTGCAGGTGCTCGACACGCGCCTGCATCTCCGTGCGGTCCGGCACCAGCAGCTCCGCAGCGGCGGACGGCGTCGGCGCGCGCAGGTCGGCGACGAAGTCCGCCAGGGTGAAATCGACCTCGTGGCCCACGGCCGACACCACCGGCACCGGGGACTCGGCGATGGCGCGCACCAGCGCTTCGTCGTTGAAGCACCACAGGTCCTCGAGCGAGCCGCCGCCGCGCGCCAGCAGCAGCACGTCGTGGCGCTGGGCGGCATAGGCGGCGCGCAGGGTCTGGAGGATGGCCGGCACGGCCGTGGCGCCCTGCACGGGCACCGGCAGCAGCTCGACCTCGAGCGTCGGCCAACGCCGCGACAGCACGCTCTGGATGTCACGGATCACCGCACCGCTCGGCGAGGTGAGGATGCCCAGCCGGCGGATGAAGCGTGGCAGCGGTCGCTTGCGCCCCTCGGCGAACAGGCCTTCGGCCTCGAGCTTCGCCTTGAGCGCCTCGAAGGCGCGGCGCAGGGCGCCTTCCCCGGCTTCCTCCATGTGCTCCAGCACGAGCTGGTAGTCGCCGCGGGGTTCGTAGAGCGTGAGCTTGGCCCGCACCAGCACCTGCATGCCGTCACGTGGCGGGAAGCGCAGGTACTGCGCCTTCATCCTGAACATCGCGCAGCGCACCTGCGCGCGCTCGTCCTTCAGCGTGAAGTACAGGTGGCCGGAGGCCGGCCGCGCCACGCCGGAGAGTTCGCCCTCCACCCAGATCGAGGGGAAACTCCCCTCCAGCAGGTCGCGGGCCAGGGTGTTGAGCTGGTGCGGCCGAAGCGTTGGGCGGGCCGTCGGGCCGGTGGCGCTCACGGCAGGGCCTCGCCTGCGCTGCGCCGTGCCATGCGGGGCGCGCAGGCGCGACGGTACACTGGGGGCCTTGGACGGAGGCGATGGCGCATGGGCGAAGTGTATCGACGTTTGGGCGAAACCCTGCCGCCGGGCTTGCTCGCCGAGCTTCCCTTCGGCCCCGACGCGAAGCGTGCCGCCGGCTGGATCGAAACCCTGCCGCGCGCCGACGTCGCCGCCACGCGCCGCGTCCTGCTGCGTGCGCTGGAGGCGCTGTCGTCGACCCATGCACTGAAGGGCGGCACGCGCCGCGAGATCGCCGACGTGTTGCGGCCGGCCATCCTCGACAACGCGCTCTCCACCCAGCGCCTGTTCGCCGGCAAGCCGTTGCCACTCGCCGGCGACCTCGCGGGCCTGCCGGGCGAACTCGAGCAACTGCATCTCCGCCTCGCCCATGCCTACCGCATGGCTGCGGCCGACCAGTGCGCGCCCTCGGGCAGCCTGCCGTGGCTGCGCGGGGGGCAGGTCGCCGAAGCCATGCAGCGCGCCATCTACCATTACGGCGAAGCCCTGCTGGTGGCCTGGCGCGTGTACGCCGATCTTCCGGTCGATGCCTGGCGCGGCCTGCATCGCACCTACCGATTCGCCGTGGCGCGCGAACTGGAGCGCCGACCCTCGACCGACCCTCTCGTTTCCGGATTGCCGACCATCCACCAGCGCTACGTCGAGCTGCTGCTCATGGACGTGGTCAATCCGCGTGCCTTTTCGCAAGCCGAGCAGGACCGCGTCTGGGCGATGTGCGAGGCCTTCGCCGCCCGCACGCCGTTGCGCGACACGCCCTCCGCGACGGCGGTGGGCGTGGCCGACGATGCCGATGAAGGCCCTGGCGGCAAGGCGCCGCCGCGCCAGTACCTCGACCTCGTGGGCTTCGCCGCGGCCGTCGAGGCGGCCTTGGCCGCCAGCGACGGCGATACGGCGACGGTGATGCCCGAACACGGCGTGCCGGTGAAGATGAGTGCCGACGGGTTGCGGAAGCTGCGCCGCGCCTTCTCGCATGCCGCCGCGCGCCAGTTCACCCGTCTCGACGCGGGGCACACGGTCGAGACGGTGTTCGGGTTGTCCGGCCTGCATTACCAGGCCAGCGGCGAGCGCGATTTCGACGCCTTCGCGCGTCAGGTGCTCGGCGACGAGTGGGTGGGGACCGCCCGTGCCTCGTGGTCGGCCGGTAGCGCGGAGGTGTCCGCGCGCTCGGCGCGCGTGCCGGCGTTCGTCGTCGACCAGAGCCTCGGCGGCTACCGCATGCGCTGGGCCCAGGACAACCAGCTCCGGCTGCGCGTGGGCGAGGTCGTCGGCATCCATGTCGGCGACCAGGAGGACCCTGCCGATTGGATGCTGGGCATCCTCCGCTGGCTGCGCTACGAGGCCGACGGGCAGGTGATGGCGGGCGTCGAGCTCTTGTCGCGCGCCGCCGCGGCCGTGGCACTGATGGGCACGGGGGCCACGAATCGGGCCCCGCTACGGGCGCTGGAGCTTCGGCCGCCCTATGGCGGCGGCGATTGGCTTTACCTCGCGGCCCAGCGTCTACCGCAGGGCGAGCCGCTGCGCATCGGCCGCGAGCAGGAACCGGTCGACCAGTGGCTGGATCGTCGCCCCGAAGACCGCCTGACCGACCTTCGCCTCGTCCAGACCCTGGGCGATTACTTCCTCTACCGCTACGCCCCGGCGGGCGCGGTGCATTCCTGAGTGATCCGATGAGTTCTGCCGTTCCTTCGCCGCGTCGTCGTTCGATCCCCGTCCGTGTGGGCAAGGTGGTCGTCGGCGGCGACGCGCCCGTCGTCGTGCAGTCGATGACCAACACCGACACCGCCGACATCAAGGGCACCACCC
>ERZ1066119.1873-NODE-1873-length-9868-cov-6.750127_pt1 | contig 9868 bp, 5 predicted proteins | sample MGYA00382766_ERZ1066119 | MGnify/ENA primary metagenome ERZ1066119 (study PRJEB33369, sample SAMEA5778349) | biofilm metagenome | biome: Industrial cooling water; feature: Water cooling tower basin; material: Biofilm | place: United Arab Emirates | collected...
AGCCGGCCGCCGGACGCGGCACCGTCACCGGGCGCGTCCTCGACGCGGCCACGCAGCAGCCGATCGCCAGCGCCCAGCTCCAGCTCGTCGGCACGGCGCTGGGCACGCTCTCCGGTCCCGACGGCCGCTACGCCCTGCGCGGCGTCGCCCCGGGCACGGCGACGCTGCGGGCGCTGCGCGTCGGCTACGGCGAGCAGAAGCTCACCGTCGTCGTCGCCGCCGGCGAGACCGCCACCGCCGACGTCGCCATGCGTCCCGTGGCGGCGAGTCTCACCCCGGTGGTGACGACGGCCACCGGGCAGGAGCGGCGCGTCGAGGTCGGCAACGCGATCGGCCAGGTGAACGCGGCCGAGCTGGTGCAGGAGCGCCCGGTGGCGAGCGTCGGCGACCTGCTCACCGCGCGCACCCCGGGGGTGCAGGTCCTGCCGGGGACCTCCACCGGGGCCGGCGCGCGCATCCGCATCCGCGGGCTCAACTCGCTCTCGCTCTCCAACGACCCGGTGTACGTGATCGACGGCGTGCGGATGACGGGCACCTCCGGCTCGTCGAGCATCAGCGCCGGCGGCACGCTCCCCAGCCGCACCGGCGACCTGAACCCCGAGGAGATCGAGAGCATCGACGTCGTGCGCGGGCCGTCGGCGGCGACGCTCTACGGCACCGACGCCGCCAACGGCGTCATCGTCATCACGACGAAGAAGGGGCGCGCCGGGCGCACGCGGTGGAACACGTACGTCGAGCAGGGGCTCGTCACTGACGAGAGCCCCTACCCCACGGCGTGGAGCGCCTTCGGCCGGCTCGCCAACGGCACGGCGACGCGCAACTGCTTCGCCGGCGGCGTGGCGGCCGCCCGCTGCACGCAGGACAGCGTGCGCACCTTCAACCTGTTCGACGACCCCGAGACCACGCCGATCGCCCCGGGGTGGCGCCGGCAGTACGGCGCCCAGGCCTCGGGCGGCTCCGACGCCGTGCGCTTCTTCCTCTCGGGCGAGTACGAGGGGGAGGACGGGCGCTACCGGATGCCGACGCTCTTCGAGAACCGGCTGCGGGCGCGCGGGATCACCGTGCGCGACGAGTGGCGCCGCCCCAACGCCCTGGAGAAGCTGAGCGGGCGCGCCAACGTCACCGCGACGCTCACCCCGCAGCTCGACGTGAACGTCTCCGCCGGCTACGTGCAGAGCGCCTTCCGCGTGCAGCCCTCCGACAACAACACGATCGGGCTCCTCTCCAACGCCCTCGGCGGGCCGGGGTTCCGCACCAACACCTCCGGCGGCGACTCGCTCTTCGGCTACCGCGCCTTCGGCCCGGACCGGATGCTGCAGCAGACGACCACGCAGGACGTCGACCGCTTCCTCGGCGCCGCCAACGGCACCTGGCGGCCGCGCGGCTGGCTCGCCGTGCGCGGCAACTTCGGCCTCGACTACACCGGGCGGCGCGACCAGCAGCTGTGCCGCTTCTCCGAGTGCGTGCAGGCGTTCGAGCAGGACCTCGGCTTCAAGACCGACAACCGCGCCCGCATCTACCAGTACACCGCCGACGTCAACGGCACCGCCTCGTTCACGCCGTGGGCGGCGGTGACCTCGCGCACCACCGTCGGGGCGCAGTTCTTCCGCTCCCTCTTCGACCGCAACGGGGCGGCCGGCGAGATCCTCTCCCCCGGTGGGACGACGGTGTCGCAGACGGCGCGACAGACCGCCGCGGAGGTCACCACCGAGTCGCGCACGCTCGGCGCCTTCGTCGAGCAGACCTTTGGCGTCCGCGACCGGCTCTTCGTCACCGGCGCCCTGCGCGCCGACGACAACTCCGCCTTCGGCGCCGACTTCAGCGCCGTCGTCTACCCGAAGGCGAGCGTCTCGTGGGTGCTCTCCGAGGAGCCGTTCCTCGGGCGCCCGGCCTGGCTCGACCAGCTGCGCGCGCGCAGCGCCTGGGGCGCCTCGGGCGTGCAGCCCGGCACCACCGACGCGGCGCGCTTCTTCGTCGGCCGCACCGTCGTGCAGGACGACGGCGAGGTGGGCGGGCTCACCTTCGGGTCGCTCGGCAACGCCCGGCTCCGCCCCGAGTACACGCAGGAGTTCGAGGCCGGGCTCGACGCGACGCTCCTCGGCGGGCGGGTGACGGCGGAGCTCACCCACTACCGCAAGAACTCGCGCGACGCCCTCGTGCAGCGCGTCCTCCCCGGCTCCAGCGGCACCGACTCGACGGTCGTCTTCGACAACCTCGGGCGGGTGCGCAACTGGGGGTGGGAGGCGCTCCTGAACTTCCGCCCGGTGGCGCGCCCGGCGCTGGCGTGGAACGTCACGCTCAACGGCTCGACGAACGCCAACCGCATCGTCGACCTGGGCGACGTGCCGCCGATCGTCGGCACCACCGTCGACCAGCGCGAGGGCTACCCGCTCAACGCCTACTTCCAGCGGCCGTACCGCTACGCCGACGCCGACGGCAACGGGATCATCGCCGTGAACGAGGTGCAGGTGGACACGGGGCGCTCCTTCCTCGGCTACTCCATCCCGCGCCACGAGCTGGCGATCACCAACGCGGTGGAGCTGTGGGGCGACCGGCTGCGGCTCAGCGCCCTGCTCGACTACAAGGGCGGGCACCGGCTGTACAACAACACCGAGCGGATCCGCTGCGCCAGCCGCCTCAACTGCCGCGGGCTGATCGACGTCGACGCCCCGCTCGCCGAGCAGGCGCGCGTCATCGCCATGCGCGAGACGCAGGTGCAGTCGCTCGCCGGCTTCATCGAGGACGCCTCGTTCTGGCGGCTGCGCGAGGTCGCGCTCCTCGCCACCCTGCCGCCGCGCTGGGCGCAGCGGGCGCTGCGCGGCCGCTCGGCGAGTCTGCAGCTCTCGGTCCGCAACCTCGCCATCTGGACCGACTACACCGGGATCGACCCGGAGAGCAACTACAACCTCCTCACCGACGTCCCGCAGGACTTCCAGACCGCCGCCCCGGCGCGCTACTACACCCTCCGCCTCAACCTGGGCTTCTGACCATGCGCCCCCGCCGACCCTCCGCGCCCGCGCGCGGCGCGCGCGCCGCCCTGCGAGGCGCGCTCCTCCGGACCGGGCTCCTCGCCGGCCTCGGCGCCGCGGCCTGCTCCCCCGAGCGCCTGCTCCAGGTCACCGATCCCGACATCGTCGACCCGGCGGTGCTCCGCTCCCCGGCCGGCGCCGACGCGCTGCGGCTGGGCGCGCTGCTGCAGCTCTCCAAGGCGACCGGCGGCCACGACCAGGTGGACGTGAACACGAACGGCGTCGACACGATGATCCTCCTGAGCGGGCTGCTCGCCGACGAGTTCCGCTCGGGCGACACCTTCGTGCAGCGCGACGAGACGGACCGACGCACCGTGCAGACGCAGAACGCGAACGTCGACCTCGCCTACCGCGCCGTGCAGCGCGCCCGGGTGGGCGCGCAGCTCGCCGCGGCGGCGGTGGCGGAGTTCAACCCCGACGCCCCGGCCTGGCACGTGCCGCAGCTCTACTGGGCGCAGGCGTACGCCGAGGTGCTGCTGGCGGAGCACTTCTGCGGCAACGTCCCGGTGAGCGAGGCGTCGCTCGACGGCACGGTCCGCAACGGCGCCGGGCTGACGACGCAGGCGCTGCTCGAGCGCGCCGTGGCGCACGCCGACACGGGGCTCGCCCGGCTGGGCGCGGCGACCGGCGTCGACGCGGAGCGCGTGCGCCACGCGCTGCAGGTGGCGCGCGGCCGGGCGCTGCTCGGCCTCGACCGGCCGGCGCAGGCCGCCGCCGCGGTCGCCGGCGTCCCCACGGCGTTCCGCTACGACTTCTTCTACAACCAGACGGCGCTCTGGAACCAGCTGTGGGACTTCGGCAACAACCAGGGGCGCTACACCGTCAGCACCGGCGAGGGGCGCAGCGGGATCGACTTCACCGTCGGCGACCCACGCCTCCCGGTCTGCCGCGGCGGCGACGCCGCGTGCCGCGCCGCCGGCGTCACGCGCACGAGCATCTTCGACACGTCCAACCAGGGGGCCATCCCGTTCTGGGCGCAGCTCCGCTTCCCGCAGCGCGACACGCCGTACCCCGCGGCCAGCGGCGTCGAGGCGCGGCTGATCGAGGCCGAGGCGCGGCTGCGCGCCGGCGGCGACTGGCTCGGCACCCTCGACGCGCTGCGCGCCACGGTGCCGGGGCTCGCCCCCCTCGCCGACCCGGGGAGCGAGAGCGCCCGCGTCGACCTGCTCTTCCGCGAGCGGGCGTTCTGGCTCTTCGGCACCGGGCAGCGGCTGGGCGACCTGCGGCGGCTCGTGCGCCAGTACGGGCGCAGCAGCGCCAGCGTCTTCCCCACCGGCGCCTACGTGAAGGGGGGCGAGTACGGCACCGACGTCGCCTTCCCCGTACCCCAGTCGGAGGAGAACAACCCGGCGTACCAGGCGGCTGCCTGCGTGACGAGCCGCGCCTGAGCCGCCGCCCCGGCATCGCGCGTGTGCGCGCGCGCCGGCTACGGCCGGCGCTGCGCCTCGCGGATCTGCGCCGGGGTGTACCCCTCCCACGTCCACGGCAGGTCGTCGGTGCCGAGCAGCGCGCCGACGAGCGGCCGGAAGGCGAACTCGCCGTTGTCGCTGTTGGCCAGGAGGACGAGGCAGCGGCGCTGGCGCGGATAGCAGAGGAGGTACGTCTGCGCGCCGTCGCCGTGCCCCTCCTTGAAGAACGCCGCCCCGTGCGGCGTGCGTGTCAGCAGCCCCCACCCCAGCCCGTAGGCGAGCCCCAGCCGCCGCGCTTCCTCGCCGTCGTCGGTCTCGCTCCCCGGGCCGAACTGCGTGCGGGCGGTGATCCGCACCGCGGGGGCGAGCATCGCCTCGCGCGTCGCCGGGCCGAGGAGGCGGCCGTTCACGAGGGCGATGGCGAAGCGCGCGAGGTCCTCGGCGCTGCTCGTCATCGAGCCGGCCGCCCGCGCCGGGTTGCGGCGCGTCCTGGCGAGGAAGCCGCCGTCGGCGCCGAAGCGGTCGGCGACGTCGTCGGCGAACTCGGGGCGGAAGGTGAGACTGGTGCGCGCCATGCCGAGCGGCTCGAACAGGGCCGCGCGCACGAGGGAGTCCAGCGGGGCACCGAGCCGCTGCTCGACGAGGAAGCCGAGGAGGTTGATCCCCTCGCCCGAGTAGCGGTAGCGCGTGCCCGGGACGTCGTGCAGCCGCATCCGCCCGTCGGGCTCCAGCGTCGCGAAGTTGGCGAGCCCACTCGTGTGCGCGAGTAGCATGCGCGGCGTCACGCGCGCCCACGCCGGGTCGCGCACGACCAGCGCTCCCTTCTCGCGGTAGGCGGGGTATGCGTCGAGCGCCCCTGGGAGCTGCTCGGCGACTGGCGCGTCGAGGTCGAAGCGCCCCTGCTCGACGAGCTGCATCACGTACGTGCCGACGACCGCCTTCGTGATCGAGGCCGCCCACGTCGTCGTGGTGCGCTGCATCGGCAGGTCGGGGCCGACCGGGGCCGAGCCGGCGCCGTCCCCGCGCGCGCGGATGCCGTAGGCCGCGCTCCAGGCGAGGCGATCGCCGTCGACCACGGCGACCTGCAGCCCGGCGATCGCGTGCTCGGCGACCAGGCGGCGCACCAGCGCGTCGGCGGAGTCGGTGGAGAGCGTCGCGCCGTCGAGTCGGCGGATGCGGCCGGCGGGCGGCCCGGCGTCCTGGGCGAGGGCGGCCGCGGGCGCGGCCACGAGGAGGGCGGCGAGGATCCGTCGTCGAACGTGGGCGCTCATGCACGGGCGTACGGTCCCGGCGGCGTGGGGGTTTCCAATCGCCGGCCCGTGCCCCACTCTGTGGGGAGGCCCTGCCCGTCGTCGCACCGCGCCCGGCGCCCGCGCGCGTCCGGACCCAGCGTGCCTGGCGGCGCGGTCTCCCCCCGGCTCCCGACGCGCAGAGGTCCGCATGCCCCCCCGCCCTGTCCGACGCGCACCGCCGTCGCCCCCACGGCACCCCGCGGCGCCGGTGGCCGCGCCGCGCGCCGCCGCGCTGCTCGCCGCCGCGCTGCTCGTGGCCGTTCGCCCGCTCGGAGGCGCGCGGGCGCAGCCACCGTCGCACGGGTCGACCCCGGCGCCGACGGCGGCACGCATCGCCGCCGAGCCGCGGCTGGAGCTCGCGGCGATCGTCTTCCGACTGGGTGGGGCGCGCGCGTTCGCCAACACGCAGTACGCGCCGTACGACAGCGCCCTGCGCGCCCACTTCGCGCCCTTCGCCGAGCACGAGGCCGTGGCGCTCGCGCGCGACCTGCACGACCGCCGCGGCATCACCTTCAGCCGGGTGATGTCGCTCGCCATCGCCCTCGACTCGCTCCCCACGCTCGCCCTGCGCGTCGCGCCGGACTCGGTGTTCCCGGGGCGGGTGCCCGGCGCGGAGATCGCGCGCTTCGCCGCGGCGCTCGGGCGCTTCGCCCGCGACGCGCGGGCCGACGCCTTCTTCGCCGCCCAGCGCGGGCGGCTCGACAGCGCCGCGGCCCGCCTCGCCCGCCCGGTGCAGGAGGCCGACGCCTTCGGCTGGCTCGCGCGCTTCTTCGGCACGGGCGCCGACCGCACCTTCGTCGTCGCCCCGCTGCTCGCCAACTCGCAGGGGAACTTCGGCGTCTGCGTGACCCCCGACGGCGGCGGCGCCGGCGGCACCGACGTCGCCGGCGGCACCGACCGCCCCGGGCCGCGCGCGCTCGAGTGCTGGCAGATCCTCGGGCATCAGCGCACGGACGCCGCCGGCCACGTCACCTGGGGCGAGCAGACGATCGAGACGCTCGTCCACGAGATCGCCCACGGCTACGCCAACCCGCTCGGCGACGCGCACGGGGCGGCGCTCGACCCGGTCGTCGAGCGCGTGCGGCAGGCGTACGCCGCACCGCTCGCCGCGCAGGCGTACACGAGCGCGCGCTCGGTGCTCAACGAGTCGCTCGTGCGCGCCACGGTGGCGCGCTTCTTCGCCGAGCGCGGCACGCCGGCGCGGCTCGCCGAGTACCTGGCCGACCAGCAGGGGCTCGGCTGGCGCTGGCTGCCGGAGCTGAGCGAGCGGCTCGCCGAGTACGAGCGCGCGCGGGCCGCCGATCCGACCCGCTACCCGACGCTCGCGGCGTTCATGCCGCGCGTCGTCGCCTACTACGACTCGCTCCCGCCGCGCCTCGCCGCGCTCGAGCGGCGCTACGACGCGGGGCGCCCGCACGTCGTCTGGACCTCGCTCCCGGCGCCGGCGGGCGGCGACACCGTCGTCCTCCCCGCCTCGGTGGGCGAGATCGCGGTGCGCTTCGACCGCCCGGTGCGGCCGCACCGCTTCGCCGTCGTCCCCCCGTTCGTCGATGGCCGTCCGACGTCGGCGCGGGTGCCGCCGCCGCCGGTCACGGGGGTGACGCTCGACGCGGCGGGCACGACGGCGCGGCTCGCCGTCGCCCTGGAGCCGGGGCGGACGTACGCCTTCCAGCTCAACACGCCCCACGGCTTCGGCTTCCGCACGGCCGACGGCGTGCCGCTCGCGCCGTACCCGGTCCGGCTGCGCGTGGCGCCGTGAAGGGCGCGCCTCGGCGGCCGGCGACGGGCGCAGCGGGTGCCGGATCGCCCGCGCACCGGGGCGGCGGGGACGCTACGAGATCCTTACGCGCTCCCGACCGCGCGATGGCCCGCCCGTCCCGCCGCGCGGGGTACGATGCGGGAGAGACGCCGACACCGGCGATCCGCCGGCGTCGGGCGCTCCCGCCGCGCGCGCGGCGCGTCCGACGCGCCCGCCCGGACCCGCGCGCTCGGATCCCTCGTCCCGTCCCGCCGCCGATGCACCGCCCCCGATCCGCCCGCCTCCGCCGCCCGCCCCGCGCCACGACTCGCGCCGCGACTCGCGCCACGACTCGCGCCACGACTCGCGCCACGATCCGTGCGGCGCTCCTCGTCCTCCTGGCCGCCGGCTGCGCTCGGGGCGACGACGCCACGGCACCGCCGGCGGCGTCCGTGGTCGGCACCTACCGCGTGGCGACGATCAACGGGCAGGCGCCCCCGCAGGTCGTCTCGCGCGGCGGCACGCGCACCGTCGAGCTGCTCGACGCCACCCTCGTCGTCGCAGCCGACGGCCGCTACCGGCTCGCGAGCGACCTGCGCATCACGGTCGACGGCGCGACCGCGGCGCAGGCGCTCACCGAGGAGGGGACGTGGCGGGCGCAGGGCGACGCCGTCGTCTTCGAGGCGGGCGCGGCGCGCGTGCTCGGCGGCGGCACGGCGCGCTTCAGCGGCGGCCACACGCTGACGCTCACCGATGCCGGCGGGACGCCGCCGGTGACCATCGTCCTGCGGCGCTGATGCGGCCCGTGCGTGCGCGCGTGGCGGCCGGCGCGATCGCCCTCGGCGGCGTGGCGCTCGCGCTGGCCGCGTGCCGCGACACCGCCGCCCCGCGCCCCGACCCCGCCGACGCGCGGGCCATGTTCGAGGAGAGCTGGCGGCTGTTCGACCGGCACTACGCCTTCTTCGGGCACTTCCGGATCGACTGGCCCGCCGCGCGCGCGCGCCACGGCGCGGCGCTGCGGAGCGACGCCGACGCGGCGACGCTCGCCAGCGCCGTCTGCGGGCTGGTGAACGAGGCGCGCAGCTTCCACGCCGCGCTCGAGACCCCGGGGAGGCGCTGCAGCTGGGCCGACGCGCCGACCTACCCGTCGGGCTACGACTCGGCGCTCGTCGAGCGCGCCCTCGTCGCCCCGGCGCGCACGCGGAGCGGCGAGCTGCGCGTCGCGCGGCTCGGCGCGGCGGCCGGCATCGGCGCCGGGGAGGCGGCGATCGGCTACCTGCGCGCCGGGTCGTTCGCCCGCGACGGCTGGGGGGGCGACACCGACGAGGCGCTCGCGCGGCTCGACGGCGTCGCCGCGCTCGTGGTGGACGTGCGCGGCAACCCGGGGGGCTCCGAGGGCGTCGCCCTGGTCGTCGCCGGGCGCTTCGCCGACCGCGAGCGCGTCTACCGGCTGGCGCGCTTCCGCACCGGGGCGGCGCACGACGCCCTGGGGGCGCCGCGCGAGTTCCGCGTCGCCCCCGCCGGCCGCCGCTTCGCCGGCCCGGTCGCGGTGCTCACCGACCGCGGGGTGCACAGCGCCGCCGAGAACTTCGTCGAGATGCTGCGCGTGCTGCCGCAGGTGGTCACCGTCGGCGACACGACGTTCGGCACGGCCAGCAACCCGCGCGCCGCCTCGCTGCCCAACGGCTGGACGCTGCGCATCCCGCAGTCGATCGAGACCACCCCCGACGGACTCGTGGTCGAGGGGCACGGGCTGCCGCCGGCGGTCGCCGTGCGCCTCGACCCGGCCGACCGGGCGCGCGGGCACGACACGATCCTGCGCGCCGCCGTCGCCGCGCTCGCGCGGCGGCTCGCCGCGCGCTGAGCCACCGCGCCCGCCGGCTCAGGGCGCCGGACGGAGGTACTCCGGCGGGATCGTCAGCCCGGGGCGCTCCGCCTCCCAGGTGATCGACAGCACGTACCAGCGCGCGCCGTCGCTCGTGAGCTGGATGCTGTTGATCCCACGCAACGGCTCCGCCCTCGGCGCGCCGGGCGCGGTGAAGCGCCCCTCGTAGCTGCTCCACGCGTGCACGACGTTGCCGAAGCGCTCGGTGCGCCGCGCGAGCTCGCGCTCGGTGAAGCCGAAGCGCGTGAGCATCTCGCCGGAGCGGCGGATGTAGTCGTCGGGCGAGAGCTGCACGGCGGCGAAGCCCCCCTCGCCCCGCGGCAGCACCGGGACCATGCGCGCGCCGGGGGCGAAGAGCGAGCGCAGGCGGTCCCAGTCCCTGGCCTGCCCCGCCGGCCCGGAGATCACGTCGTACAGCGCGGCGATGACTGCGTCGGGGGTGGCCACGTCGGCGGGGCGCGCGGCGGGGAGGGGCGCCGGCGCGGCGGGCGCCGGCGCGGGCGACTGGGCCCGCG